>Ga0134124_10000365_pt1 | contig 39265 bp, 65 predicted proteins | sample KB304_FD_96880 | JGI IMG/M metagenome (GOLD analysis project Ga0134124, IMG submission 96880) | Terrestrial soil microbial communities without Nitrogen fertilizer from Kellogg Biological Station, Michigan, USA - KB3-0-4 | ecosystem: Environmental > Terrestrial > Soil > Unclassified ... | reverse complement strand
GTCCCCGTCCCCGTCCCCGTACCCGTACCCGTACCCGTCCCCGTACCCGTCCCCGTACCCGTCCCCGTACCCGTACCCGTACCCGGACAACGAAGCCTGAGCCTCGTCTCCCAGGCTAGACATCACTTCAGGTGTTTTTCCCATTTTCCAGCCTCGCAATCCAGAGTAGCAACAATAGCCAATTCGTGAAAACGAAGCGTTCCGCACTTATCTAGCGTTGTGTCTGGCAACGGACCCGAAATTAACTCCCCCAATCCATTCGATGTTCCCCACCGACGAATAACCGAGGCCGTTTCCAAAACGCAATCCGAATCTTTCTGGATGAATCGACCAACGGCCACCCAACCGCGTTGCAAAATACAGATTCGGATGTCCTTACTCAGATTCAAATTCATCGAATCCTCGCGCACGTATTTAACGTCATTAACCATCAGCGTTTTAGGCTCACTCATAATCCTAACCTCCTTTAAATTTTCACGACTCGCCCAATGCCTCTCACCCGTTAGATCTTCAAAACAGGCCCCGCTTTCCGGGTCAATCAATCCACCGAAATCTTCTATCACCTTTCCAGAATACCCTTGCGCACAACCGGCAATACACATAACCTCTGTACCAACAGCGAAACAACCCATTACTTTAAACCCAATTTCGAGCGAATATATTCACTTCTATCCGATCCCTTCGGAACCATCTTATTCAACTTATTAATTTGGTCTTTAGTGAGCCAGAACGAAACGAAACCATCTTTCTTCGCAACGCCAGGAACTTTACGGAACATTAATTACTCCTTTTCTTTCTTATAAACCTTCACCGCAACCTTGTCAACCATTAATTTACAAATATCTTCAACCGCTCCAGCCAAAGTCTCTGGATCCTTAAGAGCCTCTGAAGCGCAGGGGCCACTTAATAGACCGTGTAATATAACCAACCGAGTTATCCATCGTTTCACTTAATCACCTCCACACTTCCCCCACATCTTTCACATTGCACGAATGCCCATCGTTTCCAGGTGAGGCGGTGGCCTAACAGCCAGCAAATCAATCGCAACATAAAACCTCCTTCACCACGGCCCTTGGATGTGCATTCTTTACTATCGCCCTTGCGTGATATTCGTCGCGGGCCCATACATGGATAACGACTCCGGTTTTGGCCACGCAGAATAGAACCTGGTGCTTTTTTAACCCCTCTTCCTCGCGGTGGTATCTATTCTCCCAGTCTAGTGCGTCCTGGTGCGAAACGGCTTCAGATAAACTTAAACTAAATCCATCTTTAATCCATCGATCACCGTTTGTTTGCCAGCCAGCTCGCAACAGACGGCGGACATTATCTAGGTAGTTATCCATACGCTCCTTTCGTTGGCCCCTTGGGGCGGTTAAAATTTAGGCGGTTTCGGATAATACTTCCGAACAATTTCAGCGCATTGTTTTAATACCTTATATCTGGCGGCGTCGTCGGCGGCGTCGGCGGCGTCGGCGGCGTCGTCGGCGTCGGCGGCGTAGGCGGCGTAGGCGGCGTCGGCGGCGGCGTGGTAGGCGGCGAAGTAGGCGTCGTCGGCGGCGGCTTTAACCTCATCCAACGTTACCTTTTCGCCATTGGCCCAAGCCCTAGCAACCTTAATAGCTTCCGCTGGCCTGGTCTCGCCTTTTTTGACATATTTCAAAGACAGCTCGGCACAGTCACAAGCCGCCAATACCAATTTACGCCTAGACTTATCGCCAGGTTTTCCAACGGTCTTTCCGATCAACCAGAGCATCCAATTGCCACGCTCACAATCTTTCCAAGCCTCAGTAAACGTTTTCTTGGTTTCCACGTACTCTAAAGCACCTGAACAGGCGCTTAACTTTTTCAGCTTTTCGAGTTCTTTCATCTTCTTGCCCTCCCTTGTTTGTTGTTAGGCCCCCGGCTCGTAGTAGTCTTGGCTTCCGACCGCCTTTAGCGCACGGTTCAACATCTTCACGAATTGCGCCTCTGCCAACCTTTGAACGCGCTCGGTTGAGGAGTGAAACCCGGTTGAGTCGTCGCCCTTGTCACCATACCCGAAAGGCAAATCCCAACCCCTGTTCATCAAATCCTCGAAAGCCTTCTTCGCCATCTGCTTCGGAGTCAACTTGGAATCGTGATGACCCCTTAACTTCGTGTCTCCGCTTGGGTTCTTAACTTTCATTCCGCCCTCCCTTGTTTTCGCCTAGTGGCGTCTTACAAGAACACCTTAACTCCAACTCAAATAACTTGTCAAGCTTTCGTTTAAATTATTTTATCCAGTGAAATAACGGCACCTTATCGGCACTACAGAATTCCAGTGTTCGTGTCTATTCGACACCATACAATCACACCACCCAAAAATTTTAGGGGCCTTAAAACGAAACGTAGTGTAAGACAAACGCCTATGGGGCGTGTTATAATCCCCAAGACCTGGTTTACCGGCTGGCAACGCCAGTTTAGATCCTCGCGTGGTCTACCTATCAACGGCTAAACCATGTCTTTCAAAACTTTTTTACGCCATCTTCCAAAACCATTACTCCACAACGGTTTTACGAGCTACAATTACTACAATCTGTTACAAAATTTAGTATCGAATTTCCTCGATTTCTACAACTTCTACAGCCGCCTACAAAAGTTTAGATTTACTATATTTTTCAACGATATTGAAAAAATAATATGCAGGAAAGCCTTATTATTACTTACCTACTACAAAAGATAGATAGATATAAGAGAATATATTTTTGTAACTTCATATTTATTTTTGCGTGGCTGTCTCTCGGAAATTTTGTAACTTTCTAATTTCATCACAATATCATTACTGGATAACGGTTTTAGCGGTTAAAAACCATTTTTTTGACTACAATCACGTTGTAACCCTTATTTAAGGCCACTTCAATTGATAATCATTCTCAATTAGATTCTAGAATTGGCTTAGAATATGGAAAATATGCTTACTACAAAAAGGTTACAAAATTTTTAACGCTGAATTTGGCTTGTTTAAATGGTTTTGGTTGAGAATCATTATCAATTGTATGGATAAGGTTTTCCCTTTCCTCATCGCGAAATCGCGTTAAAGAAAATTCTATAATAACGGTTATAGAAGTAATGCCCAAAGGCTTTAACCCAAAGGCACGATAATAAGGGAAAACTCATGATTTACTCGGAGGGGGTGGGGGTCTTTTTCTGGATTGTAGCTCCAAAATGGGCCTGGTTATTGGAGAGAATATGACATATCTAATAACGATCGAGTGCGAGAAAGTTTAAGAATTCCCTTGACCCGGCACCAGAGTTGGACTAAATTAAGGTCGTAGTTAGTAAACCAGCAGGAGGAGCCGCCATGATTAAGATATTTAAAGCCCGTTATGAAGACGCCGATAAACCGTTCATCCGTATGGATAACGGTTTTTTTATTATTGGGCCATTGGCGATTAGAGTTAAGAATGCATAGGCGCGGTCCTGGAGAAATATTAACTGGACGAGTCGACCATATTGAGTTGATACCAATGGATCCAGATCTTAAAAAACTTTTAATCGCAATTGAAGAACACGGCCACCAAGAGAGAATGGAAATCCTAAGGGCGCTTATGCCAATATATAAAATTAAGGAGTCGCAAGAATGATCCACGTAGACCAATGGCCGATGCAGTTTTATCCGGACAAGGACGGGAATAATCCGGCGAGTGATGTTTATAGGTTCCAGATTGATGATAAGAATGGAATGACGCAGTGGTTTACGTTGCCGCAATATGCCGAGACGGAGGAAGAGGGCGAGGATGGTGTGATTCGGAAGGTGAAGAAGCGAATTGGGTATAGGCGTCAGGATATTAAGATGTGGGAGGTTACTGGGGCGGGTAAGGATCCGAAGAAAGTTAAGTTGGGTTACGTGTGGGGTATTGCTCCGGAAGATATTCGAACCGCCGAGGAGAAGATTGGTGGTAAGCCGAGTAAGGTGCAGATGGCGTTGTGGCACGTTTGGGATGGAAATAAATATACCAGGGTTGATCGTAAGGTGAAGAACAGGCCAGACCACTGGAAGAACGTGACGGATATTTATTATAAAGAGTGGCGTGTGGCCGCGTATAAGGAACACCCAGATCCGTTTAAGGATCAGGTGATTCCCGTTACCCGCGTGCAGGAGTTGGAAGCCGAGGTTGAAAGATTGCGGAGCACGGTTAAGTGATTATCGAGGTAGCTGGTTGGGTGTTGTATATAGGACGTAGGATTGCCGCACCAGAGTACGTTGGATTACCGATGGCTGAGTGGACCGGGGATAAGGGGGGTCGGTATGAAGAAAGGCCGTTGTCTGAGGATTGAAGGACGGTATCTGATGATATCGGATAAGGGTAACCTGGTCCGTTTGTATTTGTACATGGATGGAACATACTCGATTGGGGGGCCACGAAGGAAATGACCGACGAATTTCTGTATCGCGTCTATGAAGAACTGGATGGATCGGATTTGTTTCCTCCGGGTATGGATGAATATACGTTCGCGAGTTGGCCGGTAACGATTCAGGTGGGTGGGGGTAGATTTCCGACGACGTTGCCGCAGATGTTGGCGTCGATTATTGAAGCGTATAAGGGGGTAAAGAAAAGTGGAATTAATTAAGCCTACGGTTGGGGATATTGTGGTGAAGGTTGGTGACCAGTCCGTGACGTTAGATCTGAATCAGTTCCGGTGCCTAATGAACGCCGTTGCTGGATTCGGTAACGTGGATATTACGAAGGTGAAGCGCGTTGTGTATGGCGATGTTTCCGTTGAAGTTGAATAATGGCCTGGGGAACCGGCGGTAAACCGCCAGATGAGCTACAGATTACTGCGGTCCCAGAGGGTTATTTCGATACGAAAGACGCGAAATGGAACGCGGTATTTAAGATCCAGTTCATAAACAACGAACGCGAACGGATAGGGATTAAGCCGTTTAAGCCGAAGGATATCGAAGAACGAACGAAGATTCCGCCCGATGAGTTTGACCGAATTACGAATGATCCCAGATATTTAAAGTTTAGATTAAGTCGTTCCGCCCAGCAGGTCCAGCAGACGATCAGTGATGTGGCTCCCACGGTTCGATATACGATAATCCAGTATATGAATCAGATTAGGGAAATCCGTAAGTGTGGGACGTGTGGCGGATGGGCTGGGACGGATTTGAAGAAGATTGACGAGGCCCTGAAATTCGTTGTATTCGCCATGGATAAGTTCGGCCTACCGAAGATTGACACGACGTTCGCGGATAACGTTGAAGACCAGGATACCAAGGAGTTAATTAAACGTGCCTGGGAAATCGTTGAAGACGCTAAAAGATGGCCAAATAACGCAGTCCAAAGATTGGTCGCTCGAATCCTTGAGTCCCCAGGAAAAGATGTTGGAACTGGCGAGGATTCAGGAACACCTACGGATGATGCAGATGATCGACCCGATGAGCCTGTTTATCCCGTTCTCGTACCAGAATCCACTGTTCTACAGCAAGAAAAAAATCCTGGCGATGATATCGTCGAACCGCATGGGGAAATCGGACTGGTTGACGGCGGATCTGACGTGGTTCGCCCAGGGGAGGCACCCCACGGTGAAGACCCCCAGGAACGCCATAATCTGGATATCGGTGGAGAAGAACGACAAAATACCACAGGTTTTGTACCCGAAGTTTCGAGAGAAGCTTGGGCCGAGCGGGAGTAGGTGGGAGTATAACGAAAACCGAAAAACGATTTATGTTAAATGTGGACCGAACGATTGGTCGGAGATTGTGTTTAAATCTCAGGAAGCTGGCCGAGCGTCCTATGAAGGGTCGAAGATCCATAGGCTCGCCTTCGACGAAGAACCCCAGGAAGATATTTTCGATTCTGCACTCGTTAGAACCATCGATACCAGGGCACAGGTATTAATTGCCGCGACGATGTGGGAGCATGGGATTTCGTGGATGTTTGACCGGATTATAACTCCGGTTTTAGAAGGGTCCAGGGAGTCTAAGTTTATTGAGTTGGTTGGTAAGGATCTTCGGATGGAAGAAAATCCGATGCTGGATCCGGATGAGATATCAGAGCATAGACGCAGAACGGCGCTGAGGAGTGAAGAGGAGGCGGCTGTCCGGTTTGACGGTAAATATATCCCGATATCTGGCCAGTCGATATTTTCCACACAGGCGATTGACACGTATATGAATCGGGCGAAGAAAGAGAAATTCGAGGAGATGGAGTTTATATGAAAACGGCGGTTGATCGTATTGTGGATAAGGCGTGTAGGGATTGGCAGTTAAGCTGTCGCCCACAATGGATTAAGGGTTTTCGTAAATATGTTAAAAAGTATTTTGATGAGGCGATTTGGGCCGCAGAAAATGCCAGCGATTTTGAGTCCGAAGAAGCTTATCAAAAGTTTAAAATGGAAAGGTTTGGGTTATGATCGCTGTGAATGATAGGGTTATTTGCCGCGTGGCGTATATGCCGGAGTCCACGTCCGGAAAGATTATCCTGGCTACGTCTGCCGTGGATAATGGGAAAACGAAGTTAAATGTTGGTAAGGTTATTAGCGCTGGCCCCGGTATTTTACTCAGGACTGGCGAGTGGATTCCGAATATCGTGAAAAAGGATGATGTGATTGTTTGGGAATCGTTTGGGGCGATTCAGTTTGAGGTTATTGGGAAAGACGTTGTGTGTACCAGGTCAGAGGATATTGGATGCGTGTTAGAGGAATCGGAGTGGAAGGGTAAGTATATGTTTGATGATGCCGAGATTGAAGCCTATGAGAAGCGGTTGGACGAAGATCGACGAGCGGCCCGCGAAGCTGTGGCAGATAAACCCAGAACACCGATGGTCACGTTTCAGTGTTGGAATAATGATTGCCGAGATAAATTGAAAAAAGTAGAAAGAATTTGGGCCGGAGATCATGTTTGTGAAACCTGTGGAACATCTATGCGAGAGGCAAGTGGCGGTGTGATTTTCCGTGGGCTGAGTACCCCCGGCAGTGCCTAACCCCGTAAAAGTCGGCGGTGGTCGCTGGCACGTATTTGAACAGCCAGATCCAGACCAGTTATATTGCATGGGAGTGGATACGGCATCCGGTAAGTTGGGCGCAAACGAATCCGTAGCCACGATTCTGAGTATTCACACTGGTAAACAGGTCGCGATTATGGCGGGTAAGTTTACCCCAGAGGAAATGGCCGGTGGAGTGATTGGGGCTGGTCACGCTTACGCTCATAAGAAAATGCCGTGTGAGATTGCCGTGGAGAAGGAATATCACGGCATGACCATAATCAATAAATTGATTGAGGTACAGTACCCGAATATTTATGCCCATGATCGGAACCTGATTAGCTTCCGAGGTGGGGCGACCGAGTGGGGCTGGGACGCCAGGAAATATCGCCAGACGGCCATAGACTGGCTCCAACGGGATATAGGTTGGAGTATGTCGGGTATCCCAGCAGAACGTAAGCGGGCTGTGTTTGTGAACGATAAGGATACGTCGACGCAGTTGATGTTCTTTAAAAGGAACGCGAAGACTGGTAGGCCCGAAGCCGTTCACGGTAAGTACGATGATAGGGTGTCGGCTTTGTATATCGCGAATTGGGTACGTAGGGAACGGATGGGGCCGATATTCGACCCACCGGTTGTTGAGAAGCCGTATGTTGAGACGTGGCAGGATCGGATCGTGGCCGGTCTGCGTAAGCCTGGAGACAGAGACGCGGGACCAAGGGAGATATAGCCATGGAACGATATAGGTGTGAGAACCCAGACTGTGGGTTTTACCAGAAACGCAAGAAATCAGGGAAATACTCAGAGGAACGGTGCCACTGGCAGATATCCACCGGGGAAGGGATGAACGACCTCCCAGAGGATAAGTGGATCGAGATCCGGTGCCCCCACTGCGATTATAAGAAATTATTTAAAAAGGTTGACGAACCTAGGGAAAGTATTATAGAATTATTCAAGGGTGCGTCTAGGGTGGAGAAGAATGCAAACACCTAGGTGGTGTTGGTATTGCCGTTATAGTTCTCACGCTACCGATATTTTACCTGGCAGATCACCCAAGATCTGCCCGAGATGTGGAAGTGAAGCGTCTCACATGATTGTGAGCCAGTTTGACCGAGCCATTGGAAGACCTTATTGGGCACACGGTTACGGAAACGTAATGCGTCGAGGCCGCGAGAGGGTCCAGATGATGGATGAAAATTTCTACCGGACGAATATCTTGACCGGTCGAACGGACAAACTGGATGCCTACATACCAACCGGATCAGTTCACAGATAACCAAGCGGTAGATCCGGCTATTTCTGACGCATCCGACAAAGACCTCCTAAAATTAATTAGTCAAAGTATTTCCACTTCGGATATTTATCGTAACCAGTTTGCGATCATGTCCGATTCCTGGGCTCAAGATGCCGGGAAGTACGAGGCATTGTACAACGGCAAGCTCTACGATAAGCGCCAGAAAATGTCCTATGAGTGCAAAGAGGATATTTACCGCGACCTGGTGGATTTCAATTCTACGCTGTTGAACCAGTACGAGTATTCCGAATTTATCCAACAGATCGGCGAACAACCCTATTCCATATCAGCCGATCTGTTCGGTAAGTTTCTCGAATATGCCGATAACCTGGATGACGCTCAACAGAAGGAAGAAGATTGTACAAAACTTTCCGGGCAGATGGGCGTTGGGATTTATAAGTTTAAACCGTTTCAGTGTGAAGGATATTGGTGGCCCGGTGTTGAGGTGGTTGACCCTCGCCAGGTTTTTATTTCTCCGGGTGCGAGTTCGTTTAAGGACGCTGTATTCTGCGGGTGGAAACGTCCAGTTCCAACGTCTGAATTGAAGGCGAAGTTCCCAGATAAGGCGAAGGCGATTAAACCAGACGCTTCGATTTCTGATGCAGATTATAAATCACAGGGAAATGGTGGCGGAATTATTTCTGTTCAGTATTTGAATGGGATTCAGAATTTCGCAAATAACGTCGTTGGAATGTTTGATAAGAGCCCGAAACTCCAGACGATGTTGACCGAGTTTTATTACATGGATCCGCAGACCCAGGAGATTACGTCCGATGCGGCGTTGATGGTTTGGGTGGCCTCGAATCCGGGGTTCGGGACGGCGAAGTTTAGTCAGTGTGTGATTGATGCGTATCGGAAACAGATGTCCGACTCTATGAATTCGGGGACGAAACTCACTGTTAAGAAATACCCGTTCGGTCGGATGATTCTCTCCACAAACGACTTGGTTCTCAACGACGTGGCGAACCCGTATTATCGGTTCCCGTTTTTTGAGCAGAAATGTTTCGCTCGTCCGAAGGCGTTTTGGGCGAAGGGTGTGTGTGAGGTGGTTAGGGAACCTGTTCAGAATTACCACCTCCTGATGGCATCGTTGGCGATGAACCTGGACTATAACCTCCGCCCGGTGTATCAGGAAATTTCGTTACGCGGTGATGCTGGCGGGAAACTGAAACAGATTGCCACCCAGCCGAATTCGATTATGCAGACGAACGGCGAGATTAAGCCGATTGCCACTGGCCCGATTGCCCCCGCCGGAGTTCTTGAGGTTGCGGGGATCCGGAAGCAGAACTGGGAGAATACGTCTGGGCTGAACTCGGTTTTGGGTGGCGTGAATCCCACGGGGAATTATTCTTCGTTGCAGTTGGAGAATTTGAAAGATGGGGCGTTGGGTAAGGTGACCCCCAGGCTGAGGCAGAAGAATAGGTGTCTGAAACAGTTGGGAGAAATGAAGCTCTGGTTTGTACAGAATTTTTGCTGTGACGAACGAGAGATTTATTTCATGGATAAGGACCAGATGGAAGAAGCGGTTGTAAACCGCTACACTGTTGACGGGGGCAAGCCGGTCACGCAGAACGATGTGACGATTGGTAAGTATAAGTACGTGATCGACATCGACGTTAAGAAGCCCGTTTCCCAGGCGACTCGGGCCGCTCAGTACGCTGACATCGCAAAGATTTTCGCTCAGATTTCGCCAGTGGAATCGTTCCGGTTGCAGTTACAGGCTATGGATATTCCTGGCAAGGAACAGATTATCGCTCGTTTCGAGGCGGCTGTTCAGCAGAAGACGCAGATGGAAGCTCAACAGAAACAGGCACAGATACAGGTTCAACAGCAACAGATTGCCTCGAACCACGCGAACATGGAACGTAAGCTGGATATCGAAGAAATTAAGGCCGGTGCCTCCGTGCAGGAAGCCGTGGCGTGGATTATCGTGAATATGCAGAAGGCTGGTTTGGGCGTGACGCCCGAAGTTATGAGTGAACTAGCGAATGTGGCACAGCAGACTAATGCTGTTAGCGGTGCCGCGTTGCAGACTGGACAACAGAATGGCTAGCGGTGGATATGGAAGTGGAATTGTTGCTTCGATTAATTCTCAAGGGTCTAGCGCACCCGAGAAATCTCAATGGCCAGCGATTTGGAATGATATTAAAGAACAATATGGGAAAAAACTTTTAGATTTACCAACCGGAACCGTTTTAAATAATATGGGTAATACTGTTGGCGATTTAATGGGCGATTCAATTTCTGGGGTTTCTAGATTTTTTAGTGATAAGGGTCTTGATAGAGATAAATATCTTAACGGACTGCCAAACAACGCCACCTCTCCATTGATGTTGAGAGCCCTAATGCAAATGAGGAATATCCAAAACCCTCAATAACAACACCCGATATCTCGCCACGGAATCGGGGCCGTATGTAGATGGCCCAGTCTTACGACTCATAAAAAAACAGATTTAAGGAGCCTTAAGATGCCAGACGTTCAAACGCCTGAAACGACTCAGACCCAGACGGAAACCACTGCCCCCGCGACGGTGGATTATCAGAAACAATATGAGGAGCTTAATTCCAAGTATTCTGAACTGGAAAAAACATACAAGGAAGATCAATCGGCGATGCAGTTGTTGGAGGGCTATCTTCAAAAAGACGAAGTGGCCGCTTCTAGGGCTCGTGTTTATTTGCAAGCCACCAAAGAAGGCAAAGACTTCAACGAAATGCTTAAGGCGATGGAGATTCCTGGGACGAAAGCTAAAACTCAGAAAGAGGAAGCACCGCAACAGCCACAGTTTGATCCTAAAAAAATCGAAGAGATTGTGAATAGTCGCCTTCAAAGCAGCCTGGATCCAATTCGGGAAAAGGCCGCTGAGATGGATGTGGAGCGTTCCAAGACTCAGATTTTCAAGGACAATCCGTGGATGAACGAGGACTCTTATAAGGAGTTCGAAAAGCGGTTTGGCGAACAGGTCGATGCTCTAGCACAGAAGGCTTACCAGAATATGGGTCCGTTTATGACTCGTCAGGACGCTCAACGCGCCCTAGAACAAGCGAAGGCATTCGCTTACTCGAAATACGAGCATCTTACGGATTCTCAACTGGTTAACTTTTTCATGCAAAACGAACGCGACAAATGGATTGCCGAAGGTCGGAGGGTTTCTCCGAAGCTTCCTAATGGCATGGTCGATAACCTGCCCACTGGAAAATCTCCTCAATTGGTCGATCAATTACGCAAAGCCTACAGGGCTGTTGAGGGTAACACTACTAAGGTTGGCAAACTCTTTGAGGAGTATGGACCTCAGTTGGGTATCCAAAACGAAACACAATTTTTTAAATTAGTCGAAGGAGAATAAAAACATGGGCGCTACCTCTTACGCGCAGAGCATGGTTGCTCTGCCCAATATCCCGGACAAGTTCTGGGATAACGTTAATATTTTGCATCCTACCACGAAGGCCCTCATTGATAAAAATGAGAAGCAAGACGGTGGGTTGAACTGGAGCCCGACTCGTATGGCTACCGTTGATTCTAACGGTGGTTACTACGCCGGGACCACGACCTCTGCCGTGACGACCACGGCTCAGGGAAACAACATCTTGAACGAAGTTTATAACTGGGTTTATTTGGCTAACGCCATCACCCTGTTGGCTTCTGACCGTATCGTGACCGGGACTTCCCCCCTGGTTAAGATCACGGCTCTGGAATCAAAAAAGTATTCGGCCAAGATGTACCATATGCAATTGCTTGCCAACGGCGTGATTAACGGCGACGGCACCAGCAACTTGCCTTATGGCTTGGTCAAGCTCGTGACCCCTACCGCCACTTTCGGCGGAGTGGTTCCTGCTGACGATACCGACTGGGTTCCTCAGACCACGACTTCTGCCACGGTTCTCTCCGGCCCCTCGGTCATCGAAACCATGCTGAATGCGGCCTCTTGGATGGGAGATGCTCCTAGCGCCGGTCCCACGACTCGCGCTCTGTTCTCTCGTTGCTCGGCCATCTTTGGCGCTGGTTTGACCTATGATGCCAAGGATTCTGGCGAGGCCACCTATGGCCTTAAGACCCTCAATGTTCGCGGCGCAAAAGCCACCAAGAACTGCGAAATCTACTGGGACGATGATATGCCCGCCTCCAACCTCTGGTTGCTGGATATGGACAACATCCACCTTTATCAGTCGAGCGTCGAATTTATGAAGACCGTGATGCCCGGCGAAGTTAATTCTGGCCTTAACCTGTACAACATTCAGAACGGCGGGGTGTTCTCGTCCTATCTGATTGGTTCTACCCTGCGTAGGACGACTGGTGGCTGGACCAATATGTCCGTCTAAAAAACGGAGTTGTGGCGGGGGAGGCATCCCCTCCCCCGTTTATTTTTGAGGAGGCTTTAATGGCCAATCTTAGTTCGATTTCTACGATTCTTGATGGTTCTCCCGGGCCGTATGGCAAGGGAACCATGACCGTTCGTCAGGGGACTTTCCCCATCAGTTCGGATTCCGCGACCTGTCCCGTCGGAAATCTCTCCAATGATGATTTGGTTGAGGTTTTCCCGGTTCAGTCCGTGGCGAGCCACGTTGCGTTTTGCGAGGTGAAGGCTTCTCGTACTACTTCTAATGCTGGACAAGGCATCGTGACCATCAAGCCGATTGATGGATCCACGACTCCCGCTTCCACCATTTTGCTGGAAGTCCATGTCTATCGTAATACTTAAGGAGGAATGAAATGACATTAGGAATTTCGATTCCTTCTCAGGGTTACAAGGTTGGCATGAATGAAGGTCCTGCGACGTATGGTGAAGTTACCATTCCAGCCAGCGCTTCTAAGGTGACGGTTGCCTGTGGTGAACTTACTCAGGACAGCGTGATTCGTATTATGCAGACGACTACCTCGGCTTCTACTGTAGGGCAGTTGTTCGAGATTAAATACGATAACAGCCTTCTGGTTCGCACCACCGGAAACACCGGGGCTTTCGTGGTTGGGAGCTTTGGCGCTCAACAGACGTTCACGATTACGCCCGGTGCGGCTCCAGATGCTGGTACGTTCACGATCACGTTTAACGGTCAGACTACCTCGGACTTGGCTTATAACGCTTCTGCCGCCGATATTCAAGCCGCGCTGTTGTTGCTGAGTAACATGGCTCCTGGTGGGGTGATTGTTACCGGCACCATGGCCACCGTGGTTACGATTGTGTTTTCTGCCAAGATGCTTTTGCAAGACGTTCCGGCTCCTACGTCTACTTCGTCCCTGACGGCTTCTGCCGTTCCTGTGACGTTGACCGTGGCGGATACGACCACTACCTTTACGAACTCTGTTACGTTCGATTGGTTAGTGTTAAAGAATACTTAATATGTTGCTGTCCGAGATCCAGGATATGGTTCGGTTCCTGACAAAGGAACCGACACCAAGTTCGCCTACGTTTGCGACTAATGCTCGCATACTGACGTTTGCGAACTTTGCCCAGAACGAAATCGCCTCTAGGACGAAATGCTATATGTCGTCCAACGTTCCGAATTCGACTGGTCAACCAACGTTGAACACGGTGGCTGGACAATATATGTACGCCATGCCAACGGATTGCTTGGAAATTGTTGAGATGAAGATTTCGGTGTGGCGAGTCCAACGAAAAACGATGGATTTCATAAACGCCCAGACTGGATACCAACAATGGACGTATCCGGGTATACCGCTTTATTACTGGATGCAGAAACAGGCGACCACTGATTTCGGAATCTGGTATACGCCTCAGGCGATTTACCCGATTGCGTTGTGGTATATACGCAAGCCAACTGCGATGGTGAATCAGTCTGATTCACCAGACTTGGATCGTCGGCTGGATATGGCTGTTGTGTATTACACTTGCGAAAAAATTATGGAATCCAGACGCGAGATGAACTATAAATCTGGATATTGGCTCAAGAGCTACGAAGGCGAGATTAAGAAATACAATGACACCGCCGATCAAGCGATGGCTCCCGTGGATTTCATGGGAGAAACGCCTTGCACGTCGGACTAAAGAGGTGATTTAGATGGCTTATGGAAATTACATGACGTACGGAACTCAGTACGTTTCGGCGCTCGTTACGTCTGCCGATTCTGGAACCGGAACCGATGAGGTTCAATTAATTACTCCGAGCGACGCGACCCCAGACGCCGGAACTTGGACGATCACGTTTAGGGGATATACCACCTCCGCTCTGGCGGCTAACGCTTCGGCTAACGATATCCGTGACGCCCTCTATGCGTTGCCTTCGATTGGAACTGGAAATATCGCAATTAGCGGTACGCTGGGGACCACGGTGCAGATTACGTTCCAAGCGGATCTCGGGAAACAGAACGTTCCTGCGGTTACTACGACCTCCACGCTTACCAAGTCTGCCGTTGCTGTCACCCTGGCGGTGTCCACGACTACCCCAGGCGTCAACGTTGGCACTCAATTACTGGCTCCTACGGCTGGTATCCGTTATGAGATTGACTCGATTTACATGGAGGGTACGATTTCCTCTGGTTCGTTCCAGGTTGGGTTCGATGGAAACGCTAAGAACCCCGTGGTGGCCAAGATGGTTGCATCTGGATCCACGAACGCGATTTATCCTCAGCCCGGAAACGGTGGTCACTACACTAGCGGAATCGGAGTTTATTATTCCGTGGTTGATAGCGGAACCCCGAACGTGAATATTAACGTTGGTTACCACATTGTTCCCACGACCAATGCCGGACAGGTTTTGACGGGACTTTTACAGTAAGGAGATTTTATGAAAAGCATGGAATTGGGTGGTGGTGGAAGGTTTGAGAAATTGAGGGGTGAGCTTGCGAATAAAGGCGCTCAGAACCCGGGAGCCCTCGCCGCCTACATCGGCAGGAAAAAGTACGGTAACGAAAAGTTTAGCCACTTAGCGGAACGCGCCAAGCATAAGGCGATGAAAGGCTAATCATGGCCGGAGATATTGAGGGCCGTCAGTTTGTAATCCAGCGCTCACTTATGGGTGGGCTGGCTACGAATACGGACATCATAAACAGCCGAGACGAGGCCATGTGGGCCGATTGTCAGAACATGATAATTTCTAACCCAACCGGATATCTCGATGGCTCATCCACGTCCAGGACGGTTACGACTCCGCCTCCGACACAGATTATTACTGGGACGACTTATTCGCCGACGGTTTTCACGTATTCGGCGCCAGTTTCACAAACCACGATTGCCACCTTTGAGAACACTGATTGGCCAAATGAAACGTGGTCATTCTCTGGAACCGGAACTGCGTCGCTGACTACGGCTATTTCCGAGGGAGATCAGGCTTTATCGTTGGCTTGCACTGCCAGCCAAACGGCAGTTGGAACTTGTACGCTTCCTGCCGCCGCTACGTTTTCTACGGCCTCGGGTTCGGTGTTGGCCGTGGATACGAACTGGAACAACATCTCCCACTTTTCTAGCGGATATATCCGAATCGGGACAGATTCCTCCAACTATCGGCAATATAATATTACGGCTCCAGTGGCGACGGGTAACACTATTCTAAAGTTCGACGCTCACGCCCCGTCTTCAACGGTTGGATCTCCAACTACAACGAATTATGTTTCTATTAGTTTAACTGCTACTGCCGGTGGTTCAATTACAGTTATTTTCGATAACCTAAGAACCGCTTCATTTTCTTCGTCCAGTATGTCTGATGGGAATATCGTTACTAACGGAGCCAACGTTTATAACGCCGCCATATTGGACGGTAATCTTAATTCGAACACGCTCGCGGAATCTTCGTTTATTTTTACTTCTGGTGACGCCTTATTCGTTGGCGCGCTTAATCAACTTAGTGATAATCTTCCGAATTTGGGTGGCCAAGTTATTAAGGCTGGATTCACAAATACACTTAACGCATCTTCCGGAACAAACTTTTATTTCGCCCAGTTCCAGAATCCTTCAACACCTTCGCAGAATATCGAATATTATGTTAATGGTAAAGACGGGTATTTTAGCTACGATCCAAATGCCTCTGCCGGTAGCCAGAACGCCAGGATAGCTTCGACGGCTTATAAGTATATTTGTTCTCACCGCAATATGATTATGTTAGCTGGTAATCCTGCGGCCCCAAACGCGGTTCAACCATCAGACGTAAACGACCCAACAACGCTGACAGCCGTTAACGCTGTTACATTGCCCGATATTTCAGGTTCGTATGTGACTGGCCTAATCTCAATGGATGAATATCTCGCGATTCTCCGTAATGACGGAATCTGGAAACTATATGGTTCTAACCCAGATTCGGCCACTACGGATTTTAATCTGTTGAGGTCTAATGCCAAATCTGGCCCATTGGAGATGAAATCGGCCTGCAAGGTTGGTCGGTCGATTTACTACTTCGACGGCAACGAAATTTGTGTGTTTGACGGAAACGAAAGCGTATCGGTGAGCGGCCCACTAGATTCGTTGTTTACTGGATATAGCAAGATTCTTTGCTCGATTTATTACAACGAAATTAGGGATTTGGTGGTTTTTAATTTTGTGCCGGATTCTTTTGCGGTGCCGGTATCAAATAAAACAACGTTCTTCCAACTGACGTTCTGTCCAACATTCAAGGCCTGGGGCAAAATGGGCGCCTTCGACGATGCGGTTTCTGTGCAGTTCTTCGGACTGGCTTGGGCGGGTTCGGCTTATTCTAAGCCATTGGTTTTCAACGGTGGGTTGCAATTTTACCAGGTGGATCCATCCACCCCAACCGCAATTTCGATGCCGTGGTTCATTAAAACCCAGTGGAACGAAGGCGGTAGGCCGGACCTTATTAAGGACCATGATTCGTTTACCTGGTATGTGCGCGATCAGTCCAGTATTAATAAGCCAGCTTCTACGGTGGTTATGTATTCGGACTTCGATCCATCGACGGCCAGACAGACGTTTCAGGCTCAGAACGAGATTCAGACGATCACTCCGTCTACGCCCCCCGATGCGGGTCTGTGGAGGATTACTTACTCCGGTTATGAAACAACGGACCTGAACTGGAACGATTCAGCGGCGACGATTCAGGCGGCTCTCGAAGCGCTGGCCTCGATTGGTTCTGGAAACGTGGTGGTTACTGGAACACTGGCGACGTTGGTTACGCTTACGTTCCAAGGAACATTGGCTGGAACGAATCTGGACCCAGTGACGATTACCGCCAATTCGTTGACTAAGACCACTGCATCAGTATCATTGTATGTGAACACGACTCAAGACGGGAATACTTACTACCCGACGAACAACGCTTTCCAGCTTGCCACTACCGGCGTTTCTGGTAGGTCAGTTGCTTCTAAACTTAGCGGAACCTGTACAGACCAAAAGACTAACGCGGTGATGGTTTCCGGTTATTCGTTTACTTGGTCAGAAATCGAGAATATCTAATGGCTTGGCCTCAGACCCAACAAACTAGCCCTCTGGTTAATCGTAGACTGGCGACTCAGCAGACTATGGCTCCTCCGCCCCAGGTGGCCCCACAGACTATGGCTCCAGCCCCCTCTACTTCTGGGGCGATTACAGCGCCACAGGCTACGTTTGATAAGACCCAAGAATATAACGATCTATTGGCGGCTCAACAGGCCCTAGAGAAGAACCAACAGTGGAATGCGGGCAAGAACGTCAATGATTTATACGCCATGGCTAACTCCGGCAACCTGGCCGGCACGAGTGGATTAACCACCGGCCAACTCCAACCGTATCAACAGACCTTCAATAAATACGGACTCGGCAATACTTCTGTTGGTGATCTTCAAACTGTAATCAATTCGCTTAAGGGCCAAGCCGATGTTACGAATTCATACAACCAAGCCCAATCGGCTTTGGTGCCGGCCGAACAGGCAGATGTAAACGAGTTCAACCGCACGTCGCCATTCGTTCAACGCCAGATGCTTGGGATGCTGAACTCTCGTGGTCTTGGTTCTTCGGTGTTGGCTGGCGGATCCGGAAGTGGCGGGTTAAGCGAATTAGCCAATCGCCAGAAATCCGAACTATCGAACATTCAGGGTGGGTATCAGTCCTTGTCCGACTCGCTGACCCAAGGGCTCAAGGGAAGCAATATTAATTATCAGGATTTCTTGAATAGTTTGCAAGGACAGCAAGCCGCCGCCCAGAAACTTAAACAGCAACAGGCGTTTGACCCATTCGATATCCTTGGGTTGAGCGCTAGTGTCGGTAAATACTTAGGGGGTTGAGATGAACCAATTTTTGAACGAACAGCAGATCGCTAATATTCCGACGCTGGCTGGAGCGCCATCCACCAACGCTGATTTTGGGCAAGCTCAACGTTTGGCGCAGGGTAATAAAAGATCCGCACTACAACAGTTGGCTATGTACAAACTTAACCAGATGGGCCAACAGCACCAGGATATGTACAACGCCGGGAAGACTATGCAGGGAATTGAAGATCAAGGGCAACAGGCCACTCCGTTTGATTACCTGTCATTGATTGCTCCGGCTTATAAGCTTTACGGCCAAGGTATGTTTGGCGGTAATGGGGCTTCTGGCGGTTTGGCCGGATTCGGCGGAGGTGTTCGTAATGGCCAATAAAGACTCAGTTCGTTTCCTTGCTGGGACGTTGATGAATCTCGGACAGGAACAACAGCAACAGCAGAATGTTGACCGTCAATTAGGCATGGAAAAACAAAAATCCGCCATGCAAGAACGTTTCCAGAACTTGCAGATGGAGAAATATAACCAACAGATCGCGCAACAGCAGTTTAATGATGCGGTGAAGATGAAGGCTATCGCCACTCTGAATCAGCACAATCAAATGAACCCCGCGAATCCGATGCCGATTAACGATCAGACGATTCAGAGTGTTTATCCGACCGTGGCTCAACAGGTTTATTCTCAGTTGCCTCCAGATCAGAAGGCGTATGTGGGTAGCCAGTATAGCCCGCAGAAGCTTGGCGCTCCCGGAATTAGTCAACTGTTGTATGCTCCGGCTACGGGTTTCCAAGGTAATCCAGAGAGCCCGTTCGTTAATCGTAAACGTCAAGCTTTGCAGTTACCGACCAACACAATTCCTCCCGACGTGATGAATTCGTTGCCGGGACCAGGATATTAATAATGCCTTCGATCTTCGGAAATAACAAACCAACGACTGGTATCTTCGGCGGTAAAACTCCGAAGTCTTCGTTGTTTCCGAAATCGAAAACCGGCGATCGGGCTCTTGAAACTGAGGGATCGAATCTGGAAAAGGCTATGTCTTTTCTGTCTAGGACCGGGGCTCCGAGTAAACAATTCCTAATTAACTTGGCCCAAGGCAATCCTGCTGGTCAAGATATCGAAGCCGAGTTGCATGGCGAGAAGCCCGTTCCCACCGGCTCCGATGTTATTCAGGCGTTTCGAGGTACTAGCCAGTTGCCGGACTCAAAACTAGGTCGAGCCGCCTTGGCCGTTGGTGGGTTTCTTGGGGATGTGGTAAACCCGGGAGATCCATTAAACTGGATCGGTGTTGGTGAGCTTACTAAGGCTGGTAAAGCCGCTCAGGCCACTGGTGATCTAGCTAAGTTTACCGAGGGGCTCCAGAACGGCGAACGCTCGTTCTTAGCTATGAGGGCTCCATTCACCAAGACAGCCATTCCATTGTTACCTGATTTTGGTAGCAAGGTTGCCGGTTCTCTATTGGAGGGAACGGGTAAAGCTTTCAAGGCCATTCCCGGCGTTCAACAAACTCTAGATTTTATGAAGCCTCAGTTTAATAAGCTGAGGCAGTATACGAATATCGCCACCTCTAAAGCGGCGAATATATTTAATGCCGAGTCCTTGGCGTCTAAAGCCGATACTTGGAAAGGACTTCGCAAGGAAGCCACCAATTCCATTAAGGCCGGAGAACTGGATAAGACCAACCCGGCCATGGCCGACCATTATAAGTCCATGGGTCTTAAGCCCGAAGAAATTGTTGACTCGGAAATTAAGCGTTCGTTGGATAAGCCAATAGCCGAGCGCGGGTTATCAGCCACTGCCGCTCCGGCAGTCAAAGAGTTCGTGACCAAGATTCCTGTGGCCGGACCATCTGTTCCGGCTGTTGAAAAGTTGGCCGATTTACAACGCGGAACGATTCAACGCTTGGGTGTGAGATCTGCCTCTATGGGTTTAAATGGTTCTCTGGGAGAGTTCTTTGGCGCTCCTCGTATTATCAGCCAAGAGACGAAGAACGCCATATCCAAGGCTGGTGGGGAGGGTATTAATGGCTCTGGTGGTAGGGCTCAACGTGTATTTACGGACCTAACCCAAGGGCAGATCGAGGCGGCTCAACGTGACCCGCAAATGAGGGCTCAGTTATTTGACCGCCTTCTGGGCGATAAGGTTAAAAAGAATCCAAATGTCCTAGATATGTTTAAAACCGGAGATCCCCAAGCGGCCTCGTTCTATGAACAGAATACACAGAAGGCATTTGGTAAATACCTAGAGAATAAGTCTAGGCAGATTTCCACTGGCGAAACGGTGGGGCAGATGATGAAGGATCCAACCATCGCTCGCGCTTCGAGGGCAGACTTCGGCACAACGCCGGCCGTGAGGGTGGATATCCCGAAAGAATTCCAGACTATCATGGGCCACCTTAAGCAATCTGGTGAGAACGTGAATCTGGGCCATATGTATATGACCCCAGAAACGGCGCACGAGTTCAAGAATTTCATTGGCCTGATGACCCACGAAGACCAGATGAATCATGCCTGGGGCTTCATCCAAACAATTATTAAACCATTAGTTTCGGCAACAAATCTATTTAAGCGAATCACATTATTGGCTCCTCCCGGAACTTTTCCTTTTATGTCTAGAAATATTATGTCCAATGGAATGCAATCAGCAATGGCCGGTCCAACATACATTGGTCACGTTGCGGGAAGGCCGGAAATTTTTATGGGTGCAACTTCGCCATCAGGTGCCAAGGCGGCTCTTTATCTCGGTAATATTCTTAGAAAAGCTGGTGATAATCCTGCCAAGTTCGCTGAACTGGCCTCCAAGGCAGGAGAACAATTCGGCCTGGATCTAGGTAAAGAACTAGCCACCATGAAAGACGCTAACCTTTTCAACGAAGGCTTCACCAAAGAAATGTTCGGCAAGGGCCTCTCCAAAGCCGAGAGAATGATCGGTATTGGAATCTCGGGAAAAGCAAACGAACTCGTGGAAAACGTGTTTCGTATCCAGCACTATATTACTAGGCGCTTACAGGGGTGGACTCCTCAAGCCGCCATTGATGATGTGCGTAAGTATCTCTATGATTACATGGGCGGAATCTCGCCTCAATTGCAGAAGCTTAAGGTTGCCTTTCCGTTCTTGTCCTGGACTCGGTTAAACGTTCCGGTGATGATGGAGCATATTTTAACCAGGCCGGGTAAATTCGCTATTCCTCAACGGGCCAAGGAAAACATCGAAGCCACCATTGGTCGTGGACCCAATGGAGAGAAGCCTGACGAGCGAGCCTTGGACGAATACATAAAAGGCGACTGGCATATACGACTTAACTACGATCAGAAGACCGGCAAGTGGAATTACCTTCGATTGAAGAACACCATCCCGTCGGCTGACCTTGAGGATTTCACGTCCATCTCTCGTTTCGTGGATATGATGGAATCTTCGTTGTCGCCATTTATTAAGACTTCGCTTGAGAATAATTTTAATCAATCAATGTTCTTTAAGACCGCTGGCGGTGAACCTTCAAAGATTGAGAACTATCCAGGTGAGACTGGTAAGTTTTTTGGTCAAGACGTGCAGAAGAAAACATTGAACTGGCTGAGGGATATCAGACCGTTGAATATGATTAATACTCTCATGGGCGAACCGGCAGATACCGTTGCCGCCAACATCGGAGGAATCTCTGTTAAGCCCATTGATCTAAATAAGGCCACCGACTTCGCCAAACTGGCTTATGCCCGGCGCAAACAGGATCTGATGATCTCCAAGAAACACGCTCAGAATCGCGGGTCTTCGACGGGACCGATTGACGCTTTGTTACAGAAATTAAACGACGAATCATATGTCCCAGGAAGTGGCCAATGAGCCTCATCCAACCCAATAGCGGTGACCTAAATTATAAGCAAGTAATCACCCAAGTTTTCGGTGATGACCGAGATGTGTTTGAACGGGTTCGTCAGCAATTATATCTGTTGATTGGCACTGCCACGGTTAAGAATCTGGGGCATCTCTCGGTTCGTACTATTTCATCGAATTACACAGCCACGATACTGGATTGCATAATCCAGATTCAATGCGGGATACCAACACCCGCTGGCGATGTGACGCTAACTCTACCAAATTTAAGCACGTTAACATCGCCGGTGTTATATATCGTTAAAAATATTACGGCTCTCGGTAATGGTGGTCACGCTAAAATCAGGACTACCACGGATTCGTTTGAGGGCGGAGGGTATGCCTCGATTGATCTTGGGGACATGATTACTTCGTCTGATGTTGAGAAACAGAACTTAATACTATATAGCAATCTCCAAGATCCAGATAATTTATACTGGGACGTACTCGCTCACTCCGGATGGGTGAACACTTCGCAGTATGGGTTAATGCCAGCCCTCGACGGAGATTCGACTAAGTTTATGAATGGCAACGGAGCCTGGGCGGTTCCTCCCGGAACCGGAGTTACCTCAGTTACCGCGACGCCACCGTTGTCGAGTAGCGGCGGGACTACTCCGAATATAAGCGAAACCCAGGCATCTGGATCAGTAAATGGTTGGCTGAGTAGTACGGATTGGAATACATTCAATTCAAAACAGCCAGCCGGTAGTTATATCACCGCCCTTACTGGGGATGGCACTGCTAGTGGACCAGGTTCTGTGGCATTTACTTTGTCAACCGTGAATACAAATACCGGAACTTGGGGAGACGCCACGCACGTTGGGCAGTTCACGGTTAACGGGAAAGGCTTAATTACAGCCGCCTCAAGCGTTTTAATAACTGGCACCGCTCCAGGCGGAACGGCTGGCGGAGATTTATCTGGGACTTATCCAAATCCAACCGTCGCTAAGATTAACGGAGTTTCGCTTGGTTCAACCACGGCTACATCCGCCAATATATTAATTGCAGATGGTTCGTCGTGGGTTACCAGGGCCATAAGTGGTGATTTTACAATATCGAATATCGGCGTCGCTACTATCAAAACAAGCGTCTCTCTTGCCGGATCACCCACTACCACAACTCAATCAGCAAGCGACAACTCAACCAAAATCGCAACTACGGCTTATGTAACAACCGCAATTTCAAATGCGATTGCTGGAGTTAACCCCGCCATGGCTGTTCAAGCGGCAACAACGGCAGCGGCGGATACAAGTGGATTTACATACAACAATGGAGTAAGTGGAATCGGAGCCACATTAACTGGTCCAAACAACACAGCCTTTACTGTGGACGGGTTTACATTCACCACATTGGGTCAAAGGGTGTTAGTAAAAAATGACACCCAAAGTCCATCCGGTGCTTTTAATGGAGTTTATTACGTCACGACACTACAAGGTGTTTTACAGGGAGTTGTTTTAACGAGGGCGCTGGATTACGACCAACCATCCGACATAAATAATACGGGGGCGATACCCGTAGTAAATGGAACTTCAAATGGGACAACCACGTGGGTGCTGACTTCTCAAGTGGCGACTATTGGGACGGACCCATTAACCTTCGTTGAATTTTCTTTAAAGCCTTCAACGATTGTGACGTTAGATGGCATTCAAACTCTCACCAATAAGACACTTACATCGCCCACGCTAACCACTCCCGCGCTAGGAACTCCGGCTTCAGGGAATTTAGCCAATTGCACATCGACTACGCAGGCGGCAAACGATAACTCGACGAAGTTGGCCACCACAGCTTATGCGGATGCGGCGGCTTCTGCGTCTCTTCCGTCTTCGATTTCATTTCTGAACGCAACTTCAACAGAAAAAACACCATCCGCCTCTGGAAACTGGCAACAATTCGCCACAAGCTCTAATAAAATAACTTTGACTTCTGGCACCTGGGAAATTCACGGGATGGTTATCTTCGGGGCCAACGCAGGAAACGCTTCTTACTCCGTGGCAGACTACGCTTTCGGAACGGCAAACGGAGCGGATACTTCTGCACTTCCAACCGTCCTTGCTACCGGCGGAGCAATAACTCTCAAGGCGGGAACGGCTTATCCCACTGGAAGTACGGGAAATTCCTTGGCCGGAACGGGATGTTGGCGTGGCAATAGTATTACTCAATCTTCTTTGGGATGCCAATGTCAGTCTATTCTCGTGGCGGTCAGTTCCAGTACCGATGTTTATTTGAATGCTTTCGCCTCTTTAGGCAATATTTCCACAGGAAGAATAACTGTTCAAATTTGGGCCCGAAAAGTTAGTACCGCCACTTCTTAAAAGGATATATAATATGCCATCAGTTTCACAGGCACAACAGCACCTTATGGGTGCCGCTTACGCGAGGGCGAAAGCTGGACATCCAATGGCATCCGATCCCCAAATGTCCCTCGCCCAGTTGCATGATTTCGCCTCCACCGGCCCAGCCTCAAGTCCAATGAAGGAAAGAGCTAAATTAAGGAGAATGAAATGAAAAAGCTTTTATCGTTTTTGTTTATGATGGGATTGTTTGGGGTGGCTTGGGCGATTGTGACCACGCAATACGTTCTGATTCAGCTTCCCGTGTCGACGAGCCAGACCACGATCTACGTGCCGACCACGCAGATTACGAAGGTGGTTCCAATCGCGACCTACGGTGGTAAGTATCAGATCTTGGCTTATCGGTCTAGCTATAACGCCACTCCGGTGGTTGCGGGTACTCCTACGGATCCGCACGCTGAGTGGATGACGTTGAATTCGATCACGAGGAACCAGCTTAACGTGACTCGGGCTTCGACGCCACAGGCGATGCAGACCCAAGAGGTGTGGAATTTCTACATCAACCTCAACGGAACTGCGACCGCGACCAATACTCCTGCGGCGGCTACTGCCACGGCGACTGCCACGATTACGCCTACGGCTTCCGCCACTCCGACTAGCACACCGATTGCTCGCGGCACGGTTATCACCACGATTGCTGGTGGGACTCCGACGCCGGTGTTTATCTCCATTCCGGGTGCGACCACTTCGACGGTGTATAGCTTCGCTCAGATCAGCGGGAACCCGTTTGGCGCTCCTGGTGTGGATTACGTGGCCGTTGCTGGTGGAGTTACCGTTACGGCGTCTGCCGCTTCCACCCTTGGTTGGGCGGCTCACTAATGGACTGGAAACGATTTGGCCGAGAAATCGGCTCGTATGTAATTGCTGGATTAATTATTGTGGCTACGGCCTATATTATTGGTAGACTATTCACGACTGAGATACCACAGTCCAACCGCGATATTGTTATGGCCGCAGTTGGTACAATCTTGGGATGGGCCACGGCAATTGTTAATTTTTATTTTGGTTCGTCTAAGGGAAGTGCTGATAAGACCGATGCTATGTCCCAAGGAAAATAAATGCCAATCAATCACACGGAAGAAATTAAAAATATATTTAAAAAAGTCGGAAAAGAAGAAATGAAGCAGTTGGCCAAAGAGGCTTATCAAGAAGCGGTAAAAGAATGGCTAGATGAGAAATTTGCTCAGTTTGGCAAGTGGACTTTTTACGCATTGGGGGCCACTGTTGTTGCGGGGGTTCTTATGCTTATGGGTTGGATCCACGGATGGCGTCCATCTTGAGAATCGTTAAATTACTACGAACCGAATCTACCGACCAAGGTACGTTCGGTTCGATTAATTTACCTGGCGAGAATTTGTTTTTCACTGGTGAGTTGCCTTGGCGCTCGAATATCCCTGGGAAGTCCAGAATTCCAGTCGGGACATATCCAGTTAGAATGTTATTCTCGCCTCACTTCAAACGCAACGTTTACCATGTGATGGGGGTTCAAGGCCGTGATAAAACTGGACAAATGGCCAACGTTGAAATCCACCCTGGAAACGTTTGCGGTGATGTCGATATGGGCTATACTTCTGACGTGGAAGGCTGTATACTGCTTGGAAACGCTTTTGGAAAGAAGCTTGGGCAGAAAGCGGTCTTGGATTCGCAATCTGCCGTGAAACGTTTTGAGGATGCTTTAGAAGGCCAGCCATTCTTATTGGAGGTTTCATAAATGTACAGGACTATCAGCGCCTAACTGGCGCATAATGAAGGCTCTCGCTTTCATCCTAACCCTCCTAGTTTCTCTCCCCGCTCAGAGTCGACCCACCCACCGCGATACAGTTGCGTGCTGGATTAGGCACGTCTATTGGGACTCGACACACCACAGCGCTCGCATGGATATGGCCCGTTCTCTTGACTATGCCGATTCCATTATCCACTGGTGCGCTGAATACCACCTCAACGAATCCAGATTTATAGCCCTGGTAAACTGGGAATCTGGGTTCGTTAATAATATACGCGACAGGAAGCTACCGTTTAATTCCTGGTCCTATGGGCTTACTGGTATCCAGCTAGAGACGGCCAAAAGGGCTCTCAAACGCCTCAGAATTGAACGATCTATTACCGGCAGGGATCTTGTCCTAGACTTCGATTTAAACGTGCGTTTGGGGGCAGAACAGATGCGTTTCCTGCTGGATCACAGGTGTCATAAGCACCAGCGACAGGCCGAGATGTCCTATAACGCCGGATATAACGGGATGTTAAAAGGTCGTGGACAACACTACCCAATTGATATAGACTGGTGTACGAAACAGTGGATTCAATTTCAGGAGGAACACGATGGCTCTTATTTTTGATGTTTATTTTTATGTGGGTTTGTTGACTGGATTGCTGGTCGGTGGGTTGGGTGTGATGGTGTTTTATAACCGCATTAAAAGCATTCTCGGACTTCCGTGACCGACACGCCGCTCCCTTTCCCGGCTGTTGGATCAGGGGGGCAGACCCAAACTGCCCCCCCTCCTCCTTACCGATACATCATTCCATTAATTATCTTAGCCTGTGTTCTGGCTTGGTTGGCTCCGGCTTATAAGAGGGTGAGTGATAAATATGAAGAAGCAAAAAAGCTCTCGCAAAACGTCCGAGTCGTTACAGTCACAGAACGGATCCCGGTTTATATTGGAGGTACAATCGCTTATCGGGAAAGTACATCCAGTCACGCGGAAGTTTCTACGACTAGCACTGAAAGCTCAAGCAAATCGCATGAGGAAATAACCAAGCGCGGAACTATCGGGCTAGGGCTCCTCTATCCCGGTGTCATAACCCTCGACGCAGGGATTATCGGTCCATTCGGTATCCAGACAGCTATTCAGCCGAATCCATTTCGGATTATGGCTGGAGTTCATCTGGCGCTCTAGATGTTCTCTCGCACTCTGGATCATCGTAGCCTCATCCTCGGTTAGGCCATCCGGCCAGTTCGACAGGCTGTCGAACCACTCTCCATCAACGTAGTGCCAGCCTTTGCCCTTTAGATATTTCATAACTCAATCACCCTATCAATTGGAATCCTGCAACCACGCACGCTCTTACCATTCATTTTAACCACGGTGGAGGTGGTACCGTCAATCCTGGATAGGGATTTTACCCACCCACGAGCCCACCTAGAGTCGCGATAAATCTTCTTCAATAGAGAGTGCTGTCCGGCGATAAACACTCCGCCATCCGACACTCTGATGCCGTGGCGCTCCAGAGCCTCACGGTGATAAACCACGTCCGAGGTAGTCTCGTTCTGGATATAGTTAATGCACTCCTGAATCGGGCGTTCTCTGGTCACGGCCAACTCAACCTTAATCATGGACCCCATGAGATGGTCAAGGCACGACTCCTCATCCTTCTCATCCTCGTGGTTAGCAAACTTAAACTCATCCAATGACCAATTTGGGTTGAACATGGCGTACCCGGCGATCAATGGAGCGTGTTGCTGTGCGAACCTAGCAGTGTTATTCGCACACAGCAGATTATAAATCTCGTGAATCTTCCGATCTAATTCAGCCCAACGGTTGTAGAAGTATGTGAACAGGCCGACTGAATACTCAGGTGTAAGAACCGCAATCTTTTTCTGGAACTCGTCGTAATTGTTTTTGGGTATATCGAGATCAAGAACGGTGAATCTGGATCGGTCTGCGTCATTTTCAAGATTAATCCGAATAGACGCAACCAGAGCGCAAAAACGGGGGGAATATGGCACAGAGTTTCCACCAGAGGAACCCTTAATAATTTCTCCCCCAGATTCAAACGAAGCCTGACGGAATAGATCCAGCACCGCTTTATTGCGTTCATCTGATTTGTCCCCCATTTGTTCAAATTCATCAAAGATAATCGGCAGGGCATTATGCCCCAACGTCTGACGTATACCAGCTTCGGTGCTGTTCGATTTCGGGTAAATCTTATAATCTCCCAAGACCTCACCGATGATCTTGTCCACAACCACAGACTTACCAGCACCCTTGCATCCAGTGATCCAAAGATGAGGCCTCCACTGGAGGGCACCAGAGAATGGGGCGATGGCCAACCAACCAGCCAAAAGCTTACCGTGTTCGGGAACTTTCCAGTTAATGCAGGTTAGGATATCCAACAGAATCGCAGGATCCGATTCGACTGGACCCGGAGGTGGAATCGGGTTACTGATGATGTACGTGTACTTACTCTTGGGGTGTTTCGGGTAAACGAAACCGCCACAGTTCACCGCCAGCGTTTCGTCCTTCCACACACCTGATCCGCGAACGTTCTTTGGATTGAAGATACCGAGCTTTCGGCATTTACCCATGAGTTCGCTTGCGGCATCCTTGTATCCAGTCTTCTGAGGGTAGGCTGATTTCCAATACTCTTGGGGCATCAGATGGAAGAAGTGCGCCTCGGTATGGGCGGAGGCTGGCAACGCCACAATCTGCCGGTTACTGGATGAGGTGTAAAAGTAAGTGTCGTCTTTATACCCAAGCGGCCTAACCCATTGTTCGGGCTCCTGGGCTAGGCCATGCTGTACCGCTTCGATCCCGAACTCGCAATAAACGTCGTTCCAGTCATAGCCTTCCTGGTCCGGGAATATGCCGGGGTACTTCTTACCCGCCTCATCATTATCCCCCGCTAGAATCGCGTCCGGGAAGGCTTTTTTGACCTCTGGGATGTTACCAGCATCGAAGCACACAACAACGGTGTCCCCCGTTGCCATGTGGACGGTGCAACCCGTAGCCCAACCCTCCGTGAGCCAGGTCTTGGGGTTGCCTTTGATCGTGAAATAGGAGCCCTTCTTTTTCGTGTGGAGCTTGAACCGCTTGGTTCCATCTGGATATATGATCTGATATCCATTTCCGCATGGGATGATAGTATCCTGGCCGGAATTGAACGCCCCAAATAGATTCGGCAACCGCTTAGTCTTCGCATAAGGCGTGAGTTCAGAACCCAGTCCAGCCAGGTAAACCTTAGACTCTGCGGCACACGCTTCATACTCTACCTCCCTGGCTTTCTCTGCATCCTTTTGTGCTTTCTGAATTTGCTTTTCGTAGAGTTCGCGGTCTTGACCGTGGGGTTGGATGGAGCAGTATTTGTACACGTCAGCCGAGTGCCAGTCGGAGTAGATAATAGTAAACGCCTGATCGCCGTGGCGGCCATTGAAGGCGTAACACACATACCAGCAATCTGGATTTCTGTCCTGCGGAGAGCGCTTGAATCTATGTATTTTCCCATCTGGTATTACCTCCGAAATCTCGAATCCATCGTGGCGGAGTTGACTAATTACTGAGTCCAGCAAAGATGCCCTCCGCGTCTTTTATTTCATGTGCCAACACGTAAACTCCGCCGAACTTGCGGATCATATTCATGTATGCGATCTGTTCGGGGCGTTGAAAGTCTCGGCCAACCTTACACTCTATGGCCACATACTTCCCGTCTCGACGTATGCCCTCTATATCAGCGCTACCCTTAACCCCAACTCGAACGGTCAATCCGTTCGGTGTCCTGAATAACCCTACCACGTTTTTGTGTAGCCTTACCCTTGGATCCGTCCCAAGGTTGGCGAGTATTCCGTTTACCAGTTCTCTGTGACTTAGTGGCGACATTTTTCGGACACCTCACATGATATGGAAATGGGATACCCATGGCCATACTGTTCTTAAGATATTTACCGCATTGGAGGCAGTTCAATTGTGGGCCTTGCAACAGGTACAGATGATGCGTTTGCCCTGAAAATACTTGGCATACAATCGCCAATGAAGCCATTCTTTTTTTCTGATAACGGCCCTTGGATGGTATAGACCCTCCGCACATTCTTCGGCGTGTCTTTCGGCTTCAATCCATGAAGATGTTTCGGCAACCAGTTCTTCTTTTAATGTAAATTCATAAACCTTGAAAACTCTAAACTTTTCCAAAATAATCTCCTTTAATCTGGTCTGGCTACCAGGAATCGAACCTGGCACATCTATTTCTTCACCCACTCCGGCACAAACCTCTTTGGAAACAACTTCTCAGCGGTTTCCTCGCCGTACAACCGACGCGCTTCCCAATATCTCCAACCCAACTTATAACCCTTTTCCTTGCGAGTGCGGTCTATGTCTTTGCGAACCATCTCCGGCGTCATCTCAACCAAATCGCCGTCGCGGACATCTATTTTGCGAAGCTTAATAGGGTTGCTATTGCTACAGTCCGGACAAACAGAGCCACTAAAAACAGCAAAACAATTAAGGCAAGTAGTAAGTGATTTGGTTCTCTTGGTGTGTTCCACATATTTTAAACAAGCCTCGCGTTCTTCTTCCATGAATCCGTGCCTAAGCACATTACCAGAATGATCCAAAACAAGGAAGTCTTTTTTGCCTGGATATGGCCTGGTTCCACGTCCCAATTGCTGGATATAAAGCATCTCGGATTTGGTTGGCCTCGCCATGATAATGCAATCAACGGGCGGCGCATCTACCCCCAGGCCCATGACACCTACGTTGCAGATAACCTTCAAACGTCCAGCTTCCAAATCATCTAACGCACTAACGCGCTCATGGTCTAGCGTATCGGCGTCTACGTGCCTAGCTGGAATACCAGCTTCGTTGAACGTCTTAGCCAACTGTAAACTGTGGTTTACAGTTACAGCGAAACACAGTGCCTTACGATCCGAGGCGTACTTTTTATAGTGAGCCACGATATCCCCGATTAAGTTTCCTTTATTGACCGCCTTCTCCAAATCGGACTGCACATATTCTCCGTTGGCTGTATGAACGCCTTGGAGATCAGGCATAGACGGAGCGAAATACCGTGGCCTTACTATGTAGCCATCACGAACTAGTTCATCGAACGTTGTTGGCCTGATAACGACGTTGGCGATATTGGCCATTGGAACATAAGGCGTAGCGGTGACAGAGAGTATTGGGCAATCATAGTGTGATAGTAACCGCGAGTATCCTTCGGACGTAGCTAGGTGAGCTTCGTCTATCACGATCAGATCAGCCTTTGGCCTAGTTCCCCTGGCCAGCAGGGTATCCACAGAACAAACCTGGATAGGCTCCTTCTCGCGATACCCGGGATGACCCGCCATCATTACCCCATGCTTGACGCCTTCTCTCGTGAGACGGGCCGACGCCTGATTAACCAATTGACGACCACGCACAACCATGATTCCGTGACGGCCATTGAGGCGCTTAAGGATCTCACAGAAAATTACAGTCTTGCCCGCACCCGTCTCTAGATGAAGCAGTGGGCGATGACCATCAGCCAGCGCGGAAATGATATTTTTTATTGCTAGTTCTTGGTATGGTCTTAACACGTTTCCAGAACCTTTCCAGTTCTGGCATAGCCTTCTTCCAGAACCATGGATTGAATTCTACAAAAGTCTCGAAAGTATTAATACCGTCGTTACTCCTAATGAATAATATCTTATCTGTCTTAGAAACATACATCAAGTGCATTAACTGCGCGTAATGGTGAGCCGGTATGTTGTTTACGTTTTTCGCCCCGACGTATTTTATTTCAATCGGCATTCCGATTTTGGAGTTAAAGCCGTCCAAGCTTGCATGATATATACCGTTTTCCATAAATGCGGGTGGAAACTCCCCGTCGCTCGTAAGCTCAAATTTAGCCCTGACCTTGGCTTCGATTTCGTGGCCTTTTTGTAAGACCCATTCGTTCTTCCTTGGTTGTGCTTCACCGCGTTTTTCCTTAATCAGTTCTGCAATCGTGGGGTGACTATATGGGGACAGCCCAAGAATGACCGGCGTATCCGAGGATCCGATGCTCTGCCGTCTACGTTCCAGCCATTCTTGGGTGCCTTGTTGCATATAGCCTCCGTTATAATGACAACTTCTTCTTCGCCATCACTGGCTTATTCGACAGAAAATCAGCCTTCAACTTCTCCAACTCGACCTTCGCGGAAACGGCATCGAGCCGTTCAATGCCGCCAGTCTCGCCAGGCAGATTAATCCACTTAATCTTGAACCGGTCCTTGCCTTCGTAGACCTCGGATTCGACCACAAACATCAGAGACGTACCCGTGTTAATCGCATTAGATTCCTTGCCCTTCGCAAGCCCTTCGATATCGTCATTGAACCCGATCTTGTACAGAGTCTCGATGGTCCTGGCTTTGGCCTTATCGGTCAAATACCCGAACCAAGTAAGTTCCTCCAGGTTCCCATCCACTTCCATGGCGCAACGCAAGAACACAGACAGCGTTCCAGTCTGGGCCTTGTTAATACCATAATCTAGCACAACTCCTTTAAACGAACCGTTCCTCATTTAAACATCTCCTCAATTTTATTTTTAATCCTTTTCAGCCCATCCACATCAGCACCAACCATCTTCGACTCAACCAACTTACGATCTTCGTCATTCAACTTTGGCAACCACGCTTCGATGGTCTTTCGGATATCCTCTGGCTTGGCTCCAACTCCCTTGAGTTCGATATAATACTTAAACGGGTTTTGCTGTTTAAGCTCGAACTTCTCCGGCAGATCGAAACTATTCTTAGCGTCATAGGCCGGACGACGTTCGGTGAACAGCCACCGGACGTTATCGCTAAATCCACGCCGTTCTTTCTCTTTCACCAAAACTTCCGTGTTGGCGAATAGAACGCAGTCCACGAACTCGCGGAACAGGGCAGAAGCCTTGTTATATAACTTTGGCTGGTGCCTATCGAAAGGTCCGGTCTGAGGATCGTTAATCGTCTTCACCTCAGAATGGCCGGTGAAGATGATATTGCGTTCGCCACGCAATGGCATTAAGGCTTGAATGAGGTTTCGATATTCATCCAACAATAAAGTAAAGCCCTCGCCATAGTCATTCTTTTCTTGAATCTTTTTCTTTCCCGACTTTTTAAGAACCACAGCAATCAACATTGGTTCCAGCCAATCCAACGAGTCAATGACCAGCGTTAATTTCTTGGATTTCTTAAAGTATTCAAGAGCTTCATAAAATTCTTCCAAAGAATGCACTACTGCGCGGTCAACATTTAGGTGACCCGTCCTATCTTCTGTATCTATCACGAACGGGTCCGGGGCATCCGCACAAAATGAAGATTTCCCAATCCCATCCACGCCATAGATCCAAATCAACTCTGGCTTGGACTGTTTTCCTTTACTGAGTTTCATTTAAAAATCCTCCTTTATACATTTAGGCAAACAAATAACAGCATTGGCAATAGACAAACAAAACCACCCAAACAAAAATAAAAAAAGCCAAAACGGCAAAGGTTCTGTTTGATGTGGAGTAAAGCCATCCCACTTTTCTGACAATGCGGCCACAACAAACTCACCACTTAACAAAATACTATACATACAATAAAACCAAACAAAAAATCCTTTCATCCTAATCCTCCTTAAATTGTTCTACAATCACAACGATCAATTCTTTTTTTGTATTGATATGCTTCTCTTAATTTCCAAGAAAAAATTCCATTTTTTTCTTGGACTTTATATATACAGCCATCATTCATCAAAGATGCCTTTTCCGTGGCATCTATATAAGATGTTGTTTTCATTAAAACAATATCATTTTCCCAACAAAGCAAATCGACATATGTTTTAATTACTCTATACCTCATCAATTCCTCCTTAAAATAAAAGAGCCTTTGTTAATAAGCCTCCGGTGATGACCCTATGTTTTGCACAGGGCGGAGGCCTTCTAACAAAGGCTCTTGCTGTCGGTCATCACTCCGACACCCACAGCATAACCCACCTAAACTCTTGGGTCAACACTTTCTTTAAAACATCTTGGGCATATTTCTTGACCATCGTGAAGAACTTTACCACATTCGCAATACTGCCGATCATCTTCGGTAGTCAGCCAATCATCGTATGTCATCGGATAGCCACCCCCCAACTTTCTAACTTCCCCAACATCCAGCGCCCGCAGTCAAGGCACTTATATCTCTGTTTGCGCCCCACCTGGGTGAAGAACCAGCCTCGCGGGGCTATGTGCGCCGACTTACACGACACACATCCACTGGATCCATCGGCCATGTTCAGGTTCGGGTGGTTCTTCATCCACGGACGGAACCGGATATAAAGCTTCTCAAGAATCTCAACGTCTCGCTTATTATATTTAATCATCTTAGTCCAGGCAGTTTTCTTGCCTTCCATACAAGCCTTCCAGAGATCGAACCCGCCAGTTTTCATCTTACGCCCAATACCCAATCGAGCCGCCATATCATCGAGCTTGTTGGAGTTAAATCGAAACTTAGCCTTGGCTATTTTAAGCGTGTCCACGCTTCTCTGTGGAGGTGGTGGTTTAAGCCCATACTGAACAAACTCTGCATTAGCCATCTTAATATCGAAGTTATCACCGTTCTGTCCAACCAGCACATCCGCGAGACAGAATAGTTTATGGATCTGAACGATTAATTTCTTGTTCTCGGTAATCGGTTTATTGTATCCGTAGAAGTCTGGGATCGATAACGTCTGTACTTTCTTCTCCCCGAGAAACTTCCAAGCTATCGACATAATCATCCGCTCTTTAACAAAATCCCCGATCACATCCTGTTCATATTTACCCCACACATAAGCCAAATTAGGCGTTGTTTCCAGATCGAATATAAATACTCGCGGCCTCTTAATTTCCGGTCCCGGGAAGTTCAAGTAGCGTCCTTTCGCGGCATTGATCGCATTGCATGATTATGGTGACGGGACCATTATAGGGGAATATCCTATTACACGTCGAGCAAACTTCGTTAGACACCACATTCCCTCGCAAATTCACAGGTACAGTCATATTCCGTCACTCCTCCGCAGTCACACATTAGAAAGCCTTAGATAATATAAATATAGCAATAGCCCAAAGAATGGCGGCAATACCCCATCGCATTATTGTAATCGCAACATCATCCATATCCATTATAATTTCCTTTCTTCGTCTGGTAGACCGCAGGATTCGCACATTTAATTACCCCACGCATATCCGCAAGGACACCTATACACCATGTGAGACTTGTGGTTTAATCTCAATCCGCAATTAGGCAATCTTTCTCGTTTAATCTTAGTGTCTTTAAATATCCACCATCCACCTTCTTCCCAAGTCTTGAATGGCTCATAAATTCCATCGCACCAGAAGTTTCCATAAATTCGACCATTAAATTCTGTTTTTGGTAATAAAGGTTCTTTGCACTCGGGACAAATTCTTTTCATAGATCTCACTTATCCTTTGGGTGTTCATCATTCGCCCTCCCTTGGTCTCAGCACTTCTGCCCACGCAACAAACTCATTAGGCTTTCCATGAAACCATCCGCTATCTTCTCCAACAAACCAGTTCGCAACAATATCTCCCATGCCGTCCATCATTAGGAAGTACCTGATTTCGTACCGCACTGTTCGTTCCAGTTCAACCTCACGCTTAATTTTAGGGAAGTCCTTCATTGGCAACCAGCAGTTATCCCTCACAACGGGGAGGTTTAACCTATCCGGGAATCTCTTTCTGCGTCCCATCACTTACCGCCTTTCGCTGACATTACTCGCACCCACCAACAGTCGGCCTTGTGCGGCCCCTGAACTTTATTATCGCAACACCCGTAATAATCCAACTCAAGTTCCTCTTCCGTGAAAAGTCTTGGTTCTGGCACGGCCTTCAAAACCTCACGAAGTCTAGCCACTTCGGCTTCCAGTTTGGCTTGCCTTTCGTTTCCAACCAACCAGGCTTTTCTAAACTCTTGGCACAATTGCATCTCACTTTCAAGTTTGGCTTGGGTGGATTTAGCGCCCTCTCGGAATCCAAAATTAGCGCCCTCCAACCACGTTCCGGCTTGAGCAAGTCTTAGCGTGACAGCCGGGTCACCAAGTCCTGGGCCAATTACTCCAAGCCCGGTTAAGGTTGCGCTATACGGCCCCTCTTTCGTTAGTGGCGCTTCTTCCTTGGGCGGGATGTGTGCGAAGGGTTCTTCGTTCTCCGCCAAATTCGCGGCCGCTTTTATCATTTCCTCATCTGGACACCAACCTATGCCGCATCTTTCGCAGATATAATTTATTGGCCCTTTGATTACACCCACTCCAACGTCAACGCTTTCTTGGTGCGTGTCTGTGTGAGGATTACCACATTTTGGGCACTTCGGTTCCCGTTCGCTAGAATGGCTCATTTGGGCTCCTTAGTATCGCTTTCCGTGTTTGTGTGGCCTGGTGGCGTTGTACTTCAACTTGAGCCGAATACACTTTTCCAAGTCCACTCTCCGCCTCTCGGCGAGGTCCATTATTCTGAGCATGGCGTCAGCCAGTTCAACCCCGAAACCTTCCGGCTTTTTGCCCTTACTGAAATAGATTAGTCTGTAATCATCGGTTTTACTGGCCTCTTCTAGCGCCTCGCTTATTTCCGCGTGAACCATCGCCAGCTTTTGGGCCGTCTGGTCAACAAACACTGTTTTGGTGTAAACGTGAAGGCCGTCCGGATAGCGAACCGCCAGTTGCTCATCATCCCAAAAACACTTCTTCAACGCTAAAACGTGGTTCTTCTTAGCCAACTTATTTATTTCCATGCTCATTTCCTTCTCTCCCCTCACAACGTAAACTTTAGATATATCCGACACGCCTTGCAAAAAACGTCCTGGCCATCAAACATAAAAGCGCTCATCACTACCGTCTTCCCGCATCTTTGGCAGGATATTGGAATCTCGTAAGCGCTTAAATCTGGTACAACCGCCTCTTTTTCAAGGTCGCACTCAAATATTTGTATTCCGTCCATAGAGTGGTGTTCATTCATTTCCTTCTCTCCTTCGCTCGGCATTCCAGTAAATAAACCTCTTTCCGAATTTCAGAAAGCGATTCGGCGACCTCACTCAAAACCCTTGAAAGACTTTTTTTGACGTAACCTGGCGTTGCAATAGCCATGATCGTTCCCTCTACCTTTCCTTGGATAAAAGCCAGGTTTCCAGATGTGGTCTTATAATGTAGCGGCACCTTCTCCTGTTTGTGGGTCATGGCTTGAATCCGAAACGGTTCACAAATCCGGCCTCTCTACATCCACACGGCCCATAGCAATTGCAATTATTGTCACATCCCCTCAAGTACGCCTCCCTCACCAACTTCCTAAGACGGCGGCGGAGTTTCATTGCGTGCATCGTGTTCATCTCCCAACCGCAAGCCTGAACCACCGCTTTATCAACCTCGTTACTTTTAATGGCCTTCTTCGAGTGGTGGGTGGTCATGGGCGGAATCCAAAAGACTTCTCGAATCGCTTGGCGTGTTTTTTCATTCCCTTTGAATCCGTCGAAAGTTGGTGCCCGAGGTCAATACCGATTTCAAAAGCGTGTTGAACCAGCGTCTTCAACCTGGCACGGATAATACCCTTCGTCTCGAAATCGAGGCCATATAGCGCCTTCTCAAGTTCGTTATCTTTGCTGGCCTTCTTCGGCTCTGATGGCGTGGGGGTCATTGGAGTCTCCTGTAAATCACTAGCATTGATGGGAATGGCGCTGAGTTCTTTGAATCTCCGAATTTCAGACGCCCCTTTAAGAACTTGATTTCAGGGCCTTGTGCAATTCCGTAACAGTACTCGTGAAACCACTTGGTATCGGTTCTCGCAGGCACAAGACAAACCACGATCTCGGGGCGGCATTTAATGAGCGTCTCGTATCGCGCTTTTTTCATCCAAGCTCCCACGTTTGAATAAGGAGGGTTCACAAACACTCGCCCGGCCCAATCAATATCCAGTCCACCTTCACCATTAAGCGGGCACGGGTCCAATGTAAAAGGCCCGTACTTTTTATCCAATTCGGCAAGCAGATCTTTCGGCGTTGACCAATGATCCGACTTCTTTGAGAATAGCGCCGAGAGTGCGTGAGTCATCCCTTAGTCTCCTTTTCCTTGGTGGGCCGAAGTTCAATGGTTCCCGGCCTATCTCCGAGGTCAGTTCGTTTTCTACAAAACCCGCACCAAACAAACGGCCTCACAGTCTTCTCGTCAACTTTCACGCAATACCTCTCGAAGATCAGGTGACCGCAAGAACATTGGGCCGGGTAATAAATCGGCTCATCGGTAATAGTCTCCCAATCGAAAACGCTATCGCCGTGTTGCTTAACCTGTGTCATTTCCCCTCCTTCTCAATTTTCTTCTCCCCGATCAGCGAGGACATTTTGTACTTCAGACGCATAAGCGTTCCAACAGTTGCCGATCTTTCAGGAGTTGGTTCACTTAGTTTTTCGGTTTCGGTTAAGGATTTGAGCCACCTCTCCAACTCATCCCAGGCTTGGCCTTTGAGGATTAGGTACTGTATATCCGGATCCAATGAGCCGATACATACTTCGTGGCCGCAATTATCCTTCGGACAATACGCAACCATTCTGTTCTGATCGACTCCTTTCGATTCTTCCGTCGCCGGCTCTTTGTGGGTCATGGCTTCGCTCCTTGCATCAACACACTTAAACAAATCAATCCAAGACACATACCAAATAATGGGTTTCCGTTTTGCATAAGAAATAACGAAACACCCAAACCAATCATTATCACCAACGGTTCAGCAATCTTCATCTTCCAGCCTTTCCATTAAATCAAATCCGACAACGTTAGGACAACTACACCACATCACAACGCAGTCGGCCTTCATTCAACCGAACTCAACCGCTATCGCAATCAAAAACCGTACCCGTACCCGTCCCCGTACCCGTACCCGTCCCCGGACCCGTACCCGTACCCGTACCCGTCCCCGTACCCGTCCCCGTACCCGTACCCGTCCCCGTCCCCG
>Ga0134124_10000363_pt1 | contig 39289 bp, 31 predicted proteins | sample KB304_FD_96880 | JGI IMG/M metagenome (GOLD analysis project Ga0134124, IMG submission 96880) | Terrestrial soil microbial communities without Nitrogen fertilizer from Kellogg Biological Station, Michigan, USA - KB3-0-4 | ecosystem: Environmental > Terrestrial > Soil > Unclassified ... | reverse complement strand
GGTTGGTGTGCGCGATGATCGCCTCGTCGAGGTAGATCAGCGGAAACCGCGCCACCTTGACGTTCTTCTCCTGCGTGAGGGTAAGCAACAGGTAGAGAAACTCGCGCTTGACCTTCAGTATCTCGATCATCTCGAGCATGCCGCGGCTCGAGGCGTACATGGCGCCCGACCACGACCACGCGCGCGGATCGCCTTCGTCGCCGATGTCGGCGACCTTCGACAAGTCCACGGACCCCACGAGATCCGCGATATCCGCGGTCGTCGGGTCGTGCGGAGCGTACGTGCCTACGCCGACGCGCGCCGCCTCGGACAGGAATACCCGCTCGACGGGGAAGCGCATGAAGTCGCCCTGGAACTCGTCGTCGAGCCGCGCGCGCGCATACGGCGAGAGCTCGCCCGTGATGTCGACGCCATAGGTCGCTCTAAAGCGCGGCCTCAAGCTCGCGGGAATCAGATTGAGCGGCGACTCGTGCAGCGGCGAGCCCTGCAGCGCGTAGAGCGCGCCGTCTTCCGTGTGGCTGTATTCCTCGAGCCCGCGCTTGAGCAGGATCACGAGCGTCGACTTGCCGCCCGATGGCGGCCCGAGTAGGAGCAATAGTCGGCGGCCCACGTCGGAGCCCGCGGCCGCCGCCTTGAAATAATCGATCACGCGATCGAGCGCGGCATCGATGCCGAACAGCTCGCCCGCGAACAGCGCCTTCTCCGAGGCAGCGGAGTCGCTATCGGTCGGCGTGGTCGCCGACGGTATGCGGGCGTCGCGATACCAGCACAACATGTCGTGGATGTACTGGTGTGAGGAGCGGGTGAGTTTGGCGGCATCCTTCGGCAGGATGTCTTGGAGGAAGTCAGCAAAGGTGCCGCGCCAGTGTTGCGCGTGATGCTCGGTAGCGAAGGCCGTGAGGTCGTCGATAAATGAGGGGCGGGAAGTGTCCTTGAGCAAGCTCATTTCCCGGTGAGCAGCAAGAGAGTCCGATAGTGTCATCTTTATCCTCTTACGCTTTTGTTCGCGGTCCCACACAGGCGTGAGGCTGTTTTTTTGTTGTTGCTTTTTGGCTGTCGAAACGCCCTCCGTTGTTTGCTTCGTTGCTATTTAGATGAACGCGCTCAAGCAACGTTCCGTTAACTAGCCTGAGTGCCAGGCTCGTTTTTTCGCGCTCGAGTGTCTGTGCGCGCGTTCACAATAATGGCGAATCGTTCAACATAATTGCTTCCGACGCAACATGACTTTTTGCAACCATCAATTCACGGGGTTGCAATTGCGAGTCCCGCTCGCAGCCTCCTTCGGCGTAATCCGGCGGTCTTGCTGACTACGTGCAAAACGCGCGCCGTCGCTGGCGCGCGGCGCAACAGCAAGCGTTGGCGCGCGTCGTGCGCGTTCAGGTTGGGCTGAATCGATGCGAGCGTGCCGGGGCGGCGCGCCTCAGAGTGTCGCGAGCGAAGCTACTTCTCGCCGCCGCCCTTCGCGGTGCGGCGCGCCTCGAGCAGCGAATGGCGCATGTCGATCGCGATCGTGGATTCCGGCTTCGCGCCACCGGTTTTCTCGAGCTGCTCGATCGCCTGGACATCCGTTTCCGACAGTTCCGGTAGGCTCACCGAAGTCTCGGCCGTAGAGCTGTTGCCCTTAGCCGACTGATACTTGCGCTTCCAAGCCTCGGCGCTGCGCTTGACCTCGATGATCGTGCTCGAGTGTCTGTTGAGCGTGGCCTCGAGCTGGCGAATGATCTCGCGCTTTTCGTCGAGGCTCGTCTCGAGCGCCGCGGCACGGTCCTGATCGGCCCGCAGGCTCTTGATCATCGCCTTGCGGGCGTCGAGCTCTGCGCGCAGCCCTTCGAGCTCGGTGGACTCGTGTTTCTCCTTGCCCTTGGCCTCGCGCAGCGCGGCGAGCTCCTTCGCCTGCTCCTCGATGCGACGCTCGGCCTTTTGCACCTCGTTCCTGAGCTCCTCGACCGTGCGATCCTTGAGCTTCGCGTCGGCCTTGAGGCGGTCGACGACTTCGGCATCACGACGCAGCGCGCGAACCAGCTCCTTCTTGCTGTCGAGCTCCGAGCTCACGCGCTCGAACTCGAGATCCTTTTCGCGGACTTCCTTGCGCAGCTTAGACGCATCCTCGGCCTCGGCCTTCAGCGCCTCGATGAGTTGCTGTTGACCGTCCACTCGCCGCTTGAAGTCTGCCGCCTGCTGTTCCTGGCCCTGTTGGCGGCCCTCGAGCTCGGCGACGCGTGCGCGCTTCTCCTCGAGCTCGCGCAGCACGAGCGACAGCTCCGAGCCCCAGTCTGCGAGCAGACCGGTGAGACGATCGCGGAGGTCCTGAATCGACGCTGGGTCGGGCATGACGGAATGTCCGGAGAAACAGCGCCTTACGGTGCCGGTTCCGCCGCCCGATTACGGTGAATCACGTCACAACTGCGAGAGGCGCTTAGGGGTTTGGCCTAGGCGGCGCTAGCCTCTGCCGGACGCTGGGCGAGCGCTGCGGGGGTCAGCGGAAGCGCTTCTGCAGCGCGGCGAGCGCGTCGGCGCCAGGGCACAGCGCGTCGTAGGGCACTTGGCTCAGCGGCGTCGCGGTGGTCCCGTTGACCTCGTGCAAATCGGGCTCGCCCTCGTTGACGTAAAGCAGCCCGGTCACGATCTCGCCGTCGCGCTGATGCGTGCTCAAGTACTCGATCGTGTCGGCTCGGCTGCCGATTTTGAAATCCTTGTCGACCTTGCGTAGCAGCACCCGGCTGCCGTCGTGCAGCACGACCGGCAGCACGTCGCCTTCGTCGTAGGCCGCCCGGATCTCCTCCGCTGGCATCACGAAGTCCGCGTCGATCACGGGGTGATTGAACTCGCGCGCATGCGCGTAGCTCTTCGTCGAGTCCTCGTGGTCGTTGAACGTCACGCACGGCGACAGCACGTCGATCAGAGCAAAGCCCCGATGCCGCACGCCGGCCTTGATCAGCGGCACGAGCTGGTCCTTGTCGCCGGAGAAGCTGCGAGCGACGAACGTGCCGCCGAGCGCGAGCGCCACCTGCACCGGATCGATAGGCGGCTGCTTGTTGACCTCGCCGCGTTTCGCTTTCGAGCCGACGTCCGCGGATGCCGAGAACTGGCCCTTCGTGAGCCCGTACACGCCGTTGTTCTCGATGATGTAGACCATGTCGAGGTTGCGGCGCAGCGCGTGCATGAACTGCCCGACGCCGATCGACAGCGAATCGCCGTCGCCCGACACGCCGAGCAGATAGAGACCTCGATTCGCGGCGTTCGCGCCCGTCGCGATGGACGGCATGCGGCCGTGCACGGCATTGAATCCGTGAGAAGCGCTCAAGAAATAGGCCGGCGTCTTCGACGAGCAGCCGATGCCGCTCATCTTCGCGACCGCGTGCGGCGCGATATCGAGCTCGAAGAAGGCCTGCACTATCGCCGCGGTGATCGAGTCGTGGCCGCATCCAGCGCAGAGCGTGGACATGCTGCCTTCATAGTCGCGCGTCGTGAGGCCGAGCGCGTTGCGCTTGAGGCCCGGGTGAACGATCTTCGGCTTCGCAATCGAGGTCATGCGGCTTCCCCTCGCGCGGCTGCCTGCTCGAGCGTCTCGACGACGCAGCGGCAGTCGATCGGCAAGCCGCCGTATTGCAGGATCGAGTGCAAGCGCTCCGGCGCGCAACCGAGCTCGATCGTGAGCAGGCTCTTGAGCTGCGCGTCGCGGTTTTGCTCGACCACGAAGATTCGCTGGTGCTGCTCGACGAACTCGGCCACCTCGTCTCCGAATGGGTAAGCGCGTATCCGGCAGTAGTCGACCTGAATGCCACTCGGCGCGAGCCGGTCGAGCGCCTCGCGGATCGCACCCTCCGAGCTGCCGACGCCGATGAGTCCCCACTTCGCCGTCTTGGCCGCGCGTCGGACGATCGGCTTCGGAACGAGCTGCGCGGCGGTGCGCCACTTCTTGGTGAGCCGATCGACGACTTGCTGGTATTCGACCGAGTCTTCCGTATAGAGCCCGAGCTGGTTGTGACCCGAGCCGCGCACGAAATACGCCCCCTTCGGATGGACGCCCGGCAGGGTGCGGTACGGGATTCCGTCGCCGTCGACGTCGACATAGCGATGGAACGCGCCGATCCCTTCGAGCTGCTCGGCGCTGAGCACCTTGCCGCGATCCGGCCGGTACGCGGGATCCCACTCGAGGTCTTTGCACATCCAGTCGTTCATGCCGATATCGAGATCGGACAAAACGATCACGGGCGTCTGGAGACGCTCGGCGAGGTCGAACGCCTGGATCGCGAGCTCGAAGCACTCGCGCGGGTCGCTCGGGAACAGCAAGACGTGCTTCGTGTCGCCGTGCGACGCGAAGGCGGCGGAGAGAATATCGGCTTGCTGCGTCCGAGTCGGCATGCCGGTCGACGGACCGACACGCTGGACGTCGAACACGACCGCGGGCAGCTCCGCGTAGTACGCGAACCCCAAGAATTCGTTCATCAGCGACAACCCCGGGCCGCTCGTCGGCGTGAACGCGCGCGCGCCATTCCATGACGCGCCGAGCACGATGCCGATCGCCGCGAGCTCGTCCTCGGCCTGCACGATGCAGTAGAGCTTCTCGCCGGTCTTCGGATCCTTTCGAAAGCGCTCGCAGAACCCCTTGAACGCGTCCATCAGCGAGGTCGACGGCGTGATCGGGTACCACGCACCGACCGTCGCCCCGGCGTAAACGCAACCGAGCGCGGCTGCCGTGTTGCCGTCGATCATGATGTGGCCCCGAGTCTTGTCGAGCGGCTCGACGCGCGTCGGCAAGGGGCACTCGAAGTGCTCGCTGGCGTATTTGAACCCGAGCTCGATCGCCTCGAGGTTCGACTCGATCAGGGCTTGCTTGCTCTTGAACGTCTCCGCGACGAGCTGCTCGATGACATTACGGTCGAGCGCGAGCAGCGCCGCGAGCGCGCCGACGTAGGCCATGTTCTTCATCAAGATCCGAGTGCGCGCGCTCTTGAAGTGCTCGTTGCACATCCGGGCGAGCGGCACGCCGAGAATCTCGATGTCCCGGCGCGCGAGCTCGAGATCGCGCGGCCACGTCGAGTCGTAGATCAGCACGCCGCCGGGGCTCACTTCGGCGAGGTCTCGCGCGTACGTCGCCGAGTTCATCGCGACCATCACGTCGACGGCGCCCGAGCGGCCCACGTAGCCTTCGCCGTTCACGCGGATCTCGTACCACGTCGGCAGTCCCTGGATGTTCGACGGGAAGAAATTCTTGCCGCTGACCGGAACGCCCATTCTGAAGACGCTCTTCATGACGAGTGAATTGGCACTGGCCGAGCCAGTGCCGTTCACGTTCGCGACCTTCAGAACGAAGTCGTTTACCCGGCTTTTCTTGAGATCTGCCACTGATTCGGAGTCTGCGGGCCTTCGTCCCGCGCGTACGGTATCGAGAGGGTCGACTTCTGCATGTCCCAGGCCCCGGTCGGGCAGCGCTCGGCGCACAGCCCGCAGTGCACGCAGAGGTTTTCATCCTTGACCATCACGCGCGCGGTCTGCTCGAGCGGCTCGGAGACGAAAAACGGCTGATCGGGACGCAGCCTCGGGGCCTTGAGCCGCTCCTCGATCTCCACTTGCGTGCCGTTCGGCACGATCGCGAGGCAATCGACGGGACAGATGTCGAGGCACGCGTCGCACTCGATGCAGAGCTTCGGCGTGAAGACGGTTTGCAAGTCGCAGTTGAGACAGCGCTCGACCTCGGTCGCGACCTGCTCGGCCGTGAATCCGAGCTCGACTTCGATGTCGAGCTTCTTGAAGCGCTTCTTGAGATCGACGTGCGGCATGATCCTGCGCCCCGCGGGATCGTAGTCGTTGCTGTAGCTCCACTCGTGGATGCCCATCTTTGCGGTCGCGAGATTTACGCCGCGCGGCATCCGCTGCTTCAAGTCCAACCCCTGGCAGCGCTTGTGAATCGAGATCGCTGCCTGATGCCCGTGCTCGACGGCCCAGATGATGTTCTTCGGTCCGAACGCCGAATCGCCGCCGAAGAACACGCCGGGACGCGTGGACTCGAACGTGACCGCGTCGATGACCGGCACGTCGTGCTTGTCGAAGCTCAGGCCGAGGTCACGCTCGATCCACGGGAACGCATTCTCCTGGCCAATCGCGAGCACGACGTCGTCGCACGGCAGGAACACTTCGCGCACCGTCCGCTGAGCGACGATCTCGCCGGCGGCGTCGAGCTCGTACTCGAGCTCGTCGAACTTCATTCCCGTGAGCTTGCCCGCCTCGATCACGAATTCCTTCGGCGAGTGATTGACGACGATCTCGACTCGCTCCTCTTCCGCGTCCTCGAGCTCCCAATCCGACGCCTTGAAGAAGCTGCGCGGCTTGCGCGCGATAACCTTGACGTCCTTCGCGCCGAGCCGCAGCGAGCTGCGGCAGCAGTCCATCGCAGTGTTGCCGACGCCAATGATCAGCACGCGCTCGCCGATCGACTCCGTATGGCCGAACGCGATCGAGCCGAGCCAGTCGATACCGAGGTGGATGCGGTCGCTCGCGTCGCGGCCCGGCAGCTTCAGGTCCTTAGCCTTAGGCGCACCGCTGCCGACGAAGACGGCGTCGAACCGCTCCGCGAGCAGCGCACGCAGGCTCGCTACCGGGCTCGACAAACGGAGCTCGACTCCGATGTCGATGATGTTCGCAATCTCTTCGTCGAGGACTTCGCCCGGCAGCCGAAACGCCGGGATGTTCGAGCGCATGAGCCCGCCCGGCTCCTCGAGGGCCTCGAAGATCACACACTCGTAGCCGAGCGGCGCGAGATCGTTCGCGACAGTGAGCGACGCGCAGCCCGCGCCGATCAGCGCGACTCGCTTACCGTTCTTCGCTTGGGGCGCCTTCGGCAGACGCGCGCTCACGTCGCCGCAATTGTCCGCCGCCACGCGCTTCAAGCGGCAGATCGCAACGGGCTTCTCCTCGACCCGGCCACGTCGGCACGCGGGCTCGCAGGGGCGATCGCAAACGCGGCCGAGGATCGCGGGGAAGACGTTCGACTCGCGATTCAGCAGGTAGGCGTCGTCGAACCGGCCGAGCGCGATCAGCCTGATGTACTCCGGCACGTCGGTGTGCGCCGGGCAGGCCCACTGGCAATCGACGACACGGTGGAAGAATTCGCCTGCGGTATTCGTCGGATCCATCGGTAGGGACGCGTGGCCGGGAACCGGTCTTCAGTCCAATGTGACCAAGGGCTTCAGGCAACGTTCAACGGAATGAGCCGTCGCTGCCCAGCGACGCGAAGAGAGGGTCCCGGCAATGAGGCACGGACGGAAATTAGAGTGTGGGCGAAGATCGAAGCGAAACCTGACGATGAACACTCGCCGAGCAAGTCCTACACCCCCCAAGGTGGCGCGCCATTATAGTCGCAACGAGCCGCGCGCACATCCGCTCGATTCTTTTGAACGTCGCGTGTCGCGGCAAGGACACAACGTAATGCCGCGCAAGCGTTGCCGGCCCGACGAGCCGCGCTCGGCGCGTTCGGACGCCCGCTGCGGCTCGATGATCGTTGGGGATAGAATGCCGGCAATGGCGGTTTTTCGCTCAGCCAATCGCGACTCATGCCGCGACATCGCACGCCGGCTGATGGTCGTGGGCGCAGTATTTTGTCTGCTCACGATGAGCGCGCACGCGCAGACTGCGGGCGCGGCACCGACGCCCGCCGATCCGGGAGCACCGGCGCCGGCGGACAATGCGGGCACGAGCGCGGCCGACCAGAGCCCGGCGCCCGGCGCGCCGACCGAGGCCGAACCGCCGAGCGCCACCGCGGCGCCCACCCTCGAGACGAACGACCCGAAGCAAGTCGTCGAGTCGCAGCAGCAGCTCGTGACTCGAACGGAGCAGCAATTCGGCAAGAGAAGCCGTCAGGCCGCGGAAGCCTATTTCGATCTCGCCGAGGCGCAGCGCCGCGCGGGCGACCACGTGGCCGCCGAGAAGAGTTACCTCGCCGCGATCGCGCTGTACCACTCGCTCGATGGGATGTTCACTCCGCTCGCGATCGAGCCGCTCACCGCGCTCGGCGACAACTATCGTGAGAACAACGACTACGTGAGCGCGATGACGGCATACAACGAGGCGCGCACGATCAATCGACACGAATACGGATTGCTGAACGAGGATCAGATTCCGCTCCTCGATCGCCTCACGGACGTCTTGCTCGAGCTCAACAAGCCCGCCGAGGCGGAGGAGCACCAGCTCGAGGCGCTGCGCATCGTCGAGCGCAGCTATCCGCCCGATTCCGACGAAGCGCTCGCGGCGCTGTACAAGTACGCAGGCTGGCTCCGCGAGCAAGGACGCTTCCAAGAGGAGCGCGACCAGTACATGCGCGCGCTGCGAACCGTGCACGATCGCTACGGCAAGGACGACGTGCACCAGGTGCCGGCGCTGCTAGGGATCGGCGAAAGCTTCCGCGCGCAGAGAATCCCGGAGCCGCAAGGCTTCGGCGCGCTGCACGACGCGCTGCAGATCCTCACGATGCGCGGCAGCACCGACAAGCTCGCGCTGGCGGAGACGCTGCGCGACATCGGCGATTGGGGTGTCGCGTTCTCGAAGGTCGACTACGACGGCGCGGAATACCGCCGCTCTTGGGCTGCGCTCGGCGAGGTGCCCGACGGCGACAAGTACCGCAAGCAATGGTACTCGGGTCCCAACTACGTGCTGCGTGAGCCCGTGAGCCTCGCCGGCTTGAGCCAGGAACCCAATTCTCCCGCGGGACACGTGATCGTGAAATTCGACCTCGACAAGACGGGACATGCGAGCAACGTCACGATCGTCGAGTCGGATCCGCCGGGGTTCAAGGACGAAGCCGTCGTCCGCCATATCCGGCGCTCGCGCTTCAGGCCGCAGATGATCGATGGGGAGCTGGCCGCGCGTGACTCGCTGGCCCTTCAGTTCAACTACCGGTACTCGCGAAATGCAATCTCAGCGGAAAAAGAAAAGGGCAAAGCCGCGAAAGAGTAGCCATGGATCGATCGCGCTCGCAGCGCTCGCGGCGCTCGCGGCGCTCGGGCTCGCACAGGGGCTCGCGGCTCAACCGAACGAGAAATCAGAGCCCGCCACCGCTTCCCGGGATCTAGCGACGGGCGAGCTCGCGAAATTGCCCGCGGCGAGGCGTTACCGCGATGCAATGATCGACGCCCGCGACTTCAGCACGGCCCTGAAGCCCGCGATGGAGGCCGTCGAGATGCAGGCGAAGACTCGCGACGCGGATTACCCGGCCGACCTCACGATACTCGGGAGAGTTCAGGCGGAGCTGGGCCAAGTCGACAAGGCGGAGGCGAACTGTCTCGCGGCCGTCGCCGCCGTCGAGGCCTCGGACGGCGAATTCTCGTTGAAGCTGCTGAGTCCCTACCGCGGACTCAGCCGCGTCTATATCCGCGCCGGCCGCTACCCGGAAGCGATCACGACACTCCAGACCGCGCGCGAGCTGAGCCAGCGCAACCTCGGCCTTTTCAACGTCGAGCAGTCGCCGCTGCTCGACGACATGACGACGGCCTACCTCGGCCTCGGCGACACGCGCGAAGCGCAGCGGATCCAGATCGAGCGTCTCGACAACGCGATCAAACGCTTCGGTGCGACGGATCAGCGCGTGATCCCGTTTCGTTATCACCTTGCCGACTACTACGAGCGCTCGCGCCTGCCCACCAGCGCACGCGATCAATACACCGAGGTGCTCAAGACTCAGGAGGCGCAGCTCGGCGCGGCTCATCCGTCGCTGCTGGCGCCGCTGCGCCAGCTAGTGCACATCGACTTGCTCACCGATCAGACCCAGCACGGCGAAGCGCGCGAGCGACTCGCGTCGGTGCTCGAGCAGAACCCGAACACGGATCCCGTCGAGCGAGGATTGGCGCTCGCGAGTCTCGGCGACTGGGCGGTCGTCGCGGGCGACGCGGCAGCCGCGCGCGCGTACTACCAACAGGCCTGGACGGCGTTGAGCCAGAAGCCTGATTTCGACGTCGCGGGGGCGTTCGCGAAGCCCGAGATGATCGACTTCGTCGCACCGTTGAGCTCCGTCGACCGCGGCGAGCGATCGAGACCCTACGCGTGGGCCGAGATCGAATTCAAGCTCGACGTCGATGCGGACGGCAGCCCACGCAACGTTCAGGTCGTTCATCACGAGGGCGCGCAGCCCTGGCCGAAGGAAGCCGATTACAGCCGCCGCGTGCGCGAGACGCATTTCCGGCCGAGGCTCGTCGCCGGCGAGCCGGTCACGACCGACAACGTGGAATTCACGCACTACTTCCGCGTATACGTCGACAAGAAAAAGAAGAGCGCCGACGTGCCGAACGAGGAAGGCTGACGGGAGCGAGTCGGCAACGTGGAGATAAAAGGCAGAGGCGCGCTGTCGAACAAGGACGGCCGGTTCGCGCGTCGCGAACGGGAGCCGGACGGCGATGCGCTCGACGCGGCGCTACGCGACGGCGACGCTCCGCCGGCGCCGCGCACCGAGCTGCACGTCGACGCGGCGCGCACGATCATCGCGCGGAACGCATCGCCGGACATCGGCTTCAGTCAATCGATCAATCCGTATCGCGGTTGCGAGCACGGCTGTATCTACTGCTACGCGCGTCCGTCGCACTCCTACCTCGACCTGTCGCCGGGCCGCGACTTCGAGACGCAGATCTTCTACAAGCCGAACGCGGTCGAGCTGCTGCGCGACGAGCTCGCCGCGCCGAGCTACGTCGTGAGCCCGATCGCGCTAGGTACGAACACGGACCCCTATCAGCCCGTGGAGAAGCAGTTGCGGATCACGCGCGGGATCCTCGAGCTGCTGCTCGAGCATCGCCACCCGCTCACGATCGTGACGAAAGGAGGCCTGATCCTGCGCGACCTCGACCTGCTCGAGCGTCTCGCGGCCGACGGCCTTGCGGCCGTGATGGTGAGCGTCACGACGCTCGACGATGAGCTCAAGCGCAAGCTCGAGCCGCGCACGGCGGGGCCGAATCTGCGGCTGAAGATGATTCGCGAGCTCGCGCAGCACGGGGTCCCGACCGGCGTGATGGCCGCCCCGATGATCCCGGGACTGAACGATCACGAGCTCGAAAAGATCCTCGAGCAAGCGGCGGAGGCCGGCGCGCGCTCCGCAGGCTACGTACTGTTGCGATTGCCGCACGAGCTCAAGGCGCTATTCGAGGAATGGCTCCGCGAGCACTATCCGGGTCGGGCGGCTCACGTCTTGAGTCTTCTTAAGCAGATGCATGGCGGGTCGGTATACGACTCGACGTTCCATGCGCGCCAGCGCGGGGCCGGCCCGTTCGCCGCTCTGCTCCAAGCCCGTTTCGATCGCGCGCGGCGCGCGCTCGGGCTCGACCGGCCGCCGACGCTCGACAGCGGCTCGTTCGTGCGGCCTACGCCTCGCAGCGGCCAACTCGACCTCTGGTCCCGCTAGCGAGACTACCGCGAGTGTCTCAATATTTGTCGCGCCCGAGGCTTGGCCCCCTCGTTTGCGGTCTACAATTTCGCCGACTTTGAGAGAACGCACGCCGTGGCAGAGAACCGCCTACTGATCATCGACGACGACTCGCGTCTCGCGGAGATGCTCGTCGAGTATTTGGCCCCCGAGGGCATCGAGCTCACGGTCGTGCCGACCGGGATCCAAGGGCTGCGTAGCGCGCAACGCGAGAACTACGACCTGATCATTCTCGACGTGATGTTGCCCGGTCTGTCGGGCTTCGATCTGCTCAAGCAACTGCGCGAATCGGGCTCGAAGACGCCGGTGCTGATGCTCACGGCACGCGGCGACGACGTCGATCGGATCGTCGGCCTCGACCTCGGCGCCGACGACTATCTGTCGAAGCCGTTCAACCCGCGCGAGCTGCTCGCGCGCGTGAAGGCGATTTTGCGGCGCACCACCGATTCCGAGGCGGACGAGCCCGTCGAGATCACGGTCGGCAAGCTGCGTGTGAACCTGCGCCGCCGCGACGCGTGGCTCGGCGACCAGGCGCTGAAGCTCACGAACGCGGAGTTCGTGATCCTCGTGACACTCATGCGCGCGCCCGGCGAAGTCGTGTCGCGCGAGGCGCTCACGCGCACGGCACTCGGCCGGCAGTTGTTGCCCGACGATCGCAGCCTCGACACGCACATCAGCAATCTGCGCCGCAAGCTCGGCAACGACGCCGACGCCGATTCCGAAGTCGTGATCCGCAGCATCCGTGGCAGCGGCTACGTGCTGGTGCCTCCCGGGGAGGGAGCGTGAGCCTGTTCTGGAAAATCCTCGTGGCCTTCATGATCGCGATGACCGTGACGCTCGTCGGCTCGGTCTACGTGAGCTTCCAGCTCGCGGGCGGGGCGTTCGATCAGGTCAACGTCGAGGGACGAGACAAGATCATCGAGCAGGCCGCGGCGGCCCTCGCGCTCGGCGGCGAGCGCGAGCTCAAGAATTGGCTCAACAAGAATCCCCGGCCCGCGCCCGGCACCGTGCTGCTAGTGACGAACGAGCGCGGCGACGAGTTGCTCGGCCGCGCGATGCCGCGCGAAGTCGTGCGCCTGCTGATGACGCGGCCGTTGTCGCGCCGCACGGGTGCTCCGCCGAACTTGAAGCCGATGCAGCTCACACCGAACCTCATCGGCCCGGACAACGAGGAGTATCGGCTGTTGTTCGTGCGCGCGCCGATCACGTTCCTCGGGCTATTGATGTGGCCCGGCACTCAAGCCGCCGTCATTAGCATCGCGTTGATCGCCGTGGCGGCGACGTCGCTGCTACTCGCGCGTTATCTCTCCTCGCCGATCGTGCGTCTACAGAAGGCGAGCCGCTCGCTCGCGGCCGGTGCGCTCGACACGCGCGTCGGCCAGCCGTTCACACGCCGGAAGGACGAAGTCGGCACGCTAGCGCGCGACTTCGACGCGATGGCCGAGCGAATCCAGGCGCTCGTGACCGACAAAGAGACGCTGCTTCGCGACGTGTCGCACGAGCTGCGCTCGCCGCTCGCACGAATCCGTATGGCGCTCGCGCTCGCACAGCGGCGCGCCGAGCTGGCCGCGCAGCCCGATCTCGAGCGAATCGAGCGCGAGGCCGAGAAGCTCGACGAGCTCGTCGGCCAGGTGATGACGCTGTCTCGCTTGCGAACCGCCACGGCGCCGCGGCGCGATGTCGTCCGGCTCGATTCGCTCGTCGCCGAGGTCGTCGAAGACGCGCGCTTCGAACGGCCCGAGGCCAAGCTCGAATACTCGGCAACCGGCGACGTCACCCTGCGCGGCGATCCCGACGGCCTCAAGAGCGCGGTCGAGAACGTAGTGCGCAACGCGCTCGCCTACGGCGATCCGACGCAGCCGATCGAGGTCCGGCTCGAGGCCGGCGCGTACGAGGCCAGCGTCCGCGTGCTCGACCGCGGGCCCGGCGTGTCGCCGGAAGACCTCGCGCGGATCTTCGAGCCGTTCTTCCGCGCCGACAAGAGCCGCGATCATGCGCATGGCGGCCAAGGGATCGGGCTCGCGATCACGGCGCGCGTGATGGAGCTGCACGCAGGTAGCGTCGCGGCGCGCAACCGCGAAGGCGGCGGCCTCGAAGTGATCCTCAAGCTCCCGCTTCGGGAGCGGCCCGAGCCGGCCGAAAGGTCGCCGCCGGCCCCGCGCCACGCGCCCGTGCCGCGCGCGGTCTAGATCGCCGCTCCGACGCTCGGCCGACCGCTCAGAGGCTGTAACCGCGCTCCTCGTGCAACACGAGATCGAGCCCCTCGTTCTCCTGCTCGCGCGACACGCGTAGCGGCACGATGGCGTTCACGACCTTCAGCAGCACGAACGTCGCAAGCCCGCACCAAACGACCGTCGCAGCCGCGCCGAGCAGCTGCACGCCGAGCTGCTTGGCGACCGTCACGCCCGGCGGCAAGCCGAGCCCGTCCAGGGCTGGCGCCGAAAAGACGGCAGTCAGCAGCAGGCCCGTGAATCCGCCCACGCCGTGCACGGGAAATACATCGAGCGAGTCGTCGATGCGGAGCTTGCGCTTGAGCGTCTGAGTCGCGAAGAAGCAGACCACGCCCGCGACGACGCCGATGACGAGCGCACCCATCGGGCCGACGTACCCCGACGCCGGCGTGATCGTGCCGAGGCCCGCGACCATGCCGGTCGCAATGCCGAGCACGCTCGGCTTGCGGAACCGGAGCCACTCGAGCGTCATCCACGCTAGCGAGCCGGCAGCCGCGGCGATATGCGTCACGAGTATCGCCATCGCGGCGGAGCCATTCGCGGCGAGCGCGCTGCCGCCGTTGAACCCGAACCAGCCGACCCAGAGCAGCGCCGCGCCGCTCACGGTCATCGTGAGGTTGTGCGGCAACATCGGCGTCTCGGGAAAGCCGCTGCGCCTGCCGATCACGAGCGCCGCGACGAGCGCCGCGACGCCGGCGTTGACGTGCACGACCGCGCCACCCGCGAAATCTCTGAAGCCGAGATCGGCGAGCCAGCCGCCGCCCCAAACCCAGTGCGTGACCGGCAGGTAGACGATCACGAGCCACAAGCTGCAAAAGATCAGCATCGCGCTGAACCGCGTCCGCTCCGCGAAGCCGCCGATGATCAGGGCCGGCGTGATGATCGCGAACGTGAGTTGGAACATCACGAACGCCGTCTCGGGGACCGCGCCGCTGATCGAGTCGACCTCGACTCCGCGCAGCCACGCTTTCGAAATCCCGCCGAACAACCCCGCGGGCCCGCTCTCCGAGAACGCGATCGAGTAGCCGAACGCGAGCCATAGCAGCGACACGATGCAGCAGAGCGCAAAGCACTGCATCAGCACCGAGAGCACGTTGCGGCTGCGGACGAGGCCTCCGTAGAACAATGCGAGGCCCGGCAGAGTCATGAGTAGCACGAGCGCCGTCGAGGTCAAGAGCCATGCAGTGGCGCCCGAATCCGGAGTCGCTTGAGCGTGCGCTGGCAGCGGACACAGCCACACGCCAAGCAGCACGATCGGCCAGAGAGCCGCGAGTCTCTTCACAGAATCCCCCTAACTTTTTTCTTATCGGATCGGCGCGGACTAGATCGCCGCGTCGCCGGTTTCGCCCGTGCGAATTCGGTAAACCTGCTCGAGGTTCACGACGAAGATCTTGCCGTCGCCGACCTTGCCGGTCTTCGCAGCGGAGATGATCGCCTCGATGACGCGCTCCGCAAGCTCGTCGCTGACGGCGACCTCCACCTTCACCTTCGGAAGGAAATCGACCACGTACTCCGCGCCACGATACAGCTCGGTGTGGCCGCGCTGGCGACCAAATCCCTTCACTTCGGTGACCGTCATACCCTGGATACCCACGTCCGCAAGCGCGTTGCGGACATCGTCCAAGCGAAACGGTTTGACGACTGCGGTTATCAGCTTCATTAGTCCCCCAAACCTTGTTATTGCGTGCCCGGCAAGCGAGCAAGAGCCAGTCGAGTCGGTTTGTCAATCGCGGGCACAAGGGTATTCTAGCCAAGTCCCGCGCGGGGACGCAGTGTTGGCGTCGCGCCATTTCGGTCGTGGACTTTAGTCCCCGAAGGCGCGCGCAAAACTTTCGCGTCCTGTCGCGGTCCATTCGGGAAGCCAGGAAGAATCGGTGACCAAGATGAGCAGCAGGTTCGACGCGGGAATCAAACCTTCGGAAATCACACCGGAATCGGTGTTCATGAGCCGCCGTACCGTCCTGGCCGCCGCCGTCGCGTGCGGCCTCGTGCCGAGCGCAATGACGGCCGCCGCAACGATCCCCGCGGACGGCGCGTTCCCCGACTTGAAGACGTGGCCCGACTCGACCACCGAGAAGCAGGCCTCTTTCAAGGACATCACGACCTACAACAACTTCTACGAGTTCGGCACCGACAAGGGCGACCCCGCGGTCAACGCGCATACGCTGAAGACCTCGCCTTGGTCCGTGGAGGTCACCGGCCAATGCGGCAAGCCCGGAACGCTGACGCTGGAGGACATTCTGAAGCCCCACGCGCTCGAGGAGCGCGTCTACCGGCATCGCTGCGTCGAGGCGTGGTCGATGGTAATTCCGTGGGTCGGCTTCCCGCTCGCCGATCTGCTCAAGCGCTTCGAGCCGGCTTCGGGCGCGAAGTACGTGCAGTTCTTCACGCTCGCAGACAAGCAGCAAATGCCCGGCGTCCGCTATCCGGTTCTCCAATGGCCGTACCGCGAAGGGCTCACGATCGCGGAGGCGATGCATCCGCTCACGCTCGCGACCGTCGGGCTCTACGGCAAGGTCCTGCCGAATCAGAACGGCGCCCCCTTGAGGATCGTGATTCCGTGGAAGTACGGATTCAAAGGCGCGAAGTCGGTCGTCCGGATTCACTTCACCGACCGCCAGCCGCAGACGAGCTGGAACATGTCGGCACCGAGCGAGTACGGCTTCTACTCGAACGTGAACCCGGAGCGGCCCCACCCGCGCTGGAGCCAAGCCAAGGAGCGCCGGTTGGGCGGCGGGCTCCTATCCGGCACGATCGCGACGAAGATCTTCAACGGCTACGGCGACCAAGTCGCGCAGCTGTACCAGGGGCTCGACCTCATCCAGAACTACTGAGCTCATCCGCGGGCTCGTTCGAATGACACGCAGCCTGCTCGTGATCAAGACGCTCGTCTTCTGCGCGTGCCTCGCGCCGTTCGTGCTGCTCGTCTTGCGCGCGTTCGAGATCGGCGGGCTCGATCTTGGCGCCGATCCGAAGGCCGAGGTGCTGAAGACCTGCGGGATGACAGGCCTGAACCTGCTGATGCTCACGCTCTGCGTCACGCCGATCCGCCGCGCGACCGGCATCAACCGCCTCGTCACACTGCGCCGGATGCTCGGCTTGTTCTCGTTCTTTTATCTGTGCGTGCACTTCCTGACCTACATCGGCCTCTACATAGAGTTCGACTGGAGCATGCTGCTCGAGGACATCGGCAAGCGCCCGTACATTACGGTTGGGTTCACGGCGCTGATGCTGATGGTGCCGCTCGCGGTGACCTCGACAAACGGCTTTCAGCGCCGTCTCGGGCGTCGCTGGGTGAAGCTCCACCGATTGGTGTACGTGATCGCGACTCTCGCGGTCGTGCACTACTGGTGGCAGGTGAAGCTCGACGTGAGCGATCCGCTGCTCTACGCCGTGTTGCTCGCGGGGCTGTTCTCCGCGCGGATCGCGCACTGGCGCGCCACCGCGCGCAAACGCGGCGCGTCAGTAGACGCGAAAGCCGCCATGGCGCCGACGTACCAGCGCGTCGAGCCACCATAAGCCGGCCGCGAATCCGCCGACGAGCGCGAGAAACAACGCAGCGCCGACCCACGGGAGCGGCAGGCTGCCGCGATAGCTCTCGAGCCGCGCGACGTAGGCCGCGTTCTCGCGCTGAAGCTGGCCGACCGTGGCGTGCAGCGCCTCGGCCGAGTCTTTGTGCGCAGCCGCGCTCTTCGCTAGCTGATCCGCCGATTCGTCCGCGCTCGCGCGCGCGCCGCGATACTCGGCGTTTTCGCTGCGCACCCCGGCGAGCTCGGCCTCGAGCTCAGCCACGCGGGTTCGCGCGGGCTTCTCGGGAACCAGGTACGTGGCCTTCACCCAGCCCTCCTCGCCCGCGGCGGTGCGGACACGCGCGAGCGAGGCGTCGCGCTCCAGCAGTTGCACCGCCGCGCCGCTCGTGAGGTTCGCGAGCGGCTTGTCGTTCATCTCTTCGGACGCGTACAGGGCGAGACGGAGGCTGTCCGTCACGTAGAGGGTTTCCGCGGACGCGATCGCGGTGCACGCGCAAAGCGTTGCGATCAAGGCGAGACGTGTCAGCATTCGTCCGCGGTCCCATCGGTTCGATGGACCGATTATAGGTAGGGCCGCGCCGTCCGAATGTGAACCGTGCCCGCTCCGCCGTCACATCGCCGCGGTGCGCGCCGCAACCGCGAACGCGGGCGCGGCGACGGGCCGGCCGAAGGGCTGCGGGCGACCGAGGTGGAAGCCCTGCCCGTATTCGACTTCGAGCGCCCGCAGCCGTTCGGCGATCTCGAGGCTCTCGACATGCTCCGCGATGGCGGCCACGCCGAGCGTACGGGCGGCCTTCGCGATTCCGGACACGATCGACTCGGCGACGCGATCCTCGAGCACTCGGCGCACGAATCGACCGTCGATCTTCAGGTAGTCGACCGGCAAGCGCTTGAGGTGGGCTAGCGAGCTCAAGCCCCAGCCGAAGTCGTCGAGCGCGAGCTTGCAGCCCGCCCGAGACAGCTCACGGATCAGCTGCTCGGCGCCGGCCAGTTGATTCATCGCGGCCGCTTCCTTGATCTCGAAGCAGAAGGACGCCGCCGGCAAGCCGGCCTGCGCTATCTGCTCCACCGCGAAAGCGGCGTACTTCCCGCTCGCGACCGATTGCGCGGAGACGTTGACCGTGAAGCACAGTGTCCCGTCGCCGACGCCATGAGTGCGCAGCGTATCGATCGCCGAGCAGATGACCCATCGATCGAGCGCGGGCAAGAACTCGTAGCGATCGGCCGCGTCGAGAAACTTGTCCGGCGCGAGCAGCTCGCCTGCCGGGCTGCGCATTCTGACCAGCAACTCGTAGCCGACGGTCTCGGTCGCCCGCGTGCACAAGCCGACGATCGGTTGGGCCTCGAGGCGAAAGTCGTTGTTCTTGAGCGCTTCGTGCAAGCTCGTCGCCGCGACGAGCTGCCGCGAGCGCAGCAACGTGAGGTTGCCCTCGAGGGACTCCGATTCGATCCGGTTGCGCCCCTGCTGCTTCGCGCGCTTGCACGCGAGCTCGGCCGATGCGAGCAGGTGCGCCAGCCGCTCGCGCTCGGCGGCGGCCACGCCGACACTGACCGACACCGGCAGCGACTCGGTGCCGTCGACATAGCCGATCTGTCCGGCGGCTGCGAGGATCTTCTTGCCGACGTCGAGCCCGTCCGTGATCGCGCGCTTCGGCAAAAGCACCGCGAAGCGGTCGCCTCCGAGTCGGCTCGTGAGCCCATCGGTTCCCGCCGAGCGACGGACGACTTCGGCGACGCGTTGTATCACCTCGTCGCCCGCATGGAAGCCGAACGCTTCGTTGATGGTTTGTAGCCGATCGATGTCGATATAGAGCAATGTGTGTGCGGTGGCCGCCTTGTCGAGGTGCCGCTGCGCGCGGCGCTCGAAGATCAGGCGGTTCACGAGACCGGTCAGCGGGTCGTACTGACTGTTCAGGATTCCGACGGCCTTGCGGCTCACGAACTCGAGGATTCGCACGTCGCGCAGCTCGAAGTCCTCCGAGTCCGTCGACCGAAACAACGCGACGAGCCCCGTTACGCGATTGTTCGGATCGCGAATCGGGCACGACAGGATCTTGTACGGCGCGGCGTCGGACGAGCCGGCCACTCGATTCACGACCATCGGTCGATTGTTGAGCTGCACCCACGCGAGCAGATGCCGCTGCGTGCGATCGAGAACTTGCGAGCCGCCGAGCGCGGGATCGAGCGCGCATGAGATCGACACGTTCTTGTCGGGCACCAACAGCGCGCCGAGCGCGCAACCGAGGTGCTGTACGCAATGGCGCATGAGCTGCTCGAGGGCGCTTGCGTCCTCGCGCTCGTTCTCGTCGACCGACAACAGCAAATCGAGTCCGCCATCGTCGCTCCGCACGGGAGCGAGCACCGTCCTCTCGAGATTCATCCGGTTCTCGAGGCAGTCGAGCACCGGGCGCAAGAGGCCCGCGAGCATCGAGCCGCTGTAGCGGCCGCTCTGATTGTTGTTGAGGTTGAGCTCGATCACGAGCGCGCCGAGCGGGGCTCCGTCCGCGGCTCGCAGGCCCGCCACGAACGCCGGCGCGCCGTCGACGGTGTTCTCGACTCGGCCGCGTCCCGCAACGGTATCGGATGCGCGCAGCTCGTCGAGCAGCTTGCGCAGCTCCGGACGCTCGTAGCCGTCGGAGCACCAGACGAGCTCGCCGGCCGAGTCGTAAATCGCGATGCTGCGTGCGCTCGGCAGCAGCATCTTCACGAGCTGACCGTACGGCGCGTAGCCGCCCTTATCCGACACGGGGGACGTGTCTTCCGGGGGCGGAGAAGCGGACGACTCTGGCATTGACGGACGACGGCGAAGAGGGCGTCGGCCAAGGATGCGCGAAAGGCCGCGGCGGAACCTTGATGGAGGTCGCAAACGGCGCGTGCGCGCGCCAAATGCGTGCCGGAGCTACCGCGGCAAATTACGTGCGATTGGCGAGCAACCGGGCCGCTTTGCGGGGCGAAATCACGACCTTGAGCGGCTCGGCGCGCTCGAGCTGTCCGACGAGCGCCGCGTACAGGTCGACGATCGTGCCGGCATAGTCCCCGGCTTCGGCCGCGGACATCTTGTGGACGCTAGCCTGCAGGCGGCTCTCGGTGCCGACCGGCGCCCGGCAACTCAGCGCCGTTTGCAGCTCCGAGAAGCCTGGACGCAGCGCGGGCGGAAGATCCGCGCCGTCGAGGTCGCGCAGATGGTCGCCGAAAGCCCGAATCAGGCGCTGCTTGACGGGACCGTCGCCGACCAAGGTCTGGACGGCCTCCGCGAAACGTTCGGTGAGGTGCGACACGTTCGTGCCTTTTCTTGTTATTCGTCGGCGCTCGTTGGGCGAAGCGGCCGACCCCCAAAAGCCCAGATTCTAGTTATGTCGCAGATCTATACCAGAGTTCACCAAGATCGCGCAAGTCCTTGAGCGAGGAACGAATGCCTCTGGGGTGGAAACTTCTCACGCGCGCCGGCGAGGCTTCGCGATCTTGAACTTCTTCATTCGGTCCGCGAGCGTCGTCGGTTTCACGCCGAGGAGCTTGGCCGCGCCGTTCGGACCCGAGACGCGCCAAGCCGCGAGCGTCAACGCTCGCTCGATGTTCTGCCGCTCGAGCTCGCGCAACGCGGCCTCGGTCAGGAGCTGCGACGAGTCCTTCCCCGCCGCGTCGTCGCGCGCGGCCGGCGCGTTCTGAATGTCGCTCATCGCGAGATCGAGCCGCAGCACTTTGCCGCGCGACAGGATCACCCCCCGCTCGATCACGTTCTTGAGCTCGCGGATGTTGCCAGGCCACTGGTAGTCCTTGAGGAGTGCCGCCTGCTGCTTCGACAGCGTGAGCGGAGCGTGGCCGAACTCTTGGCACGTCCTCTCGAGGAAGTGGCTCGCGATCTGCACGACGTCGTCGCCGCGCTCACGCAGCGGCGGCACGTCGATCGGGAACACGCTGAGGCGGTAATAGAGATCTTCGCGGAAGCGCCCGTCCGCGACGGCACGCTCGAGATCGCGGTTCGTGGCTGCGATCACGCGAACATCGACCGCGTGCGTGCGATCGTCGCCGACGCGCTCGTATTCGCTCTCTTGCAGGACGCGCAGCAGCTTGCTCTGCAAGTCGAGCGGAATTTCGCCGACTTCGTCGAGGAAGATCGTGCCGCCGTCAGCGAGCTCGAACCGCCCGACGCGGTCGCGATGCGCGCCCGTGAACGCACCCTTCACGTGACCGAAAAATTCACTCTCGAACAGCTCGTGCGGAATCGACGCGCAGTTCACCTTGACGAGCGGACCCTCGCTGCGCGGGCTACGCGCGTGGATCACGTGTGCGACGAGCTCCTTGCCGACGCCCGACTCCCCCTGAATCAGCACGCTCGCCGACGTCTGCGCGACTGCCTCGATACGCGCGAGCATTTTCTGCAACGCCGGGCTCTCGCCGATGATCCGTCCGAAGTTCATCGACACGCGCACTTCCTCGCGCAGATAGTCGCGCTCGCGCTCGAGCTCGGCGCGCAGCCGCGCGTTCTCTTCGAACGCTGCGCGCAATTGGCGCTCCTGGCGATTGCGCTCGGTCACGTCCTTCGACGCGACCAGGAGCGCGACGACCGCACCGCTGCTGTCGCGCTCCGACGTCGCGGACAGCTCCACCTCGATGAGCTCGCCCGTCTTCGTGACGTAGCTCCGGGGCTCGTTCTCGAGCTCGCCCTGCGCGATCACGTCCTTTAGCCGGCCACCGCCGAGAGTGGTTTGGAACTCGGTCCCCATGAAGTCGGTGATCAGCCGCCCGAGCACCTCGTCGCGCCGATAGCCGAGCTTCTTCAGCCACCGATCGCTGACGTGAATGATTCGTCCGGCCGCATCGACCGTATGCAGCATCGCGGGCGTCGCACGATAGAGCTCGCGGTAGCGCTGCTCGATTCGCGCCTGTTGACCGACCTCGGTGTAGACGGCGACCGTGCGGAGGTAATCGCCCTGCGGTCCACGCTCGACGATCGCGCTCGCGAGACAGTCGACGCGCTCACCCTTCTTGGTCGTGAGGTCCACGGGCACGCCGTTCAGGCGGCCCGTCCGGCGCAGCACGGGCATGAATTCCTCGGCAATCCGTTGTGCCGACTCGGGGCTGCCAAGGTCCTGCGGACGAACGTTCGTTATTTCATCGCGGGAATAGTCGAAGCGACGCAGCCAAGCGTCGCTCGCGTCGAGGAAGAAGCCGTCCTCATTGAGTATCGCGATCAGCGCCGGACTCTTCCGGAACAGCCATTGGTAAGTGTCTTCGAACGACATGCCGCTACTTTACGGAATTCCGTTAAGGTAGACAACGATTTTCCGCTAATCACGGAAAGTCGCGACCGCTCGAAATCCCTAAATGCTTGTTTAAGAAGGGAATCGAGCTTGGCACGTCGCATGCAATAGAGACGCGCAAGTAAATGTCAGAGTCGAACCCGCGAAGGTTCGAAAAGGAAGTAAGTCATGAGTAAGGTTACACGCAATCGGCTGGCGGGCCTGATCGCCGGATTGTCCGTGGGCCTGCTCGCTCAGCAGGCCTCGGCGACCGAGGAGATCGTGGTTTACGGTTCGGCGTCTTCAGTGTTCAAGATCGAGCCCGCGATGTTTCGCGCGGATATCGACGATTACGTCCGCAGGCTGAACGTTCAGCTTCGGACTACGCTCGATCAGCATCAGAAGCCAACGTCGGCGCCGAAGGTGGAGCTCGCGAACAACGCGACGCCCGTGCGCGGCTGAGCAACCGAACAAGCGGTCACCACTCCTCCCCCCGTGGTGTCCGCTGGCCGAGTCGGACGGCCGTTCTCGGGGGGCCGGGTTTCCGGCAGCGAACATGGACCTGTCTTCGTCCTGAAGAATATGGATGTTCTTGCACCCGGCCCTCTTTTTTTCCCCTCTCTTTTCTTGCCCGGCGGGGCCACGCTCAGCGCGGCTTCGCCTTGAGGTTCTCGGCTAGGAACGCGAGCGTCTTCTGCCACGACTCCGCCGTGGCTTGCTCGTCGTAGGCTCCGCGATCGGGATTCGCGAATCCCGACTGCGCCTTCGGGTAGATGATGATCTCGGCCGGTTTACCGAGCTTCAATAGCGTCGAGCGAAACAGCAGCACATCGCGGACCGGGACGCTCTCGTCGAGTCCCGCGAAGAATCCGAGGACCGGCATCTGCAGCGTCGAGAGCTCGCTCTGACTGCCCGTGATCGGCCCGTAGTACATCACCATCGCGCGCAGGTGATCGGGAAGCATCAACGCGGTCTGCAACGACCAACCGCCACCGAGCGACCAGCCGACGCTACCGATTCTCGGCGCGAGCGCGTACTTGTCGAGATAGTCGTACGCCTGCTTGAGATTCGAGCGCGCCGCCTCCTGGTCGCCGACCACCGCGGCCATCAGCGGCTGCGCCTTCTCGGGCGTATCGGCCTTCGCTCCGTTGTAGAGGTCGACCGCAAGCGCAACGTAGCCTTCGCTCGCGAGCTTGCGCGTCATTGCCTTGATGTTGTCGTTGAGCCCCCACCACTCGTGAATCACGATGAGCCCGGGCAGAGGCTCGGCCGCGTCGCCCGGCATGGCGAGAAAGCCGACGAGATTGCGCTTCTGCGCCTCGCCGTAGGCGACCTCCTGCTCGAGCAAGGGTGCCTTCGGCTGCGCCTCGGCGGCGGGCGAACCGGTCTTCGACTCGTGCGCCGGCTCCGCTGGCTTCGGCTGCGGCGCGGACGCCGCGCTCGCGGGCTTCGCTGCGGGCGACGTGGAATTGCTGCACGCTGCCGCGAGCAGCGCCGCGGCCGCGAGAATGACGAGCTGGGTCGCGAATCGTGTCCGCTTCGACATCGCCCGAACTGAAGCACAAGCCGCGCTTCGTTGGCAAGGAACGGCGTCTAGCGTGCCTGGAACTCGAGCGCACGCGCCGCGCGCGCGCCGGTCGGCTGCCCATCGCGATAGACCGGCACGCCGTTCACGACGGTGAGCAGCACGCGCGAATGGAACCGCGTGCCCTCGAGCGGCGACCAGCCGCACTTGTAGCGAATTTCGGCCGCGTCAACGAGCGTCGACCCGTCGAGATCCACGGCAACGAGATCTGCGAAATACCCTTCGCGGACGAACCCGCGCTTCTCGATCCCGAACCGCATGGCCGGACTGTGAGCCGCCTTCTCCACGATCTTCTCGAGCGAGAAGAGACCTTCGCGGTGCTGCTCGAGCAGCATCAGCAGCGAGTGCTGCACGAGGGGCAGCCCGGACGGCGCCTCGAAGTAGCCGCGCTCCTTCTCGGCGAGCGTGTGCGGCGCGTGGTCGGTCGCGATCACGTCGATCACGTCGGCGACCACTGCGCGCCGCAGCGCGTCGCGATCGGCCGCCGTCTTGATCGCGGGATTGCACTTGATCAGCGCGCCGAGCTCGGCATAGCTCGAGTCGTCGTACCAGAGATGGTGCACGCAGACTTCCGCGGTAATTTGCTTGCCCGCGATCGGCCCCGCGTCGAACAGCGAGAGCTCGCGAGCCGTGGTCAGGTGCAGCACGTGCAGCCGCGTGCCGTGGCGGCGAGCGAGCCCAACTGCTAGCGACGACGACTTGTAGCACGCCTCGGCTGAGCGGATCTTCGGATGCTCCGACATCGGCACGGCGTCGCCGTACTTCTCGCGCGCGAGCCTCTCGGCCTCGCGGATCATCGGCGTGTCCTCGCAGTGCGTTGCGACGGGCAGTCGCGCCTCGCGGAAGATCGACTCGAGCGTCGCGGGATCGTCGACGAGCATGTTGCCGGTCGAGGCTCCCATGAACACTTTGATTCCGCACGCGTCGCCCGGACCGACGCGCCGTATCTCGTCTAGGTTCGTGTTGGTGGCGCCGAGATAGAACCCGTAATTGGTATGGCACGTGGCTGCCGCGATCGCCTTCTTCGCCGCGAGCGCCGCGCGATCGGTGGTCGGCGGCGTCGTGTTCGGCATCTCGAGGAAGCTCGTGACACCGCCGCAGACCGCGGCGAGCGACTCGCTCGCGATCGTCGCTTTGTGCGTGAGCCCCGGCTCGCGGCAGTGGACCTGGCCGTCGATCAGCCCGGGCAGCAAGTGCTTGCCCCCGAGATCGACGACTTGCGCGCCCGCCGGCACGGCGCCCGGCCCGACCCGCTCGATCTTGTCGTCTCGAACCAGCACGTCGGTCGCAACCGTCCGGCCGTCGTTGACCAGCTTCGCGTTGACGATCGCGAGTACGCTCACGGTCTCACTCCGTAGCCCAAGAAACGGTCCGTCGCGGCGACCAGCTCGGAGGTGATCCCAGGCTCGTACGCCGTGTGCCCTGCCTCGAGCACGACTCGGTAGTCGGCTTCGGGCCAGCGCTCGTGGAGCTCCCACGCCGTCTCGATCGGGCACACGACGTCGTAGCGGCCCTGCACGATCACGGCCGGAATGTCGCGAATTCGGTCCACGCCGCGCAACAGTTGGTCCTCGTCGGTGAAGAAACCGCGGTTCACGAAGTAGTGCGCCTCTATCCGCGCGAGCGCGAGCGCGAACTCGGGCTGCGCGAACTGCGTCTTACGCTCGGCGTTCGGCCACAGGGAGCTCGTCGCGCCCTCCCAAACCGACCACGCGCGCGCGGCCGCGAGCTGCTCGGCCGGCGGCGCCTGCGTGAGCCGCCGATGATACGCGCCGAGCAGGTCACCACGTTCCTCCGCTGGGATCGGCGCGAGGAATGCGCGCCACTCCTCCGGGAACAGCATGCTCGCGCCCCATTGATAGAACCAGTCGATCTCTTTGCGGCGCAACAGGAAGATGCCGCGCAGCACGAGCTCGCTGACGGGACGCGGGTGAGTCTCGGCGTACGCGAGCGCGAGCGTGCTGCCCCAGGAACCGCCGAACACGAGCCAGCGGTCGATTCCGAGCCGGCCGCGCAGCGCTTCGATGTCGGCAACGAGATCCCACGTCGTGTTCGCCTCGAGCGACGCGTGCGGGCGGCTGCGCCCCGAGCCGCGCTGATCGAAGATCACTATCCGATAGCCGTCGGGATCGAAGAAGCGCCGCGCGTTCACGTCGCCGCCGCCGCCGGGCCCTCCGTGCACGAACAACGCGGCCTTGCCGCGCGGATTGCCGGACTGCTCGTAGTAGATCTCGTGCCCGGAGCCGACCTCGAGAAACCCCGTGTCGAACGGTTCGATCGGGTCGAATAGCTCGCGTCTCTTCACTTCGGCTCGCATCCTCGCGTCTTCGTTGGCCGCCGACCGTCCTCGTATACTCGGCCACGCTCGAAGAATGCACCCCGAGCCGCGAGCGCGCCACAGTCGCGGCCGCCGCGGGCTCGAGCGCGAATGCGGAGCTCGCCTCGCTCGCCTCGAGTCTCTAACGGCGCCGACAGAAGGACCGAACAATGAAAAGATTTCTCGCGCTCGCCGTCTTCGCGTGCGCGCTCTCACGCCCGGCGCTCGCGAAGGATCCCGACGTCCCGTTCGCCGAGTTTCGCTTGGACAACGGGCTGCGGGTGATCGTGCACGAGGACCACAAGGCCCCGATCGTCGCCGTCACGATCTGGTACCACGTCGGCTCGAAGAACGAGACGCCGGGCCGAACGGGATTCGCGCATCTGTTCGAGCACCTGATGTTCAACGGCAGCGAGCACTACAACGACGAGTACTTCCGGCCGTTCGAGGAAGTCGGCGCCACGAGCATGAACGGCACGACCAACTCGGATCGCACCAACTACTTCGAGACCGTGCCGACGAGCGCCATCGACCTCGCGCTGTGGATGGAATCCGACCGCATGGGACATCTGCTCGGCGCAATCGACCAGAAGAAGCTCGACGAGCAGCGCGGCGTCGTGCAGAACGAGAAGCGCGAGGATGACAACCAGCCGTACGGCAAGGTCTACGCGCAGATCGTCGCCAATTTGTTCCCGCCGGGTCATCCGTACTCCTGGGAAACGATCGGCTCGATGGAGGATCTCAACGCCGCCACGCTCGACGACGTCAAGCATTGGTTCCAGACGTACTACGGCCCGAACAACGCGACTCTCGTGCTCGCCGGCGACATCGACCTCGCGACGGCTAGACCCAAGGTTCAGCACTTCTTCGGCGACATACCGCCGGGCCCGCCGCTCGTCGTGCGCGAGCGCTGGATTCCGGACGCGGTGCCGGCGAGCCGCATCGTGATGCAGGACCGTGTGCCGCAAGCGCGGATCTACAAGGTCTGGCGCGGCCCCGAGTGGCGCAGCGACGATACGCCGCTGCTCGAGCTCGCCGACGCGGTGCTCACCTCCGGCAAGTCCTCGCGGCTGTATCACCGGCTCGTCTATGTCGACCAGATTGCGACCGACGTCGGCGCATACGCGATCGACGGCGAGATCGCGGGAGGCTACGTCGCTTACGCGACGGCTGCCGAGGACCAAGCCCTCGCAACTGTCGAGCGCGCCGTCGACGAGGAGATGGCTCGGTTCCTGCGTGACGGCCCGACGCGCGCCGAGCTCGAGCGCGTGCGCGCCGAGCTCAAAGGCTCTTTCGTCCGCGGCATCGAGCAGGTCGGCGGGTTCCGCGGCAAGTCGAACATCCTCGCCGAGAACGCGGTGTTCGGCGGCCGCCCCGATTTCTACAAGCACTCGCTCGACGTGATGAACGCCGCGACGCCCGAGCAGGTGCGCGCGGCCGCGCGCCGCTGGCTCACGGGCAACGCGCTCGCGCTCGAAGTCCGGCCGTTCCCTACCACGCTCGCTTCGACCAAGGACGGTGCGGATCGGACCGAGATCCCCAAGCCGAAGAGCTTCCCCGACGCGCCGTTCCCGCCGCTCGCCCAAGCGACCCTCGCGAACGGACTGCGGCTCATCGTCGCCGAGCGCCATGCGGTGCCGGTCGTGCAGTTGAGCCTGCAAGTCGACTCGGGCTTTGCGGCGGATCAGTTCGCGGCGCCGGGCGTCGCGAACCTCGCGATGGACATGCTCGACGAGGGCACGACGACACAGAGCGCCCTACAGATCAACGACCGGATCGCGAGCCTCGGCGCGGAGCTTACAACCGGCGCCAACCTCGACTTCGCGGTCGTGAGCCTGTCCGCGCTCAAGGACAACCTCGACGCGTCGCTCGGCGTCTACGCCGACGTGATCTTGAACCCCGCGTTCCGCCCCGAGGAGCTCGAGCGCGCGAAGCGACTTCTGCTCGCGGAAATACAAGAGGAGAAGAACACGCCCGAGCAGATGGCGCTCAGGATCCTGCCGCGTCTCTTGTACGGCGACGGCCATGCGTACTCGATCCCCATGACGGGCTCGGGCACCGAGCAATCGGTGGCCGCGATCACGCGCGACGACCTCGCGAAATTCCACTCGACGTGGTTCAAGCCGAACAACGCGACGCTGGTCGTCGTCGGCGATACCACGCTCGCCGAGATCCGCCCGAAGCTCGAGGCGCTATTCGCGCGCTGGCAGCGGGGCGACGTGCCGAAGAAGGCGCTGCCGAACGTCGACCTGCCGGCGAAGCCCCGGGTCTTCCTGATCGACCGGCCCGGCGCCGAGCAGACCACGATCATCGCGGGCCATCTGGTACCGGCCAAGGAACCGGATGGGGAAATCGCGATCGACGCGATGAACGACATCTTGGGCGGCGCCTTCACGTCCCGGATCAATATGAACCTGCGCGAGGACAAGACCTGGGCCTACGGTGCGGACACGGAGATCGTCGATACGCAGGCGCAGCGACCGTTCCTCGCGCTCGCCCCGGTGCAGGCGGACAAGACGGCCGAGGCGATGGTGGAGATCAAGCGCGAGCTCGACGGGTTCGTCGGCACACGACCGCCGACGGCGCAAGAGGTCGCGACGAGCAAGAATGGCAGCACGCTGACTCTGCCAGGCCGCTGGGAGACCTCGCGCTCGGTCGCGAGAGACATCGCGGCACTCGTGCGTTTTCATCTGCCGGACGATTACTGGAGCCGATATGCGGAACTCGTCGCCCGCTTGACTGTCGGTGATGTCGACGCGGCGGCGAAGCGGCTGCTCGCTCCGAACCGGCTCACGTGGGTCGTGGTCGGCGATCGCGGCGTCGTCGAAAGCAAAGTGCGAGCGCTCGGATTCGGCGAGGTAACGGTCATCGACGCGGACGGCAAACCCGTCGCGACGCCTTGACCGACGCGGGCTCCGGCTTGAAAGAGGTTTGACGTGTATGCAGAATTGTCCGCCGCCTCGTGCTGCTATACGCCGCGTTACTCGCCGCCGAACTGCAAACTAGACATCCGATGATCGACTGCCAGGGCCTCACCAAACAGTACGGCCACCTCCGCGCCGTGGACGACCTCACGTTCCGCGTGCAGCCGGGCGAGGTGCTCGGCTTCCTCGGTCCGAACGGGGCCGGCAAGACGACGACGATGCGCATCGTCGCCGGCTTCTTGCCCGCGACCGACGGCCGCGTGACCGTCTGCGGCTTCGACGTGGACGCCCAGGCCACCGAAGCGAAGCGCCGGATCGGCTACTTACCCGAAGGCGCGCCGTGCTACCCCGAGATGACGCCGCGCACGTTCCTCGAGTTCATCGCCGCCGCGCGCGAGGTCGCGCCGCAGAAGCGCAAGGCGCGGCTCGACGAAGTGTTCCAGCAGCTGCACCTCGAGAAGGTGCTCGATCAGACGATCGATACGCTGTCGAAGGGCTACAAGCGCCGCGTCGGTCTCGCACAAGCGATCGTTCACGACCCCGAGGTGCTGATTCTCGACGAGCCGACCGACGGCCTCGATCCGAACCAAAAGCACGAGGTCCGCGAGCTGATCGGCCGCATGGCGAAGAGCAAGATCATCGTGATCTCGACGCATCTGCTCGAGGAGGTCGAGGCGGTCTGTAATCGCGCGATCATCATCGCGCACGGCAAGATCCTCGCCGACGACACGCCGCAGGGCCTCGCGGGACGCGTGCCGTCGCGCCGCCTCGACGAGGTGTTCCGGTCGATCACGGGCGGAGCCGCGGCATGAACGGCGTCATCACCGTCATGAAGCGCGAGCTCGCGAGCTACTTCGCGACTCCGATCGCGTACGTATTCATCGCGATCTTCCTGATCCTCGCGGGCGCGTTCACGTTCTACATCGGCAACTTCTACGAGCGCGGCCAGGCCGATCTCACGTCGTTCTTCACGTTCCACCCGTGGCTGTTCTTGTTCCTCGTGCCGGCGCTCAGCATGCGGCTCTGGGCCGAGGAGCGTAAGTCCGGCAGCATCGAGCTCCTGATGACGCTGCCGATCGAGCCATGGCAAGCAGTCCTCGGCAAGTTTCTCGCGGCTTGGCTCTTCACCGGCATCGCGATCGCGCTCACGTTCCCGATCTGGATCACGGTCAATTACCTGGGTCAGCCCGACAATGGCGTGATCTTCGCGGCCTACGTCGGCAGCTTCTTGATGGCAGGCGGGTTTCTCGCGGTCGGCTCGTGCATCTCGGCGACGACGAAGAACCAGGTCATCGCGTTCATCCTCTCTGTCGTCACCTGCTTCCTGCTGCTGCTCGCCGGCTTCGACCTCGTGCTGAACTTCTTCTCGGGCTGGACGCCGCAGGCGCTGCTCGACGCGATCGCATCGTTGAGCTTCCTCACCCATTTCACGAACATCAGCAAGGGCGTAATCGATTTGCGCGACATCGTGTACTTCGCGCTGCTAATCGGCGTCTGCCTCTACGCCAACACGATCGTCCTGCACTTGAAGAAGGCGGATTGACGCGATGAGCACACGCGCTCGCCAACGTATCGGCTACTCGACGCTCGTGCTGATGCTGCTCGCGTTCATCGTCGCGGTGATGGCGAGCAACGTCCTCTTGCGCGGCTGGCGCATCGACCTCACGAACAACCAGCTCTACACGCTGTCGGCGGGCACTCGCAAGGTGCTGCAGAAGATCGACGAGCCGATCAACCTGTATCTGTTCTTCTCGAATCAGGAAACGCAAGGCCTGCCGGCGCTGCGCGCGTATGCGACCCGCGTCACCGAGACGCTCCAGGAGTTCGCGGCGAATGCCAAAGGCAAGCTCGTGCTGCATGTCGTCGACCCGATTCCGTTTTCGGAAGACGAGGATCGCGCGGAGCAGTTCGGGCTCCAGCCCGCGATGGTCGGCGACAAGAACGTCTACTTCGGCCTCGCGGGCTCGAACAGCGTCGGCACGACCGACACGATTCCGTTCTTCGATCCGGAGCCGTCGAAAGAGGCGTTCCTCGAGTACGACTTGGCGAGGCTCGTCTACAACCTCGCCAACCCGAAAAAGACGGTCGTGGGGCTGCTCTCGGGCGCGCCGATCGGCGGCAGCTTCGACCCCCAGACTCAGCAACCGACGCAGCCGTGGACGATCGTCGAGCAGGCCCGCGAGCTGTTCGAGCTGCGGATGCTCCCCGAGTCGACGCTCAAGATCGATGACGACATCAACGTGCTCTGGATCGTGCATCCCGCGATGGTCGACGACGCGACGCAGTACGCGATCGACCAGTTCGTGATGCGCGGCGGCCGCGCGCTGATCTTCGTCGATCCGATGGCCGAGATTCTCGCGGCCGGGCAAGAGCCGACCGGTCTCGCCGCGCCGCCGAGCTCCAGTCTCGACAAGCTGTTCAAGGCTTGGGGCGTCGAGTTCTCGACGATGGACGTCGTCGCGGACAACCGTTACGCGCTCGGTATCCGGCAGGGCCAGAAATCGGTGCGCCACGTCGGCCTGCTCGGGCTCGACATGGAAGCGATGAGCAAGAACGACGTGATCACGTCGGGGCTCGGCTCGGTCAACGTCGGCCTCGGGGGCTACTTCAAGGCCGCAGACGGGGCGACGAGCAAGCTCACGCCGCTGCTGCAGTCGAGCACCGAGGCCGAGACGCTTCCGGTCGCGCGTTTCCAGTTCTTGCCCGACCCGGGCGAGCTCCTGAACGGCTTCAAGGCGACCGGAATGCAATACACGATCGCTGCGCGGCTCGAAGGGCCGCTCAAGAGCGCGTTCCCGGACGGCCCGCCGAAGCCGCCTGAAGGCCGCGACGCACCCGTCGACGACAAGCTCAAGACGGAGCACAAAGCCTCGACCGACGGCGCGAACCTCGTGCTCGTCGGCGACGTCGACATGCTCAGCGACCGGCTCTGGGTCCAAGTGCAAAACTTCCTCGGCCAGCGGCTCGCGCAACCGTTCGCGAACAACGGCGACTTCGTGGTCAACGCGCTCGATAACCTATCGGGCAGCGCGGACCTGATCGGCCTGCGAAGCCGCGCGACGTTCACGCGCTCGTTCACGACCGTCGACAAGCTGCGCCGCGACGCCGACGCGAAGTTCCGCGAGACCGAGAAGGAGCTCCAGGCCCAGCTATCGGATACCGAGCGTAAGCTCGGAGAGCTCCAGGCCGGCCGTAACGACAAGAGCTCCGCGCTGATGAACTCCGCGCAGCAGGAAGAGATCCAGCGCTTCCTCGGCGAGCAAGTGAAAATTCGCCAGCAGCTGCGCGCCGTGCGTCACGAGCTCGATCAGGACATCACGAACCTCGGCACTACGCTCAAGGTGCTGAACATCCTTGTGATGCCGGTGGTTCTGATCGGCTTGTTGCTGCTGGTCGCGGCGGCACGCCGCCGGAAGGCGGCGCGATGAGTCGCAAGGGTCTGATCGCGCTCGCCGTGGTACTCGTCGTGCTCGGCGCGCTCGCGTTCCTGGGCCAGCGCGGCGGGTCGACCGCGCCGACCGCGGGCGGCCCGATCATGCCCGGGCTCCAAGCCGCGCTCAACGACGTGGACAAGGTCAAGATCACGAAGGCCGGCGGCGAGCCCGTCGCAACGATCGAGAAGCACGCCGACGGCTGGACCGTTGCCGAGAAGGCCGGCTACGCGGCCGACGTGACGAAGCTGCGGCAGAACCTGCGCGCGCTCGCGGAGGCGAAGATCCTCGAGACGAAAACCGCGAACGCATCGTTCTACGACAAGCTCGGCGTGCAGGACATCGCGAGCGACAAGGCGACCGGCCTCGGCGTCGCGATCTCGTCGTCGGGCAAGGACCTCGGCACGCTGATCTTGGGCGACGCCAAGGGCTCGAAGCAGCGTTATGCGCGGCGCGCGAACGAGGCGCAGAGCTACCTGATCGACCGCGATCCGAGCTTCCCGAAGACGGCGGCGCAATGGCTCGACCCCGCGATCCTCGACGTGCGCGGCAACCGCGTTCGCGAGGTCACGATCAAGCACCCGGACGGCGAAGTCGTCACGATCAGCAAGCTGAACGCCGACGAGATGAATTTCGAGGTCGCACTGATCCCTCGGGGTCGCGAGCTGCTGTACCCCGGCGTCGCGAACGTGATCGGCAATTCGCTGCGCGAGCTGAACCTCGAGGACGTCGAGAAGGCGGACAGCACCCCGCCGCCCGACAAGCCCGTCCAGGTCGAGTTCCGGACCTTCGACGGCCTGATCGTCCGCGTGGTCGGCGCGAAGCGCGGCGACGACGCGTGGGTCTCGTTCACCGCGAGCGTCGACGCGGACCAAGTTGCGCGAAACCAAGCGGCGGCCAAAGCCGCGCAGCCGGCGGCCGCGGGGGCCGACGCCACGAAGCCCGAGTCCGGCAAGCCCGGCGACAGCGCAGCGCAGGCCGACGGAGCCGCGAAGCCCGCCGAAGGCGCGAAGGCCGCCGAAGCGGCGCCAGCCGATCCGACCGCCGAGGCGCAGCGGATCAATGCGCACGTGATGGCCTGGCGTTTCAAGCTCGCGACCTTCCAGTACGATCAGATGACGCGGCGGATGGCCGACCTGCTGAAGCCGGCCGGCTAGCGAACGCCGCGGGTCGCCTCGATGAGCCCCGCGCAACTCAAACGCCCGATCGCCGCGAGCTACGTCTCGCGGATCATGAACGCGCGCGTCTACGACGTCGCGATCGAGTCGCCGCTCGACTACGCGCGTCGGCTTTCCACGCGCCTCGACAACTCCGTGCTGCTCAAGCGCGAAGATCTGCAGCCCGTGTTCTCGTTCAAGCTGCGCGGCGCGTACAACAAGATCGCGCAGGCGCCGCGCGCGATGATCGAGCGTGGGGTGATTTGCAGCTCGGCCGGCAATCATGCGCAGGGCTTGGCGCTCGCAGCGCGCAAGCACGGTCTCGACGCGACGATCGTGATGCCGACGACCGCGGCGCAGATCAAGGTCGAGGCCGTCGCCGCGCTCGGGGGCGAGGTCGTGCTCGAAGGGCTGACGTACGACGACGCGAACCGTTTCGCGCTCGATCTGGCGCAGAAGACCGGGCGCGCGTTCGTGCACCCGTTCGACGATCCCGACGTGATCGCGGGCCAAGGCACGATCGCGCTCGAGCTCGAGCGCCAATGGGGCGACCGCCCGCCAGCCGCGATCTTCGTGCCGGTCGGCGGCGGCGGCCTGATCGGCGGCATCGGGGCCTATGTGAAGGAACGCTATCCCGAGGTGCGGATCGTCGGCGTCGAGCCGTTCGAGTCCGCGAGCATGGCGAAGTCGCTGTACGCGGGCGAACCGGTCACGCTCGACCACGTCGGCACGTTCGCGGACGGAGTCGCGGTGCGCCGCGTCGGCGACGAGGCGTTCCGACTCGCGCGCGAGGTCGTCGACGAGGTCGTGCTCGTGAGCACGGACGAGATCTGCGCCGCGATCAAGGACATTTTCGAGGACAGTCGCGTGGTCGTCGAGCCGGCGGGCGCGCTCGGCGTCGCGGGCCTGAAGCGCTGGCTCGAGCACAACCCCGTCCGCGGCAAGACGCTGATCGCGATCAACAGCGGCGCGAACTTGAGCTTCGGCCGACTGCGCCACGTGACCGAGCGGGCCGAGCTCGGCGAGCACCGCGAGGCTCTGATCGCGGCCGAGATCCCGGAGCGGCGCGGTGCATTCCTCGCGTTCTGCGAGGCGCTTGGGTCTCGGAACGTGACCGAGTTCAACTACCGCTACGCGGCCGGCGCGACCGCGCGGATCTTCGTGGGTGTGTCGCTCGCGCGAGGCGAGGAAGAAGCGCGCGAGCTGCTCGCGACTCTCACGCGCAACGGCTACCCGGTGCTCGACTTGAGCGGCAACGAGGTCGCGAAGCTGCACGTGCGCCACATGGTTGGCGGCCGGGCGCAGGGCCTCGCGGACGAGCATCTTTATCGCTTCGAGTTCCCGGAGCGACCCGGCGCGCTGCTAGCGTTCCTGAAGGCGATCGGCCAGCGCTGGAACATCAGCTTGTTCCACTACCGCAATCACGGCTCCGACTACGGCCGCGTGCTCGCAGGCGTGCAGGTGCCGCTGGCCGAGCGTGCCGACTTCGCGAGCCACCTAGTGGCACTCGGCTACGCGTACTGGGAAGAGACCGACAACCCCGCGTACAGCCTGTTCCTCGGCGCGCCGGACGCGCGTTAGGCGGCGTTCGATTTGCGTTGGGCGCCGATCAATCCGCGTCGATGTGCTCGATCTTCGACGTTTGCGATAGCCGGTAGAAGCGGCGCAGCTCGGTGCGCGTCGCTTCGTCGGGCGCGCCGCTCGCGATAGCGGGAGCGAGCCTGCGGCAATACTTCCCGGCCCAACGGTTCGCGCGGCGGTAACGGTCGAGCTCGTCGCCATCGAGCCGCTCGTCGAGGCGCGGCATCTCGAAGAGCCAGTGATGCAGGCGGCGCGCCCTCTGTCCTTGACGCAGCAGCAACAGCGCCGTCGCGACGTACTTGTCGACTTCCGCTTGCAGCTCCATCTCGAGCATCGTCACGCGCTTCTCGCGCTGCGCGTTCCACGCGTAGTACGTGAAGTGGCTCACGCCCTCGAACGCGGTCCAGAAGTCCTCGATGTTGTCCGCGTCGAGCCGCTCGAGTGGGTCGCTGCGCGTGAGACGCTCGAGCACGCCGGGATCGAGGTAGAGCGACACGTCGGCCTCGCCGTCCGTCTCCGCGATCAGCAGCTTCTCGTCGAGCTCGCGACCGCCTAAGTCCAGCTCGCGCGCGAGATCCGAGTCCGTGGTGACGAAATCGTCGACTTCGTACGCGAGATCGAGCGCGTAGAGCCCGCGCAGCAGATCTTGAAAGCCGTGCAAGCGCATGGCCGTCGCGATCAGTGGCGCGTCGTCGCGTCGAGCGACGGGCTCGGCTCGATGCCGAGGGATCGAAGCACGCGCGCGGCGCGCACGCTGCCGGTCTTCAGCCAAACCTCGTAGAGGCGCAGGATGTCGTGATCGTCTGCTGCACGCGTCGAGTCGCGGATCTCCGCGAGCACGTCGACGAACTCGCGGAACTTCGCGGCTAGCTCGGCGAAGACGCCGCCGAAGGCTCGGCCGCGGATCGTGCCGCGCACGCTAGCCGACAGCGACCCGTACGCTGCTCCGCCGACGTCGATGTAGTAGTCGACGTCGACGAGCTTGCGCGCGAAAGCGTCTTGGAAGAAACCTGCGACGAACAGCGAAGTGTCGCCGACGCGCTGGAGCACGAGGTTCCGCGCCTGCGCGTCGGGCGCGTCCGCGGCGTCGGCGAGCAAGAGCGCGAGCGGCGGCGGCCCGGGTCCGTCGGTGCGTTGGTCGTAGAGCTTTTCGGAACGCGCGAACAGCGTTAGCAGATTGACCACGTAGTAAGCGGTGTGGTCGTCGGCTGCGACGCCCTGCTTCTCCATGGCGTCCTCCACCGAGTCCTTGAAGAACTCTTGCAGATTCGCAACTCTGCGAATTCTTTCGGGCTGCTTCGCGCGCACTCCCTTCTCCGATCGCGGCGACGCTGTCCATGACGGCGGACCAACGCCGTTGCAACGAGTATATCGATCGACCGTGCAAGAACTGAGCCGGCCATCACGTTTCGAGCCTCGCCATGAGACGTGCTACTCAGTTGCGGCGGGTGCGCAGTGTCGGTACGAGCCAAGATTCGGGATTGTGCAGAGCCGCGCGCGCGGGACCGACTGTCGCAAGCGCACGCTGCGCCGCCGCAATTTGGGGCCGAAGCGCGCCGAGCATGCGCGCGCAATGGGCATGGATCCGCTCGTCCCAATGCCGGCGCCGGAGCGACGCCGCGCCGTTCAACGTGTAGTTCGCCTCGAGCAGCACGCACGAGCTCGTCTCGAGCGGCTCGAGTCGCCACTTGAGACGCAGCTGAACGCGGCATGGCCGGTCGAGCAGCGTCTCCTCGAGGGTGAGCTTTACCGGCCGCAAGCATTCGAGCACTTTGCCGCGCCGCAGCACCGTGCGCCTTTGCTGTGCGTATTCGCAGCCGGGTCGCGGCTGCGGCGCGTCGAGCACGATCCGCGCCGCGCCCCAGCGGCCGCGCGCGACGACGTCGATCAGCGCGGCGAACACGCTCGTGATCGGCGCCTCGAGCCGCGTCTCGTGACGTTGCCTCGGCATCGGAGCCCTCCATTGGCACGCCAACGTTACGCGCCCGCGTCGCGCGCGCGCGATGCGCGAATGTCGCGCAAACGGCGGGAAATGGGTTAGGGCAGCAAGACCGTGGAGCCGGTAGTGCGCCGCGCCTCGAGATCACGATGCGCGGATGCCGCATCCGCAAGCGCGTAGGTCTGATTCACCTCGATCTTGATGACGCCCCGCTCGACGAGCCCGAACAGCTCCGCGCAGCCGGCCTCGAGATCGGCTCGCTCGCGGATGAAGTCGCCGAGCGTCGGCCGCGTGACGTAGAGAGAGCCACGCTTCGTGAGCTCGAGGAGCGAGAACGGCGCGACCGGGCCGGACGCGTTGCCGAAGCTCACGAGAAGCCCATGCGTCCGCAAACAGTCGAGCGATTGCACGAACGTATCTTTGCCGACCGAGTCGTAGACGACCGGCACGCCGCGCCCGTCCGTGAGCGCGCGCACTCGCGCGCGGATGTCGTCGCTCGCGAGCAGCACGTGCTCGCAGCCATGCTCGATTGCGAGCGCGCGTTTTTCCTCGGTGCCGACGATGCCGATGACGCGCGCGCCGAGATGCCGCGCCCACTGCGCCGCTATCAAGCCGACGCCGCCCGCCGCGGCGTAGAGCAGGATCGTATCGCCGCGTGCAACCTTGTAGCTGCGGTCGAGCAAGTACCACGCCGTGAGCCCTTTCAGCATCATCGCGGCGCCGGCGCGATCGTCGATCCCTGGCGGCAGCTTGACGAGCCAGCGTGCGTCGACGAGCCGCTCCTCGGAGTAGGAGCCTAGCGAGCCAGCCGCGTTGTACGCGACGCGGTCCCCGGGTTTCACGTGCGTCACGCCGGCGCCGGTCGCAACGACGACGCCCGCGGCTTCGCTGCCGAGGCCGCTCGGCAGCGCGAGCGGATAGAGACCCGTCCGGTGATACACGTCGATGAAGTTCACCCCGACCGCGGTGTGCTTCACGCGCGCCTGCCCGGCGCCGGGCTCGGGCACGGCGACCTCGCGATACTGAAGCACCTCGGGACCGCCGAACCGATCGAATTGAATCGCCCGCACCATCTCGCGCCGCCCTCGCCCATCACCATTCGTGATCGACTGTTAAACTTTCTGTTCGCCTCCAGATACTAGCATCCGATGACGGAACACTTGGTTGTAGTCGGCGCCGGTCAAGCGGCCACGCAAGCCGCGCAGACGCTGCGCCAGCAAGGCTACGCGGGCGCGATCACGCTGCTCGGCGACGAGCCGTTCGCGCCGTATCAGCGACCGCCGCTATCGAAGAAGTACTTCTCGGGCGAGACGCCGCGCGAGCGGCTGCTGTTGCGGCCGCAGGCGTTCTACGCGGAGAAAGGCATCGCGCTCGAGCTCGGCGCGCGAGTCGAAGAAGTGGACCCGGCCGCGCATGCGCTACGCCTGCGTGACGGTCGCACTCTGCGCTACGACAAGCTGCTGCTCGCGACGGGCAGCCGCCCGCGAATGCTGGCCGTACCAGGCGCCGACCTCGCGGGTGTGCACCACGTGCGCACGATCGCGGACATCGACGCGCTCAACGCGGGCTTGCCGCCGGGCGCGCGCGTCGTCGTCGTCGGCGGCGGCTACATCGGCCTCGAGATGGCGTCGGTCGCGCGCCACCGCGGCTTCGCGGTCACGGTGCTCGAAGCCGCCGACCGCGTGCTCGGGCGTGTCGTCTGCGAGCAGGTCTCGGCGTTCTTCACCGATCTGCACCGCGCGGCTGGAGTCGACATCGAGGTCGGCGCCGCGGTCCGCGCGCTGCACGGCCGTGCGCGCGTCGAGGCGGTCGAGACGGCCGACGGCCGTCGCTTTGCGTGCGACGCGGTGATCGTCGGAATCGGCGTCGTGCCGAACGTCGAGCTCGCGTCGGCCGCGGGCCTCGAGTGCGCGAACGGCATCGTCGTCGACGAGCACGCGCGGACTCAAGACC
>Ga0134124_10000362_pt1 | contig 39536 bp, 52 predicted proteins | sample KB304_FD_96880 | JGI IMG/M metagenome (GOLD analysis project Ga0134124, IMG submission 96880) | Terrestrial soil microbial communities without Nitrogen fertilizer from Kellogg Biological Station, Michigan, USA - KB3-0-4 | ecosystem: Environmental > Terrestrial > Soil > Unclassified ... | reverse complement strand
TCTGTTCGCGAAAACGCGCTTCGCGATGGAATGCTTGGATATGTCAACACGAAGAAGACGCATTGTAGAAACGGGCATCCATATGATCGCGTTTATAACGGTCAGCGCTATTGCTCTACGTGCGAAGCTGAAAAATCAAAGCGGTTGCGTGCAAAATGGAAAGCTGAAGGCATAATCAGGATCTGAACTGATAAACATCGCCGGTCTCGCCGTCGAAATACAAGTCTCCATCGTGGCCGCCTGCTGCCGGCGGCCCGCGGCCCACATTCAACATCGCACCTCTTTCACCCCGCTCCCCATCGCGGACCTCGGCAAGCCGGGCGGAAACAGCATCAGCGAGGGCGCGCTCGGCGTTCGCCGCACGCAACTCGTTTTCCGCGCGACTGGCACGAAGTACGGCCATCTCCTGGCGGATTTCGGCTAGCGCTGTCGAGAATGACAGCTTCAGTTCCCGCTCGATGCGACCCGCTATGGAGCCGAGTTCCTCGGCGATGATCTCAAGCGGCGACGGCGACACGATGGCCTGATCGGACAGCGGTGAGGAGTTTATTGCCATCGACAGCTTCCGTATCCGTTGGCGCGTTATCTGCCCCGGCGGGCGGCGCCGCGGGCGGCGCGTCCGGCGCCGGGGTAGCCGGCGGCGCCTGGTCCCAGGCACTGAGCGGCACGACCTGTTGTTGCACCCGCGGCTCGTCGCCGAACGGCATAGCCGGCAGATCCTCTTTGGCGCGCGCCTCGTTGGGCGAGAAGATGCCGCCCTGCACACCCCTCGCCAGCCCCTCGATCCGGTCACGGAAATTGGCCCGCAACAGCGCCTCGAGATCGAGCTCCAGATAGTCGTCGGGCCAGCCGCCGAGGGCAAAGAGCCGCCCCACGGCGTCTTCGATGAGGTTAGCGCAGGGGCCGAGCCCGGTTGATATCCAGAACCCCATCAGGCTCTCGGTTGAGCCTTGCGGCCCGGTGCCGGCCATCAACGACAGGAGCGCCAGCGGCACCCGGTAAGCCATGGCAATGCGCTGGTCGCTAACCTGCAACCGCTCGGCCAGTTGCGCGTCGCGGCTGTTGACCACGGCTGGCTTCCATTCGAGGCCGTCCGTCAGGATCGGTGTGCCGCCGGCGTTGATCCCTTGGGTGTGCTCGTCCCACTTGGCACGCAGCCGTTCAACCGCTTCCGGCTTGTCGTGAAAGCTGGCGGGTGTCTGGAGCACACCGGAGGGCCGCCCCTCGTTGGAGGCATAGGCCAGTGCCTGCGCCACCAGCGCGTTCGATACGGCTATATCCAGCAGCGCCGCCTCTAGGGGCGCACAGCCTTGCAACGGATTGCGCGGGTTCGGCAGCCGTACATGCAGCACATCGCGCGCCGGCACCTGTTGCAACGCCTGCCGATCGTCGGCAAACAAGCGCTCGACAATCGCATTGCCGGCGAGCTGGTAGTAGATCGCCCCATCGGCGTCGACACTCACCGAGCACTCGCGCGGGGTCATCAGGTGAATTTCGGATATCTCGAAACGGTTGTTGCGGATCGCCAGCCCGAAGGCAGCACCCTCGCCATAGAGGCAGTCGGTCAGATAGAGGAAGAAATCGGACGGCGACTGATAGGCGTTCGGTCGCTTCAGTATCCGCGACAGCGCCGATGTCGTCACCCGCTCCCGGCCGCCCTTGCCGTCCGATTGCCAGTGCGTGCCGGCGCACATGCTGATGGTCTGGGCGTAAGCTTGGCGGCAGGCGTAGACGACAGCCGAGCCACTCGGGCGCAGCGGGTCGTAGCCGAGCTGCCACCAGTTAATCGGCCAGTTCTTCGGGATGCCGCTACTGCCGACGGTCAGCGGAAACCCCGACGGCCCGAACTGCTTGGCCCGCGGGCGGAAGACGCTGGCGAGCGCCCCCGCAGCCCGCGCGACCAGTTGCGCCATGCTATCGCGCCCGGCTGCTGCCGCCGGTCATCCGGGAGGCGCCGCCATTGCCGGCAACCTGCACCGCATTCGACGGCGATGCCTCGGTGCTACCACCGGCATTGGTTGCCGTCACTACGCAAGTGATCGACTTACCCGCGTCGTCGGCCGCAACGACGTAGGTATTGCCGCTCGCGCCGCCGATGGCGGTGCCGTCGCTTTTCCAGTCGTAGGCATACCCGGTTGGCTCGCCTTGCCAGTTGCCCATCGTGCAGGTGAGCGTCTCGCCGACAGCGCCATTGCCGCTGAGGTTCGGCACATCGACATTGACCGGCGCCCCTGGCTTTGGCGTGCCGCCCGTGCCGCCTTGCGGTAGCGGCGGGCGGTTGCTCGGTGCCGGTTGGGCCTTCTCCAAGAGCGCCTGTTGCGCCGCCAGGGATGGCATTTCAGGGTTGTCGGGGTTTGCCTTGTCGTCCGGGTGCATCAGCCCGAGCCGCAGGAGATCGTTTTCCTCCTGGGTCGGCGTCGGTTGCGATTGCTCGGTCACCTTGAGCTGCTGTGCCGTCAGCGCCGCTCGCGCCTGCTGGTCGGCGCGATACTGTTCTTCCGTGACTGCCATCGGGTTGCTCCTTTGTGGCGACGCGGGAGAAAAACTCCCGCGCCGGCTTCCACCATCCGTAACGTCTGCGAAGCGTTATCAAGTCACCACGTCACGCTCTGGGTCCAAGCGATGACGCCGGTGCGCAACATTGCCCAGTTCATCGGCAGGATCATGCGGAGCGCCAGGCTGTCGGTCTGGAACATCGAGCGCACCGGGGTCGCGGCCACCGCCGAGCCCTGCGCACCCGTGGTGATTTGCAGCGGGGTCGTATCCTCAAAGTGCAACGTCGCTTGGTTAGAGACGTCGAACCGCGGATCATCGCCCGTCACCGACATAAAGTCGGCGGCATCGAGCAGGATCACCATCCCCACCGGAACGGTGCTCGACACGATCACTGGATAACCCACCAGCCGGTTCGAGTTCATCTCGCCCTGGAAGGGAAATGCGACCGCGCCGGCAGCGCCCTGGGTCAAGCCGATGCTGTTCTTCTGCACCGGGTTCATGATCCACACCGGGCTGCGCAGACTGTTCGCACCGGCGAGCACCGCAGTCAGCGCCTTGACATCGCCGACCAACGCCGCAATCCCGCCGCCCGCGGTTGCCGTCGTGGCGCTGACGCCCGCCCGCAAACCGGAAGGCCGGATAGAGGTGAAGGACGTGGCGTCGATCAGCACCGTGTCCACCGCGACCTGAGTGTCGTCCTGGATGAGCTTACGCAGGATGCCCTCGATCTCCGGGTTCGAGTGCTCGGCGATCTCGCGCGTGTACGAGACAATCACAGCCATCTTTTTGAGGCCGAGGGTGATCGGCACAAAAGCGGCCTGCCGCACCGGGATCGGCGCACCCTCGGCCACGAAACTGCCGGCCACGGTTGGTGTCGCCGCCCGCGTCGGCATGGTGATCTGGGCAAACCGGCCCAGCGTCTGGCGGAAACCCATCGCCGACAGCGGGCCGTAAATGCCGCCCGGCATCAGGCTTTCGACATAGTCCCCGTATTGCGTCGTGGCGAGCTCGGCCGCCCAGCCGGTGGTGCCAGTCGTGGCCGGCGCGGTGGCGGCGCGGGTGTACCACTCGTGCGTCCCCTTGATCTGCTCCCAGTCGCCATAGCTGCCGTAGCGCTCGGCCATTACTTGATCGAGCGGCTTGTTGGTGACGTGCGCCAAGGTCACGCCGACGCAGTGCCGGATGAACAGATAGCCCGGCTTCTCCTCCTTCTTGGGGATTGCCCATGCCTTCGGGCGATCAATCGTCATCGGCATATTACTGCCGGGCGGCAAGATCGTCGTGCGCGATGCTGGCACGGTGATCGGCAAGCTCTCGCTGCCAAGCGCTTTCTCGACCCGCTCCCAGGTCGCGATCTTCTGCTGCACCTCCTCGATCTTCGTCGTGAGATCAGAGAGGCGGGTGAGATCGTCGGGATCGACGCTGTCGGTCTGATCACGCAGCGCCACGAGCTCGTGCTGCGCGCTCTCAATTCGTTCGCTGATGTTCATGTCTCTAAACTTTCGGGATACGTCACCTCGCTTGGCATGCACGCCGCGAAACCCGCCCGGCATTCCCCTCTCTTCGTTGGCATGCACGCCGAAGATCAGGCTTTGCCCTTGCGGGGAGATCCCGAGCGATTTCGCAATCGCCAGGGCATTCGGATTGGCGCCGACGCTGACGAGCGAACACTCGACAAGCTCGGCTTCGAGAAACCGGATGCCGCCTGTCTTCAGCGGCTCGAAATTGTCCGAGTGAAATCCCACGCTGACCGCGCGCAGTACGCCCGCGGTCACCGCGGTCTGGATCTGCCGTTGCAGATCGGTTTCCGCCGGCATCAGCTCAAGGCGGCCGGTCAACTGCCCCTTGCGCACACCAACATCGTGCCACTTGCCGATAGGCAGGCGCGGGTCGTGCGAAAACAACGCGATTGGGTTTTTGTGGAAGGCGTCGAGCTTCCAGCCGCCCGGTTCCAGAACGTCGCCCATGCGGTCCACCGAGCCATCGCTCATCACGTACTCGAGCGGGTCGTCAGCGGGCGGCGGCGCCGCCGACTGCTTCTGTCGGAGTTGCATGCAGCGTGTCCTTCGAGCGCGGCCGATGCCGTGCCCGCTGAGTGCGGTGTTTCGAGATGCCGGCTAGGGTAGCCGCCGGCCGGCTGTCAGCGCGCCCAGCGCGCTAGTATTGCGCCCAATAGAAAACGCTCGTGACCGGGCCGGTGCCCCACGTCTGAAGGCACATCGCCTCGGCGGGCCCCGTCTTCTCGCCGGCATAGGGAATGCGGTTCACAATGCCCTGCGGCGGGATCAGCATCCGCGGGATGACGATCTGCGTGTTCGTCTGGCAATCCCGCCCGGTGCCGCTGGTGAGCTCGAACTCTAAATCCTGCCCGCCGAGCCCGCGCATAATCATGTAGCCGCAAATGTAAACCCGCTTGCCCGCAAGCGCGGCCACCCGCTCGGTGCGCACTGTCGGCCCGTTGGTTTGTGCAGTGCGTGTCTGGTCGCAAACCTTTTGAGCCGAGGCAGCGGACGGCAGCAACAGCAGCAATGCGACCAGCGCAATGAGTTTGGTCATGCGATCAATGTCTCGATGTTAATCGGCGCGATCGCCGCCGGGTTCAGCGACATGCGGTCGACGGCATTGATCAGCGCCGCCCATGGGTCGATCTTGGCGTCGCCGGCATTTTGCTTGGTGGCGCGGATCGCGGTCGCGGTCGGCTCGATCTTCACGTTGCCGACGCACCAATCCATCAGCGACGAGGGCGCGTGCACCAGGGCACCGCTAACGAGCCGCCGCTCCGCTGTCTTGATCGCGCCCATCAGCCGGTAGCCCTGCCCGACGCCGATCAGCATGCCGTTCTCCAGCGTCACGTCGATTGCCGCCAACTCGTCGACCAACTCGCCGATACCGGCCGGATCAACCGCGACGCAGGCCAGCAATCCGCGGTCCTTGATCGCCTCGATGTGCGCCACGATTGCCGAGAGATCGGCGAGTTCGTCGTCGACGATGGTGAGCTCGCCAGCGTCGGCGAAATCCTGCAGCACCGCGGCGATCGACATCCGCCGGTCGAGCACGCCTTCGTGGCACCAGGCATGCGACCACGACAGCCAGCGATGCACCCGCCGGACCTCGCCCTCGCCCTCGTCGACGTCGCTTTCCTGGCGCTCGCGGCCGAGCACCGTCAGCCCGAACAGATCGTCGAGCCCGCCGCCGTCGACCCCGACCACCACCACCTCGCAGCGATCGAGCAGCCGGTCGAGCGAGAGCCCCGGCTCGACGCGGCCTGCCCAGTAATCGGCGCCGGCCCAGCGGTCCGAGCGCAGCGCCAGCCCGACCTCGACGTTGAGGTGCTGCGACGCCCACCGCCGCAGCTCGGCGTTGCCCTTCAGCTTCGCGGTGGCGAACTCATCCTCGAGCCGCGCCAGCGTTACCGAGCGCCCGAGGTTCGGCATCACCATCGGCCAGTTGACCGGATCGGACCAACCGCTGCCGGTCATGATGTCGCGCGGGAACTCGTAGAGGATCGGCAGCATCGCGCCCGCCGCCCGCCCGTCGCGAATGTCCCGCGCCATCTGTAGTTCAGCCAGAAAGGCGCCCTCCGGTCGCTCGTCCGATTGCGTCGTGATGAACACCAGGAACGACTCCGGGATCGGCAGCATGCCGCCGCGGATCTGGCCAATCACCCGCGCCGCCCGCGCGCTCTTCGATATCTCGTGCAATTCGTCGAGCAGCACACCCGCCGGCTTCACCCCGGTCAGCACCTTCGCATCGAATGTCTTGATCAGCAGTTGCGCCTTGGTGCGTCGGTCGGTGATCGTCTTTAGGTGCTCCTGCACGAACATGCGCTTTTGCAGGAACCCGTCCGGATCGGCCTCGATCATGCCGGCGGCCTGGTCGAACGCCAGGTCGGCGGTGATCTTGGTCGGCCCGATCAGCAGAAACTCGGCCCGCGGCCGCCGGTTCATCAGCAGCGCCGTCACCATCAGCGCCGCGCCATAGGTGGTCTTCGACTGCTTCTTCGGCGTCAGGCAGAAGACCTCGCGCACCTGGCGCTCGCCGCCATCGTCCTGCGACCCCATCAGCGCCCGCACGATTTCGCGGAACCAATCGCCCGCGGCCTCGGCCAGCGCCGGCCGCCCGATCACGTCCGGCAGCCGCAGCTTGTCGAAGATCGCCACCGCGCGGCCGGCTTCCGCGCCGTCGAGCCACGGTAACGGCGGCATCAACGTCTGCCCTCGCCGCAACCGAACTTCCCAATCCGGCAGCGCGAAGGGCGACATCATCGGCTAGTGGACCAGATGGCCCCACTCGTTGCCGCGCCCGGCTTCTTCGGACGCGACCTGCGCCTGCTCCTTTTTGCCCAGCGCCTCGGGCCGCAGCGTCGTAACCGGCGCCGGCGCATACTCGCTCCAGCCGGCCCGCACCTTCAGCCAGAAGATCGCCGCCGTGACCGCCCCGGCGCCGCTGCCGGTCGCGATGTTGAAAAGGTTCTGCGCGACCCGCGTGTTCGCCTTGACGTGCCCGAGGTCGAGCTCCTCGCGGTAGTGTTCGCGCAAGGTCTTCGCGCTAACGCCGATAACCCGCGCAATGTCCTCCTCGGGGATGCCGAACCCGGCCATCGCCTCGACGCTCTTGCGGCCGTTCTCGGTCGGCTCGTGCCGATTGCGGCCGTCGCCCTCCTTGACGCCCTTCGGCCGCCCCGCGCCCGGTCTTGCTCCGCCTCTCGGCATTACGCGCCCTGCTGTTGTTTCAGAAAGAATGCCGGCACCGGCGCGCCGGCTTTGACCCGCTTGCCCACCGCCGCCACCGCGTCGTGGTAGCTGCCGAGGCTGTCGGCGTCGGCGTCGTAGGGCAGCCGCTCGTCGGCGACCGCGGCGAAGGTGCGTCCGTCGCCGTCGAGCGTCGCCTGCTCGCCGGTAAAATCCTGCCAGCGCCGCACTGCGACATCGACATAGGCCGGCGAGAGCTCAATGGCGTAGCAGGCACGCCCGGTCATCTCCGCCGCGATGATCGTGGTTCCTGATCCGCAGAATGGTTCATAGACGCAATCCGATGAATTGCTAAATGTCTCTAATATGTCCCGAGGCAATGCCACCGGGAAGACTGCAGGGTGGTCGAGGTCAACGCCGACTCGTCCTACTTGGCGGTTTATACGGATAACACTGTCAGCTATTTTGTTTGTTGATGCCGATGCTCCGGGGTTGGTGAACTTTATTGTTTTACCGTCCTTACGCCTCATGGATGATGATCCTAAGACTCTTGATTTGATATTTTCCAGTTTCTTCGACCTAATTTTCCGTGGTGATTCACTGACTTTATTAAAGTGGAAGACAAATTCATGTGATGGAGCGAGGCGACCGTTCCAATCGCCCGGCAATCCCCACCCTTGATCCCATACATACCAACCGAACCGGCGCCATCCGGCAGACCGCATCCATTCGATCCAACCATCCCAATAAGGCAGCCACTCACCGTGACGATGCACCAGACCGAGGTTCACCAGAACCTGCGCATCGTGCGTCACCCGGAGGGTGGAAAAGACGCCTCGCATCGTGGCATCCCAATCATTGATTCCACTGCCGTCGTAATCACGCTGCTGTGCATAAGGCGGTGATGTGAAGCAAACTTTGGCACGCTCGTCGCGCATAGCCTTGCCAACGTCATCAACGTCCGTGCTGTCGCCGCAGACCAGTCGGTGCCGCCCGAGCAACCAAACATCACCCTGTAAGCTCACCGGCCTAGCTGGCGGCTCGGGCGCCTCGTCGGGATCGGTCAATCCCGCGACAGGCGGCGCAAACAGCGCCTCGAGCTCCTCGGCGCCAAACCCCAACAGCCCCAGGTCGACCTCGAGCCCGCGCAATTCGCCGAGCTCCAACAGCAACAACCCGTCGTCCCAGTCGGCGTTCTGCGCCAGCTTGTTGTCGGCGATGCGGTAAGCGCGCACCTGCGCCTCGCTCCAACCCGCCGCCACCATCGTCGGAACCGACGTCAACCCCAACTCTGCCGCCGCCAATACCCGGCCATGCCCGGCGATCAGCCTGCCACCTTCGTCAACCAGCACCGGAACCGTCCAACCCCATTCCCGGATCGAGGCGGCCAGTTGCGCCACCTGTTCGGGCGAATGGGTGCGCGCATTGCGCGCCGCCGGCACCAACGACGACAGCGGGCGGCGCTCGACTTTGTCTGCCGGCCAGAGCGGCGCCGGGGCAGTTTTCATGAGCGGTAGCCTGACCAAAAAAAATCTTTCGCTGGGCTTGGGAGCGGTTGCTCGCCGCCCCTCGTTCAGATTTTTAACCCCCCCGCCCCCTTTGCTACGGCGGCGGCTGCCAAGCTGGCGGCGCCATAGTACTATCCCGTGACAAAGCCAATCATGCAGATCATCCGTTCGGGCCGATTAGGATCAGCGCGTTAGGCGAACCTGGCGCATCTCAATGGTCTTGCGCGTGTGGCACGAGCCGCATCGCAGCATCACGTTGCTCGGGTCGAGCAGCTCACCACCATCTCGCAGCTCGATGATGTGGTCACCGAACAAGCGGGCCTTGGGATCGTGCAGCCCGGCATGGGCAGGGTCTTGGCAGCGGCGGCCACGCACCCGAATGATGCGGGCTATAAGGCTGCGCCACTCACGGCTGTAGTAGATCGGGTCGGCCGTCTTGGGTGGTGGTGGGACGCGCCGACTATCGGAGGTAGGGATGCGAGGCGGGGCTATAGCGATGCGCGACGGCTTGCTCAGCACGGCGTTTCAGAAAATCAATTTGATTTGAGTGACGGCTCGCACACCTAGCGAATGCGAATACGCCATATCGGAGAACTGTCAAGAACAATCAAACGCCGAAGTGCTTTGCCAGCACACCCAGCGCACCGACCAGTGTGCCCTTCGCCACCTCTTCCCGCAACGGGCGACCGCCCCAACCTTCGCGCATTGCCCATTCCCGCATCGACAATTCGCAACCCAGCACGAACCACGCTGCGGTAGCACACGGGCTGCCGTGCCCACCCAGCGCGTCCATCGCGGCGATGATACGGCGGCGTGCCCGCTCGCTACCGTGTGTCCCAGCGCTGTTGCCGCGGCCTTCGCGCACGATGTCGGCAGCGCGCAGCGGGTCCAGATGCGCCAACTGGAACAGCCGGGCGAACTCCTCGCCCGCATGCCGTTCCCGCGCTCCGATGTGGCCGTGCCGCTCGAGGCGGCCGAGCAGCCCTTCGACCCGCCACGGCATGCCGATGGCGCCCACCGCATCGGCGACCGTTGCCGCTTCGCGCGTCACGCGATCGTGCTGCAACCGCTCGGGGAGTGGGCCGTCGAGGGCGGCCATCATTGGATGTTCATCGTGGCGCAACCACCGTAGCCGAAACCTTACTGCCGTGGAATGTATACACGCAGCCGGGCATGTGTGCCCTACCAGGGAGCGCATCGAGGCATTCTTGCTCCGACAGGGCGCGAGCGGGGCGTTCTTTCTCAGCCTGAGCTTTATAGAAAAGCTCTTTCGTGCCTTGTAAAAAACCTTCGATCGCGTCGCACTCTTTCAACTTGGCGCGGGTCATTTGGCCGATCGGTGTGTTCCTGCACTCCGGGTTGAAGCGATCAACCATATCGGTTTCGGTGGGCGTGATGGCGGAAACGGCGTCAGCTCTCGGGTGGTGCATCGTTGATACACCAACGATGAAAAACAGCAACACGCCTGCCACCACGACAAGGGTGAAGTAACTGATAAACTTCATCCGGCCATCACCTTCCACTGAATAATCGGCGAAGGTGGCAACTCCGTTGCCGGCCGTCTTGATAGTCCCGGCCAAAAACTTGACAATCTGCGCTCACCACAGCATCCCGAGCGCCCGCCGCAGCCGCGCATCCCGGTCAGCGACCTCGCCGGCGCGGCGCACCGCTCGCCGGGTTTGCTCCCGCGATAGCCGCGCCTGCATCGGCACCAGCCGCGGGCCGTCGGGGTCGAGCCCGGCGGCGTGCTGGATCTGGCGCAGTTAAGGCTTCCATGCGTCATAGCGGTCCATCAGCGGCTCCTCATCAGGTTTCAGGTGCTGCGGCGGGCCCTGGAGGTCGACAGCTTTGGCCGTTCGGCAGCCGCCCAGGTGATCGCCACGGCGCGCGGCACGTTCAACCCCGATGGTGCTGGCGATGTCGCCGTGCCCTGGGACCCGGTGGGAACGCCCCAGGACGATGGAAAGGCCCCGGAGGGTGCAAACCCCCCGGGAGAAGGTTCAGGCCCCTCCAGCGGCTCCCCTACGGAACTATGACCCCTTCGAGGAGAGAACTATGATCCAGGTCCGGGCGCGCGAAGCCATCCAGCGGGCAAGGGCGCGGCAGCGGCGCACCGCTGACGATTACATCGCCGAAGGCATCGCCGCGAAATACGCGCGCCACCGGGTGCTGTCGTGAGATGGCTTTGCGTGCTCCGACCGTGCCGCTGGATTTGGCACTGCAATGTCGAGAGCAGCGGCGGGCTGTATCAGTGCCATCGCTGCAAGACGTTGTCGGTTGGGGCGGCGAGATGAAGTCAGTGGAGCAGCTAGAACGCGAAGGCATGGTGTGGAAACGCCGACCGGACAGTCCACTCCCGGAGGGCTGGAGACAACCGCATCTCGCTATTCATGACAGCGTGTGGATCGCCGCCAAGGACGGTGATCCAACCTGCCGCACCATCTTCCGCCAGCACTATTCCTACAAGCCATACCGCGACGGGCGCGACCCGGCGCTGTTCATCGGTCCCGGTGAGAAGCTCGTGCTCCTGACGCCCTGCGCGCGGGCGCTCTTTGTGTGGCGCCGGTTCATTTCCGGCGACGGCCAGCATGGCGTGAACTGCGCCGTCTTCCGCAACGAAGGCGCGGGCCTATCGTCGGATCTCATTCGCGAGGCAGACGCCATCGCCGACGAGCGTTGGCCCGGCGAGCGCCACTACACCTACGTCAACCCGCGCCGCATCCGTAGCAGCAATCCCGGCTACTGCTTTCTGGCCGCCGGCTGGCGACGGTGCGGCGTCACCAAGTGGAATCGACTGCACATTCTGGAACGAGCGGGCCGAGCTGCCGCGCTCTGCCTCGCGATGGCGCTGGCCTTCGACCCGCACGTCCTCCTGCTGTCGTGGCCCGGCGAGCGCCAGGAGACCGTCGCCGCCACCAGCCGGGCGACAGGTTTGTCATCAAACTCCCACGGGTCCGGTTCGCGGGACTCTTCCATTCGTCATAGCCGGCCATAGTGTTAGCCTCCCAATACAAACTACAACTACAAACTTAGGCTGAGCCGCTCCTGCCGTCGCCATGGATCGAAAGTTTGTGTTTTGAGCCGATTTTTGCCGGAAAGTAGGGGGTATATTATTTCCCTCTACGAGGGGAAATAAATATACCCAGCCTCCCATCCCCCTGAGAAAACCAAGGAAAACTGCCAATTTTTGGGGTTTTGCCCAAGTGCGATTTTTCAACTTGGGCAAACTATAAATTGGAGATCGCAAACTCGAAACCGTCATCCCGGCCACCGTCTGACGATGATGCCCTTCTGATCCTGGCGCTTCACCGGATCGGTGTATGTGACAGTGTCGATCATTCCGTTTTCTTCCCATTTTCGGAGCACTATCTTTGCTTGTTTGTCGGTTAGCTCAGGGGCGAATTTTTGGATAACGCGCCATCCCTGGCGTTCCTGGCCGACATTTCCCAAGCCGTATTTCCGACCGTCGGGGAGCCCGTTGCTGAACTCATCTAGGATGTGACTAACGAGCTCGTTGGTGAGGTTTTTCCAGATATCGGGAGCGATCCACCGCTCGACGGTTTGCACGTCGTCGCCGTTTGGATAAGTCTCGTTTCCGTTGCCTATCCTGACCCCGACCAGCTTGTACCAAGTGGCATCTGAGGCCGGCACTGTGATGTTGAGCTTGCCGGGGTCGAGCCGCACCAAGGACAGCCGTTCGCGGTCATCGATGTTCATCTCGGCCGCTTCCTCAACTGTCATCGAGGTCAGCGTGTAGAGGAGGCGCACGGCGTCGCGGAAAGCGCTGGCGCCGCGGGTGCGGTTGCTGCGCGAGCCTTCGCCGATGAGCTTGTTGACGTGGTGCGGCACGTCGATGGCGCAGTGATATTGCGCCGCGAGCTGCGCCAGCACCCGGCAGACATAATCGATCTCGGGATTACTGTTCTCGTTGGCGCCGTGCAGCTTAACGAACGGATCAATGACGACGAGTCCAAATCTGTACTGGAACAGGGCGGCCGAGAGCTTGGTGAGAAACTCGCCGACCTTGAGCTCGCCCCATCGGGTGGCATAGGCGATGGTGTAGGCGCTGACCGGCTGCTTTGGTTCCCATTCGGTCGCGGGGGTTGCCAGATAGAGCCAGTCTCGGGTGCTTTCGTAGCTGACGCCGTGGTGCATCAGCGCCGCGCGCACCCGCCGGCGCAGCTCGTCGGCGTCGTCTTCTAGGCTGATGTAGAGCACCCTGGTTTGGGCGAACACCTTGCCGCCAGCAATATCGCCGCGGCCGGCAGCGAGCGCGATGCATTGCGCCAAGCGCAGCGCGGTCTTGCCGGTGCCGCCTTCGGCGACCAGCGACGAGAGGTAGCCGCGGCAGAAAGTGTTGCCGAGCAACCAATCGCGCGGATGTGGTATTTGGTCGTTGTCTTCAGCCGCGGTCCACAACCCCAATGGCGGTTTGCCTCCCGGCTGTGCCGTCGCGTAGTCGTCGCCCCCGAATAACGAACGGATTTTTGGTTCATCCGACATACGCTCTTCCCCCAACCAGAATTTCCGGGTGTTGCGGCGGTCGTTCGAGCACGGCGAGCAGCATCGCGGCATGCGCCTCATCGGCGACGTCGAGCGCAGCAAACCGCAGCAAAAAGCGGTGGATCTCGATGGGCGCGCGGGCGAGGCAGACGAGCCCCTGGCAATCGGCGCGCAGCCAATCGATTGGGCTTCGGTGCAATGGCACCGGCGGCGGTTCCATGTATTGCGGCGGGCAGGCGCCGAGCCATTCGGCGTTGCCGGTGCGGCAAACCCAGTGCCCCGCGAGCGAAGGGTCGAACGCGACCAGGTCGACGATTTCGCCTTCGGCGATCGCCGCCTCGGGGTTGGTGCTTTCTGGTGTGTTTGGGTGTTCGGCGCGAACCGGGATGAGAAAGGCGCCGAGCTCGCTGTCAGGGTTGGGCTCAAATAGCAGTCGGCCGACCGGCCGCACCAGCGCGAAAGCCGGGCCCGCCAGGTCAAGCGCCCGCTGCGGAACGCCGGCCTGCAGCAGCTCGCGGCGCCGCAGGGGCGAGGTATCGCTGAGCGCGGCGAGGTATTCGGCATCGAGGTCGATCATCCCCGCAACCGCCTGCTCGGCAAACCCTGGCAGCCGATGCAGCGACCATTTTGGTTCTCGAGCGCCGGCGGCCCCTCTCGCACCCAACAGCGGCTCATTTCGGAGTAATGGCACTCGGCCGGGCGGCAAGCGGCTCGCGACGCGATCCACTCGGCGAACATCGCCAATTGCTGCGGCGTATAGGTGTCGGCGGCGCTCACGGCGCGCCGTTCTCGATTCGGTCGCGGTACCGCGACAGCGCCCGCGCCAGCACCCGGCGCACCGGGACGGAGACATGCTGCACGCCGCCCTTTTGCGGCCCGCGGCTTGCCTCTATTTCGACGAGGGAGAAATCATCCGGCGGCGAATTGAAATTCGCCGGTGGTTGCCGTATTTGATTTTCTGCCATTAGATGATCCCCTAGATTTCTTGTGGCTGACCTGCGACCCCTGACGCCCGGCAGATCGCGCCTGCCGGGCGTCTTCGTTTGGTGGGTGCAGCGCCAGTTCGAGGCCGACATTGGCGCGCCGCCGCGAGATCATCGCGGGCGCGAAGATGCTCTCGGCAAAGCACCACAGCGCGACCGCGTCGGCTTCGTCGTCGTCGGCCACGGCATATCCGAGGAGCCGCGCCATCTTGATGGTCGCAGCCTTCTTTTCCGCGCGCTGCCGCGGTGCTGGGCCACCGAGGAAGGCACGAGTGATCTCCGATGGGCGCGCCTCATAGCAGCGCACGCGACGCTCGACGCAGATGGCCTCGGTAAAGCCGGCGAAGGCGAATAGCCGCCTAATTGTCAGGGCATTGGCCGGCGCTGAGAACCGGCTATTCGGCCCCGGCATGTAGGGCGATTCAAAGCAGACGACCGTCGGCTGGATTTCGTCGAGTTTGCGGCAGAGCCAGGTGCGGAAGGCCGACAGCACTTCGCCGTTGGAGCGGTTGCGGCCGAAATCGTGCGCTCCCCAGGTGGGTGGTGCGCCGATGACGCCCTGGCAAAAGCCACTTCTGGTTGCTATGTCCAGCGCCAGGATCACCGGCTAAAATTCCGCGTCGGCCTCGGCTTCCTGCCGCTGCTTGCGAGGCCGCCCGCGGCGACGCTGCGGCTGCTCGGCGCCGTTGCCCAGCGCCATCACGCGCTCGCGCTCGGCTTCGCCGTCGGCTAGGCCCAGCATGTAGTCGGCATGGCCGGGCTCGCCCTGCGGCCAGCGGGCGGCGTGATCGATGACGCCGCCGAGCCCGTCCTGGCGGCCGGCAGCACGCGCATCATCGTCGGGCTCGGCGTAGCCATTGCCGCGGCGGCTCGGCGTCGCTTGCGCCGCGTCGACCCAGTCGACGACCTGGCCGATGCCGAGCGCATCGAAACCTTCGCGGATGCAGTCGAGCAACTCGTTGCGGTCCTCGACCTCGAGCTGCGAGACCCGGTAGACAGCGTTCCAGTCGGCCAGCTTAAACCCGAGGTCGCCCTTGATGTGCTTCGACTTGTACTCGCGGATGTCGGCGTTGAGCGCCTGCACTTCGCGCTCCTTCTCGGCGAGCACCCGCACCGCTTCGCGGATGAGCTCGGCGCGGGCGGCGCTGTTCGAGAGGGATGAGTGCTTGGCGGCTGAGGCTAGCGATTGGGCCACGGTTGTCCCCCTGGGCAACATGGGTTGGTGGGCTTAGAGGCTGCACGCCTCCTTGATGGGGAGGGCTGCCGGCGGCGAGGCAGCAACGCTCGGCGCCCTGTGCGGCTGGTAGCCGATCGTGCCGGCGACGGCTTGCGCGCCGGTGCGGGCGTGGAAATGCCAGCGGAAGATGTCGATCTCGCCGACCTCGTGCTGGGTCGCCGAGGCCAACGCCAAGATGACGGCGCAGCCGGGCAGCTCGGTGGCGCCGGCTTCGATGCGGGAGAGGCCGGGCGCGCTCAAACCGGCCAGCGAAGCAAGATCCTGCAGTCGCAGATTGTGCTTGTCGCGATAACGTCTTAGCGGATGGGCCGGCAACTCGGAGGGTTCGGACATGCCCTTATGGTTGCCGCGGCTTGCTAGTCCGTCAAGCATCAGATTCGTGAACCTGCCGGCGGAACCTGGCTCAATTTGCCGATAAAGCAAGTTTCGCGGCGACGATACTACCGACAAATCGCTTAGTCTCGTTAACCATTCTGCACATTCTCCTTGCCATCGACTTGCTTGACACGCAAAAAGGAACAGCAAATCATCTGCGCTGAGCGCATAACCCAAACCAGAAAATGACCAGCCGATGAGCGAGGACGAAGGCGCGCCGACCGATCCGGCGATCCATCTCACGCAATGGCGCCTGCATCGCGGCCTGACGCAGATGCAGGTGCAGCAACGGTTCGGTTGGGCCGAGGGCCGGTTGTCGAAATTGGAATCAGGCAAGGTCGCGCCGAAGCCGGCAACGCTCAGTGCGCTGGCCCGGCTCTATGGCTGCGACATGGGTGATCTGTTCGCGCCGCCGCCGGCAGAAACCGACAAGGGTTTGTTTGGAATTTCCGAACTGCGCCGACTGATAACGCGCGTGCAGCAGGATATGGCCGAATTAAAGAGCTTCGTCATCCCGCGCATCGAGGCGATCGAAGGTCAACTGGCGCAGGTCGACACGCTGTCTGAAGCGGCAGCCAAGAATGCCGACGAGCTCGCCGAGCTTTTCGCGCGCTATGCCTCGCATATGCAGCGGGCAAAGCCGGTCGAGGAATAAGCGGGGGAAATTGCGCTTGTCAGCGGACCTTACAATCGGCCATCCTGATTTGCTGTAGCAGCAAGCGACGCTTGCCGAAAAGCGCCGCACTCCTCAACCCCCCCCTGGAGGAGAGAACGGGAATGGCGGATCAGTCCACTTGTAACGACACCGCCCAAAAATTGCGCGCAATGGCACGGCAGGCCGGCTGCTTGGCGGAGTATTTGCGCCGCGGCGACGTCGAGATGGCACACTGGCTGTTGCGCGAATTAAAGTCTGAATTGCACGAACTGGACGATCCGACTTGACGAACGGGCAAATTCGGCTTGCGGCAGCGGGCCGTCCTCGCCCATATTTGATCTAGGACGCAACCCCCGCGGTGGAGAGAACCGAATGGCTGCCCCCACAGCCGCACCCGGCAATCGCGATTCTAGGCTACCGGCCGGCATCACGCCGCGCCTGCTGACCGCCGACCAGGCTGCCGCTTATTGCGGCGTCGGCCGCGAGAACTTCGAGGCGCGGGTGGGTGTGGCGCCGCTCAAGCTGTTCGGCAACCGGGTGCTCTACGACCGCATCGCGCTCGACCGCTGGCTTGACCGGCAATCCGGCATCGCCGAGGCGCAGGCCGACGACGGCGTCGATTGGGCGAAGGCGCTGCGATGAAGCGGAAGACAGCGCATATCGACATCCGGGTCGAGCCGGAACTGATCAAGCACATCGACGCTTGGCGCAACCAGCAACGGGTGCCGCCAACCCGCAGTGCGGCAGTCGTGCACATGATCGAGATATTCCTGGCAGGCGAAGACCCGCCCCGACCAGGCTGGTGGCTGCCGGCTAACGGTGCGCGGCGCTCGCCCGAACCGGATACTGAATGCTAAAGATAGCGGGGCGGCGGGTGGTGCAAACACCTGCCGCCCCTGAACCACGCATCGAGAAGGAACCTCGACACATGGCTATTCCAACAACTATCACGCCGCCGGCGAGTTTCCCCGGCGTCCAACTGATCCGGCAAAAAAACGGCGTCGTCCGCGCCTATCACCGCAAGAGCAAGACCCGCCTGCCGGACGCGATCGGCAGCCCTGAGTTCCTGGCCGAGCTCGAACGGCTCAACGCCAAGGTGCGGCCCAGCGACAAGCCACTGCGCGGCACGCTCGCCGGTCTTTTCGACGCCTACCGCGAGAACCCCGAGTTCCGCGGCCTGGCACCGCGCACCCGCGCCGATTACGAGAAGGTTTTCCTGTTCCTGCGGCCTGGCGCCGAGCAGAAGCTGCTGCTGAATTTCAAGGTCAAGGACGCCCTGGAGATCCGCAACGCCGCCGAGAAGAAGCATAAGCGGCACTTTGCGAACTACTGCGTCACGGTGCTGCGCCTGGTGCTGAACTGGGGCGCCCTCTATGGCCTCATCGACGTCAACCCCTTGGCCGACAAGCGGCTCAAGTTGAAGCGGCCGCACGGCATGCCGAAGGCCAACCGGCGATGGGCCTCCTACGAGTGCGACGCCGTGCTCGAGGCCGCCGCCGGCGGGGTGCGCGTCGCGATCGCGATGGGCATGTTCCTCGGCATGCGCGAGGGCGATGTGCTGCGCGCCACCCGGATGAACTACGACGGCGCGCGGCTGACCTGGGTGCAGGGTAAGACCGGCGAGCCGGTGCGATTGCCGGTGGCCTCGCGCTTGAAGGCGATCCTCGACGAAGCGCTGGCGGCGCGGCCGGCCACCGGGGTCGAGCACCTCGAACTGGTGCTGAACCAGACCGGCCAGCCCTACACGCCGGACGGGTTCCGCACGATGCTGTGGAAACTGATCCATAAGCTCGAGATCGCTGGCGCTGTGATGCCGGGCCTGACCTTTCACGGGCTGCGGCACACCGCGGCAACCGCGCTCGCCGATCTCGGTGCCAGCCCGCACGAGATCGCCGCGATGCTGGGCCAGAAAACGCTGATCATGGCGGCGCATTATTCCGCGGAGGCCAACCGCGAGAAGCTCGGCGAGGCGGCGATCATCCGACTCAACCCGCCAGGGATGGTGCGATGAGCGACTACGTCCACGAAGTCCAGATGCGCGGGAACACATACTACTATCTGCGGCCGCCACGCGGCGGGACGCTTGGCCGGATGGCATTGAATGCCGCGACAAGAGAGGAAGCCGCGCGATTGGCGGCCGAGATCATCGCCGGCGCACCTTCCGCTCCGATCCCCAAAACGGCCGAGCGGTTGGGGCGGATTGAAGACCGATTGGATCTGATCGACGACCGCTTGGACCGCATCGAAAGTGTGCTGATCGAGATCGCTTCCAGGCTCGCCAAGAACGCGAACGGAACGTGACCGGAACAGTTTACAAGTTCGGCTGGTGTTACGTTTCTGTAAATAGGTCCGCTTTGATATGTATATCACTCCGCAAGTCCTTGAAAAATATGGTGCCCAGGGGCAGGGTCGAACTGCCGACACACGGATTTTCAGGGGCCGGTGCGGCTCGCGATTTCAATCGCTTAGCGCCACACTGCTTGTAAAATTTTCCACGGTTTTCGCTGCGCCGCTACTTGCGCTCGCCTTCGACCCGCACGTCCTGTGGCTCGCGTGGTCGGCCGAGCGCCAGGAGACGGTCGCCGCGACGTCCGCTGCAACCTGCCGCGCCGCCATCGACGCCATAGGCGCCGGGCGTTGGCTTGCTGACGACCCGCCGGTAGCGATGGCCTGCCGGCAGGGCTCGGCCTTCGCGCCGGGCGAGGGCTGCATCGTCGGGCACAACTGCCGTGGGAGCGGCGCGCGATGACGCTCGTTTCGAGAGTCCGCCACTGGTTCGGCTTGAACACCGGCTCGGTCATCACTGAATGGCGCGATGACGAGTTATGGATCGGGTTTGCCTGCGAATGCGGCGCGACGCATGGATGGCATAAGTCCACTCGCCAACCACGACTGCGGGCCAATGAGGACCGGCCGTGACCGTCCGTATCCTCACCGGCGATGCACTGGAGCAGCTTAGGTTGTTGCCGGATGAGAGCGTGCATTGCTGTGTGACATCGCCGCCCTATTACGGGCTGCGCGATTACGGCGTCGTTGGGCAGATCGGTCTTGAGCCGTCGCCCGACGAATACGTCGCCGCGCTGGTGGCGGTGTTCCGCGAAGTGCGCCGCGTGCTGCGGAAAGACGGCACGCTATGGCTGAACATCGGCGATAGCTATGCCGCAGGTAAACTCGGGCGGGCAGATCACGGTAGCGGCGACCTAACATCGCATCTCGGCCCAAAACGCGATGGCATCCCCGGCGGTTCTATAATGGGACCGGTTGCTCAGCGGCTCGCACCAGCAGGATACAAGCCCAAAGACCTGCTCGGCACCCCCTGGATGCTCGCCTTCGCGCTGCGCGCCGATGGCTGGTATCTGCGCCAGGACATCATCTGGTCGAAGCCCAACCCGATGCCCGAAAGCGTCACCGACCGCTGCACTAAGGCGCACGAGTACCTGTTCCTGCTGAGCAAAAGCGAGCGGTACTGGTTCGATGCGGCAGCGATTGCCGAAAAAGCCAACTGGCCTGGCGGCAGTTGGGGCCGATCCAAATGCTACGACGGCGACCAGACCGGCATGTTGCGTTGGTTCTACGGTAACGGTGCGCAATGGAAGGGCGGCGAAACCCGCAACAAGCGCAGCGTCTGGACCGTCGCCAGCAACCCGTGCGCCAAGGCGCACTTCGCGACATTCCCGCCCGCGCTGATCGAACCGGCAATCCTGGCCGGGTGCCCGCGCGGCGGCACCGTCATTGACCCGTTCGCTGGCGCCGGCACGACCGGGCTTGTTGCTGATCGGCTCGGCCGCGACGCGGTGCTGATCGAACTCAATCCCGCATATGCCGCGATGGCACGCGACCGCATCGAGGATGACGCGGGCATGTTCGCAGAAGTGGAAGCCGCAGAATGACCATCGCGATCCCCACGGTCATCGTCGGCATCGGCTTCCGCGGACCCGCCGCCCGCACCGCCGTCTCTCTAATGCGGCCCGGCGACGAGGTGGAGCTCGTGCGCGAGCCCAGCAACCCGCACGACCCGCTGGCGGTCGCCTGCGTCTACCGCGGCATCCCGGTCGGCTACATTCCGCGGCAGGCGAACCAGCCGATCGCGACGGCGCTCGACGAAGGCCGCGACGTGACGTGCGTCGTGCGCGAGCCGCCCGAGGTGCGCGGCCCGGTGATCAGGAAGGAACCGAAACTCACCGTGTCATGGGAGGGCGGCCGATGATGACGTCGCGTCTCGAGGCGGTCCTCGTCGGGCTGCTGCTGGCCGGGCTCGCGTGGGCGCTGGCGATATGACCGCTCCCGACGCCCGCGCCAAAACGCGCGGCCGCCCGCCGGTCGAGCGGCGGCGCATTCAGATGGCAATGCGGATCACACCCGAACTGCGGGACGAGCTGGTTAAGCGTGCCGAAGCCACGGGGCGCTCCATCACCCAGCAGATGGAAATGCTGCTCGAGCAAGCCCTGCTGATCGACAAGCTGTTGGGCCAAACCGTGGTGTTGCAGCTAAGCGCAGAGCGTCGCCTGCTGCTCCAACAGGAGCTGTATCACGCGGTGCACACGCTGGAGGCGCAGGCAAGGGTTGCTAAGGCGGGCAGCACGCGTCAGCGGGCCCTCACGCGGCGCGCTGCCGATTTGCGCTCCGTTGCGGACCAGCTCGCATGAGACGCAGCCGCCGCAAACTCAGTCGCGCCGAATTAGCCGCCAAGGTCGACCCCGTGTTCCGAGATCAAGTCGCGACGCAGCAAACGCCTGACTTTTTCGCGCGGGCGATGCTCTGCGTCGTGGTGGCGGCTGCGACCGGGAAGACCCCTATTGAGATTGCCTATGAGCGTTACCCTGACGACGAGGCCACGCAGGAGATCGTGCGCCGCTCCTGCGAGACGCCGCCGTGATCGCAGTCACGCATTTCCTGATGCGCGTCGCGAGGCACGGCCCACTCGTGCCAGCAAGACTCTGGTGGTGTGACAGCGAGCCGGGCGTGCCCGAGAACCGGCTCGACCGTGGCCGGCTCAGCCTTTACCCGCGCGCCGACATTGCCGGCGTGGAAGCCGACCCGGACATCCTGCTCGATCGCCTGGGGTTCCGGCGGCGCGGCGACAGCGGCTCGTTGCCATCCGAGGTGCTGCCGGCGCTGGCTGACCCGAAGCGGCTTGCCCCACGTCCCTTGGGGCACTGGGCCTACACCAAACCGATCAGCGAAGCGGAGTACCGCTGGCGCTTCGACGCGCTGCGCCGCACCGAGGAGCGCAACCCGGACGATCCGCGGCTGAAGACTCGCCGGCGGCTGGCGGCGGCCGACGTCGAGGTGCCTGATTTCAGCCGGGAGGAGGCGCTGCTGTGACCAACCAACTCGTCACCGAAGCCGCGGTACTGCCCGACATCGATGAATATGCCGGCATGTCTGCGGTGGACATCGCGCACGCGGTGATCAACTGGCCCGAGGGATCGGAGGATCAAATCCGCGCAATCTCCGCGCTGCGAGCGCTGGTCCCCGACCGGCACCACAATCGCCCACCGTTGGCCGAGGCGATCGACGAGGAGCTGTCCGGGCGCCGCTCTCGCGCCGACCAGCTCCTGGCCGTGGCGGCGCGCAGCGTCATCGTGGACGAGGCGTCGGCAGGCAAGGTCGTCGACCTGACCCGCCAGCTAAAGGAGCTGCACGACGAGGTCGACAAGGCCCGCCTCGCACGCACCGAGCCCTACCGCGATGCGGTGAAGCTGATCAACCACAGCTACGACGCGCTGAAGCTGAAGCTCTCGCTGGCGATCGGCGGCACCAGCGGGCGCGATGGGCTCGCCCGAATGCTGACTGCGTGGGATGACAAGCAGCGCGCCGCGGTGGAGGCCGAGCGCCGCCGCCTGGCCGAGGAAGCCCGCAAGCGCGAGGAGGAAGCCGCCGCCGCCCGCGCCGCTGCCGAGGCCAAAGCACAGGCCGGCAAGATCGATCCAGCCGCCGAGCTCGAGGCGCTGCGCGCCAGCGACGAAGCCGAGCGGCTGGCGCGCCGGGCCGACGCGATCCGGCACGAGCCGACCCGCTCGCAGCTTGGGCAGACGACGAGGCGCAAGCAGATCCGATTTGAGATTCAGGATTTCGCCGCACGGCTGCGGGACATCATGCGCTCGCCGCGGAAAACGCAGGTCGAGCAGCTCGTCCACAAGCTGACCGAGCATGAGCTGCGCGACCTCGGCGTCGCCGCCATCGAGAGCGGCGTGCAGATGGTCGGCGTGCGCGCCTGGGTCGAGGAGGGAGGGGTCAGTGTCCGACGATGAACAAAGACCCTGAAAGCTGGACCCGCGTGAGCGTCGATGCAGTTTGCGCCGGCAGCCCAGCGCAAATTCGCAACGTCCTCGGGATGGCGTTGGAGGATATCAGCACTTTGGCCATGCAAGTTTATTACTGGCGAGAAATAGCCAAGGTTCGTGGCAGGACATTGGAGCAAATAGCCGCCGATCTATGGCGGGCCGATAATCCCGATGCGTCGGTGTTCGATTGCGACGCGAATACAAAAGAATTTTATCGAGCGAGAGCGCGCCGACTAGAAGCCGGATTAAAGGAGGATTGAAATGGCGCAGACTCAAGAAGTCGCCACCAAGCCGCGGCAGAACATGGCCGAACGGTTCCACCAAGATCTCGATGCCTACACGCCGAACCTGAAGGACGCGCTGCCGGCCGACATCCCGGTCGAGCGCTTCAAGCGGGTGCTGGTCACCGCAGTCTCGACCAACCCGGAATTGCTCTACGCCGACCGGCGCAGCCTGTTCAATGCGGCGATGCGGTGCGCGGTGGACGGGCTCTTGCCCGACGGTCGCCAAGCGGCGCTCGTCGTGTTCCGCACCGATGTCAAACAGCGCGACCCGAATACCGGCATCGACCATATCCGCAAGATCGACGCAGCGACGTATATGCCGATGCTCGCGGGGTTGCGCGAGCGGATGCGCAAGTCAGGCGAAGTCGCATCCGCGATCGCCGAGGCGGTGTTCGAGAAAGACCACTTCCGCTATCGGCTGGGCGACGATGCGATGATCGAACACGAGCCGCCGCCGCTCGGCGTCTCCCGCGGCCAGGTGATCGGCGCATACGCGATCATCCGGCTGAAGAACGGCGAAGTGATCCGCGACGTGCTCGACCGCGGCATGATCGAGGCTGCGCGCAACGTCTCGCGCGCCAAGAATTCCCCGATGTGGACGAATTTCTATTGGGAGGGCGCGAAGAAGACCGCGCTGCGGCGCGCCGCCAAGCAGGCGCCTTTCTCATCCGAACTGCGCACGGTGCTGGACCGCGATGAGGAGGAACCGGCGATCGGGCAGGATCTCGGCCCTGGACTGCTGCCGCGCCGCGAACCGGAACCGCACCCCGAGCAGTATCAGATCAGCCGCAGCGTCGAGCCGACGGGCCCCGAATTCGCCGTGGTCGATCTCGACGGCGTCGAGAACCTCTATGGCAGCGCCGGTGCCGCCGGCGAGGCGATGCGGATCTGCCTCGACGAAGCCGCCCGGCTCGGCCCCGAGCGTCTCGAGGGTTGGTGGGAAAGCAATCAAAGTGCGCTGCAATTCTTGAACGCCGCCGGGTACGGCGATGTCGCGCTCGGCCTGGTCGCCGCCTACGACGCGGCGAAGCAACCCGCTTCTGCACCGCGCCGTGGGCGCCCGCCGCGGGCAAGCGAGGCGCCTGCCCCAGAGCCACCCATCGAGGAACAGGCACCCCACGCGCCACCAGCGGGCGCCGACGACGATGACCCTTTCGGCTTGGCCGAAGTCGACCATCACATGCCGGCCGAGCCGCCGCCGCCGGTTGGGCCGGATCGGAGCGGCCTCGAAATCGCGGTGCCGCTGAAGGCTGGCAAGCGGGACTGGCGCACCTGGGCGCTGGCATTGTTCGGCCCGAAGGTGCGGCGCTGCGCGACCAGCAATGACCTCGCGGACCTGCTCGGCGCCAACGAGCAAAACCTCGAAGAAGCGCGCGCCGCGCTGGCGGCGGCCGACCGCGGGGAGCTCGAGCGCATCATCGCCGATCAGTGGCAGCGGCTGCCGGCGACCGGATGACGTGGCCGCAATTCCCGGATGAGGGTATGCCATGACCGCTGAGCCGACACGGGTTCGCGGCGCACTCATGAGGATGCAATGGAACTGTTCCTATGGGGCTTCGCCGCCGGCACAACACTGTCTTTCGGCATTGTCGCCATTATTCGAGGGATGTGGCTAATGCGAGGCGGCTGGAACGCCGCTCGCGCCGAAGACGAAGCGCGGCGCCGGCGGATCATCTCGGAGGCGTGCGACCGATCCTTTGGGCCTGACGGCGCAGCGCGGCGGCGGTGATCTACTGCATCCCCGCCAACCGTGCCCGGATAGCCTCGCACGGCTCTATCACGCTCAGCCACTTGCCGTCGCTGAGCCCGATCGCGCAGCGGACGGCGCCAGTAAATAACGGCGCCGCCCCGCCCCGCGGTGCCGGCCCGTGCAACGTCACAATCTGCGCCGGGTTTACCAATACTTCGCCACCATCGGCCCGGTGCAGCACCAACAGGTACAGTGCCGCAGCGAGGGCTAAACTCACCGCATCGCCGGCAGGAAAATATAAAGCCCGAGCAACAGCACCGCGACAAAGGCGAAATACACGTTGCTCGCGGAGAACGGCGCCATCGGCGGCAGCGGCAAAATCGTCAACAACCACAGGAACATTACGACGACGAATAAAATCTCTAAAATCATGGCGCGCTCCTTATCCGACGACCATAACCTGCCGCCGCCGCGTCAACACCGGATAGGTCGCGGCGGACCAGGCCGAGAACCCAGAGGGCGGCGTGTATTGCAGCGCGCCAGCGGTGTCCCGCAGGGTGAGCACAGCGGTTGCCCCGGTCGCCGCTCCCGTGGAACACGCTATGGTCACCGGCCATTGCGTCGATTGCACCGCAGCCCCGCCCGTAGCCGCCACCGGATTGCCAGCGGTCGTGCTTGCCCCGAACCAGGATCCGTTATTTTTGTTCCACCACATCAGGTTGGCGCCGGCATCGTAAGAGAGGCCGATCACGTCGCCGGAAGCGTAGGTGAGCCCGATCGAGGTGCCGGCCGCTGGGCCCTGCCACGACCCTGTCGGCAGCAGAAAATAGACATAAGCCAGTTGGGTCGTGCCCTGCGTCACGCCCCAATCCGCCGTTGCCAACCCGATCCCGACGTTGTTGTTGATCGTGCCGCCGACCAGCACCTCGGCATACCATTTTCCGGTACCGGATACATGCGTGACGAGACTGCGCGCCCCCTGGCGCGCTGCTATTGAGTACGTCGCCACCGTGTTAGACGCCGACAGCGTGACTCCCGTGGCCGCGTCATCGCTGTATCCGAAGCCCGACGAACTCGCGCCATCGAGCTCGAGCGCCACCATAATCGTGACCGCGGAGGAGGCGCCCGCCGCCAACGGGTTCGCCGGGGTGGCAACGCTCTGCCCGCCGCTGGCAAACCACGATGTTTGCCCGCCGCTGTTTTGGATCGTTACGCTAAAGCTCGTCGAGCAGACGTAACCGACGTAATAGGTCGTGCCGGCTACAATGTTCAAAGGCGTGGTCAACGCGAAGCGATTGTAACCGGCCGCGGTGGACGTTACCTGTGCGCTCGACGCCAGCAGCACACTGTGCGCGGAGTCGTAGATCAGCGCCTTGAAGGTCGTGCTGGCGGTGGCGTTGAAGCAGTCGAGCAGAACGGCAACCGCCGAGCCGCTCCGCGGAGCAACGAACGGCGTCAGAAATATCGAAGCGGCTGGCGAGCTGCCGCTGCTGCGGCTTGCCGGCGCAAAGCCAAGAAACCCGCCAGTCGGCATCAGGTACGCGTGCCGGCAAGGTTGATGCCGAGCTTTGCCAGCGTGGCGTCGGCCGTTGCCGGGCCGGTCAGGGTCAGCACATCGCTGGTGCCGTTGAAGGTTGTCGTGCTCGACAGCGTGACGGTGGCCCCGGTGCCCGCCGCAGCCCAAACGAAGGTCGCAAACGGCGTGCCGTTCTTTGCCATCGTCAATGTCGTGGAACCGGTCGCTGCCGTGCCCGCCGTGCCGTTGCTGCCGGCGCCGCCGCTCGGGAACGAGCACGCAGGCGGGATAAAGCGGGCGAGTTCCTCGGCGTTGGTCATTGCCAGTTCGGCGGTGAAGATGAAATTAACCGGCAGGCTTCCGGTTGATGCCGCCGTTAGGCGCCCCTTCGCATCGACGGTGAGCGAGGTATGCGTGTAACTGCCGGCCGTCACGGCTGTCGTTGCCAGTGTCGCGCCCTGGCTGCCGCTGCCCGGCCCCGCAGCGACATCGCCGGTCAACTGCGTGATGCCGCCGCCGCTGCCATTGGCCGCCGCCGTCAAGCGCCCCTTCGCATCGACCGTGATATTCGCCGCGGTATAGCTTCCAGGCGTCACGGCGGTGTTGGCGAGGGTGGCTGCCTGGCTGCCGCTACCGGGCCCGGCGGTCACATCGCCCGTAAGCTGGTTCAACCCGGCGACCGGGAGCGCGGCCTGCACAAACGCCGTCGTCGCAAGCTGCGTTGTGCTCGTTGCTGGCGCGGCTGTCGGCGCGGTGGGCGTGCCGGTGAGCGCCGGGCTGGCAAGCGGCGCCACCGCGGCCCAAGCCGCATTGAGCCGGCCATAGGAGGTGCCGTCGCTCGGCGCGTCGGTGATGCCGCCGCCGCCCGTGCCGTTAGCCGCAGCCGTCAAGCGCCCCTTGCTGTCAACGGTGATGTTTGCGGAGGTATAGCTGCCCGGCGTCACCGCGGTGTTGGTGAGGGTCGCAACCTGAGATCCCGTGCCGGGCCCGGCGGCGACATCGCCGGTCAACTGCGAGATGCCGCTGGCCGGCGTTGCCGTGATCCAGCTCGGGTCGGCAGTTGTGCCGCCGGTGCGCAAAAGCTGGCCCGCGGTGCCCGCCGCCAACGTGCGCCAGCCGCTGTTGTCGCGGTAAATAATCATCCCGCGGGTGGCGCCCAGGATGCTGTCGAATATCGCGGTCAGCGTGTTGCCGATCGGCACCGCCGAACCACCGCTGATGTTCGACATCACCCGGCTGTTGCTGATCGCCGTGGCGCCGGGCGGCGCGGTCCAGCTTGGGTCGCCGCTGGCGCCGCCGGTTTGCAGGATCTGCCCGGTCGTGCCGGGCGCCAACCCGGTCCAGCCGCTGTTGGTGCGGTAGAGCAGCGTGCCGCGGCTGCTGCTGATGATAGCGTCGAGAATGCTCGACAGAGTGTTCGCGCTCGGCGTCGCGGTGCTGCCCGAAATGTTCGCGATGAGGCGCAGGTTGGCGATAGCCGCCCCGGTCGTCGGCGCGTTCTGCCACGAGGGGTTGGCCGCGGCGCCGCCGGTCGCGAGGAACTGCCCGCTGGTGCCGGGGGATAGCATCACCCAGGCGCTCGCCGAGCGATACAGCACGGCGCCCTGCGTGGTGCCGAAGATGTGATCGAAGACCAGGGTCAGCGTCTGTGGCGTCGGCGCCGCGGTGCTGCCGCTGATATTCGCCAAGATGCGGTCGCTGGCAATATCGGCCAGCGACACCGTGCCGGTCGCCGTGATCGGCGAGCCGCCGGTCGTGATGCCGGTGCCGGCGCTGATCGAGGTGAGCGTGCCCGAGCCGACCGGGGCGTCCCACATCACATCGGCGCCCGCGCCTTGCGTCTTGAGATAGTAGCCGCTGGTTCCAGGGGCCAACCCCACCCAGCCGCTGACGTTGCGCGCCAGGATGGTGCCGCGGGCGTTGGTCAGGATGTGATCGAGGATAGCCGAAAGGGTCTGTGGCGTCGGTGCGGCCGAGGCGCCGCTGACATTTGCCAGGAGGCGGCTGTCGGCGACGGCGGCCAGCGATACGATGCCGGTGCTCGTGATGTCGGCGCCGCCGGTATCGATCCCGGTGCCGGCCGAGATCCTGACGACACCGGAGGCCCCGACTGCCCAAGTCGGATCGGCGCCGGCATCGTGCGTCTGCAGGAATAGACCCTCGGCACCCGGAGGCAACGCGAGCCAACCCGTGCCGCCGCGGTAAAGCAGCGTGCCGCGTACGCTCGTCAGGAGCACGTAGTCGAGGAAATCCGACAGCGTGTTCGGCAGCGCCGGGCCGGTCAGCCCGGAAATGTTCGCCATCATCGTCCGGTCGGCGACCATCATCCCGGCCGGGAGCGCGTCGACATATGCCTTCGTTACGGCATCGCCCGGGCTAACCGGCGCTGGCAACCCGGTGATGCTGCCGCCGACGATGTGGACATTGTTGGCGTCCTGCACCGCCATCGAGCCGAGATAGGAATTCACCCATGTCTCGGATGCGGTGCTCCACCGCAGGACGTGCCCCTCGGCCAGCGGATTGAACCCCGGCGGCTCGTCGACATCGACATCGGCCAGCGTCGACAGCAACGTATCGACCGAGCCAAACAATTGCAGGAAAGCCGGCGCACCATCAATTTGAAGGTCAGGGTCGAACATCGGCGCAGCCGGGATCGAAAGCTGCACCAGAAAGATGCCGTACCGCACCGTGCTGGTATCAGCTATCCACGGATTGCCGGTAGTGACGGTGAATACATCCAGTTCCGCATACGAAGCACCCGCCTCATACTCGCCGCGCCAGCGGAACGTCAGCACCGGCAGCGTAAACGGACCCATCACCGTGCCATCGGTGAGGGTTATCGTCATCTGCGTGCCGCTGACGCTTATCGAGGCGATGCCGACCGGCTGGGCGGGGTTGCTTTGCAGATCGACAATCGCCTCGGCCAACGCCCAGAAATTGTTGTCGACCTCGGTCGGCTGAAGGTTTGCGCCCTTGCCCGATCCCCACGGTCCCGGCAGGCGAAAGGTCAGATCCATTTAACTAACCGCCGCAATCATATTCGACCGAGATCCAGATCCCGTCGCCGGGATGATCGCCGGGAAAGCCAAAATGCGGCGGCTCGGCGCGCATGGACGGAATAAACGGTACAGAAGGCCGGGCAGCCGCCGCCGCCGCGCCCGGCAACGTGTAAGCCGCATAATCAGCGGCAACCGTACATGGGACATCGTATTTCCCGATTTGGATTTCCGGCCCATCAAAATCCAAGCTCCCGTCGCCAATAATCGGGGCGCTTAGCGTTGGACTAAACGGTGGGCGTTCTAACACTGGCACCGGATTGCCGGCGGCATTGTTATATGGCGGATAGGGTGCTCTGCCCGGAAATATCCAAAGCCCCGCCAGGAGGGGCAGAATGTCGGGGGTTGCGGGAGGTAAGACACCTCGCCATGCGATGCGTATCGTCAGGGAGCGCGCGCCGAGGCCGGGAATAAAAAACAGATACGGATTGTCAGGAGGCGGGGTTGTCTGGTTGGCGACAGCGGGGTTCCAGTGAACGCCCCCATGCTCGACCAACATATTTGCAGTCCCGGAGTAAGGCTGCGGCGGGAAGCCGCCACCGCCGGGGAACCACCCGCCGAGGGGGAACCACCCGCTGCCGCACTGAGTGCCGTCTCCACCGCCGGGATCGGTCGGCCCGTCGTCCGCCCAATGCACCGCAACGATGCGTGACCACGGGTCTTCGACAAAGACCATTATTGTTGATTCTTCATGTTCCAAGTTTCCTTGCCGGTCGTCAGTATCGGGCTCCCCGATGGCGGGGCCATCTTCGGCTTGAACTCATCCAATCTCGGATCGAGCCCGCTGGCGATGTACTGTTGGTCGGCAAGGGTTTGTGGCGCGGTCTCTTTTTCTTCGAGGCCGAGCCGCACCTTTCGGGCGCGGGCGACATCGACATAGTTTTCCGGCTTGCCCGGTTGCTCGATTCGGATGATGTCGCTGTCCCGGTCTTGCTCGGTGAGATCGACCTCCTTCTTCCGCTTCTGCGTATTGAAGTCCACTCCGGTGAACCGCACCGAGGGCATCGTCCCCTTGCCGCCCCAGGTCAGGTGTGCCCGTTCCTGCGTGCCTTTCGGGGTCGCCGGGATGACCGTGCCGCCGAGTGAGTCCGGCGAGGCGAACGGCCGAACTACATATTCAAACCCGTGCGGCATGGCTTATTCCGAGGCCAGGTCGATGGTCTTCGGCAATGACAACTGCGTCAGCGCCGGAAAGAAGTTTGTGTGAAACTCCGAGCCTTGAACCGGGCGCAGGTCCAGCGTGATGGTGGTTGTCATTTCCTGCGCCTTGGTAAGAGGATCGCCATTCGTCGGCGCAATGGCTTCCTGATATGCGCTGAGCTCGGTTAGTTGTTCTTCGAGCCCATTCTCGACGGTGCAGAAATTAACCGCCTCGTCGGCGCCGAAAAACGCGAGGTTGATGCCGTCGTCGGAAACCACGAAAGCATCCAGCGTCTCATAGGCGAGCTCGTCCTCGATCAGCGGGTACTGCGCGCCCGCCACAACCTGCCAGCCCCGCTCGACATAGGGATCGTCGACGTAGGTGTTTTCCCCTATCGCGGCGACGCTGGGCGTGCCGTTGCCGATGGTGCAGCCGATCACGAATTCGCCGCTCATAACCCCATCGGCGCAGCGCAGCGTGTAGCTCTTCACCTTGCCGGTGGCATTGCCGCCCGGCAGGCGGCTGTCGAGCAGGGTGATCGAGTGCCGCAGCCCAATGTCGAGCGCGGTGCGCCAGTCGGTGGCGAGCGTAACCTCGACCGAGCGTGCCCTCGCCCGCATCTTGGCGCGAGCCGCCAGCAGCAGGTACTCGAAGCTCGCCGTGCCGCGGTCGGTCTGGAAATAGCTTTTGTATGCGAGGTCGCCAATCGGCACGCCGCCGCCAGGGTCGACGCCCTGCCCGACGAAATCAGAACTGAGCTCGATGCTCTCCCGGTCGCTGTCGGCGCTGTCCGACAGCACCCGCTGCACATCGGCCGTCAGTACCGCGCTCACCGTCTCGGTGCGCGGCCGGTCGGCGCGGTACTCGAGATTCATGCGGATGTTGTAGGTCTGCAGCGGAAAGCTCAACACCACCCGCTCCAGCCCTTGGCCGAGCACTATCTCGGAATCCGATGGCGGGTTATCGGCGGCGCCGCTGATCTGATCGATTACCGCCGTATAGTTGACGTTGTAGTTCAGTGGCGCAAGCCACCCGCCCTTATTGTTGACGCTGGCTTCCTCGATGAAACACAATGGCTTGCCGCTTGCGTCGGTGAGGCTAGACAATGACCAGCCGCCGCCGATGTTGGTGCCCGGCTTCGGCCAACTATTTAGCAACCCGTCGCCGTAGAGCGCCTGGATCATTCCGCTGCCGCCGGTTCGCAACCACAGCGGGTACGTCTTTTGCAGGTTGTGCGGCAGGTTGCCGTAGGGTGCCGCGCCGACATCCTTGAATGCCTGCACGAGGTTGGGCGTCACGTCGATGATGCCCTGCCCCTGCTGCGACCACGACACCGTGCCCTTGACGGCGGCCGCCACCAGCGGCGGCTCGCCATAGGCCAAAGTGAAATGGTCGTAGAGCGCCTGATCCTCGCCGATCGTGACCGTGCCGTCCTCGCCCTGGATGATGTCGCTGATCGACAAGGCGAGGCTGGTGCGGTCGATGTGCCAGAGGGCGCTGTAGGTTTCGAGCACCGTGTCGGCGCTGATATTGGCGGCGAGCCACACCGGATCCCAATACGGCAGCACCTGTAGCGAGGCGGCGAGCGATGCCTTCTGCGCGTTGTAGTCGTCGGGCCGGGCGAGGAATTGCAGCTCGACCACTTCCGCCGCCGCGAGGCGCGGGATGCCGACGAGCCGGCCGTTGAACAGAGGCACCAGATCCGGCTCGCCGTCAGGCCACGCCTGATCCCAGGAGAGCCAGCACCAAAGATTGCGCCCGGCGGCGAGCAGGCCGACGCCCGGATTTTTCAACCCGACCGTGAGCGTGGCAAAGTCACCTTCGCTCTGGGATATCTCAACCGAGATCACGTCCTCGTCGAACCGGGCGTGCAATGCCGGATCGAACGGCGCGTCAGGCGTGCGCGGCCCGGTGATGGTGAGGAGAGCGCCGATCTCGGCCGAGCTCGCCGGCTGGTCGATGGTGATTGCGGTGGCGCCGCTGGCGGGCGCGACAAAGGTGGCGCCGACCGGGATGCCGTTGCCGCTGACATTGTAGGAAAGCCCCTCTGTGAGGCTCGACAGCGAGGCGGAAGGGATGCCGGTGACGGTGTACCAGTCGCCGCTGGGCATGCCACCCAGCGCCGCCGGGAAGTCGCCGCTCGCCGTCGCGGTGACCGGCCGCGACTCGACGAGATAGGCATTCACATCCTCGACCAGATGCACGGTGACCAGGGTCCACATCAGCCCCGAGGTGCCGTCCCATGTCATGAATGCCGTCGATACCGGGAACTCGCCGGCATCGCCGACAGCCGTGCCCGCGATGCTGTAGACGGTGCCGGCCACAAGCTCGGCGCCGTCGAGGAACACCTCGTCGCTGCCCGCCTCGAAACTGCCGAGCACGGTGCCGATCGAGACGGCTTTCGTCGCGAGGAAGGTGGCGCTGCGGGAGGTGCTGCCGGCCGGTGCGATGTTGATCGAGCCCGGCGCGCTGATCGTGGCGTCGGGGATCGCGACGGTGCCGGCGGCAAGGCCCGGCCCGGCGAGCGCATAGTATTCGTTGTCGGTGAGCTTGCCCGGCGCCGCCAGCCGCATGATCTGGGAGTCGACGTCAGCGACAATGCCGACAGTCTCCAAGACGCCGCCGTGCGTGTTGCCGGTGGTGACGAGCGTTATCTGGTCTTCGATGGTGCCGCCGGCCCAGGCCCAGTAGAACGGCCCCGCCATTCAGATTTCTTCCAGCACCAGCGACCACGAGACGGCGGCGTCCCACTCCTTCCGCTCGACCTGGAGCTCGACAATCAGCATGGCGAAATGCGGGCGGTAATAGGTGTAATCGCCCTCGACGCGCTCGCTGCCGGTGACGGGAGTGCGCCCCGGCGTGCCGCCCGCGGTCAAGTACGCGAGCTCGACATGCGCGTCGACCGCGACCTCCATCCCGACCCAGAGTCCATCGAGCGCGGGTGGTGCCTGATCGTCGCCGCCAACCTCCAGCCGGTACTTGCGCATCTGCGGCGCGGCGAGGCTGATGAGCCCGCCGTTGACGGTGCGCGCCAGCTTGTCGTCGCCTCGCGCCTGCGCAATCGGCGCCAGCGTGCCGGTGAGCCCGCGGGCCGAGAACGGGTTGACGCCCGGCGCCGCTGCCGCGATGTCGAACCGGATGTCGAGCGCGGTCGAGACGTAGCTGAGCATTTAGTGGCCGCCGTACCACGACGGCTTGGTGCCGGCGCTGCGCATCCGCTGCCGGTGCGCCTCGGTGACGAGCGAACTCACGACGCTCTCGGACCCGGAGAGCGCGAAAGCGTGCCCGCCGAGGTGGAGGTGCACGGGCGTGCCGCCGCCGGCCCCGACCAGCCCGCCCGCGGCAAAGCGCGGCACCAGCCCGCCGCCGGCATAGCCGAACGGGTTCTGAAGTCCGTTCAGCGCCGCCATAAACCGCGGCCCCCAACGGTTCACTGCGGCGGCGCGCATGACGAACTCGCCGTTCGACAGCCGCGCCAGGATGCTGTCGCTGGTGGCGGTGCCCGGCCCGCGTACCGCGCCGCCCGATGCCATCGGCATCGCCGGGATGCTCGGGTCGCCGGCTGCTGCGCCGCCCGTGACGCTGCCAATCGCCCCGCCGATCTCTTTAGCTTTTTGCACGATCCAATCGACAGTTGCGGTCCAGGCCTTTGTGATCCAATCAATCGAGGATTGAAACGCCGCGTTCATCCCCGCGAACATTTGGTCGAACGGCAACAGCTTCGCGGTGTCGGCCCAGGCGTCTTGGAAATCCTTTAGTAGCTGCGGCCAGAAATTGACGAACGATTCTTTCCACGCCGGCAGTGTTACCGTCAGGAAATCGGCGAGCATGTTGTTCATGCTGACGCCAACCGAGAGCCGCAGTTGCTCACTGCCGGCGTTTAATTCCGCAAACCAGACGTTGACCCTATTTTTGGCTTTGTCGAGATCCTCCTGCTTCAGGATTTGATCCTCAGAAACCCCGCGCGCCGTTTTCCCAAGCTCTTCTAGTTGTTTGTTCCAATCTGTGATTAGGCCGGGAATCACCTTCAGCGTTTCGGCGGCCGACCGGCCGGCAAACAAGATTTTGGACAATTCGTTAAGTTGCGTCGGGCCGAACCGTCCGCTTTCAGCGAGCGTCTTGAACCCGGCGGCAACCGCCGTCTGGAAACGCAAAGCGTCCGCGGCGGTGTCCTTGAATTTCGTCGGATCGACGCCGACCAGCTTCAGTGGGTCGGTAAAATCCTGCATGACGGGCACGCCGCCCTTGAACACCCGGACGGTGTTTTGGACGACGCCGCTAAGGTTCTGAAAATGACCGGCGGCTGTCTGCGCGGCATCGCCGGCTTCAGCTACCGAGCCGCGCATCACCTTCACACCGTCGAATTTCGTCTGTTCTTTGGTTTCGGTCGCGGCCTTGTTCAGTTGCTCGCGAATGCCCTTCACGATGTCGGTGCCGACGTCGGCCGTTTGCCCAGCCCGTAGCGCCGCCTCTTGCGCCGCTTGCAGGTTCAGCGGCGTGGTTCCCATTTGCCGCGATGCGTCGCGGATCGCGATCAGTCGCTTTTCCGCTTCGCCCAGCAAGTCGATGAGCGTCCCCAGTCCCTTGAAGACCGACGCGGCGAGGAAGCCGCCGGCAAAGCTGCCGGTGACGCCGCCCATCACCATTGCGATGTTCTGAGCACTCTTGCCGACATTATCGAACTGCGTCAGTAGCCGGCGCATGCTCTTGGTCGCCAGCACGTCCATGACGCTGCTGGTGCGGCCGACCTCTTTGCGTAGAGATGCGAGCTGCTTCTCGGTCGCGGATATCTGCGGGATGACCGACGCGAGCCGCTTATCGTCGCCGGTCTTCTCGAACTCGTCGGCGGCCTTGCGCCGCTCCCGAGTAAGCGAGCGCAGCTTCGCCTCGACCTTGGCGATGTTTACTTCGGCTTCGTTGGTCGAGGCCGTTATGTTGATCGTCAGGTTATCGGGCATCGTCGCTCAATTCTTTGAGTGTCTCCTTGATCGCCTTGCCCTCGCCCTGCGCCCCGAGCGTGGCAATGTGCAGTTGCTCGGCAAGCTCGCGGCGACGGCGGTGCTGCGCGATGGTGAGAAATGCGCCGATCTGCCGCGGCGTGTAGCTCATCACGTCGCCGACGCCGTGGCCGCATGCGATGAGCTGTTCGGCGGCGGCGGCGTATTCGTAGCCGCTTCCTTGCCAGAGGGGAGCGCGTCGGCGCCGAGCAGGCGCGCGAGCTTTTCGACGAAAGGGTCGACACCTCCCGGCATCGTGAGCTCGCGTATGGCGATGAGGCACTCGGCGGCATCGTCAATCGACAACGCGTCGCCGATGGTTTCGGCCGCTTCCGGCTGGCTGGCGGCAATCGCGATGATGGCGCCGACCGCATCCGGCGCCGCCTCGATCAATGTGTCGACATCGAGCGCGGGCGCGCCGCCGGCCCACAGCTTGCGAAGCTCCGGGAAGCGCACCAGCAAGTCGGCGATGTGCCGCAGCCCGAGCCCGCGCAACTCCACGGTGCCGATGGAGAGCGCCACCGGCCGGGTCTGCGGTACGATATCGACCAGCGAAACCATTACGGTGTCGTCGCCTCGCCCATCAGGGTCAGCATCAGGTTGTCGTAGGTGAACTCGTCCATAAGGATATTCAGGGATGCGTTCTTTTCTGTCACGACTTCAAGATCCTTCGCGCGCACGCCATACCGCGACGAGAAATGCGCCAGTGTCGTGATATCCGGCGTGAACTCGAAAGTCGGCACGTTGCCGATGTCGCGGTAGGCAATGTCGCCCTCGAGCTGAATGCTCACCACGCCCTTGCCGATATAGTACATATCGACCAACGGGCTCACCGCGCCGCTATCCGGGTGCGTGACGGTGCCGAACACGCCCGTGTCGTCGACCAACACCTCGCCGGTTAGCTGCAGCTGCCCCCACTCATCTTGAATAAGCCCAACCGCGGCGGCAGGCCGAAACATCACCTTGTTAAGCTCCATGATGAGTTGCGGCCCGATATCGTTGGCGCCCTCGAATTTTACCTTCCCGATGATTTCGCTTTTGGCGAAGATGTTGAACGTGCCGGGTGTGACGGACATTTGGTTGCTCCTTATGTTGGCTTGTTGCCTTGCAGCGCTTCGCCGATGGCGGCGGCGAGCAGAGCGCGGGCACGTGGCAACTGGATCAGCGCCGGCCCGCGCAGGAAGCGCAGCGCTTTGAGCCGCGGCTGCCGCCGCTTGTACTTGCCGATCTTCACCGTCTTGCCGCGGATCGAGCGGTTGTGCGCCGCGACTTTCACCTTCTTGCCGAGGCGTTTCTTACCCGGCCCGCCATACTCGAGCGCGCCGGCAATCTTGCCGTAGTTAATCCCCGTTCCTTCATCACGCAGCACTCGCACCCGGCCGCGTATCCAGTGCCCGCCATCCCTCTTGCTGATGCCGGTGTCCACATAGGCGTGGGTGTGCGGGCGCAATAGGTTCGGCTCGGCAGCCTCGACCTTCGCCAGCAACTCGTGCGTCAGTTGGGTGATGACCTCGGTCAGCCGCGCCCGCAGCGCTTCGGGGAACTGGTCGAGCCGCGCCAGGATGCGGCCGGCGTCGTTCTCCTCGATGCGCCAGTCGATGCCGCCGGTCACCCCGCCAGATCGTCCAGCTTCCAGGCGTAGGCAAAGACGAAATTAAGATCGAGGCGGTGCTCTTTCGCCTCCGCATCCGGCGCCATCGCGACGCAGCCCTCGTAGCGGATGCCGCCGTTGCGGCCAGTCGCCGCGATAAGCTCGGCGTCCGTCAGGATCGCTAGCACCACCCGGCTGCGATAGAGCGACATCAGCCCGCCGGGGTCGATGCCGCTGCCGGCCCGCACGAACACGGTGACGGCCGGCGATAATTCCATGCGGCCGACTTCGCTGTACCGCGCGCCATTCGCCAGGTCGCGCATCTGCTCAAGCCCGTCCTGAATGATCACGCTCGGCCTCGCCAGCGCCGCCACGTCGAGCGTGTTGCGGGCAACCGCCCGCACGCCTTCGACCGCCCCGCACACCGTCACCAGCCGGGCGAGCAGCACCTCGCGCGTGTCAGCCACGACAGAGCAGGTTCACTCGCACCAGCGTGCCGCCATAGCTCAGCGGTGCGATCTGCGTGATGTTAGCCGGATTGCCGTCGATCAGGATGCGGTCGTCGCGTGATGGCAGGCCGAAGCTGGCAAGCGATGTCGGGCTGATGACGACACGGATCTCCTGCACGCCGCCAGCTTCCAAATCCTGCGGCCCGAAATTGCGCACCGCGGCCGGGCACGTCGCCTCGTCGGCAACCGTGACATCGCCTGCGGCATCCACCGCGGTGCGCTGCAACGTCACCGTCTGCCCGTAGCCGGCGATCGCGGCATCGAGCCGCGCCACGAGCACTTGCGGCGTCATACCGACCAGATTTTGTATGGCGCCAGCATGTCGCGAGCGCCGGGCGGGATGGCGCCGCCGCTGGTGCCGGCACCGGCGTCGCCCGCATAAACCTGACTGATCAAGTCGGGGACCGTCTCCGACCGCAAGGCCGGGTCGCGGCCGACTGCGAACCACCGCGCCGTCAGCCATTCGAGTGCGGCGCCCTGCACGTCGGCCGGGATCGGGTCGTAGCCGGCGGTGTAGTCGACGAGGATCGTCGTGCCCATCCAGCCGGCGACGCTGGTGCCATCGAGGCGATAGAGCGCGCCCTCCTCCGGGTAGACGTCCCACGCCACCACGTCGACCGCGGCGCCGTCCTCGCTCACCGTCACCAGCGGCACGCCGCTATCGTCCACCACAATCGGAAACTGCCGGGTGCGCAGCGGCTCGCCCGAATACAGCCAGTTATAGACGTAGCGGAATTGATCCTGATAGGTCTGCACCGCAAAGACCCGGTTGCAGTAATTGTTGACCGCCGCCGACACCGCGTCGATCTGCTGGGTCAGCATCGCGTCCTTCGAGGTGTCCGCCGCGTCGATCCCGAGCACCACCTTCGCGTCGTTGAGGCTCACCAGCGCCAGGCTCTCGGCCGCCGCCAGCACCCGCGTGATGCTGTACCGGACATTCGTCGGCATCAGGCGGCGCGCTCGGCGTGGTAGAGCTCGAAAAACTCGCGCAGGTCGAGCGGCGGCCCGACGCTGCCGTCCGACATCACCGGCACGGCGCGGTAGTCCCTGGTCTCCCAGCGGGCGATGGTCGGCGCCGGTGTGCCCGGAGCCCCGCGGTCGCCCTTCTCGCCGGGCTTGCCGCGGCTGCCGGCCCGCGCCGACACGGCCCAATCGTCGCCCGGCAATTCGCCGGGATCATCGCAGCGCGCCCGCCACTCGGAGTCGCGGAAGGTCACGAGATCGTATTTCTGGTACTGCCGCTCGGGGTCGTACAGCCCGCAAACCTCGCCGACATAAGGCGCCTCGCCGCAGGCCGCGATGCAGATCCAATCGTCATGCGGTGGCTGTCGCGCTGTGTCGCGCCGCGCTTGCCAAGTACCGCCGGCATGGGAAACCACAGCGCCCTCATAAACGATGCCCTCGCTCCATTGTTTTGCGATTGGCAGCTTGCCGGGCGGTCCTTCTTCCCCCCGCGGCCCAACAACGGTTTCTCCTGGAGGCCCAGGCGGTCCGCAGACGCTATCCCCCGGCAGGCCTTGCGGGCCACGCTCTCCGGTGGAGCCTCGGATATTACCTACGATTTGCCACGGCATTTCTAGGTTGCCTGCGCCATCAGGCTTTGCGTACCATGCCGTTCACGCTCTCCATTCCCCAAGGCCAACCTCCGATGTCTGCCGCTAGTGCATCCGAAATCGCGCGTTTCAACTCAAAGTGGGCTAGGGTCGGCGACTGCCATATTTGGCAGGGCACACAAGACCGTGATGGATACGGCTATCTCACGTTTCGGCGAGCATCGCGTCGAGCGCATCGCGTCGCGCTTTTTATTGCCGGCCGCGAAATACCGCATGGACACGTTGTAAGTCATACTTGCCGAAACCGAGCGTGCGTAAATCCCCAGCACCTAAGCGTGCTATCTGTTCGCGAAAACGCGCTTCGCGATGGAATGCTTGGATATGTCAACACGAAGAAGACGCATTGTAGAAACGGGCATCCATATGATCGCGTTTATAACGGTCAGCGCTATTGCTCTACGTGC
>Ga0134124_10000361_pt1 | contig 39614 bp, 27 predicted proteins | sample KB304_FD_96880 | JGI IMG/M metagenome (GOLD analysis project Ga0134124, IMG submission 96880) | Terrestrial soil microbial communities without Nitrogen fertilizer from Kellogg Biological Station, Michigan, USA - KB3-0-4 | ecosystem: Environmental > Terrestrial > Soil > Unclassified ... | reverse complement strand
CTAGTTGACCTAGCCGACGCCATGCGGGTCGATAATTTCACCTCCGGCACCGCGACCATTCGCAGTGACACCACCGATAGCAAGCGGTTGAAGGAACTCCGCATCCCTATTGCCTGGGAGACGGATGCGCCGCCACTGTCGCAAGCTATGGTCGAAATCCCTAAGTACGACGCCGGAAGGCCAGGATGGCTCGACACCGCCCCGGTGACCGAAGAGCCTCAGGAGGGCCAGGATGCGAATCGCATCACCGGTAACGTCAAGATTACTGTGATTAACGAGCTAGGATTCTTTCGCCGCAATTTTTGCTGGCTGCCGTTCGTCTCCTGTAGCAGCGAGCAGTCCGATACGACGGATATCAGCGCTTGGTCCGATTACGTTGCTCCTGAATCAAGCTGGTGGAGTCGGTTGAGCACGGACACGAGCTGGCAGTGCCCGAACAAAGTTTACAAGCTGGCTGAGCTCGTCTCTGAGGTATCGTTTATCGCCGCCGACCGTCAAAACGAGAGTAGTAAGCCGAAGCACGTATCTTTCAAACTCATCATTGGCCCTCTGTAATCGACGTGGTCGCTTCACCGCTAGATTCTGACGAGCAAACCTTTGCATACAAGGTGTGGTACTTATGTGGGAGGAATATCTCAAAAGACTGCCTTTTGTCGTTCTTCATGGCGTGCTCTTGGCGGCCTACCTCGTTGCAATCTCCTTCTCCCTGGCGACCTACTGGCGGGAGCGCGGCCTGTTGCGGATCGCCAGAAAAGTGCTCAAATCTTTGGAGAAAGACAAGGCGGTTTTGCCGGTGGACAACTCGCTGGCTACATTGCAACGCTCCCGAAGCGTCATTGCTCATGCACTCAAACAGGTCGTCAATCGAAAAGCGCCCGAAGCCATCTTCGACTTGGCAGCTTACGCGCAGGGCGCGAGAGCGGCTTTCACAAACCAGCTTTCCTTGGCGCTCAGTACCGGCGATGAGTTCTTGCGGTTTTGCATCAATGGCTTTGTCGTTATCGGGCTGATGGGTACCCTATCAGCCTTTTACGAGCTGTGGCAAAAGGCGCAGGTTGCTGCCAGTGCGGCGTCGGAGGGGGCGGCGGGGGGAACTCAGAATCTACCCAACCTCGGCGACATGGCGACCGCGCTCGTCGTTAGCTTTGCCGGATTGACGCTTGGCCTCGGGACCAACTTTATTTTTACTGTTGCGAAAACGGCGAGGCGCAGGCTGCTAGATTCATTTTCGGATCTGTTGGATCAGTTATTTACGCCCATACCGGTCGCGGATCGAGAAACGGCCATGGTGGAAAAACTAATTCAACCCGTGAAGCAACTCGTCGAGGGCTTGGCGACACAAAACCGGGCTGTAGTTGATAAACTCTCCCAAGTCGTGACCGAGCGCACCCGGTCGTTCGATGATTCTTTTGACCGCGTGATGAAAGAATGGAAGACGGTGATCGATCAGTTTAAGAAGGAGACCCTCGCCGCGGTTACCGATTTGAAAGATGCCTCCATCCGCCTGGCTAAGTCTTCTTTGCAGGTTTCCAATTCCATGTCGGAGGTCAGCCGCAGCCTGGAGCGAACCAAAGACCTCGGCCTGATCGTCCAGCAGTTGAAGAACGTATCAGAAGACGTCGTCAAACAAATCTCGGAAAGGCTCGACCACGCGACGAGCGACTGGGCGCATACCCTCACCGATTCAGTGCAGTCCCATATTCATGCTAACGAGCAACAGTCCCACCTGCTGACAGAGATGATCGACAAACTGACCACCAAAGCCACGGCTGATTTCCAACTGGCATTAACCTCTATCCAGACGAGTATCGACGCCTTGACCGGAAAGTTTTTCGGCGAGGTTGATACACTACAAGGCGGCTTCGTTAATGCCGTCGGGTCACTGAAAGACACTTTCATCGGTGAGACCAGCAATCTTAAGGACACATTTATCACAGATAGCAACGCCCTTGCCAGCAAGTGGATGTCGGCAATGGAGCGAAATACGGATACCGTCAAGGGCGTTGTTAGCGACTGGGAGCTGCAACTCAGCAATACTTCGACGGCGATAGGCTCGTCACTGAGCGGTTCCAGACATTACATGAATGAGATGAAGGGGACAGTCGAAGTCCTGCACGAGCATGTGAGTGAGCTTCAACGCGTTTTGATCCAATTGTCGCAACAAGGAGGCGCGCCCGTTTATCTGAACAAAGCGGTGGAAGAAATGGCGCAGACGGCCCTGCGGTTCACGGCGGCTACAGAAGACCTCGGCAAAGTCCGAGCTGCATTGGAGCAGGTGGCCGAAAACCTCAGGGGATCGCAAAGTGACCAGGGGCTACGGGCGGCGATCGAACAAAACTCACAGGTGCTTAGAGAGCTGGTCGGGCACTTACAGGAGAGCGATACGGACGGTGATCAGGACCCCCAACTGCAACAAGCTCTCGCTAAGGTTGAGACTGGCTTTCACAATCGTATGCATCAGGTAGAACAGAAAGTTGTTGAAGTCGGCGAGAAGAATGGTCTAACCATTAGCCGCACGATCCAGGCGGTCTGGGATGGGGTTAAAGAAACTGATAAGAACGTGCTGGGTCTGCAGGATTACCTGATTGACCGCCAGTTCACGAAGAGACTCCGCCGAGGCTGGCGGCGAATTCGGGGTGAGAAAACTCCTCTGCCCTGATCTTAAATATGAGGCCGTGATGGACGAAGGACGTGACGGGATTAACATCTGGCTGGCTTATGCAGATCTGTTTGCCGGTCTTCTGGTAGTATTGGGTCTATTCTATGGTAAGCAACTCGAACAGGAGCGTGCCGCTAAGCGTGAACTCCAAAAGGCGCAGAGCAAAGCGGTCCAACTTCTTGACGAGGTTGCGGCTCAGATAAACAAGCGGTACAAAGGTACGGATAAGGAAGTAAAAAGTGATGGCACGCAACTCTTGCTGCCCGCTGACCTAACCTTTCAATCCGGGAAGCATGCGATTAAGAATGACTCAAAGTCTTGGCTGTTGGAAATTGCTCAGGAATTGCAAAAAGCTCTTGACCAAATCGGAGCGGATGGCCGAGGCATCACCATTGAGATCCGTGGCCGCACGGATGCTTACCCCGTGAAGGGAATGGCATCCATCCCGACCAATTGGGAACTCTCAAGCCGACGAGCCTCGGAGATCATTAGGCTGTTTCAAGATAAGATGGCTCTTAATCCATCTCGTATCCATATTGTCGCCGTCGGTGCCGCGGAGTTTGAAGAGTACGACAAGAACTTTGACGCAAACGGCCAGTTACGCAGCGCGGAAGAATTGGAACCATTGCGGCGCATTCAAATTCGCATTATTCCAAACTATGAAGATTTACTGAAGAGCATCACAAACCAACAGACTACTCCCAGGGACGGCGCCAAGGAAAACAAGTAAGCAGAATCCGTTAGATCTGTATTCGAGTGACCAAACACAATGTAAGAGCTCAATTTCTGATGTTCTCAGCAATGTTGCTACCTCGCCACTGTTCAAAAGGTAACCCAACAAGATCATTAGCAAGAAGGTTCCGTCCAAAAGCTCCAAGGATTAGACCATCTACAAAATTATCTACAGTGGATTTTGGAAGGATGTAAAAACAAGCTGTAAATACTGAAAACAAAAGTACGCCCGGCAGGACTCGAACCTGCGACCCCCTGCTTAGAAGGCAGGTGCTCTATCCGACTGAGCTACGGGCGCAAACCATCAAACTATGCAAACAAACCGCAAACAAAAGACGCAAACAAACGATGCAACACCAATCGAACAAAAAGCAAAAAGGCAAAAGGTGAAAAGGAAAAAGTGAGAACGCTTACTTTTGCCTTTTTCCTTCTGCCTTGAAACTGGTCGGGGCGATTGGATTCGAACCAACGACCTCTCGGTCCCAAACCGAGCGCACTACCAGGCTGTGCTACGCCCCGATAAGAACGATGATTCTAAAGGAGGAGAGTTCGCCGGTCAATGAAGCGCCTGCCCGCCCACACCGCGCCAAATCTCAATTCGACATTCGAAGCCCGCCATTTTATCGGGCTGTTTGCGAGGCGCTCAATGCGTGTGCTAGCATCGCGTTCAGGTGAGATATGGTCGAGCAAGCAGGTCCTATCAAGCAAACTACCCTCGATAATGGCTTAACAATAATCTCGGAACGAATGGAACATGTGAGGTCGGCTACCGTCGGCATCTGGGTTCGCTCGGGTTCCCGTCACGAAGCGGCGCCGCTCAACGGCATCTCTCACTTTATCGAACACACTCTGTTCAAGGGCACTCGCAATCGGACTTCCAGGGAAATCGCGGTGGAGAGTGATGCGATAGGCGGACACGTCGACGCGTTCACCAGCCGCGAAGTCGCAAGCTATTACGTCAAGGTGCTGGACGAGCATTTGCCGCGCGCGTTCGACCTGCTCGCCGATCTCGTGACCGCTCCGCTGTTTGCCGACGAAGAACTCGACCGCGAGCGCAACGTCGTGACCGAAGAGATAAAGATGGTCGAAGACACGCCCGACGACCTTGTGCACGAAGTATTCGTCGCGAACTTCTGGCCGGATCATCCCCTCGGACGCTCCATCCTGGGAACGGTTGATACGCTCGCGACTTTCAATCACGATGCGGTGAAGAATTACTTTTCCGACATCTACGTTCCTCGAAACCTGGTGGTCGCGGGCGCGGGTAATCTGGACCACGAACGTTTCGTTGATATGGTCGGAGGATATTTGAGCGGACTCGAAGACCGGCCGGTGAATCTGAAGGCGTCGGCTCCTTCGCACGCGAGCCGGCGTATCGTCCTCGACAAAGACCTCGAGCAGGCCCACCTGTTGCTCGGAACGTGCTGCCCTTCGATGACCTCGGCCGACCGCTACACCGTTCATGTGCTGAACGTGATTTTGGGTGGCGGCATGAGCTCGCGGCTGTTTCAGACAATTCGCGAAGACCGCGGTCTTGCGTACGCGGTTTACTCGGGGGTGAACTCGTACACCGATGCCGGCTACCTGTCGGTCTACGCGGCGACTTCCCCGGAGCAACTTACCGACGTCATAAAGTTGAGCACCGAGGAATTCAACAAGTTGAAGCAGGAACCGGTATCGGATCTGGAGCTCGAGCGCGCGAAGGGTCAGCTCAAGGTCTCGATCATGCTGAGCCTCGAATCGACCTCGGCGCGGATGAGCAACCTTGCCCGGCAGGAAATCTTCTTTGGCCGGCAGTTCACGCTGGATGAGATCCTCGAGCGCATCGAGAAGGTGTCGGTAGCGGACGTACAACGAGTCGCCCGCGATATCTTCTCCGACGACAGCCAGTTCGCTATAACGGCTTTAGGACAACTTGGTTCTCTCGATCTCGAACGCGCATCGCTTGCGATGTAGTCCGTAGTCAGTGGTCCGTAGTCCGTAGTCGACGGCTAACAACTGACTACGGACTACTGACTACGGACTCTTTAATGCGATTGATTGTCTTAGGCAGCGGAAGCTCGGGTAACGTGCTTTACATCGAAGCGGGCACGACAAGCGCGCTGGTCGATCTGGGACTCTCAGCAAAAGAAACCGCTCGCCGAATGATCGAAGCCGGAGTCGATCCCACGAAACTTTCGGCAATCGTCATCACTCACGAACACTCGGATCATGTAAAAGGCGCTCGCGTGTTTGCATCGACTGCCGACGTGCCCGTTTTCATGTCTGAAGCTACGCGGACCGAGTGTAACTTCCCTGACAACGGCGAGAAAATTCCGTGGGGCGAGACGATTGCTTCCGGTGAGCCGTTTCAGATCGGATCGCTCAACTTCCATCCGTTCACGATACCGCACGACGGCGTGGATACGTTCGCGCTTACGGTCGAATCCGAAGGCGTGAAGGTTGGAGTGGTGACCGATCTCGGTTACATTACTCAACTGGTGGCCGAGAGGTTGCGGGGCTCGACGCTGGTGATGATCGAATCGAATCACGATCGCGATATGCTGAAGGTTGGGCCTTATCCGTGGTCGGTCAAACAGCGCATCGCAAGCAACGTCGGGCATCTCTCGAATGACGAAACGGCGCGATGGATTCGCGAGGACTTCGACGGCCAGGCCGAATATCTGGTGCTCGGGCATCTGTCACGCCGGTGCAATCACCCCGAGCTTGCGAGATTGTCCGCGCTCCAGGCGCTCGAGTATCACGGTTCGTTGTTCTTCCCCAGGGCTGAAGAGCGTGTGAGGATCGCGCTTCCGGATCGGGCGGGTGAGTGGTTTGAGTTATGAAGGAGTCACAGTTGCTCGCCTGGTCGCTGCCAATAACCGATGACCAATGACTAATGACCGATGACTATCGACTATGATTGAACGATACACGCGGCCCGAGATGGGCGCGATTTGGACAGAAGAGAATAGATTCCAGAAGTGGCTCGACGTCGAGATAGCTGTCTGCGAAGTCCACGCGGACATGGGCACGATCCCGCGCGACGCCGTCGATAAGATCAAACGCACCGCGAGCTTTTCCGTCGATCGCATCAATGAAATCGAGCGCACGACCCGCCACGACGTGATCGCATTCACAACCGCGCTTGCGGAAAACATCGGACCCGACTCGCGCTACGTACATTACGGCCTGACTTCTTCCGACGTTGTCGACACGGCTAACGCGTTGTTGATGCGCGATGCCGCGACTCTGTTGCTGGAGGATCTCGATAGGTTAGCTCACGTGCTCAAGCGTCGAGCGATCGAGCACAAACACACAAGAATGATGGGCCGCACTCACGGTGTTCACGCCGAGCCGACCACTTTTGGGCTTGTGCTTGCGCTGTACTACTCCGAGAACGAGCGCAACAAAGAGCGGCTCAGGCGCGCGCGCGAAGCAGTGAGCTACGGAAAGATTTCCGGTGCGGTCGGCACTTTCGCGCACCTTGATCCCGAAGTCGAAGAGCGCGTCTGCGAGAAACTGGCAATCAAGCACGCGCCGATCTCGACTCAAGTCATTCAGCGCGACCGGCACGCCGAGTTCCTGGCGACACTGGCGATCATCGCTTCATCAATGGAGAAGATCGCGCTCGAGGTTCGACATCTTCAGCGCACCGAGGTTCGCGAAGTCGAAGAGCCGTTTTCAGCCGGGCAGAAGGGTTCGTCTGCGATGCCGCACAAACGCAACCCGGTCACGTCTGAACAAATATGTGGACTCGCGAGGGTTGTCCGGTCAAACGCGCAAGCGGCCTTCGAGAATATCGCCTTGTGGCACGAACGTGATATCTCTCACTCTTCAGTCGAGAGGGTTATTCTTCCCGACTCGTGCATACTAACCGATTACCTGATCGGCAAGACCGAGTGGCTGATTGATGGGCTTGCCGTTTATCCGAATCGAATGCGCGCGAACCTCGAGTCGCTTGGCGGGGTGACGTCGAGCGGCCAACTGCTGCTCGAGCTTACGCGCAAAGGCGTCACGAGAGAAGATGCGTATGGCATCGTCCAGCCGCTTGCGATGAGAGTGTGGGATGAAGGAGCAAACTTCCACGATCTGGTGATGAACGATAAACAGGTAACGGACAGGCTCTCGCGTGAGGAGTTGGACGAATTGTTCGATGTGAACAAACAGCTCCGCAACGTTGATAAGATATTCAAGCGGGTGTTTTGGGAATAGTCCCTAGTCAGTCGTCCGTAGTCCGTGGCACGAAAGCGGAAAGTTTCGGGCAACCTACTACGGACTACGGACTACGGACCAGGGACTACGGACTACGAGTTATGAAAGCAAAAATCTACGTTACTCTTAAACCCTCGGTGCTCGATCCTCAAGGAAAGGCCATTCATCACGCGGTTGAAACAATCGGATACAGGGGCATCAAGGATGTCCGACAGGGCAAATACTTCGAAGTCACCGTCGATGCCTCTCTCTCACCCGACGAAGCCCGCGCCGAGATCGAGCGAATGGCTCGAGACGTTCTCGCCAACCCGATCATCGAAGATTCTCGCGTTGAAGTAAGTGACGACTAACCCCACTTGCACCTTCAGTGTTCATCCGTGTTCATCTGTGGTTGCCAGTACGCGGTTCCAGATCCCACCGGCAATCCAGATATGTTCGTCTCCGCTTTCGTACAAATACTTGGGACCGTTGTCGTCGAGACCTTCGATCGCAACGTACTTACAAATCTCACCGGATTTTTCCGCCAGCGCATTTCTTTCATCGATTGCGCTTTCACCTGCGCGACATTATCCAACTTGCGGACGGTCAGCGTTCCGAACCGGGCCATCTCAGCCAAGGACTCTCTTCCTTCACAGAATGGGTTGCTTAATAACCTTCGCGTGCTTTGCGGTCCTTTGCGTCTTTGCGCTGAGTATTGTGTCTTGCTGCTTCAATACCTAATACTCAGCGCAAAGACGCAAAGGACCGCAAAGACGCAAAGGACCGCAAAGCACGCGGAGGACTACGCATTCTGACACCCTCCACTAGATTCCGATTCTTGATCGTGCGATAATGCTGCTTACCGAACCCCCGACGCGGTATTGCCCTGCCGCTGACCAAAGAATCGGAGGATTGAATGAAATTCGGCGTAGTGATGTTCCCCGGATCCAACTGCGACCACGACACCTATCACGTAATCAGCAAAGTCATCGGCCAGCCTGTTGATTTCATCTGGCACCGGCAGAACTCAGTCGCGGACTGCGACGCGGTTATTCTCCCCGGTGGGTTTTCCTACGGAGACTATCTCCGAACCGGAGCCATCGCGCGGTTCAGCCCGGTGATGGGCGCAGTCAAAGAGTTCGCCGCGCGAGGCGGACTTGTAATGGGAATCTGCAATGGCTTTCAGATACTTTGCGAAGCCGGGCTCCTGCCGGGCGCCTTGTTGCGAAACAAGAACCTGAAGTTCATTTGCGATCATGTGAACGTCAGGATCGAAGCGACGGACACCCCGTTCACCAACCGCTGCCAGCGCAATCAGGTGCTTTCAGTCCCAATAGCCCACGGCGATGGAAATTACTTCTGTGATAGCCAGACTCTTGCCGAGCTTCAACGCGAAAACCGCATACTCTTCCGGTACTCCGAAACCGATGGGAGAATCACGTCCGACGCGAACCCTAACGGCTCGCTCGATAACATCGCCGGGATATGCAACCGCGAGCGAAATGTGTTGGGGATGATGCCTCACCCCGAGCGCGCCAGCGAGCAGCAATTGGGGAGCAGCGACGGCCGAATCATTTTTTATTCAGTCGCCGACACGCTGGCCGAGTTAGCGAAGGCGTCTTAGGTTGGTTCCTCTCGCGAAATCATCACGGTCACCCGGACCTTTCATCCCGGAAATCAAGAATGATAGCTGTAGTGGTCCCGTGTAACGCCCTCGCTTCCTGGCTTAAACCCGCTAAATCGTGCCAGCCTGGGAGCTTTTTGCTGGTATGTCCTAATTGGATATTGTCAAGCAAGCCTTCATATCAGACTCCGCAACGGGAGTAACGCAAAGCAGGATGAAAAAATGAGAGAGAGCGTAGCGCGGACGCACCCACTGGGTAAGCTGTGCGCCGCCTACGTTCTCCCTCAAAGGGGTGTGATTAAAAGCCGGACTTCCCACGTAGTAACGAATTTATTCGTTTCTGAGAATCCCAACGAATAAATTCGTTACTACGTGGGCGCTATCCATTGAAAGTCCCACATACCTTTCATAGAACTTTTAAATCACCCCCCCCTCAAAGCGCTAAAGGGGATTTGAGTTTGTCTGACGTGGGCAAATCAGGTACTCTCTTGCAATTGATTTACAGGGCTAGGCCGCGCATCCCGGGAAGGTTAACGCGGCCCGACCCCGAGGTTACATCGGCATCATTGCCGAAGGCCCGGTGCGTTGTGGTGTCAACTACCGAGCGTTCGCATTATGCCGTTAAGCGGGTGATAACGTCAACCGCTTTGCGGGCTGAATGTGAAGATCAATCCAGACGACTTGATAAGACAGGCTACGGCTGCCCGGATACGCGGAGTATCGCCACAAGCAATCACTCGGCTCATCGAGCGTGGGAGTCTAGGTACAGTGGTAATCGATGGCTTAGTGTTTGTGTGGCGGGAAGAAGTCGAGAGTTACAAGCCAAGTGTAGGCGGAAGGCCGAAGCAGGTCGCGAAGAAGACTACCCGCCGCAAGAATTCAAATTAAGGCACCGCCCTGTTTCTTGAGCGTTTGCAACTCCGCAGCCGATGCGATAGACTGGCGAAAATCTTAAGCAATCACAGTGGAATTAATGATCGATTTGGAGCACCGGTTTGCGGATAAGGCCCGACAGATCGAAGGCAGTTCTATCGATCCGGCTTCGGCGAAATCTGCAATACGCGACTGAGACGGTAGTCTGGTATTAAAGTTTATCTCTGAAAGGAAGGAACGTTATGTGGATTCCAAAAGGACTTCGAGATTTGAAGAAGGGCGTGGACTCGCCGATGCCGACACAGGTCGTGTCGAATGAAGAGTTCATTCCAAGAAGACAGACTCCGCGGCAAAAGCACGTTGAGCATTTGATCGGCGAGTTGGGCGATGAGCGCGCGAAAAAGCTCGGCCTGTCGCGCCGCACTTTCATGGCTAGCTCGATGGGACTCGCGACATGCTTCCTCGCCTCCAACAAGGTCTACGGCAAAGTATGGGACGTTGATGAAGCGGAGACCTGGGAGCCCGCGGCATATGATGAGAAGTGGCCCAAGAGCGAGTACTTCATCATGGACGTTCAGTCGCATTTTACGAACGGCGCGGCGATCGGTGGATTCCGTACGATGGAGTTCGTCAAGAACATGGGCTTCAATCTGAAGACCGATCCCGAAGCATACGGCTTCAAGAACTTCGTCAAAGAGATGTTCTTCGACAGCGAGACCTCGATGGTTGTGATTTCGGGTGTGCCCACGAAAGAGAATCTGCGCGATGCCAACGGCAAAGTTCTCGAGGGCGCCGCGCGCACGCCGGGCATGGGTGGAAAAGTCCTGCCGAGCTGGGTGATGTGGGAAGGCCGAAAAAAGATCAACGAACTGGCCGGCTCGCAACGGGCGGTCAATCAGGGAAACCTTGCCCCGAATCATTATTGGGACAAGGTCGGGAACAAGGCCGACAAGGCAGCTTGCATCGAACAGATGGAACGCGAGATCCAGCTCTACGGAATCAGCTCGTGGAAGTGGTACTGTCACACCGACCCGGGTCAGTCGGGCAACGGCTTCCAGCTTGATGACGACAACGCCCAGTGGTTCATCGAAGAATCACGCAAGCGCGGCATCAAACTGATCAGCACGCACAAGGGCTACTCGTATCAGTCGCGCACGCTTGGTCACCTCGCCAATCCCAAGGACGTCGAAAAAGCCGCGCTGCGCAACCCCGATTTCAACTTCGTTGTCTATCACTCCGCAATCAAGCACGGCCAGCAGGAACAGGGCATGGCGCCAAACGCGGATTGGTTGGACAAGGACCATAACAATTACGATCCTACGACCGGCGACTTCGAGTGGCATCGCATACTGATGGACATCAAGAAACGAAATCCGCAGATGAACAACGTCTACTGCGAGATCGGCAGTTTCTTTAACACGCTGGCTGTTTGGGACCCCGTTCTCTGCCAGCACGGGTTGGGCAAAAACATCAAGTACTATGGCTCCGATCACGTCATCTGGGGCACTGATTGCCTGTGGTGGGGATCGCCGCAGTGGGGCATCGACGCATTGAAGCGATTCCAGATCAGCGACGAGATGTGTGAGAAGTTCGGCTATAAGAAGGTCACCAAGGAAGACAAGGCGAAGATCTTCGGGCTCAATGCAGCGCGTCTCTACAAGGTTGACGTGAAAGCAAAACGAAAAGCGTTGACCGCGGATGCGCTCGAGCAGATGAAGATCGCGTACGTCGACGGCGGCGGGGAACGCAGCAACGCGGCCTACGGCTGGGTACGATCCGACGACTAGCGCGCTTTCGCTTTGCTTTTCAGAGATAACACTCGACCCGTCGATTGCGCGCAGTCGGCGGGTCGGCTTTTTGAACCTGGGAGCGCAGGCATCCTTCCCTGCGGAGCCTGTGGCCGGTATCACGACGGCAGGCAAGGATGCCTGCGCGCCCAGGATGTCTGCGCTCCCAGGATGCGGGCTGCCTCTTTGGAGAAACGGTATATGACTAAAAACACACGTTGCCAGCGCGTCGTTCATCACGTGGTGATCGGGCTTTTGCTGCTGTGCTCGACAGTCCTTCTGTTCGGTCTTAACGTCAAGGTCGCCGGCTTCGAGCAGGCTAAGCCCCAGGAGACCGCCCCTCCCGCGCCGATCGCGCACTTTCATCATTTGCACTTGAACGTGACGGACCCTGCGGCAGCGATCAACTTCTACACTAGCAAGTTCGATTGCGAGAAAGGTCGCTTTGCCGGGGTGATGGACGGGGTGTGGGCTCAGAAGTCATGGTTGCTCTTCAACAAAGTTAGTTCTGCGCCGCCGTGGGAGCTCACCTCGGCGATCTGGCACTTCGGCTGGGGCGCCGAAGACATGAAGGCTACTTATCAGAAGCAACTGGACATGGGAACGAAGTTCGATACGCCCATTACGGATATCAGTGACATCGGCGGCAACAAAGGCGCGACGGGATTGTTCTACTTTGCTTATGTTCTGGGGCCTGATCACGCTTTGATCGAGTTGAACACCGCGGGGCATCATCACTTCGGACATCTGCACCTTTTCAGCGAGGATCCGGTGTCCGCGGGCGAATGGTACATGAAATATCTGGGGGCGGTACGGCGCGGCAGCGGTCCAATATCACGAGAGCCGCGCATGTATCGCGATGTTCAGATCGGCCCGAGCATGTCTTTGATGATGGATAACGTCAACATCATTATTTTCCCGGTTCAGTACTCGAGGAAGGCTTATGCCGATCAGTGGAAGAATCAAACCGCAATGTCATCGACCAAGGGGCGGATCGTGGATCACGTTGGCTTCAGCGTCGAAAATCTTTCCGAGGCTCTTGAGAAAATGCGGAAGGACGGCGTGAAAGTGACCGACGAAATCAAGACTGCGGCCGGCGGAAAGATCAAGTATGCGTTTGTCGAGGGGCCGGACAAGATCCGAATCGAACTGGTGGAAGGTCAGGCGCATAAGGAATAGCGAGCGATCTCAAAGGTATGGAACAACCAATCTGGAACTTCGAACAATACGGCTCAGACGAGCCCGGGGACGAAAGCAGCGTCAACCTGCGCGCTTATTTCGATCGGATGCCCGACGAAAAGATGCGACAGTATTCGCCATCCTGGAGTGACCAGCAATTAATGGAATGGGATGGAAACTTTAAGAACGACGGCGAACTCCTATTGCCCTGCTCGGAACGGGACGTGGAGGTGGGCGAATACCGGGCCGTTCTCGAGGAATGTATCAAGTACCGCAACCGAGAGCGCGCTGGTTTGAAGCAAGGCGCGTAAGCCGCTTGCGAGAGCGAAGCTCATTCCTTCTTTGCCCCGGTATCGTCTATCGGTTCGGGATCATCCAGCAACGAAATCAATATTCGCATAGCGTGCTGTGCACGGTGTACGGCTTGCTGCCTTTTATCGTTCCTTCTGCGTTATGACAATCATTACAAATCGCGGTCCGCGGCGCGCGACGGTGCTTAAAGCTGGAGTCTTTATGAAGATCGTGGCAGCCTAGACACGTCGGAAAGTCCGATCCCAGAAGAGCAACATCACGAACATTTCTTAAGATATGCCTGTCGCCGGGATTCAAACTTTCATCGTCGGCCTTTGAAAAATCCACGTCATAGTCTTGAAACAGATTGTCACCGGGGACGAAATTGTTTGGATAGGGCAAACCTGTGGACTTAGACCGAGCCATTCGCAAATGGCATTGCGCGCAAGTCGAGGTAATCGCCTTCACATCGCTCCGGTTCTTTTTAGACAGGTAAGCCAGGGCAATGTTGCCGGTGTGGTCGGGGTCGACAATGCCATGACAGGTATAGCAATCAAGGCCAAACGCGGCGAACGACTTTGTAGCGGCATCTATGCCGGTTGAATGGCAGCCGGCGCATCGATTGGGGAACTTCTCTTTGTCCCAGCTCGGCTTCTCCGAATCGATCCATCGCAACACACGGCCGTTTGCCAGCTCGGCTTGCGCGTTGAGCATCGCGAACTTGCCATAGCCTTCCTTTTTCAAAAAGCGAACTCGATGCCGGCTTCCCATGAAGTACTCGACCTGGGATGCCGCGCCCGAAAGAGATGCCTGACCCTTAAGAATGTCTTTGAATTCGGGAGCATCCTCGGATTGACGCACCGCAATGCCATGCGGATTTTTTTGCCATCCTGGACCGATGTCATTCCGATGACAAAACAAACATTCGTCGCCATGTACAAACTCTGGAACGGGCTTTCCAACGTGGTTCCTTCCCCATCCCGCGGGATCGAGCTTCTTCTCGGCCTGCAAAACATCGGCGGCCGACCATTGCCCGGATGTGTGGAAACATACGAATGGGAGAGTAAAGGCCAGCAACGCTGCGAGTTTTATCCGTCTTGCGGCGGATGCGTGAGGTTGACTCGAACGCGATCTCGGCCCGAGAAAGCGATCAAGCGGTGGGATTTTCTTCATGGCCCGGAACACCTCAGCTTCCCGCGAGGAAGAGGCCTCGCGCGCCCGCGGGAGAACTTGGATCGGTAATCGGCATCACCTGGGCGGCTTTGCTGGATTGGCGGGAGATTTTGGCAACATAGCTTCCAGCCGCGACAGCAGATCGAAAAAGAACCCGCTCTCTCGCCTGGTAGTCCGAATGATTCGGCCGGCCTCTGCTGTCTGACTACTTGCGTCGACGGTCAACGTTAGGTAGAGCCTGCTCAGGTTGCCGAACTTCTCAACATCGACAATGACCGCCTGTTCCCTCCCGTCCTGAAATCGTGTGGTCAGCGGCTCTTTCGTGCCAACGCCTTCCTCGCTGAAGGCGAACTTTTCGGCTTCCAGTAAGACAGCCCTGAGACTCTCCAACTGAGTTATCGAAAAGGCGTATGAAATTACATGTTCGTCGCTGTCAGAAATAACAAGACTGTAGCGCACCGGTGGTTCGGGTACTCGAGTCAGGGTGAACGTGAAGTCGGGCAGTTGTCCCGCGGGGAACGTGGCACCGGTCTGGTTCTCAATCCCGGCGACCTGTCCGGTCGCCGCCGTACATAGCATCGCGAACGAAGCCAGCATCAATAATTTTGAGATGGAGAGTTTCACAATTTCAGTTGATCTTCGAAACGATCATATTCAACGCGATTCTACGAATCAAGTTCATCCGTCGGGAATAGGGTTATCGAACGCGGCTGCCTGGAACCGACTCACTTAAGCAGGCGCGAGAGCCAATGCATTATGTTGAGAGCGAGTTGACGATTGTCAAATCCCGGCAGGTTCATTCCGAAGCGGAATCCCTGCGGCGTTATTTGTGCGGTGAGCATCGCCGCCTCGCCCAGGATGACTACGCGCCCCTTGCCCGATTCCATAGCGATACCCTGGGCCCGACCCGCCGCGCTCACTTGCTTATGATCGGGAGGGGCGTCTTCGGCGGATGAAGGCTTGAGCGCTGCGGCAGCGCGGACGTCCATCGCTGTATCCGCGAGTGCCAGGAATGGGACGCTGCCATCCGGACCTTTGAGCGAGGTCCCGCTAAAAGTGACGATCTTATTGATTCCTTCGGAAGCGGTTCGACCGCGTGTTATGGCGTGATCCTGAAGAAGATGGTTTGTTCGCGTGAACAACAGTTGGGTCTCATCGGCTGATTCTCGATCATAGTTCGATCTATCGAACGTGTGTCCTTTTGTGATGTCTACGTTGAGGCGTTTGGCTAGCAGGTCCGCTGCGGCGCTGAACGGGAGATGACTAATGATCAGAAGCAGACTGCCCCCGGCATCCACCCAGTTCTTGACCGCATTACTCTCCTCTTCTGTGAACGCCGATGCTTCCGGTTGATTTTGGGGTCCGCTTGGGTTTGCAATCACCAGGATATCGAAACCGGACAGTGCCTTTTTCGAAAACTCCCGCCCGTTAGGCAGAACCTGATAGCCATCGGTGCTTATCAGATCGACGAATGGTCGATATGCCCCATCTACGGTGACAGCATTGTTGTGAGCCTCATCGAAAAGCACTTTTGGGTGCCGCCGCTCATATGCTGGACGAGAAACACGCGCGCTGAAATTGCGGTCAGCAACAGCCTGAGCATATGAGAGGTTGCTTACTGGGGTTGAAGCCACGGACAAACAGACGCAGCCGATCAGCGTGAAGAGAAGAACGCAAACGCGCGGGGTACACATATTCAGACCTCACTGTAATACCCTGCGATCTCAAAGCTGCCCGTAAGAAGTTCACGCAGAGTGCTCCAAAGCTTTTACCGTCGTCTCGATACGATAGTCAAGTTGCAGACTCGCGGCCTCTCTGCGGTATGTTCAGTTACAATAGACTTCTTCGATCTGTGATCAACCTTCCTTAACAACGGTTCCCAAGGACGGCAAATTCGGACCGATTAGCGAGGGCTGAAGGGGCAGGCGCGGTCTTGAAGAATCCGCTTTAAATTTTGTGCGAATTCTCACTAAAATTGCAAAAATTTGATGTTGACATTTGCCAAGAAAAATACTATTGTTGCGCCCCTGAGTATTACGTCATACGCTTCCGGGGGGATGAAAATCGACGGATTGTCGAAAGTCGAGCTGCTCGAGAGGCGCGGCTCTTGCCCAGAAAAAGCCCATCATAGCCGACTCTTTACGGGCTATCTTGAGGCTACTCCGAATGCATGCCACTCGTGACCGAGTAGGACAGGCTCTCAGGTTTGAACAGTCAATTAACACAAGTCGACATACAGGAGAATGACTTATGAACCGCCAAATCGATCCAAGGTTTCACGCGCGCTTCGGAGCAAAAATCTCTAACGTACGAAACGCAGTATTTGCCTCGTCCTTGATTAAACTTTGCGCACGCCCGGGTTTCATACCAATAGCATTAATCGCATTGTTCGTCATAACGACATCCGCCAGCTCTATTTTTTCCCCTGTACGGACGGTAAGCGCCACCACGGAAACCATAGTTACAACTGAGGCTAATTACACCGTCCCCAAATCCTCGTGGAACCTGGGAGAGACTGCCCACGCGCGGGTAGATGGAGAACCGTTGCCAACCGGTTCCGTGCCATATGTGCGAAGGGTCATCTGGGTGGCTCCAGACGGTTCGGTTGCCCAAATACACCCGCTCGACACCGATCCGGACACGGATGACTATTCGATTCCATCGAACGGAGCATTTGCGCAAGTAGGCACATGGACCGTCAAGACTATCGACAATCGGGGAGTCGGACACGCGTTCGCTAACTTCAGCGTATTGAGCGCGACGGCCCCTAATGCCGACCTGTCGATAACCAAGTCCGGTCCCGCTCTCGCGAATGCCGGAGACAGTGTGAGCTACACGCTTACGATAACCAACAATGGTCCGGACGCGGCGCAGGACGTAGTGATCAGGGATCAGGTTCCGGATAATACGACCTTCGTCTCCGAGACCCAGACTGCCGGGCCGACTGCGACTTGTGGAAACCAGGTAACAGATGGAATTACCACCTCAGTCTGCACCATAAGCAGCCTCGGCGCGAACGCGGTCGCCAGTTTTACGCTCGTCTATACGATTGGTTCTGGCGTAGGGAACGGAACGGTAATTTTCAACGGTGCGACGGTAACAAGTTCCACTAACGAAATAAATTCGGAGGACAACCAGGCCAGCTTCAACACCCTCGTTAGTAGTACACCTCCGCCGCCTCCGTGCACTATTAATTGCCCTTCCAACGTAACGGTCGACAACGATGCCAATCAATGCAGCGCCGTTGTGACGTATGCTACTCCAACAACGTCGGGCAGTTGTGCGGATGAAACCGGTAACGTTCCTCCGGTTGTGTGTTCTCCGCCGTCTGGCTCAACGTTCCCGACTGGATCCACTCCCGTGACTTGTGCGAGTGGCGGGAACGCGTGCACGTTTACAGTCACGGTTCATGACACGAGGCCGCCGGTGCAGCCCACAATCAGTTGCCCTGGCAACATTACGACGGATGAAGACTCCGCCGGATCCGGTTCGGCCATAGTGAACTATCCCGCGCCGACGACAACCGGTAATTGTGTAAACACGACGTGCTTTCCACCGTCGGGTGCGAGCTTCAGCGTGGGCACTAACCCAGTCAATTGCTCGGCGACGGACTCATCCAACAATATCGTTTCCTGCAGCTTCACCGTGACGGTCAACAGTACGTCAGGCGCTGGATGCATGATTACCTGCCCTGGCGATGTCACGCAGACCGCGAGCGCCGGCCAGTGTAGCGCGGTGGTCAACTATGCCGCCCCGACGACCAGCGGCCCGTGCGGGACCGTGTCTTGCGCACCGCCATCGGGATCTACATTCAACGTCGGCACGACAGCCGTGACCTGCACTGTCAACGGAGGACCAAGCTGCGATTTCACGGTCACGGTCAATGCTTCGAGCCCACCGACAATCACAAGCTGTGCCGCCAATCGGACCCTATCGGTTAATGCAGACTGCGAAGCAGCCATACCGAACATGATTAGTGAGGTTCACACGACGGGGTGCTCGGTAACGGTCAGCCAATCTCCAGCCCCGGGAACAATCGTGGGCCCCGGAACTTACGCGATCACTTTCACGGCAGAGAATTCCGCCTGTGATCCTGATGCTGTCCCAACTACCTGTCCTACTTGCACGGCGACGGTGACGGTTGCGGACACGACTCCGCCGGTGATTACTTCGGCATGCCCAGCGCCTACAAGCGCATCGGCCAACGCGAATTGTCAGGCCGCGGTGCCAAACGTGACGGGAGGGATAACCGCGACAGATAACTGCACCGCTCCCGTATCGTTGACAATAACCCAGAGTCCGGCGGCTGGAACTTTAGTCGGCGCCGGCACAACTACGATCACAATCTCCGTGAAGGATGCCGCGAACAACAGCGCGACTTGCACTACGACATTTACGGTGAACGACACCACTCCGCCGACGGCGTCATGCAAGAACGCTACGGTAGCGCTGGACGCGAGTGGTAATGCCTCGATTACCGCTGCGGACGTGGACAACGGTAGTAGTGATAATTGTGGCATCGTCTCTCGCACGGTGAGTCCCAGCACATTCACATGCGCTAATAAGGGCGCTAACACGGTAACGCTGACAGTGAAGGATGCGGCTAACAATACATCCACCTGTCAGGCTACAGTGACGGTCGTAGACACTACGCCGCCGACGATCAATTGCCAGGCCGATATCGTCGTCGATTTCGACCCGGCGGTAAATGGGGCAGTAGTTACGTACACCACGCCAGTGGGAACAGATAACTGTCCCGGGGCGACGACTACGCAAATCGCGGGGTTGGCGAGCGGAGCAACCTTCCCGGCGGGCACTACGACGAACACTTTCAGGGTTACGGATGCCGGCGGCCTTACGGCACAGTGCTCCTTCAAGGTCACGGTAGCCATCACGTCGATCATCGGTCTGGACAGTGTGTCTATCACCGGCTCGGGAATAGTGGATAGCTACGACTCGAGCGGCGGATACCCGGCGACGAAGGGAAGCCTGGCCAATGTTCTAAGCAATGGCACCATCACCGTGGGAGGAAGCTCGAAGGTGTTCGGCAACGTTCGCTCTACTCGTGCGGGCGTGACCGTCTCCGGTAGCAGCCAGGTAAACGGCAACGCTACCGCCGGGACTACCGTCTCGGTTATTCCCAGCGGCGTTGTGACTGGAACGATCACCAATAATCAACTGGCTCCGGTTATGACGCTGCCTTCAGTACCGGCGTGCTCGCCGTTCAGCTCGAGCAGCGGAATCAGCGGGACCTTCTCCTATAACCAGACCACAGGCGATCTGACGCTAAGCGGCGTGAATATCGCGACGCTGGCCAACGGCAACTACTGCTTCCATAACGTGACTCTGACCAACAGTGCGCAGCTCAAGGTCAACGGGCCGGTGGTGATTAAGCTCACTGGCACATTGAGCGCGAGCGGCGCGACGAGCATAAACAATACAACGGCTATCCCCGCCAATCTTCAGATACTGTCGAGTTTCAGCGGGAGCAACGGAGTGACGATAAGCAACGGCACCAACGTTCAATTGCTGATCTATGCTCCGGGTACGAATGTTACTATCTCGGGATCTGCCCCTGTTTTCGGTACGGTTGTGGGGAAAACGGTCACGATTTCAAACAGCGGGATGATCCACTACGACGTGCTGCTCAAGAATGCGTGGCCCGGCATATGGAGCTTGATTCAATGACACCTTGGAAGATCAGCCTTTGAGTGTTATAGAACATAGGCTGATGGCTTCCCGGTGTAGAGGTACTTTTGACAGACTTGTGGCTTCTCGATTAGAGCTACACAGGAATTCGGAATCTCTTAAGCCATGAACAGGAATACGTTCAACTCAAAAGGAGAATGCATCATGAGAAAGTTTCGCTTTGCGCTCAACATACTGGCTATCGCAGTTTTTAGCCTCGCTATTTCGTCGGTGGCACAGGCACAGGCGACTCGTACGTGGGTATCGGGTGTTGGTGATGATGCCAACCCCTGCAGCCGCACGGCGCCGTGCAAGACTTTTGCAGGCGCGATCTCGAAGACCGCGCCCGGCGGCGAGATTTCAGTGCTCGATCCCGGCGGTTTTGGCGCGGTGACTATCACCAAAGCCATAACGATTGATGGTGAAGGCACCCTTGCTGGACTTCTTAACGCCACTGTCAACGGGATCATCATCAACGCCGGTGTGAACGACGTTGTCCATATCCGAAATGTGCTGATCAACGGAACCAGCGGCGCAAGTATCGGCCTCAACGGCATTCGCTACCTGGCAGGGAAATCGGTCATCGTCGAGAACTGCATGATCTCTGGTTTCAGCCAAAGAGGCATCGATGTGAGTTTAGGCGCCAACACGGGCAAGCTCAGCGTGATCAACACCACGATCACAACCGGGTTCGAGTGTATCGGAGGTCAATCGGGCATTTTTAGTATCGCGATCTTCAATTCCCGGCTCATGAACTCTACTAATGCAGCCCTCAACTTGCTCACCGGCTCGGCTACGATCAGCGATTCGCTGGTGGCCCACAACTCCAGCTTCGCAGTCATCGCTCAGGGCAGCGCATCAATCACCTGTGAACGCACCGTGATATCGCACAATGGCACTGGAGTAAGCGCGACCGGGGCATCCGCGAATGTGCTTATTTCCAATGTGACCATCAACAATAACACCACGGGGATTGCGAACTCCGGCGGTACCGTTCGTTCGTTCTTGAATAACAGCATAGCACCCGGCCAGGGTGCACCGAACGCCAGTACCGGCCAGCAATAGGTTTTGGCGCGGCAAAGCTGAACTTTCGATTTCCCTCCTGCCGGACCCCGGCAGGAGGGAAATCTGTCTCTCGACATCGCTCGCGTGATTATCCTGGAGTTGTCGCGCCTGAATTCGGGTCGCTACTCGCTAATCCGAGATCCGGGCGCGGGCTCTCGCCCATTGCCGGCTGCCGGTTAGCGGCTCCCTTATTTACGAAACTATCCCCTCCTCAGTAACGGAAAGCACACTCGCAAAGCAGTTCAGAAAAATGCAGGCCATTGAGGTGAGCCTTGTCCTGCCTGACAGACATGTCGCTCTACCATCGCTTGACATACCCGGGCGACCCACTGACGATGTCGGTTTGCGAGGGCCCGCTGCGACTTGAAGTCGTGCCTCGGCCTTTGATTATTCGAAACAGCGTTTTTCCGCGACAGCCGAAATTCCTGCTTCACAAGGAATTGACTGTATGATAAATTCTGCCGCAGTTTTGTTGGCCACTGACAGGATCGAATCCTTTGAAGTCTGAGTAGGAAGCTGGAGCGAACATGCAAAACTCTGTATCGACAGTCGAATCACAAAACTGGACGATCGACCCAACTGAGCGCCCCTGGTATGACAAGCCGAATGCGCTTGAATTGTTAGAGGATCGTCGCAGAGAACAGAATATCAGCGATGAAGATTACGCGCTTCTTCGTTGTTGGGCTACCGACGGTTACTGCGTCGTCTCGGGGGTCATACCAGAGCAGGTGATCGATTCGATGATGCTCGACTTTGACAACCTTTGGACTGCCGACCGGCCGTTTGACGGCCTGACCTTTTTCGACGTCCCGCTCGGCCCTAACCGCGGCCGCATCAACGTGTCTCACGAGGAGCTGCTCAAGGTTGATCTGCCACAGCGACTCGCAGCCCGAGACGTCCCCAACTGGCGCATCAACCATTTCGATGCGTATTCCGATGCCGCAAAAGCGATCTTCGACAATCAGGAGTTGATTCGCTTGACCGCGTTGATCTTCGATCGCGAGTCGCTACCCGACTCGACCCTAAGCTTCATGTACGGAAGCTCTCAGGACGCGCATCAGGATACAGCGGTATTTCATATTTTTCCGCCAAACTACATTATCGGCGCGTGGATCGCTTGCGAAGACATATCGCCTGACTGCGGGCCGCTCATGTATTACCCTAAATCTCATCTCGAGCCAATCTTTGAACAGTTCGACAACTATCCTCAAACAAATTTGAGAACGGCGAACCTGGACGGCGCGAGGCAGTATCGAGACTATATGAACCGGCTGACGCAGAAATATGAACGCCATCTCTTCATCGCGAAAAAGGGCGACATACTTCTTTGGCATGGGATGCTGTTGCACGGGGGCGCTGCGATAAAGAATCCCAGCCTGACGCGCAGGTCTTATGTCATTCATTACGTCCCTCCTGGTATGAATGTCGGCAACGATGTAGTAGGGCCCTTCAACTGGTAACAGGCTGGATAGATCAAGGGTAAAGGCTAAGCAGCCGCGACACTGTCGCGACTACCGCCCACGTCGCGGGCGGGGCCTTCAGACCTTGCGACAAAGTACCTGGTACTGTGCTCCGAGCGGCAGGCTTGATAAGCGCGGTTCGAGGCTTCGAAACCAACTGAGCGCTCGAGGAAAGATAAACAGAAAACTGGTGCTCAAGACTTCAAAACCCGCTCCTTCCAACATGCGTCGCGTCTCTGGAGGCGTGAGAGTGATCGCATCCTTATCGAACGGAATGCGGCTCATAACGTACTTCGTGCCTGGGTTCCACGGATTGTTTTCCCAGAGGGCGAACAAACCGCCTCGCCGAATTGATCGATGGATGTAGTCCACAGCCTTAGCGCGCTCGTCAAGCGGGATGTGATGAAACACTCCATTGCAGAACGCCAGGTCGATGCGCTCGGCTGGGTGGTATTCGTGAAATTGCAGGAACGCCGCGCGCGCCGAAGGGTTGGCTTGCTGCGCTACTTCGAGAGATTGCTGCGATACATCAACCCCGATGAGAGACCCAACACCGATTAACTCAAACAGAAATGGGACCGCCGATCCCGTACCGCAGCCGAAGTCCAATGCCGATTGAGGCCGCTCCGCAAGCTTTCTTAGACAATGCGCCAGCCAGGCAATCCGGCCGCGAGCGAAGTAAGTCTTGTCCTCGCCCGAGACGGAGATTCCCTCGGCCAGGGCGGCATCATACTGCGCGGCGTACCCGTCAAACTGATGTTCAGCGCGAGTCTCGCTCACTTATCGTCTCCGCATCCCCAGGATACTTACGAAGAAGCTGGATAGAATAGTCTGAAACCCGAGTGCCGTTAGCGTTGCGCCCGGTATGACCCATCGCATTGTCTGACTATAATCCAGCCGCCCGAAATCATGCATTCTCCATTGATTGACCGCAACCAGCAGCAAACCTAAACCCGCCAACAGCGAGGTCCCGCCGATGATTAGCCCGCGCTCAAGATAAACATGGTCAAAGAAGCGCGTCAGATGAGGGTCATCCGGCATGAGGCCTTCGCTGATCGCGAACGTCTTTGTAAAGATCGCGAATAGAATTGATTGATAACCACAGAGAATTGCCAGGCTCGAGAATAGAAGTGTGTGAGCGTCGAAGGTCAGTCCCTTAATGGTGAATCCGGGCATCGCCAAACCGTAGCCCACGACGCCCATAAGAATCAGCAGCATCCCCGGTATGAGGAAGAGCCAGCGAGGACTGTACATCAGAAAGAACCTGAGTGTGCGCCAACCGTCGCGAAATGTTTTCAGGTGCGGTGCGTGCGCCTTTCGGCCGTCCGGGTGCAGAGTGATGGGAACTTCTGTTATGCGCGCTCTGTAGAGACTTGATTTGATAATCATCTCGGTAGCAAATTCCATCCCCGTGCAGCGTTGGGCCAACCGCTCGTAATGCTCTCTGGTAAACCCGCGCAGTCCGCAATAGACATCGCTTATTGGGGCGTGAAACCACTTTCTGGACATCCACGAAAACATCGGATTGCCCCACCACCGATGCAAAAAAGGCATTGCCCCGGGCATCACCCGGCCGCCCCCGAGCGGTAACCTGCAGCCCTGCACCAGATCGTAGCCCTCGCGGAGTTTTTCAACGAAGCGCGGCACTTCAAGGAAATCGTAGCTATCGTCGGCATCGCCCATGATGATGAACTTACCGCGCGCCGCCGCAATGCCTCCCATTAGTGCATTACCGTAGCCCTTTTCTTTGACCGGAACCACTCGCGCTCCCATACTCTCGGCTATCGCCTGGGAACCGTCGGTGCTGCCGTTATCAGCTACTATTATCTCTCCCTGAATCTCGTGGCTTTTCAGCGCGCGCTGCGCCTTGCCGATGCACGTCTCTAATGTGTCCGCTTCATTTAGACATGGCATGACGATTGACAGCTCATATTGAGATCTCTCGCCCATGTTCAGATCGTCCTCGGTCCCTGCAGTTGTAAGACTGACGTGCCTTTCCATAAGAGTTCTTCAAGATTAATTCGGCGTTTTGATTGGAGGAAATCTATCCTTTATCAAGTAGGATTGCCAGCAAAATCAAATGGTGTAATTGACTCCAGGATCCATCAACGGCAAGCCAAAGTCAGGCCGAAGTAATCCATAGTTAGAAACGCACGGTAGTTGATCTATCACAGTTGACGGCGTCGAAGTTTGCGAAACAGCGCTTTGTAGGGCACAGCGAAGAGGAGCGCCACCAGGCTGATAAGGATGATATCGAAGACAAGACTGTACAGGAACAGGTGCCGCTCAACGTCGGGCTCCCCAACCGCAAGGACCGGTACGACAAATTGCAATGCCGCAATGACGACCAGTGTACCTAAAGCAGCATACCAGTCTCGGTGAGCGGCGTGCTTGATCAATCCCACAATGGCAATAACCGTCCCGACAATAATAAAGCAGCCAAGCATCCATATGTTCTTAGGGAACACTGAATCCCTGATCTCGGACCATGGACCTGGCGGCTGCGACTTGAACGGCTTACCCGACTCCCTTGTGTAGTAACCGAGATGATCGATGCGAGTGATCAGCGTGTGGCTCGCACAGCGTCGAAGGAGATCATACAGTCGCGCCGGCCGTTCGAGATAAAACTTAGCAATGGTAGTCGTGTGGATGCGTTGCTCGAAATCGGTTCTCAGGGAAGCTGAACTCATCGGGCCGGCTCCATACGGGCCCACGCCTGTATATTTTATCCAAAAAAAATCCAGCCCGAGACCGTCAAGGTCCTGGTCGGGAGTTTTGGAATTGGGCAGAAGATCCTCGAAGATGGCAATGTAATTTGCATTTCGGCGAAGCCATTGCGGCGATTGCGCCTGGTACCAAACCGCCAGTATGCATAGCGCGCAAGCGAGGGAAATACCCGCCACAAATCGACGGCGCAAGCTTATTCGACCGGACAAGTACACGCCGAACAACGCGAGCGGCAACGCAAACACCACGAACATCGGTTTGGCAGTGATCAGGATGGCAGAGGCCGCGAAGTAACCAACCAATAACACCCACGAGTTCCATTGCCGGCTGATAATCAACAGCGCACAGCCCAGCGCGAGCAACAAGCTCACCATCGCCGTAGGCTCGGAATAAAAGGTATTGAAGTAGGCGATATAACCGGCGTCGGTCAACAAGAAGATGGTTGCCACCGCTATTGGCGCCCGTACCCGCAGTCGCATACGCCGAGTTGCGAGCAGCGCAAGATAGATTGCAAGCAGAAACAGTGCGAGATAAATAGCCCCGAGGACCCTGATGTCAAAGAATTCTTTGTCAACGAAGGCAAGCGACAGACCGCGAGCAGCTCTGACGAAAAGCTCCGTCGAGCTTCTATACCCGTCGTCCTCCTGCACCGGAGTAGTGATTCGATATGTCGGATTGAAGTAATAGAAGGGCTCATCAATCGTTGCATGCTCGAGCCCCGGCCTCGTGAGAAAACGACTGAAATCGCCGTTATCGGCCATCCCCATCGCGGGGTACACGAACAGGCGGTAACCAACCAGGACCGTCACCACGAGCAGTGAACATATCTCGAGACTGTCGGGCTTCAACAAACTCCGCGACGGCGTTATCCCTTGTTCGTATGCAACGGTCATCGAAAGGTGCTGACCTTCTGAAATCAGAGTCCGAACAGACTCCTAATTCATCCAGTTTTCGTGAAAGTTGAAACGAAGCTGAAGGCGCCCTGGAGCATCAGGTCGTCAAGAGGACATTGCAGGTCGTCTGAAAATCCTCGAGTTGCACAACGCCTGGATAGCTTCGCCTGCCCCACCTAACTTTCGAATGTAATCTTTGTCCCGAAGATTACCTGAACTATTGGATAGGCAGGCATCTGAACTCTATCTTCATTACGGCAATGAGCACGTAAGGGTCTTCGGTGAATTTCCCAGTTCATAATCAGTGCCCGCGATCTTCACATGGATCACATGCGGCTTGTGATCTCTGAGCGCGGGTGGAGGAGTATAACTGTACCCATACTTCCCGGTGCCTTTCCCCAGGGTAACCAGGTCTCCTCGAACATCATTCGCTTTCACCGTCGACAGCAGCGTGGTGCCATCGTAGATCTCGATGTTGAGCGCAGCTTCAGGGTCAGCCTGATTCCACGCCCAGCCGTGTATTAAATCACACGTACCGATATCAAAAAACCCTTCATAAAGGGGCGGTCCAGACGCTTTCGGCTTGGTCGCCGTGTTGGCGTTAGATGAGGTATTGCTATTCTGGGTCTGCTGGGGACTCGAACAGGCTGTTAAGAGAATACTGACCGCCAGCAATGACGCGACAACAAAACAGCGAAGGTAACTGAACATTTATTGTGTCCTCCCAAGAGCCGGAATTATAAACATCGGTCATTACAATTGTCTAGATGACTTGCGCCGAATTCGGTAGTTGATGCAATTGTGTGTTGCCCGGGACTCAAGCAGTCTTGCCACAAAGGCACGAAGACACAAAGTTCCACGAAGAAACGTCCTTAGTGGTCCTTTGTGCCTTCGTGTCTTAGTGGCATTTCTTCAGCAATTCAAGATTGCATCACCACCCCGAATTCTTACTTGTCGAGTGTAAAAACAATGACGGCAACCTGACGGTTCTGCGAGCGGGGATACGCAACGCGCCCGACCGAACCTGGTCAACTGGGCGTTCTTATTTCGACAAGTGTGCAGGGCTGACGAGAAACCCTTCATCAGCCCTGCTTCGAAGTTATGACCTTGCCGAAATGGGGATATCGCCACTGGTTCCCCAGACAACGGTTGCGGGCGATCCAGTCGAGCTATTGATGATCAACCAGAAGCCGCCGGCCGTTCGCCACACCGAGTTGTCAGACTTCCCGTCTCCATCGTAATCCGCCGGCACCGGCACGTCGGTGCTTATGCCCCAGCCCACCGTCGAAGTAGAACCGTTGGAGCTCTTGCGTATCCACCAAACGCCGGTACTCGGCCGCCAGATGGCGATGTCGGTCTTTCCGTCGCCATCGTAGTCCGCCGCCACTGGAATGTCGCCGTTCTGTCCCCAGCCGACATTTGTGATCGAAGAGTTCGAGCTATTAATGATGAACCAAGTGCCGGTGGCAGGTCGGAATACCGCTACGTCGGCTTTGCCGTCGCCGTCGTAATCTGCTGGGGCGACCTTATCACCGGTTGTTCCCCAGACCACCGTACTGGGTGAGCCAGTCGAACTCTTAATGATGAACCACGTTCCGGTTGCGGGTCGCCATACGGCAATGTCGGTCTTGCCGTCGCCATCGTAGTCCGCGGGAGCCGGCACATCGGAGCTTACTCCCCAGCCCACCGTCGTCGTCGACCCGTTCGAGCTATTGCGTATCCACCAGACACCGGTGCTCGGGCGCCAGATGGCGATGTCGGCCTTGCCGTCGCCATCGTAGTCTCCAGCCACCGGCTTGTCCCCATTCTGTCCCCAGCCAATAGTCGTCGACGAACCGTTCGAGCTATTAACAATGAACCATGTACCGGTGCTGGGCCGGAAGACCGCCACATCCGCTTTGCCATCATTATCAAAGTCGAAAAACTTTTTGGGAGTCCCGCCCGTCGGCGTATACACTGCGGTCATCGTGTGATTGGTATCCATTGTCACATTAACGGTGGAATTCGTTGTGAAATCCGCACCGTCTTTTTGCCATTTTTGGAAGTTATTGGCGCCTGCTGTTGCCGGCGCTGTCAGGGTGACTGTCGCGTTGGTGTTATAGCTTCTAGCGAAAGTAGTGACCCCGTTACCCTGACCGTTGATGTCATTGGGGGTCACTGTAATGCTGACGCCGCTGGAGGGATTTGATGACGCAACAGTCAGACTTTGGGATGTTCCCAGCGCAAGGCTCAGGGAATAACTGCCGGTTTCCAATTGATTGAACGAAGTAGGTTCGATGGTATACGTGCCGGTGCTCGGGAGCGTAAAGAAGCCGCTTCCCGTCGGTATTCTCGCGTTTGTACCGCCGGCCCCGTCATCGTCCTCGGCAATTACGGACCCGGTCGTGCCTTTCAAATAAAGATAAGCGTCAAACTGCGAGGAGGTCAGCGTGATCGCCACTCGTTGCCCTGCGGTTCCGTTAAACGTATATTGGTCCGCATAATACTGCCCACCTCTAGCAGGAGAACGGCAGTCCACAACGCTCAAGCCCCCATTTATTGTCTGGCCAAAAGCGATTGGCGCCGGCGCGCAAGCCTGTGGCAGGTCCCGCTGACGACCGATCCACATGTATCTTCCGATCGTGTTGGAATTGCCCCCGCCGGATGTCATGTAGTACGTAACGGCTGCCCAGGAATTGCCGAAGTCCTTGTGAGGCCGCGCGGTTAGAAAGTCTCCCCAGGCATTACTCGATGGCCCGGCCGTGCTGGTCGCCACCGCATAACTGTGTAGTGGCGCGAATCCACTCTCTACGTCGTCATTGATCCAAAATGCGGTGTTCGGGTAGAGGGAGCCGCCCCCATAGGCAATTAGCCCGGCCTGATTACCCGCGGAGTTTACCGAGCCGGTCATATAAAGCCAGGCAAAACTGCCGTTCCAAATCGCCTGTTGAGTAATCAAGGCACGGTTCGATTGATTAAAGCGCCCCACGATTGTATAGGGTTGTGGAAAGGTACCGTCCTGCCTGGCCGGCCACATAAACGACAAAACGCCTCCGGTAACGGTCGCCCCTAAGACTTTAGTGAAAGTCCGTGCCGCCCAATTCCTTCCGTCTGGAGTTATGGATACTCCATCCTGGCCCATGAATGTGAATGGGTTTAACGCAATGTCATCCCAAAAAACACTCCCGCTGCCATCATCCCAGCGGTGGATTCTCAAGGTCGAGGTGGTCAGAAAGGTAGCCCAATACATCGTTGTGGCAGCCCCGTCTGTACAACGCGGGGAGCCGACATCTGTTCTGACTAGATAGCTGGATGTAATCTGGCCGCCTGCAGCCAATTGACTCAAGGCGATCCGCCAAACAACCGATCCGCTGAAACCATTGTCACTCGTTCTAAAGATATTCGAGGTCCCGTAAAGGAAGTTAGAGGAAATCGTCAGATTCGGAAAATCCATCCAGTTGCCGGTCGCAACGCCGAAGCCTTGCGGTGTAAAGTCATAATAGACCCACGAATTGTTTAGTACCGCCGTGCTTCCGATAGAACGGGCGATTCGAAGAGTGCCTGAAGAACTGTCTTTGATATACTGCAGCGCCCACAACATCATGTCTTGATTGCGAGCGTAGTTGACGACCTGATCGCAACAGAACCCCCCATTTACACTGGGAAACGTCGTATATGGATTCACATAAGTAAACGTATTGCCGCCATCAGAGGACCGCGCCGCGTACCAGTTCCCACTCATAAAAAGCGTGTTGCCCATATCCCCGATACTGGGTTCCTGAATCGTCGATCTCTGACTCGTGGACACCTCTGTCGACGTCAGATCATGCAGCGTCTGGAAGACGACATCGTTTGGCGCTCCCGGCTCCGGCTTCTTGATGACCTCAGTTGCGGGTACGGTTGGTCGCGGAATCGTCTTCCATATCTGTCCCTGAGGCACTGGCACTTTCGGCTCCTCGGAGAGCTCGTCCTCTTCGTGTTCTGTGAGAGGAATCTCCGAGTAAATCGGTCCCTGCGCCTCGTGTGGCATAACGGTAACGGTGGCCACAGAAGCTTGGCCGGAACCGATCACCGATTTGAGCTCACCTTCAGCAACTCTGCCACCGCGGGCCACACTCGGTCTACGCGTTCTTGCCTCGCCAAGGGGGTTTAAAAGGTGCAGCAACAAGATCATCGCTATTAGAAAGGCTGCTTGACCTTGAAACGAAAGCGAACAAATGAGCAGTGACTTTACTCTTTGCCACATAATAGTGATGCGTATTTTAGGTGAGGTATGTGAGGAGCTCCTAGTTTTCATCTTTTCTCCCGTGGGGCCTTCGAGCCGGGGCCGGACGGTTCGCGCCTACCCCAGTCTTAGCGGTTGTAGGTTTCTTCTCGCCAGGACTACTCGGAGGGTCGACTGGCGAAGACGGAGGATGATTTGTTACCTTCCCCGGCGGAACGGGTACGGGAAGGTTCACCTGATCAAGCAATTTATCTCTGTCCGTGGGGCTTTGCGATTCTTTCCCCTCCTGTCCTTTTGTTTCTCTGGGAGTGGAAGTCCCGGAACTTGTTGACGCCCTGCCGGAACGTAAGACTGTGGACCCGCTCTTTGGCGCCGATTTGGTTTGAGAATCGTTCTTGCGTGACACAGTCGTCCGTTCCTTCCCACTCTTTAATGACTTTTTGGCCGTTTTGTTTCGCGCTCGAGGCACTCGATCCCGTCGAGGCTGATTGGAGTTGACTGCCGTGCGATTTGCCGAATGATTGTCGGCGCTCGTAAATGCGCTGAAATGTGGACTCCCTGGCGCGACAAAAGTTAGCGATATCAGACCCATCCGCAGAAAGGCGCAGATAGGTCGGGCTTTCAGGCTGAGATTGTTAAGAGGCATTTTAACTCCGTTCTAAATTATGTCGCGCGGCTTCTTACAGCACCGCGCAGCGGGGCTCGCGAGAGATGCTATGAACCGCAAGAGATCGCGTTCGTTCCAACCTAAGTAATTGGTCCAGCGTACAAACCTGATGCCGCTAAGGACTGGCTGACGGGTAGACATTCCAGACAATCGCCCAGCCATCAGCCGCTTCCGAAAAATCCCTCACTTAGAATCCTCTTCCGCTAGTGACGACAGTATTTGCGGGTTTTCGTGGGCCGAAGACCAGGCCAAAACATTCCAGCGCGCGCGATTGTATCATTTGTCTCACAAATTGCAATAAGTTTTTTCGCGGAGCCTTGGATTGACCAAACGGTCCCTCACTCTAGCACCGCAGATGTCCTCCGAAAGAAGAGGCCGGACGCGCTCAATAAACTCTAATGGGCGACAATTGATGTTCAGCTCAGAGAACGGGCGGTACTGACCAGGAACTTCGCCAGACTTCTCTGGCTAAAGCGGCGCTAGAGTTTCGAGGGAACTCGGGCAGCTTGAACGAGGTGGCGCAAGCCTACTACAATCACGTTCCGGCAATCTCTTTGGTGTCAATCGATATTTACCACCGTGTATGAATGAATATCTTTCGTGGGCGGCCGAGCATCTGGGCGCATGGTGCCTCATACTCCTGGCATCTTATGGTGTTGGCCGCGTACTGCTGCGCCGAACTTCATTCGATTCATTCGCCGAACGGTTCGCGTTTACTTTGAGTCTCGGGTTGGGCGCCTGGGCGCTGCTGCTGTTCGCGCTCGGTTTGGTTCGTCTGTTATACCCCGGAATAATACTTGGCCTGACCGTTGCCGGTGCTCTTGGCGCGGTTGCGCAACTGGCAGGTCCCGGATCAAAACTTCTCCGCCGCAGATTGAAAAGATGGAGAGAATTTGTTTCGCTGCGCAGCGCCGCCATCATTGCGCTCGTCGTGTTGCTCTTCGGTTATTGGCTCCTCTTGCTACTAACGACGCAATATCCTCCCTTTCATTGGGACGCCGTCTCACACCATTTGCCCCTCGCTCGCGAGTTTCTCCTGCAGCACCGCATCGTGGCCTTGATGGGGAGCCCGCATCCGGTGATGCCGGCATTGAATCACATGCTGTTTGCGTGGGGCCTTGCGCTGAAGGACGACATTCTGGCGCAGATGATGGAGCATACATTCCTTATGCTCACGGCGGTTGGCCTTTACGCGTGGGGCCGGCTACAAGGACGACGGTTGTTCGGTTTGGCTCTTGCCGCTTTCTGGCTTGGTAATCCTCTGGTGCTTTGGCTGGGTGAATCCGCTTATGTAGACATTGCGTTGGTTTGTTTTGTTTTTCTTGGCGTCTACGGCTTGCGGCGGTACCGGGACACCGGACAGGCGAGCTGGTGGTTGCTGGGGATGACGCTTCTGGGCATGGCCGCCGGAGTGAAGTTGCCGGGATTGTTTTTCCTGGCCGTTGGCAGCGCACTCGGACTGTGGTTGTTTCTGCGCGCGAAGATCGGCCCGAACGCTCCCGACAAGCAAGCCGCGACGCATGAACCTGAAACGATCGTTGAAGCGCAACCACGGATGAGTTATGGGTTACTCATCTCAGGATGGGCGCTTGCCGCATTGTTTGTGATCCCCTGGTATGCGTACATTTTTTATCACACCGGCAATCCACTCTGGCCCACGTTCCCCCAGTGGGGCCGTGGTGATTGGGGCGCTCCCGCTGTGATCGAAAACACAAATAGCTGGCTCAGGAATGCCGCGGAGCCGAGAACTGCCGGGAATTTTTTGTTGCTGTCGCTTGATTGGTTGAGATATCCCGAGCGGTTTCAGGCCGAGTCAAATCTAAGTCTGTTTCCGTTGGTCGTCGCCTGGCCAATCTCGTGGCTGTTTGCTCTATGGAACCGCTCGATTCGGTGGACGGTCCTCTGGGCCTTGAGCTTCACAGTCTATTGGTTCTTGTTTCCGCATTTGCTCCGCTATTGGCTGCCTGCTCTGCCGTTTGTCATCGTGGCCTTGTATGAGAGCCTGCGCTGGATGATGGAAAGGACCGTCCGATCGAAGGTTATTAATGGATCGCTCTGGGTGATCCTCTTACTAGCAGGTCTGGCCTACGGAGGCCGCGCGGTTTGGGAAGACATCAAACTCAAGGGGCCGCCGCCGGTCGACGCAGCTTCTCGAGAGTTTTTGGTTTCTCGCGCGAGCGGCTATCGAGCGGTCAAATACATCAATAGCCAACTGCAGGACGGAGACAAGGTTTGCATGATCGGCGGCAGTTATCTCAATTATTACTTGAATGCGCCGGTGCTTGATTTGTTTGGCTTGTTGCAATCGGGGAAGATTCCTCGATTTGACTGGCCCGCCGATCAGTTGTGGCAGCAGTGGATTGAATCGCAAGACGTCAACTGGATATTTCTGAATCGAGCAGATCAGCAGGCCGTCTTATCAATACCCAGCAGGAATGTCATTGTGGATCCGTTCTGGCCCGATTACGAGCTGGTTTATGCAGACAGCGCCACGTGGGTTTTCCGGCGCAAGCCTGTTCCACCCGACCGGCCTCCTACGTAAGGACAATTAATACTTTACCGCGATTGCCACCAGACTCACGCCGCTCCAGGGGAAGACGCGATCCACGCGCTTTATGATGGGCATCATGATGTCGATCAGTTTAAGCTGAACGCGAGAGAATGTTCTGCGACGAAGCACTTTGCCATTCAGCCACCACCCGGGCGCCGAGAAGCGATTGAAATCGAACATCTGCTCTATACGGAATCCCGCATCCTTGAGGACCTGTTCGAATTCCGATGTCGTGTATCGGAGATGGTGTTCAAGCGCCTCGTCCAACGTTCCGTACAGACCCGGGTGCTGCGGCACGAGGACAATTGCTTTCCCGCCCGGTTGAAGCGCCGACCATAAATTAGCGAGCGCCCGTCGCGGATCCTTGAGGTGCTCGAGGACGTTCAGCATGATTACGGTATCGAACTGCTGTTCCAACCCGCGAAAATCGTCCGCGTCCTGCGCGTCTACTTCCATTATCCGAAGGTATGGCTTCCCAAATGAATATGACCTCAGGTAGTGAAGATAGTTCGGATTGATGTCGGATGCGATGTACAGCTCTCGCGGTATGAATTGGTTCGTCAGGTTTCCAATCCCGGCGCCTATCTCCAGCACGCGGTCGCCTATAAACGGGCGCAGTGTCTCTCCCATCCACAGGTTGAACCGCCGTGTGCGCTCCAACTCGACAAGTATGTGCGAGCCGTACTCGTCCTCTTTGTACAAATCGTCGATGAGCCAGAAGCGCACCATCGCCATCAGCGCCAGCAAGCCGTCACGCGCGCGAATTTTCTTGCCCTCGGCGTTGGTTCGCGGCAGATAGCGTATCGGCGCTTCGAATATGCGCGCCCTTCGCTTTGCCAGCTTGAACACAAGTTCAACCTCAAATCGAAAGTCGTTGCTTCTGAGCGGTATCGACTTGAGCAAAGTTGCGTTTACAGCCTTGTAGCAAGTTTCGATATCGGTGAGCGTCAGATCTGTGAACCAATTCCCCAGCACGGTAAGGACTTTGTTGATCATCGTATGGCGATACATCAACGCCCGGCGGTAAGGCGCAGACAAATACCGCGACCCGAATACGGCGTCCGCTCCTTCTTTCGCAAACGGCACCAACAGGGATGGGATATCCGCGGGATTGTATTCAAGATCGGCGTCATGTATTACGACTATCTCGCCCGTCGAGTGCGAAAGCGCGGTCCTGATTGCAGCGCCCTTCCCACGGTTGGTTTCATGCGCGATCAGCGTAATACGCGGGTCCTCATCCGCAAGCCGCTTCAAAACTTCGAGCGTACCATCGGTGCTCAAATCATCCACGACGATTAATTCGAGACTGCTTATAAGCTCATGTTCGAGTGCAAGAACCCGGCGCAGGCTCGTCTCGACCACGTGACGCTCGTTGTACACAGGTACTATGACGCTGAGACGATACGACGTCGCGATGGTCTGTTCGTAGAGCGGTATTCGGTAAAGAAGAGAGTTGGCGGCTTTCATCGTCTAACCTCATGGGCCTCGAGTGGGCCGCATGTTTGGCCAAATGAGGCTAGCATGGGGACTATCATAACTCAACGCGAGGCTTCGGTAAGTTGAGTAGTGTTCGGATTCTGCGTTGCTTAATAACCTTCGCGTGCTTTGCGGTCCTTTGCGCCTTTGCGCTGAGTATTGTGTCTTGCGCTTCAATGCCCAATACTCAGCGCAAAGCCGCAAAGGACCGCAAAGCACGCGAAGGACTAACCTATACTCGGGGGCGCTGCCTGATATAGAATGCGAAATCCCTGGGCGAACCATTCCACCAGCGAACTACCAGCAAGGAGTTGAGTCATTCAAATACCGTTAGTAGATCTCAGGGCGCAATACCTCACCATCAAGCCGGAGATTGACGCCTGCATACAGCGAGTCGTCGACAACACCGCCTTCATTCTCGGCAAAGAAGTAACCCACTTCGAAGATGCATTCGCGGCCGCCGTCGAAGTGAATGGCGCGGTTGGAGTTGGTTCCGGAACTGCCGCATTGCATCTCGCGCTGCTCGCGGTTGGCGTTGGACCGGGCGATGAGGTCATCACAACTGCCCACACATTTATCGCGACTGCTGAGGCGATATCGTTGACTGGCGCGAGCCCGGTTTTCGTAGACATCGATCCGCTTACGTACAACATCGACCCCGGCCGCGTCGAAGAGGCAATCACGCCGCGCACCAAAGCGATCGTACCGGTGCATCTCTACGGTCAGCCTGCCGAGCTTGAGCCGCTGCGCGACATCGCGACCAGCCATGGTCTTTGGCTGATCGAGGACGCTGCGCAGGCCCACGCGTCGGAATACTTTGGAAAGCGCTGCGGCAGCATCGGCGATCTGGCTTGCTTTAGTTTTTATCCGGGAAAGAACCTTGGCGCTTACGGTGATGCCGGCGCGGTCACCGGCAACGACGAGGCGCTTTTGGAACGCGTGCGCAAGCTTCGGGATCACGGGCGCACCACAAAATACGAGCACGAAGAAATCGGATACCCGGAGCGGATAGACGCGCTGCAGGCGGCAATTCTCGGCGCAAAGCTGCCGCATCTGGAACAGTGGACCCAAGCGCGCCGGGCGCACGCGCGCCTCTACAATGAGTTGCTGTCGGGCGCTGGCATCACAACTCCCTTCGAATCTCCAAACGTTCGCCACGTTTATCATCTCTATGTGATTCGCACCGCGCACCGCGACCGAATGTTGGAGCATCTGCATTCAAAGGGCATCGGCGCCGGCATACATTATCCGATTCCGCTCCACCGGCAACCTGCCTACTTGAAGCAAGGCTACGGCGACGTGCGGCTGCCGATCACGGAGCAGATCGCGAGCGAGGTTATTTCGCTGCCGATGTACCCCGAGCTTAGCCGCGAACAGATCGAGTACGTGGCGCAGGCAGTGAACGAGGTTATTCGCTAGTCCTGTATGGGCGGTCCTCCGTGGCCGCCCCTCCTTCGAGGAAGCGCTTCCCCACTGAGGGGCGGCCACGGAGGACCGCCCATACAGGAGTGCCCCTGGTCGCTATCGAAACCTTTGTTACAAGCACCTAATTCCGGGTTAGTCCGGCATCTCTTCATCAGTTCACATAAAGTTAAGGATTTCGATCTTAGACTTGATACGCATCTTACTATACTGCGATCCGCTTCTGATGTAGAATTCGACTTCTCTTGAGCGGACGGTTCCCTCAAGCTCTCCGGTAGAAAAGTTCTAATTGAAAAAGAAAGGAGCGCCCCTCTTCTTCGTCTGGTCAAGGTACGTTTGATCGACTGCCAGATACTGAGCCGGGCTTTGCACAATTATGAGAGTTTCAAACATTCTGCCCCACGCCTCGCGACGTCTGCGCGACTTCACAGGAAACAGGCTTTTGATATTTGCATTACTGGCGAGCTTTCTGCTCGGGTTCGTTGCGCTGTCCGGAATCAAAGGCCCGGTTACGGGCGCACATACTTCATCCGCCTTCACGCCGGGCAATCTTGTGATTTATCGCGCCGGTGACGGCAGCGGCAGTCTTACAAATACCGGCAATCCGGTCTTCCTGGACGAGTACACGACTGCGGGCGCATTTGTTCAGTCAGTAGCGTTGCCCACCGTTGTCAATGGTTCGAACAAAAGACTGATCGCGAGCGGCGTCTCTTCCTCTGAAGGACTCCTTACGCGGTCCGCCGATGGGAGCTATCTCCTTGCGACGGGATACGACGCAGCGCTTGGCGGCGCCGTCAATCTTACAACTTCGACGTCGGCTTCCATCAACCGAGTCATTGCGCGTGTTAGTGGCAGCGCCACCATCGATACGACGACCGCGCTGACAGATGCGTCGACAGGGGCTAGTGTTAGAAGCGCAATTAGCACAACCGGAACCGATCTATGGATTGACGGTGGAGCCGGAGGAATTCGCTACACGACCCTCGGATCTACGACGTCAACTCAATTGAGCACGACCGTAACGAATCTGCGACAGACGAATATCTTCGCAGGTCAGCTTTACGTTTCTGATTCCTCCGGAACTGCGGTTAGGCTGGGGACAGTGGGCAGCGGTACTCCCACCACGTCAGGTCAAACCATCACCAATCTCCCAGGGTTCCCAACCGCCGGAAGTCCGTACGCCTTTTTCTTCGCTGACCTCAACGCAGGCGTTAGCGGATTGGACACAGTCTACGTAGCGGATGATACCAACGGCGCTGGCGGCGGAATAACGAAGTATTCACTTGTAAGCGGAAGCTGGACGTCGAACGGAACAGTCGGCACCGCCTCGGATGCTTATCGTGGCCTGACCGGCAGCGTGAGTGGTACGACCGTCACTCTGTACACGACTCGTAAAGGAGGCACCGGCGCCACCGGTGGCGGAGAATTGGCGACTTTGACTGATGCGAGCGGATACAACGGAGCGTTCACAGGAACGCCGATGTTGTTGGCAACCGCCGCTGCAAACACGGCGTTCCGCGGTGTTGCGTTTGCGCCTAATCCTACGTCAACTAATCCGAGCGGCGTTGGCGCTGCCAATCCCAGCACGGTTGCTCCCGGCGGCATGACGCTTCTGACTGTGACCGTGACTCCTGGTACCAACCCGGCGAGCACCGGTCTCGCGGTTACTGCCGATCTGTCGATGATTGGCCTCTCCGCGTCGCAGACTTTCCTCGACGACGGAATGAATGGCGACGCTACGGCCGGCGATAATATTTTCTCGTATCAGGCTACGGTTGCGCCGGCGACTACATCGGGCCTCAAGACGATGCCCGCCACTATTACCGATGCCCAGATGCGAACCGGCAACTGTAACATCTCTGTGACCATAACCGGCTCCTCGACAAGTCCGTCCGGAGTTGGAGCAGCCAATCCAAACTCGGTTACTTCAGGGTCGTCGACCCTCCTGACTGTCACCGTTACTCCGGGAACGTTCCCGCCCAGCACCGGCCTGGCGGTCGTCGGCGATCTGAGCACGATTGGCGGTTCGGCCACTCAGACTTTCTTTGACGACGGATCAAACGGCGATGCAACGGGGGGCGATAATATTTTCTCCTATCAGGCGACGGTGGCTCCGGCAACCACTACTGGAAACAAAACGCTCCCGACAACTATCAGCGATGCGCAGATGCGCTCGGGCAATGCGAACATTTCGCTGTTCGTGCAGAATGCAGGTTCGCTCACGCCGATTCATAACATCCAGGGCTCAGGTAATACTTCTCCGCTTGTTGGAACTATGGTGACGACTACGGGGATCGTAACCGGAGTCAAGAGCAACGGCTTCTTTATTCAGACGCCGGATGCAAGCGCCGATGCCGATCCAAACACATCGGAAGGCATCTTCGTGTTCACTTCGAGCGCGCCTCCTGTTGCGGCCGCGGTCGGAAATCTTGTGACCGTTGCCGGAACGGTTCAGGAGTTCATTCCTTCGGCAGATGTGAACAGCCCGCCGGCGACTGAACTCATAACGCCCACAGTCAACCTGTTCTCGACCGGCAATCCTCTGCCTGCGGCGATAACCATCACCGCCGCGGCTACGCTGGTGAACGACGTAAGCAACCTCGAGAAGTACGAAGGCATGCGAGTGCATGTCGACTCGCTCACGACGATCTCGCCCACACAGGGGACCGTTAATGAGCCGAGCGCGACGTCGACCTCGAACGGTACGTTCTATGCCGTAGTCACCGGAGTTGCCCGGCCGTTCCGCGAGCCTGGGATCGAGGTCCCCGATCCGCTGCCGGCAGGGTCGCCGTGTTGCATACCGCGATTCGATGCAAATCCAGAACGGTTGCGAGTCGACAGCGACGGACTTGTAGGCGCGGCAGTGCTGGAAGTAACCACCGGCGCGACGATCGCAAATGTCACCGGACCGCTCGACTACGCTTTCCGCACTTACACGATCCTGCCTGATCCCGGAACGCTCACTCAGGG
>Ga0134124_10000360_pt1 | contig 39623 bp, 40 predicted proteins | sample KB304_FD_96880 | JGI IMG/M metagenome (GOLD analysis project Ga0134124, IMG submission 96880) | Terrestrial soil microbial communities without Nitrogen fertilizer from Kellogg Biological Station, Michigan, USA - KB3-0-4 | ecosystem: Environmental > Terrestrial > Soil > Unclassified ... | reverse complement strand
ATCGCGACCAGCGCCAGGAAGGCGATCAGCGCGATGAAGCCCCCGATCATGAAAATGTCGCCGTGGGCGAAGTTGATCATGCCGATGATGCCGTAGACCATCGTGTAGCCGATGGCGATCAGGCCGTAGATCGAGCCGAGGGTGACGCCGTTGATGAGCTGCTGGAGGAAGACTTCCATGCGTTCAAAGCTCGGCTTTCGCCTGAGGCCCGCCCCGGCCGGCGGCCTGTTTCGTCGATTCCTCAAGGCTTAACAGGGCGGGGCGGGAGCGGCAACGCCGGGAGCGCGTGGGCGTGTTATTAAGTCGCGCTTGCGGTGAAGGAGCGGCCGATGTCGCCAAACCTGGAAATTGCGGTTCGCTTTGGCGCCTTCGCGACTGTCTTTGCCGCTATGGCGCTGTGGGAGGGTTTGCGCCCCCGCCGCCGGCTCGTGGTCGGACGGCATCCACGATGGCTGAGCAACCTGGGCATCCTGGCCATCGACATCCTGGCGGTGCGGCTGCTGGTGCCGGCAAGCGCGGTCGCCGTCGCGATGCTTGCCGGCTCGCGTGGCTGGGGTCTGTTCAATCTGCTCGACCTGCCGGCCTGGGTCGCGACGATTGCCGGCGTCGTCGCGCTCGATCTTATCATCTATGCGCAGCATTACGTGTTCCACCACGTGCCGCCGCTGTGGCGGCTGCACCGCATGCATCACGCCGACGTCGATATCGACGTGACCACCGGCGTGCGCTTCCATCCGATCGAGATTTTGCTGTCGCTGCTGATCAAGATGGCGGCGGTCGTTGCACTCGGAGTCCCTCCGTTGGCCGTGCTGATCTTCGAGGTGCTGCTGAATGCGACGTCACTGTTCAATCACAGCAACGTGGCGCTACCGTCCTGGCTCGAGCCAATCGCGCGCTGGATCGTGGTCACGCCGCAGATGCACCAGGTGCATCACTCTGTCGTGCGCGCGGAAACCGACAGCAACTTCGGCTTCAATCTGCCGTGGTGGGATCGCCTGTTCGGCACTTACAAAAAAGAGCCGGCGGCCGGCGAAGCGGGCGTGACCATCGGCCTTCCCGTGTTTCGCACGACCGCCGAGCTCGGTATCGTGAGGCTGCTGACGCAGCCGTTTCGTAACGATCGCGCATGATCCCGAAAAGTGGGAACCGGTTTTCGGAGAAGATCATGCGCAAATCAAACAGGCTGACGCCCGATCAGTGCAGGCCGCCGAACATCCAGATCAGCAACAGGATCGGCAGCGGAATTCCGAGCAGCCACAGCAGAAGATAGCGTCCCATGGTTCAGTCCCTCTGGTTTTTTGCCTCAGGTGACACAACAAACGGCGCATGAGCGCGAACCGTTCCTGTTCAAATGGCCGTGGAACCGGGAACCAAACTCGTATTCCAAACGTTGCATTGATCCTGGGCTTGCGGGGGAACAGCGACAACAACCGGTTGGAAGGATACCCGATGAACCAGAATCAGAATCCCAAGCAAGGCGGCCAGCAGCAGCAAGGCGGGCAGCAGGGCGGGCAGCAAGGCGGCGGGCAGCAGAAGCCGGGCCAGCAGCAGCAGGGCAATCCGGGCCAGGGTGGCCAGCAGGGCGATCAGAAGCAAGGCGGTCAGCAGGGTGGCCAGCAGAGCGGCCGTTAAGCCGCCGCTGGACGAGGACGGGAAGCCCCGCGTCAGCGCGGGGCTTTTCGTTTGTGCGATAGCCTAGGCGCGCGCGAGCCCTTATGCTGTGCGCCTTATGTCGATGCCCGCGCTACCGCTGTTTCATCTCTACGGCGATCCGCCGGACGATGGCGCATTCGATTTCATCCATATTGAGACAATTGCGTCGCGCTCCTCGGTGCACGACTGGACCATCCGCGCGCATCGGCACCGCAACCTGTTCCAACTGCTGGTCATCGAGCAGGGCGGCGGCGATATGAGCTTCGAGACCGCGACCGTGTCCTTTACGGCGCCGGCGGCGATCCTGATACCGGCGACGACTGCGCACGGCTTCCGCTTTACGCCGCAGGTCACCGACGGCTGGGTGGTGAGCTTCACCGAGGACGTTGCCGACGCGCTCGGCGATCGGTCGGGCGAGGCATTGGCGCGGTTGAAAGCGGTGGCGACTGAGCCGTTGTTGCCGCTGGCAAACGTCGCGGAAAGCAAGCGGCTCATTTCGCTCTGTGCGGATTTGAATGAGGAGGCCTCGCTCGCGCGCGAAGGTTATCGCCTCGCCATGCGCGGGCTGCTCGCGCTTATCGCCATCGAGGTGGTGCGGCTGGCGGCGAGCCGGGCGCGCACCGGTGTTGTGACACTCACGCGCAGCGATGCGCAGGTTGAGGACCTACGCCACCTGGTCGATCAGCATTTCCGCAAAGAACGCCTGCTCAGCTTCTACGCCGACAAACTGGCAATGACGCCCGACCGGCTCAACGATCACGTCAAGCGCGCGACCGGCGTCACCGCCGGCCATCTCATCCGCCAGCGCGTGCTTACAGAGGCCAAGCGGCAACTCGTATTCACCACGCAGCCGATCCATGAGATCGCCTACGATCTCGCGTTTTCCGACCCGTCGCACTTCACGCGCTTCTTCCGCAAGCAGACCGGCATGACGCCGCAAGCGTTCCGTGAGGGCAGGGGCGGTTAGGCTTTCTTCAGGGAACCGCGTTTGATCAAGGCGAAGGCGCAGAGCGCGCCGAGCAGTTCAGCCGCTCCGCCGCAACCCAGCGCCGCGCGCATGCCGGCGTAAAAGCCGTCGCCGGCGGCCGGCTGCTGGCCGGCGAATGCCGCAAACAGCGCGCCCAGCATCGCCACGCCGAGCGTTGCTCCGATCATACGCGCCGTGTTCACGATGCCGGAGGCGGTGCCGGAGCGTTCCGGTGGAAGGGCCGCCACTGCGACGCCGTTCACCGGCGCGGTGTTGAGGCCGAGGCCGATGCCGACGACGAACAGCGCGACCTCGCTGACCGCAAGACTTGTCGTTGAGCCTGTGCAGGCGAGTGCCAGCGCGCCGATCCCCATGCAAGCCATGCCCGAGGTCATTACAACGCGCGGGCCGAAGCGGTTGAGCAAAACACCGACGCCCTGCGACACCAGCACAAAGCTCACCGACATCGGCAACAACGCAAGCCCGGCGATGAAAGGATTGGCGCCGCGCACTGTCTGAAAATACAGCGGCATGATGAACAGGAGGGCGTACATGCCGAAGGTCATCAGCCCAGCGCAGGCGAGTGTCGCCGCGAATACTGGCCGCCGCAGATAGTGCAGCGGGACGAGCGGGCCGGGCGTGCGCAGCTCCACCCAGGCAAACAACGGCAGCGTGATCGCGGCCACGGCGGCGATGCCGAGGATGATCGGTGAGGTCCAGCCCCAGTGCGGGCCTTCGATGGCTGCGAAAGACGTGGCGCCCAGTCCGACAATAGCGAGAGCCTGACCGGGCAGATCGAGATGGCGGCCTTGCGCCTCGGCACTCTCGCGCACCGCGGCGTAAGTGAGCGCCACCGCCAGCGCGCAGACCGGCAGGATCACGTAGAAGATGCTGCGCCAGCCGACGGCGTCCACCAGCCAGCCGCCGAAGGTCGGCCCGATGATGAAGGCGATGCCGTTGCAACTCGCCCAGATGCCGATGGCATGCGCGCGCTCCTCGCGCTGCGGATAGGCGATGGTGAGAAGCACCAGCGACATCGGCACTTCGAAGGCAGCACCCAGCCCGCTGACAATGCGGCCGACGATCAGCACGCCCGGCGTCGGCGCCAATGCGCAGACGAGCGTGCCGGCGATGAACAGTGCGATGCCTAAAACGAAGATGCGGCGGCGTCCGTAAAGGTCGCCGAGCGTGCCGCCGGTCAGCAGCAGGCTCGCATAGACGAGATTGTAGCTGTCGATCACCCACTGCATCTGGCTGACGCCGGCATGCATATCGGCGGCGATGCTCTTGACCGCGAGGTTAACGACCGACGTGTCGATCTGCGCGAACAGCACGCCGAGCGAGGTCGCGATCAGCACCAGGCGCTGACGTGCGGGAGTGTGTGTGCCATCGAATAACGTCAAAACCATCGCTCTCCTCGTCCTCTTGGCTCCGGAAAGCACGATGTAGGCGCATGGGTCGCGAGCGCGACCCGTTTTCTGAGGGAAATTTACAGGCGGGAACCGGCCGCGACGTGGTTAAGCGGCTAACAAGTAAGGTAAAGTTTTGGTTTCTTTTGAAAATCGCATTTGAGACGAATACCTATGGGGCCTGTTCTAGGAGGATCCCATGCGGACAGTTTCCAGCGCCACCGTCGCCACCATTCTGGGCGTCGCGCTCTACTTCACGCTGTTCTGGGGCTTCGATGCGTTGCGCATGCTGACCTCCCCGACCTACGGTCTTGAGGACGTGTGGCGTTCGCAATTCGTCTTCGGCATCGGCCGGGTATTCGGCCTCACGCCTATCGGCCTCATCCAGCTCGCCGCGTTCTTCGGCATGGTCAAGCTTGCGGTCGCCGCGATCTGCGCCGTGCACATCGCCGACCGTTTGCGCTGTCTCGCCGGTGGGCGTCCCGCGTCGGAAGTGCTCGAGGGTGGGCTGATCCTGGTCGTGCTGGTGACCATCGCATCGGCCGGTCCGGCGGTGTGGTCGCAGAACACCGATCTTGTGCGTGAGCAGGCCATCCAGTTGATGCTCGCCGCGGTCGCCACTGGGCTCTGCATTGTCGAGCGCAGCTACCAGAACAAAGCGGCGGACGAGGTCGACGCTACGCCGGTCGCCGCCACTGCCGCCGCGGCCACCGAGGGCACGCCGTTTCGCCCCTGGCGCTAACAGTTCCTCGTGTCATTCTGACGCGGTGCTGTCTCTGCAAACTCGATCGCGTGTGCTTGTGTAACGTCGCACCCGCCGCCTATATCCGAAGGGAAGGAGATTCCCCGATGGGCGCGGATTGCTGCGGCAGCAATGTGAAGTTCGAAGGTCTGTCGGCTGACTACAAACGCCGGCTGTGGCTAGTCATCTTTATCAACGCAGGCATGTTCCTCACCGAAATGGCGGCCGGCTCGCTCGCCGGTTCCAACGCATTGCAAGCCGACGCGCTTGATTTCCTTGGCGACTCGGCAACCTACGGCATCAGCCTGGCGGTGATCGGCGCCTCAGTGCGCACGCGCTCACTCGCCGCCATCGGCAAGGCCGCAAGTCTGAGCCTGATGGCGCTCTGGGTGTTGTTCATGACGGCGTATCATGTTTTGGTCGTCGGCGTGCCACGCGCCGAGGTGATGGGCGCTATCGGCATTTTGGCGCTCGCCGCCAACGTCGCGAGCGTGCTCATTCTCATGCGATATAAAGACGGCGACGCCAATGTGCGGTCGGTGTGGCTGTGCTCGCGCAACGACGCCATCGGCAACGTGGCGGTGATGCTGGCGGCAGTGGCGGTGTGGTGGACCGGCACGAAATGGCCGGATCTTATTGTTGCCGCGATGATGGCGGGCCTGTTCTTCTGGTCGTCCGTGCGCATCCTGCAGCAGTCATTTGCCGAAATGCGCCAAAGCACATTGGGCCACAGCCACAGTCACTAGCCTTTCGCGATCTCCTCGATCACGCTCGCCGCTTCCTTGAACGCGTGATTGGCGGCCGGCACGCCGCAGTAGATCGCCTGCTGCAGGATGATCTCCTTGATGTCGTCTATCGTGAAGCCGCCCTCGACGAGCGCGGCGCGCACATGCATCTTGAATTCATCCCACTTGTCGAGCGCGAGCATGGTGCCGATGACCAGGATACGGCGCGTGCGTTCGTCGTAATGCGGCCGCGTCCATATCTCACCCCAGGCCGCGCGTGTGATGAAATCCTGGAATTCCGAATTGAAGGCTGTCTTCTTGGCGTTGGCGCGATCGACCCAGGCATTGCCCAGCACCTTGCGGCGCTGAGTCATGCCTTTCTCGTGGCGTTCTTTTTCGTCCATGAGCGACTTACCCGAGCAGGAAATTGAGGGCGGCTTCGGTGAAGGCCTTGGGCTGCTCAACGTTTGAAATATGCGCCGCGTCGAGCGCGACCAGCTTGGCGCCCTTGATCGTGTTGGCGATGTGCTCGCCGGCGGCCGGCGGCGTGGCCGGATCGTGCTTGCCGACAATGACCAGTGTCGGCCGGGTGATGGTCGGGTTGGACTCGCGGAAATCCATATCACGCACCGCTTCAACGCAGGCGATGTAGCCCTCGAGATTGCTTTCGAGGAACATCTTGGTCATGCGCGCGATCGCCTGCGGATTGCTCTGGATGAAGCCCTTGGTGAACCAGCGCTCCATGTTCATGCCGACGATGTGAGCAAGGCCGTTCTCGCGCACGGCCTTGCTGCGGTCGGCCCACGGTCCCTTGTCGGCGTAGTAGAAGTTGGTGTTGGCGAGGATAAGTTTGTCCATGCGGTCAGCAGCATTAGCGCCGAGCCACTGACCGTCCATGCCGCCCATCGACAGACCGCACCAGTGAGTTTTCTTGATGCCGAGCGTGTCGAGGATATTGATCACGTCGCGGCCGAACAGACCGAAGTTGTACGGCCCCTTGGTGGCGCCGGACTTGCCGTGGCCGCGGCGATCCCAGCGGATGAGGCGGAAGTGCTTTTCGAACTCGGGGGCCTGGTGGTCCCACATGTGCAGATCGGTGCCGAGCGAATTCGACAGCATCAGTGCGGGCGCGCCTTCGCGACCTGAGACTTCGACATTGATCGGGCAGCCATCATCGGTAGTGATCGTGGGCATCCGCTAACCCCCTAAGTGATTGTTTTGACGTTGGCGACACACCTAAACCGCCGCGCGCCCGCTGCAAAGCTCTTTTCATGGCCCCGGCAACGGCTTAAAGCCGTTGGTCAAAGAAGAGTGAGGAGACGCCAATGGCGATGACGATGACGGGGGAGGTGCAACTCCCCGCCAGCCGCGACGTGGTCTGGGCCAAGCTCAATGACGCCGAGGTACTCAAGGCTTGCATTCCCGGTTGCGAGGAGCTGATCAAGTCCTCCGACACCGAAATGTCGGCGGTGGCGGTGACCAAGATCGGTCCGGTGAAAGCCAGATTTAAAGGCAAGGTACATCTCACCGATCTTGATCCACCAAATGGTTACAAGATTTCCGGCGAGGGCGATGGCGGGGTCGCGGGCTTTGCCAAGGGCGGGGCGACCGTCGTGCTCACCGATAAGGACGGGGGCACGCTGCTCACCTACAACGTCGAGGCCCAGATCGGCGGCAAGCTCGCCCAGCTCGGGCAGCGGCTGGTCAACGGCGCCGCCAAGAAGATCGCCGACGATTTCTTCAAGAACTTCGCCGCCTCGGTGGGCGCCGCCGTCGCCGGCCCCTGACCGTCCGTCTCTCTTGACCCGGTAACCAGTGCGGGTCCAAAGTCTGCCCGAAATCGCTCGATTTCGGACCCTAATGGCTTGGCGCCTGCAACGGGCGCGGCGAAAAGAGGGCTTTTGGCCCCGAATTTGGGAGGTACGCATGCCAGCGGTATCCATGACGGTGAACGGCAAGACCGTCACCGGCGAGGTCGAGGCACGCACTCTGCTGGTGCAATTCCTGCGTGAGCATCTGCGGCTGACCGGCACGCATGTCGGCTGCGACACCTCGCAGTGCGGCGCCTGCGTGATCCACATCGACGGCATCGCCGCCAAGTCTTGCACGCTGCTGGCGCTCCAGTGCGAAGGCGCCAAGGTCACCACCATCGAGGGACTGGCCGAGCCGAACGGTCCGCTGCATCCGATGCAGGAGGCCTTCCGGGAGCATCACGGCCTGCAGTGCGGCTATTGCACGCCGGGTATGATCATGTCGGCGCTCGACATCGTGCGCCGTCACGGCAACGAGCTGTCGGAGCACACCATTCGCGAGCAGCTTGACGGCAACATCTGCCGCTGCACCGGCTATCACAACATCGTCAAGGCGATCGCCGCCGGCGCGAAGAACATGGCCAAGGGAGGTGCGCCGCGTCAGGCCGCTGAATAGAAGTCGAAAAAATATAATCAGGGAGAGACCGCCATGAGCGCGACCGGGATCGGCGCGGCGGTGCGCCGAAAGGAAGACTTCCGCTTCATTACCGGCAAGGGCCAATACACCGACGACGTGGTGCGCCCGGGCGAGACCCGCGCCGTGTTCGTGCGCTCGCCGCACGCGCACGCGAAGATCAAAAGCGTCGACGTGACGGCCGCGGCGGCCATGCCTGGCGTGCTCGCGGTGCTGACCGGCGCCGAGCTTGCGGCGGACAAGATCGGTCACCTGATCTGCGGCTGGATGATCCATTCCAAAGACGGCACGCCCATGAAGATGTGCCCGCATCCGGCGCTGGCTGCGAGCAAGGTCAATCATGTCGGTGACGCGGTCGCGGTGGTGATCGCCGAGACGATGGCGCAAGGGAAAGACGCGGCCGAGAAGGTGAAAGTCGACTACGAGGTGCTGCCGGCGGTCACCGATCCGGCCAAAGCCGCCTCCGGTCCGCAGATCCACGAGATCGCGCCGAAGAACACGATCTATCAGTGGCATCTCGGCGACGCCAAGGCTGTCGACACGGCCTTCGCACAGGCCAAGCACGTCACCAAGCTCGATATCGTCAATAATCGTCTGGCGCCAACCGCGATCGAACCGCGTGCCGCGCTCGCCGAATACGACGCCGGCACCGACAATCTGACGCTCTGGAATACCTCGCAGAACCCGCACGTCGCGCGGCTGGTCATCGCCGCCTTCGTCGGCATGGCGCCGGAGCACAAATTGCGTGTGATCGCGCCGGATGTTGGCGGCGGCTTCGGTTCCAAGATTTTCATCTATCCGGAGGAGGTCGTCTGCCTGTGGGCCGCGCGCAAGGTGCGCCGCCCGGTGAAGTGGACCTGCGACCGCACCGAGGCCTTCCTCACCGACGCGCATGGCCGCGACCACGTCACGCATGCCGAGCTCGCGCTCGACATGAACGGCAAGATCCTGGCGCTGCGCGCCAAGACGATCGCTAATCTCGGCGCCTATATGTCGACCTTCTCATCGTCGGTGCCGACCTATCTCTACGGCACGCTGCTGTCGGGCCAGTACGACATCCCGCATATCTATTGCGAAGTCGATGCGGTCTACACCAACACCGTGCCGGTCGATGCCTATCGCGGCGCCGGCCGTCCCGAGGCGACCTTCGTGGTCGAGCGCCTCGTGGAGGTCGCCGCGCGTCAGCTCGGCCTCGATCCGGCCGACCTGCGCAAGCGCAACTTCATCAAGTCGTTTCCGCACCAGACGCCGGTGATCATGTCCTACGATGCCGGCGACTATCACGCCTCGCTGAAAAAGGCGCTGGAGCTTGCCGACGTGAAGGGCTTCGGCAAACGCAAGCGAGAAGCGGCGCGCCGCGGCAAGCTGCGCGGCATCGGCTATTCGACCTATATCGAAGCCTGCGGCATCGCGCCGTCGCAAGCGGTCGGCTCGCTCGGCGCCGGCGTCGGCTTATGGGAGTCCGCCGAAGTGCGCGTCAATCCGACCGGCTCGGTCGAGGTGCTGACCGGCACGCATGCGCACGGGCAGGGGCACGAGACGACTTTTGCTCAGCTCGTCTCGGAGCGGCTGGGCATTCCATTCGAGAACGTCTCGATCGTGCACGGCGATACCGACAAGGTGCAGTTCGGCATGGGCACCTACGGCTCGCGCTCGGCCGCGGTCGGCATGTCGGCCATCGTCAAGGCGCTCGACAAGGTCGAGGCCAAGGCCAAGAAGGTCGCCGCCTTCATGCTGGAAGCAGCGGAAGGCGACATCGAGTTCAAGGACGGCAAGTTCACCGTCGCCGGGACCGACAAGTCGGCCGCCTTCGGCGACGTCGCGCTCAATGCCTATATCGCGCACAAGTTCACCGGCGCCCAACTGGAGCCGGGCTTGAAGGAGACCTCCTTCTACGATCCGACCAACTTCACCTTCCCGGCCGGCTGCCACATCTGCGAGGTCGAGATTGATCCGGACACTGGCAAGACATCCATCGTCAATTGGACCGCGGTCGATGACTTCGGCACCATCATCAATCCAATGATCGTCGAGGGTCAGGTGCACGGCGGCATTGCCCAAGGAGTAGGGCAGGCGCTGCTCGAAGGGGTCGTCTACGACAAAGACGGCCAGCTCATCACCGGCTCGCTGATGGATTACTCGATGCCGCACGCGCACGACTTGCCGTCGTTCAAGGTCGGCATGACCGAAACCAAGTCGCCGTCCAATCCGCTCGGCGTCAAAGGCTGCGGCGAAGCCGGCGCCATCGCCGCGCCCGCCGCGGTCATCAACGCTATTACCGACGCCATCGGAACCGAAGAATTGAGCATGCCGGCCACCGCCCCCGCGGTCTGGTCGGCGCTCCAGCGCGGCACGCCGCGCCAGGCTGCTTAAAGGAGATCGCAATGTACAATTTCACCTTCCATCGTCCGACTACGGTCCGCCAGGCGGCCGGTCTGCTGTCGCGCAATCCCGAGGCAAAGCTGCTTGCGGGCGGCCACTCGCTCATCCCGGTGATGAAGCAGCGGCTGGCGCAACCATCGGCGCTGGTCGATCTGTCGCTGGTCGAAGGCATGACCGGTGTCGAGCAGAAGGGCCGCTCGGTCGTCGTCGGCGCCATGACGCGGCATGCCGACGTGGCGTCGTCGCCGGTGATGCAGCAGGCGCTGCCGGGGCTTGCCATGGTGCCGGGCTCTATCGGCGATCCGCAGGTGCGCAACCGCGGCACCATCGGCGGCTCGATCGCCAACAACGATCCGAACGCGGACTATCCGGCGGCCTGCCTCGGCTTGGGGGCTACCATCATTACCAACAAGCGGCGCATCGCGGCCGACGATTTCTTCACCGGCATGTTCTCGACCGCGCTGGAGGACGGCGAGATCATCGTCAAGGTGAGCTTCCCCATCGCCAAGAAATGCGCGTACGAGAAGTTCAAGCATCCGGCCTCCGGTTTCGCGCTGGTCGGCGTATTCGTGTCGAAGCGCGGCTCCGACATTCGCGTGGCGGTGACCGGCGCTGGCGCCAACGGCGTGTTCCGCGTGAAGTCGTTTGAGGAGGCGCTGAAGAAGCGCTTCGCGGCGAAGTCGCTCGACGGCATGACTATCCCGGCGAATGGCATGAACGCGGATATCCACGGCTCGGCCGAGTACCGCGCGCATCTCGTCGGCGTGCTCGCGCGCCGCGCGGTGGCCAAGGCGACGGCATAGCGTCAGTCCGGGCGCGCGTGCTATGCACGCGCCCCGGAATGTCACGCCCTAAACCCATCATCGCGAGCGCCGCGGTCGTCCTCGCCGTCGGCTTTGTCGTGCTTTTCATCGGCGGCGGTGCGCGCTTTGCCGTCGGTCTTACGCTTAAGCCCATCGTCGAAGAGTTCGGTTGGGGCCGAAGCGAGCTTGGCCTTGCGGTCGGCCTTTTTCAGATCGTCTCCGCCGGGGCGATGTTCTTCGCCGGCCGGCTCGCCGACCGCATGTCGCCGCGTTTTGTGCTCGGCGGCGGCCTCCTGGTCAGTGGCATCGGCATCGGCCTGATGAGCATCATCGCCGCGCCGTGGCACGCGCTCTTGTTCTACGGCGTCGTCTTCGCGCTCGGCAACGGTGCGGCCTCCATGGTGCCGGTGAGCGTGATGGTGACGCGCGCGCTACCGCAACGCGCCGGGCTCGCCAACGCGGTGGCGACGGCCGGCATGAGCGCCGGCCAGCTTGTCGTGATCGCGACGCTGGCGGCGGTGCTGGTGACCATGAACTGGCCGTCGGTCTATGTGCTGCTGGGCCTAGCGCACCTCGTCGTGGTGCCGGTGCTGTTCTTTGCCGTGCCGGGCGCGAGCAAAGCCGAGGCGCATGCCGCACGCCCGGGCGAAGGGTTGAAGATCGCCGAGGCGGCCCGCACGCGGCAGTTCTGGCTTCTGCTCGGTGTCTACGCCATCTGCGGCTTCGACGATTTTTTCGTCTCGACGCACGTCGTCGCCTTCGCGCAGGACCGTGGTGTCGATGCCTTTCTTGCCGGCAATCTGCTGGCGGTGATGGGCCTGACCGGGCTGCTCGGCGTGATCGTTGCCGGCGCGATCAGCGACCGCTCGGGACCGGTATGGCCGACGGCGGTTGCTTTCGCCGCTCGCGTTGCGGTCTTCGCGCTGGTGGTGATCGATCAGTCGCCGCTGTCGGTCGCCATCTACGCGCTGGTGTTCGGCGCGACCTTCATGGTGACGGCGCCGCTCACGGTGGTGTTCGTGTCGCAGAGCTTCGGGTCGCGCCATCTCGGCGCGCTCACCGGGCTCGTGACGATGGTGCATCATATCTGCGGCGGGCTGGGGGCCTATCTCGGCGCCGTTCTGTTCGACGCGACCGGTAATTACAACGCCGCGTTCGCGACGATGTGCATCGCCTCGCTGGTCGCGCTGGTGCTCACGCTGATGCTGCGGCGGCCGAGCGCCGCCGCTATTTAGCCGGGACCGGCTCGCGCGCCTCGACCTTCGCAGCGGCCGCGCCCTTGCGGATGACGGTCTCGATCCGCTTCTCGTCCGCGACATAGGCCTTGGCGGCGTCGGTCGCGAACATCTCGTGCGTTTCGATCTCGTCGTCGATCACCGGCATGATCGCCAGATCCGAATACTCGTAACGCTTCGGATCGTGCTTCACCCGCAGATAGATCATGCGCAGCTTGAGATAGATCGAGATCCAGCCGTAGGTCTTGCGCGCAAGCTCGGCGAGATATTTCGGATAGAACGACCACACAGGCTCCATCGGCATGGTCGAGCGGCGATCGCGGCGCGACTTCAGCCGCATCAGGCCGCTTTCCACCGGGTGGCAGTTTTCCAGCTCGAACGAGGCCTTGAACCAGGTCATGGTGATCAGCACGTTGCCGAAGGCGCGCAGCGCCGCGGCGCGCCGCATCACCGTCTCGCAGTGCTCGTACGAGTAATAGCGCTTCCAGGACTCGTTATAGGCGTAGGCCCATTCCTCCTTGGTCATCTTCGGATGGCCGCAGGTGATGTGGTGCAGGTCGTATTTGTTGAGGTCCGGATCCATCCAGGTGCCGGCGCGGAACAGCTTCTGATGATCTTCCGAGCCCGGCAACGGCGTCAGGTAATGAATTTCGAGAACGTCGATCGGCAGCTCTTTCTTGATGACTTCGAGGTCGTTGAGCACCGACTCCACGGTATCGAACGGGAAGCCGGTGATATAGCCGGCATAGACCAGAATGCCTTCCTTCTGCCAAGCGAGCAGCATCTTGCGGTATTCGGTGATCTTGTTCTGCTTTTTCTTCGCGGCCTTGAGGTTTTCTGGATTGATATTTTCCAGGCCGATATAGGTCTTCTTCACGCCTGCGCGCCAGCACTTCGGGATGAAGTTCGGGATCTTGTGACAGAGCGTGTCCACCTGGATGATCAGGCTCAGGTCGATCTTCTCGACTTCGCGCAGATGGATCAGGCGGTCGAGGATCGCCTCCCAGTCCTTGTTGCGCGCGAAGTTGTCGTCGGTGATGAAGAACCGGTACACGCCTTGCGCCACATTGGCGCGCACGATCGCCTCGATATCGTCGGGCGTGCGACGGCGCGACTTATGGCCTTGCACATTGATGATCGTGCAGAACGAGCACTGATACGGACAGCCGCGGCCGGCGTCGAAGCTGGTCGTCGCGCCGCCGGTGCGCTTGAGGCGTTCCTTCTCGAGCACCGGCAGCGGAGCGCCGTTGATGCCCGGTTCGTCCTTCATGTAATTGTAAAGCGGCTTGAGCCGGTTGGCGGCGGCGTCCAGCAGCACCTCGTCGAGGCGGCCTTCCGCCTCGCCGGCGTAGACCGAGAGCCCCATCGCCTGCGCCTCGCGCAGCCACGGGTCGTCGCCGCCGATCATCGAGATCACGCCCGACATGTGGAAGCCGCCGATGCCGACTTTAATGCCGGCCGCGCGCAGCGGCCGCGCGATGTCGAGCGCGCGCGGCGTCTGGTTCGACTGCACGCCGATCAGCATGACCATGCCGTCGTCGGCGGACTTGATCAGCTTGGCGATACGGTCGGGGCGGATGCGAGTGTTGGATTCGTCGATCGCATGAATGTCGAGTTCGACGTTCTCGCCGAGGACGCGGCGCGCGCCGCAGTCCTTGGCGATGCCGTAGATGCAGGCGAGCGAATTGGAGGGGATAGCGGAGCGAAACCAGCGAATGGGATAGCCGTCGTCGCAGTAGTGCGTCGGTTTCACCAGCACCAGACAGAAACGGCGCTTGGCACCGGCAGAAGACTTCGACGGCATATTGCCCCCCACGCGTCACCCGGCGGGTTGTCCGGTTCGTTATCAAAGCAGATTTCGGCCGTAAGTGGGGAAATATTACCGCGCGTCCGGCAGAATTATGCCGAGACTCGGCGACTAAGCCTCAGAAATAACAACGGAACTCCGGTCAGGCCGGAGTTTTGGCGAGTTCCGCCAAGAGTCCATGCAGGTCGAGCGGGTGGGTGTACATCTGCAAGGAGCCGTCCGGTTTTTGCGGCCATTTGTCTTTCGGACGGTCCCAATAGAGTTCGACGCCGTTATCGTCTGGATCGCGCAGGTAAAGCGCTTCCGAGACGCCATGGTCGCTGGCGCCTTCCAGCGGGATTTTGGCGGCGATCAGCCGCCGCAGCGCGTCGGCGAGCAGCCACCGGGAGGGGTAGAGGATCGCCGTATGATAGAGGCCGGTGGTGCCGGGCGCCGGTGGGTGGCCGCCTTTGCTCTCCCAGGTGTTGAGCCCGATGTGGTGGTGATAGCCGCCAGCCGAGATGAAGGCAGCGCCTGGCCGGCTGGTGGTCATGGTGAAGCCGAGCACGCCGCAATAGAAGTCGAGCGCCCGTTGCAGATCGGCCACCTTCAGGTGCACATGGCCGATGCGCACCCCGGCGTCGATGGTCGGAAAGGCCAGCTTCTCCTGAGGCGTTTCTTGGGTCATTTCGCCGGTTTTCGACATGTGTTTGGTCCTTGGCGGCTATTCGCGGCTGGCTGGGCCTCTATTCGATACCCACATGTAAGACGGCCGGAACTTCCGATAAAGTCCACTCATGACAACGTTACCGAAGTCCATTGACGACACCCTCGGCCTGCTGGCCAAGGCCGACTACATCGCCGACCGGTCGCTGGCGACCGTGCTCTATCTCGCGCTCAAAATGGGCCGTCCGCTGTTCCTGGAAGGCGAGGCCGGCGTCGGCAAGACCGAGATCGCCAAGGTGCTGAGCGCAGCCCTCGGCCGCAAGCTGATCCGCCTGCAGTGCTACGAGGGGCTCGACGTTTCCGCCGCGGTCTATGAGTGGAACTACGGCGCGCAGATGATCGCCATCCGGCTTGCGGAAGCGGAAGGCGAGGGCGACCGCGCCCGCACTGAGCACGATATCTTCTCCGAGCGCTACCTGATCAAGCGCCCGCTGCTGCAGGCGCTGGAGCCGGACCCGGCCGGACCGCCGGTGCTGCTGATCGACGAGATCGACCGCACCGACGAAGCATTCGAAGCCTTCCTGCTCGAGGTGCTGGCCGACTTTCAGGTCACCGTGCCGGAGCTCGGCACCGTCAAGGCCGCGCATCCGCCCATCGTCGTGGTCACCTCCAACCGGACGCGCGAGGTGCACGACGCCTTGAAGCGGCGCTGCCTCTATCACTGGGTTGGCTATCCAACCGCCGCGCGGGAATTGCAGATATTGCGCGCCAAGGTGCCGGGCATTCCGAAGAAATTGTCGGAGCAAGTGGTTGGCTTCGTGCAGGCCTTGCGCAAGGAAGATTTGTTCAAGTCGCCCGGCGTCGCGGAGACGCTCGACTGGGCGTCGGCGCTCACCGAGCTCGACGCGGTGGCGCTCGATCCGGCGACCGTGTCCGACACGCTCGGCGCGTTGCTCAAATACCAGGACGACATCGCCCGCCTCGACCAGACCAAGGTCAAAGCGCTGCTCGACGAGGTGAAGTCGGAGATGAGAGCGGCGGAGTGATGTGATGGCAGAAGGCCGCCTCGCCGACAACATCGTTTACTTCGCACGCGCATTGCGCGCGGCCGGCATGCCGGTCGGGCCCGGTGCGGTGCTCGATGCCTTGGAAGCGCTGAGCGTGGCGCGCGTCGGCGAGCGCGACGACGTCTATTGGACGCTGCACGCGGTGTTCGTGAAGAAGCACGAACAGTCGGCGCTGTTCGATCAAGCCTTCCGCATCTTCTTCCGCAAGCGCGGCTATATCGAGAAGCTGATCGCCGCCATGCTGCCGGAGTCTCCAGGCGCCGAGCCGAAGACACCGCCGCCCGGCGCGCAACGCATCCAGGAGGCGCTGTTCTCCGGCGTCAACGAGCCGAAAGAAGACCAGGAGATCGAGGTCGACGCGCGGCTGACGGTGTCGGACCGCGAGGTGCTGCGCAAGAAGGACTTCGCGCAGATGAGCACGACCGAGATCGAGGCGGCGAAGCAGGCCATCGCGCGTCTCGCGCTGCCGCTCAACGAAGTGAAGACACGCCGCCTGCGCGCCAGCCGCCGCGGCCATCTGATCGACATGCGCCGAACCTTGCGCGCCAGCATGAAGGCGGGCGGCGCGCTGATCGACTTGAAATATCTCGGACCGCGCGTAAAGGAGCCGCCAATCGTCGCGCTGCTCGATATCTCCGGCTCGATGAGCCAGTACACGCGCCTTTTCCTGCATTTCCTGCACGCGCTCACCGATGAGCGCAAACGCGTCACGACCTTCCTGTTCGGCACGCGGCTCACCAACGTCACGCGCGCGATCCGCGAGCGCGATCCGGACGAGGCGCTCGCCGCCTGCTCGGCGCATGTGCAGGACTGGTCGGGCGGAACGCGCATTGCCACCTCGCTGCACGTCTTCAACAAGCAGTGGGCGCGTCGCGTGCTCGGGCAGGGCGCCGTGGTGCTGCTCATCACCGATGGGCTGGAATGCGACGTCGACGACACGCTCGCCTTCGAGATGGACCGGCTGCACCGTTCCTGCCGCCGGCTGGTTTGGCTCAACCCGCTGCTGCGCTTCGAGGGCTTCGAGGCGCGCGCGCGCGGCGTGCGCACAATGCTGCCGCATGTCGACGAATTGCGGCCCGTGCACAATCTCGATTCGATGGCCGCGCTGGTGCGCGCATTGTCGGGCGAGGCGGTGAAGGGCTACGATCCAAAGCTGATGCTGAAGAAGGCTGCCTGACGGAGAACCCCATGCTCGCACGTGACGAAGACATCCTGAAAGCCGCCGAGGACTGGCGCAAAGCTGGGCGCGGCGTGGCGATCGCCACCGTGATGGAGACCTGGGGCTCGGCGCCGCGGCCGGTCGGCTCCAATCTGGTCATCGATAACGAAGGCAACTTCCTCGGTTCTGTGTCGGGTGGCTGTGTCGAAGGCGCGGTGGTCACCGAAGCCATCGACGTGATCGACAGCGGCAAGCCGAAGATGCTGGAATTCGGCGTCGCCGATGAGGCCGCCTGGAACGTCGGCCTCTCCTGCGGCGGCACCATCCGCGTTTACGTGGAAAAACTGTCGTGAAGCTCGATACCCTCCACGCCATCAATGCGGAGCGCGCTGCGCGTCGTGCGGTGGCGGTCATCACTCATGTCGATAGCGGCGAACAGCGCATTGTAAAGGCTGCCGACATCGGCAAGGATCCGCTGCACGAACTGATCGAAAAGCATCTGCGCATGGGCAAGAGTGGCATGGAGGAGACGGCGCAGGGCAAGGTCTTCGTTACCGTGCATGTGCCGTCGCCGCAGCTCGTCATCACCGGCGCGGTGCACATCAGCCAGGCGCTGGCGCCGATGGGCAAGATGCTCGGCTACGCCGTCACCATCGTTGATCCGCGCACGGCGTTCGCCTCGCAGGAGCGATTCCCCGACGTGACGGTAGTCGCCGAATGGCCGGATGTGGCGCTGCCGCCGCTCAATGTCGACCGCTACACGGCCTTTGTCGCGCTCACACACGATCCGAAGATCGACGATCCGGCGTTGAAGCACGCGCTGGCGCGTGACTGCTTCTATATCGGCGCACTCGGCTCGCGGAAGACGCATGCCAAACGCGTGGCGCGGCTGAAGGAGGCCGGTCTCAAGGACTCCGACATCGCGCGCATCCACGCGCCCATCGGGCTCGACATCGGCGCGGTGTCGCCGCCTGAGATCGCCGTGTCGATCATGGCCGAGATTACCGCGCGCCTGCGCATGAAGGCCGAACAGGCGGCAGCGGCATGAAGTTCGGCCCGGTCGCTCCGCGCGATGCGCTTGGCGCCACGGCGGTGCACTCGATCCGCCAGGGCGACCTCGTGCTCAAGAAGGGCACGCTGATCGGGCCGGAAGAGGTCGCCGCGCTGGAAGCGGCGAAGGTCAATGAGATTGTGGTCGCGCGGCTCGAGCCGGGCGACGTGTCGGAGGATCAGGCCGCCGCCGATATCGCGGCCGCGAGCGCCGGCGAGGGCGTGCGCGTCGATCATGCCTTCACCGGCCGCTGCAATCTCTTCGCCGCGCACGCCGGTGTGCTGGTGGCCGACAAGGATGCGATCGACAACCTTAACCGGATCGACGAAGCGGTGACGCTGGCGACGCTGTCAGCCTTCAAGCCGGTGGTCGAAAACGAGATGATCGCCACCGTGAAGATCATCCCCTTCGCTGTGCCGGGTCCCGCGCGCGACAAGGCGATGGCCGCCGCGCGCGCGGCGCAGCCGGTCATTCGCGTTGCGCCTTATACGATCAAGAAGATCGGCATCGTTTCGACGCTGCTGCCGGGGCTCGCGTCGAAGGTCGTCGACAAGACGCTGAAGATCACTGCGCAGCGGATCGTGCCCGCCGGCGCGACCATTGTCGCCGAACGCCGCGTCCCGCATGAGCAGGCCGCGCTCGCGCGCGCCATCGAAGAGGTTCGCAAAGCCGGCGCCGAACTTACGATCGTGTTCGGCGCCTCCGCCATTGCCGACCGCCGCGACGTCATTCCGGCGGCCATCGCGGCGGCGGGCGGCGAGATCGAGCATTTCGGCATGCCGGTCGATCCCGGCAACCTGATGCTGATCGGGCGCATCGACGGCCAGCCGATCATGGGCGCGCCCGGCTGCGCGCGCTCGCCGAAGGAAAACGGCTTCGACTGGGTGCTGATGCGCCTGCTTGCAGGCTTGCCCGTAAGCCGCGAGGACATCACCGGCATGGGCGTGGGCGGGCTGCTGATGGAGATCGTTACGCGCCCGCAGCCGCGCGAGGAGCCGGTGCCGCCGCCGACCCACCGCATCGCCGCGGTGGTGCTTGCCGCCGGCCGCTCCACGCGCATGGGCGCGGTCAACAAGATGCTGGCCGAGATCGGCGGCAAGCCGCTGGTTCGTATCGCCGCCGAGCAGGCGCTCGCCTCACGCGCGCGGCCGGTCGTCGTCGTCACCGGGCATCAGCGAGAGAAGGTCGAAGCCGCGCTCACCGGGCTGCCGGTACGATTCGTGCACAATCCCGATTATGCCGAAGGACTCGGCACCTCGCTCAAGGCCGGCATCGCCGCCGTTCCGGCGGATGCCGATGCGGCGATCGTCTGCCTCGGCGACATGCCGCAGGTCGACGGCGCGCTGATCGACAAATTGCTCGCCGGCTTCGATCCCGAGCGCGGCGCGCTGGTGGTGGTGCCTTCGATCGACGGCCGCCGTGGCAATCCGGTGGTGTGGTCGCGCCGCTTCTTCCACGATCTAATGACGATCTCCGGCGATATTGGTGCGCGCCATCTCATCGGCACTTATGCCGAGGCAGTGGTCGAGGTACCGGTTGCCGGCGCGGGGGCGCTGACCGACGTCGATACCCCCGAGTCGCTCTCCGCCGTCAAGGCCGAAATCGAACGCGCCTGAGACTCGAATCGTTGATCGCGCAGCCCGACTCACCGTCTACCTCATGACGAGGTAAGGGAATGAAGGCGGATTACGATACTCCCGTGGTGCGCGCGGTCGTGGTCGCGACTCTGCTGCTCGCTACCGCGACGCTGATGACCGTGGTGGTCAACAGCGCGCGGGCGGCTGGCGCGCTGGCGATCGGCGCCTGCGGCGCCTTCGGCGAGGCCTACGATTTCGCATCCGTCGACGAGGCGCGCGCGAGTGCGCTTTCCAAGTGCCGCGGCGACACCTGCCGCGTGGTTGCCACGCCGAAGAAAGGCTGCGCCGCCTTCGCCGTCGATTTCGTCAATCCCTGCGGCGCGCACGGTTGGGGCAGGGGCGCCCGCCTCGGCGGCACACAGAATGAGGCCCTCGCTGCCTGCTATCGCGACGGCGGCAAGGAGTGCGTGATCCGCACGTTCTTCTGCGACGGCAAGGGCTAATTATCGTCATTGCTTCGTCGCTATCGCTCCTCGCAATGACGCGATAACAAGGCCCCATGTCCCCGCTTACCAATCGCCAGGTCGTCCTCGCGTCGCGTCCCAGCGGCATTCCGCAGGCCGAGCATTTCTCCATCGTCGAGACGCAGGTCGCGGAGCTGCGCGAGCGCGAGTTGCTGGTGCGCAACGAATTCCTCTCGGTCGAGCCGGCGATGCGCGGCTGGGTCTCGGCGGTCGCCAACTACTCGACGCCGGTCGGCATCGGCGAGGTGATGCGGGCGTTCAGCGCGGGCACCGTGGTCGCCTCGCGCCATCCTGGCTATCGCGAAGGCGATGCCGTGATGGGCATGCTCGGCTGGCAGGATTATGTCGTCACTGACGGCAGCGCGATCACGCGCAAGGTGCGCGAGCGCGACCTGCCGCTGTCGTTGTCGCTCGGCGTGCTCGGCCTGAATGGCGTCACGGCTTATTTCGGCCTGCTCGAACTGGGATTGCCGCGCGCGGGCGACACGGTGGTGGTCTCGACGGCGGCCGGCGCGGTCGGCTCGGCGGTCGGGCAAATCGCAAAGATATCCGGCTGCCGCACCGTGGGCATCGCCGGCGGCAAGGTGAAGTGCGATCTCGCGCGCGAAGCCTTCGGCTATGACGCGGCCATCGACTACAAAGCAGGCGACATCGCGGGAGCCCTGCGTGAGGCGTGTCCGCGCGGCGTCGACGTTTACTTCGACAACACGGCAGGATCGATCAGCGACGCGGTGCTGCCGCAACTTGCGCTGAATGCGCGCGTGGTGATCTGCGGCACCGCGTCTGTGCCGAGTTGGGATCCGCCGCCGATGGGCCCGCGTGTCGAACGCCATCTCCTGGTCAAGCGCGCGCGTATGGCCGGGCTGATCGTGTTCGATTATGCACACCGTTACGAAGAGGCGATCGCGCGCCTCGCAGCCTGGGTGCGGGAAGGTCGGCTCGCCTATCGCGAGGACATCGTCGACGGTATCGAACGTGCGCCCGGCGCCATCGCCGAACTGTATCGCGGCGAGAACCTAGGCAAAAAACTGATCCGGCTGACGCCGTAATGACGTGTTCGCCCGGCGCGGCTTAATCCAATGAAAATGTTACCGTTTTACCCGCCGCTGCGGGGCCTATCGCCCAGTGTCGCTTCCATGTCGTGAAGCTCCAACCGAACTCTTGCCGCGGAACTCTGTTTACGCTATGACTGACCGGTCAGTCATAAATTCCGGCTGCCGCATATGTCTGAATCGTCGCGTCAGAAGCCATCCCTCGCCCAGCGCATGCGCTCGCTGCACGCGGGCGCGTCGGATGTTTCGGCATCGCCGCGCCGCAAGCCGGGCCCGCGCGGGTCGCGCAGCGAGAAGAACGCCGCCAAGCGCGACGCCATCCTTGCCGCCGCGCTCGAAGAATTCGCCGAACGCGGCTTCGAGGCGGCCCGCCTCGACGATGTGGCGCGCCGCGCCAACGTCGCCAAGGGCACCATCTATCTCTACTTCCGCGACAAAGAGGCGCTGTTCCAGGAATTGCTGCGCCAGATGCTGACGCCGATCATCGGCGGCATCGAAGCGCTCGGTGCTGCCGATCTGCCGGCGCACGATTTTGTGGAGCGGCTGGTCGATATGTTCGTGCGCGAGGTCTACGAAACGCGCCGCAAGGACGTTATCCGCCTGATGATTTCGGAAGGGCGGCGCTTTCCCAAGCTCGCCGAGTTCTATCACCGCGAGGTGCTCACGCGCATCAAAACCGCGGTGCGGACGATGCTCGCCCGCGCCGCCGCGCGCGGCGAGGTGTCGCCGGCGCTCGTCGATTTTCCGCAGATCATCGTGGCGCCCGGCTTGCTGGCGATCATCTGGAGCGGGCTGTTCGAGAAATTCGAGCCGCTCGATGTGCGCGCGATGATGAAGGCGCATGTCGAGTTGTTGCTCGCGCCGAGGAGGCCGGCATGAGACGCATCCTCAGCATCGCCGCTCTGAGCGCCGCCGCGCTCGCGCTCGCCGCTTGCGGCAATAGCAAGAACCAGTATCTGCAGGGCTGGGTCGAGGCCGAGCTGATCTTCGTGTCGTCGGACGAGCAGGGCCGCGTCGAACAGCTCAACGTGCGCGAAGGCAGCAACGTCAAGCAAGGTGAGGTGCTTTTCACCGTCGACGACGATTTGCAGCGCGCCGAGGTGGTGGTGCGCAACGCCTCGGTGCAATCGGCGCAGCAGGCCTTCGACCGCGCCAAGGAACTGCTCAAGACAGCCGCCGGCACCCAAAAGAATTACGACGACGCCGAAGCCGCCTTGCGCCAGGCCAAGGCCAATCTCGCCTGGTCGGAAACGCGCTTGGCGCGCCGCCGCGCGCTCAGCCCGCACGAAGGCGCCATCCAGCAGGTCTATTATCGTCCGGGCGAAACCGTGCCGGCGGGCCGTCCGGTTGTCGCGCTGCTGCCGCCGGGAAATCTCAAGGTCCGCTTCTTCGCGCCGGAAACGCAGTTGCCTGAGATCAAGTTCGGCGATCCCGTCACTTTCACCTGCGACGGGTGCGAGCAGGGGCTTACCGGCAAAGTGAGCTTCATCGCGCGCTCCTCCGAATATACGCCACCGGTGATTTATTCGATGGATGAGCGCTCCAAGCTCGTCTATCTGATTGAGGCGCGCCCCGACCGGCCTGAAAAATTCCGTGTCGGCCAGCCAATCAGCGTTACGCTCAAGCCGCCACCGGCCAAAGAGGCCGCGCGATGAACGGCGGCAGCGACATCGCCATCGATGTCCACGGCCTCACCAAGAAGTTCGATGGCCGCGCGGTGGTGCGCAATCTCTCGATGCAGGTGAAGCGCGGCAGCATCTATGGCTTCCTCGGGCCGAACGGCTCCGGCAAGACCACCACCATCCGCATGCTGTGCGGCTTGCTCACGCCGGATGAAGGCAGCGGCACCTGCCTCGGCTATGACATCCGCACCGAGACCGACAAGATCAAAAAGCAAGTCGGTTACATGACACAGCGCTTCAGCCTCTACGAGGACCTGTCGGTGCGCGAGAACCTGGAGTTCATCGGCCGCATCTACGGCTTGGCGCATCCGGTGGCAGCCGCGCGCGCAGCGATCGAACGGCTCGGCCTGTCGGGGCGTGAGAAGCAACTCGCGCGTGAATTGTCCGGCGGCTGGAAGCAGCGGCTGGCGCTCGGCGCCTGCACACTACCGGGACCGCAACTGTTGTTGCTCGACGAGCCGACCGCTGGCGTCGATCCGAAAGCCCGGCGCGAATTCTGGAACGAGATCCACGCGCTCGCGGCAGATGGCCTCACCGTGCTGGTCTCGACGCATTACATGGACGAAGCCGAGCGCTGTCACGAGATCGCTTACATCGCCTACGGCGAATCGCTGGTGCGCGGCACGGTCGACGAAGTGATCGAGTCTTCGCACCTCACAACTTATATCGTCTCGACCGATGATCAGAGCAATCTCAACGCCGTCGCCGAGCAACTGACCGGCACCGCGGGCATCGACATGGTGGCGCCCTTTGGCACCAGTCTGCACGTCTCCGGCCGGGACGCCGAGGCGCTCGACAAGGCCATCGCGCCGTTCCGCAAGCGCAAGGGCCTGTCCTGGAAGCGCTCGCAGCCCTCGCTCGAAGACGTATTCATCGACCTGATGCGGCGCTCGACGGATAATTTCAAGCAATGACCCAGCTCATTCCCACGGAAGCGCCTCGGCGCATCAAAGGCGACGGCTTCTGGCGCAAGACCGTCGCCATGCTGGTGAAGGAGTTCATCCAGCTCCGCCGCGACCGCGTGTCTCTGGCGATGATCGCGATGATGCCGCTGATGCAGCTCATGCTGTTCGGCTACGCCATCAACACCACGCCGCACAATTTGCCCACCGCGGTGCTGCTGCAGGAGCGCAGCGACCTGTCGCGCTCGATCCTCGCCGCCCTGGAGAATACCCGTTATTTCCGCGTCACGCATTTGCCGCGTACCGAGGCCGAGGTCGATCGGCTGCTCGCCTCTGGCAGCGTGCTGTTCGCGATTGAAATCCCGGCGAATTTCGAACGCGCGGTGCGGCGCGGCGACAAGCCGGCGATGCTGGTGGCCGCCGATGCCACCGACCCGGTCGCCGCCGGCACCGCGCTCTCCGCGCTCGGCCAGGTCTTGCAGACCGCGCTGGTGCACGATCGCGCCATCCCCGAGAGCGCCAACCTGCCGTTCGAAATCCGCACGCATGCGCGCTACAACCCGGCGGCGCTTACCCAGCTCAACATCGTGCCGGGTCTGGTCGGGACCATCCTCACCATGACCATGCTGATTTTTACGGCGCTGTCGGTGACGCGCGAGATTGAGCGCGGCACCATGGAAAACCTGCTGTCGATGCCGATTACGCCGGTCGAGATCATGCTCGGCAAGATCATTCCCTACGTGCTGGTCGGTTTCGTGCAGGCTACCATGATCATCTCCATCGGCGTCTTCCTGTTCGGGGTGCCGATCGTCGGTAGCATGCTGATGTTGGCACTGCTGTCGACGCTGTTCATCACCACCAACCTGTCGATTGGCTACACATTCTCGACCGTCGCGCAGAACCAGCTACAGGCGATGCAGATGACCCTCATGTTCTTCCTGCCGAACATTCTGTTGTCCGGCTTCATGTTCCCCTTCGCCGGCATGCCGACCTGGGCGCAATGGGTGGGCGAGGCGCTGCCGCTGACGCATTACCTGCGCATCGTGCGCGCGATCATGTTGAAAGGGGCGTCGGTCGGCGATCTGCGCTACGACGCGATGGCGCTGTTCGTGCTGATGCTGGTGGCGATGACCATCGCCGTTACACGCTTTCGCCGGACGCTGGATTAAAACAAAGAGGCCGCCCGCGAAGGCGGCCTCCTCGCAAAAGCTCCGGTCCGATCAGGACTTTGCCGGCGCCGGTGTAGCCAGCGGTTTGCTCTTGTCGACGATGTAGGTGACGTTGAGCTTGGCCTTCACGTCGCTCGGCTTGCCGCCGGCGTGCGGCGTCTCCGGCGGAATCTGGAACGCATCGCCGGCTTTTACGACGCGTGTCTCCTTGCCCTCGACCGGCAGTTCGAGGTTGCCTTCCAGCACCAGCGTGGATTCGATGCCCGGATGCGTATGGCGGGGGATTGAAACGCCAGGCTCGATCTCGACCATCATGTTGATGGTGGTGTAGCCCGGCACCGGGCCGTCGGTTTGCGACAGGATTGTACGTTTGACGCCAGTCGCCGCAGCAGGCGCCGCGCCTTGCGCCGAAACTTCGGTCGCCATGAAACCGCCAGCGACTGCGCAGATCGCGCAGGACGCAATGCCCGCAAAGCCTCGTCGTGTCAGCATGAAGACCTCCCTTGCCGTGCCCGGCTTGGCACGTGCCGCCGGACTTATGGTGCGTGGATGATGGCGCGGCGCGCCGGAGCCGGCAAGGTCATCCCCTGTGAACATTTATGCTCCGGTAATTTCTTGCGGCAGGCGTGAATTCGCCCGCTATAATGTTCTCGGGGCCGACTGCGCAAAAACACAAGATCAAGCGCAACGTCAGGGAGATACGTATGATCAGGGCGCTGTTTGCTGTGCGCAAACGCACGGCTTTCCTTCTCGCATTCGCGGCCATCGCCGTTTCGATCGACATGACCGGGCAGGGCGCCCGCGCCGAGGACTATCCCTCGCGCATCGTAAACCTGGTGGTGGCCTTCCCGGCCGGCGGCGGCGTCGACACGGTTGGGCGCGTAGTGGCGCAGAAGCTCACCGAGGCGCTCGGCCAGCAGGTGATTGTGGTCAACCGTCCCGGCGCCGGCTCGGTGATCGGCACACGCGACGTCGCCAAGGCCACGCCCGACGGCTACACGCTGCTGCTGCTGGTCACCGGCGCCGGGCTTCCGTCCAATCCCGGCTATGACATGGGTAAGGACTTCGCGCCGATCAGCCTTATCGCCTCGGTGCCGATCGTCATCATGGCGAACCCCAGCGTGCCGGTGAAGAACCTGCAGGACGTGATCGCGCTCGCCAAGAAGGACGGCGACAAGGTCACCGTCGGCACGCCTCCGGCGCCGACGCTCAACTATTTCGGCGCCGAGCAGTTCAAGGCGATCACCGGTACCAACATCACCATCGTGTCCTACAAGGGCACCGGCCCGCTCACCAACGATCTGGTCGGCGGCCATGTCATGCTCGCCTTCAATACGTTGCCGCCGGCGATCGGCAACATCCAGGCCGGCAAGCTGCGGGCCATCGCGGTCGGCTCGCCACAGCGCATGGCGGCGATCCCGGACGTACCGACCATCGCCGAGAGCGGCGTCAAGGACCTCGAGATCGTGCAGTACTACGGACTGGTCGCGCCGACCGGCACGCCGCAGCCGATCATCGACAAACTCAATACCGAGCTGCGCAAGATCGTCTCGTCGGAGGACATGAAGAAGCGCCTGCTCGACGCCGGCGGCGATCCGCTGCCGTCCACGCCCGCCGAATACGCGACCAACATCGCGCGCGAGGAGGGCAAGTGGCAGGCGGTGATCAAGAAGCTCGGGCTGGTGATCACGTACTGACGCGTGTCGCGCGCGATTGAACCGCCGGTTGTTCGCGGCTAGCCTGCGCAACCGATGAGTCAAGCCGCGCGCTATCAGCCGGAGATCGATGGACTGCGCGCCGTCGCCATCGTGGCGACGGTGCTGTTTCATGCGCGGTTTCCGGGCCTCGACGGCGGCTATGTCGGCGTCGACGTCTTCTTCGTCATCTCCGGGTTTCTGATCACGCGGCTTTTGCTTGACGATCTCCATACGCGCGGCCGTATTGATTACCTGGCTTTTTATGCACGGCGCGTACGGCGCATCCTGCCGGCGCTGCTCACGGTCGTCGCCGGCGTCCTGCTTGCCGCCATCGTACTGATGTCGGCCGCCGTCGAGCGTCCGCTCCTGTCCCAATCGGCGCTGGCGACGGTCGGCTTTGTTTCCAACATCTTCTTCTGGCAGCAGCAGGCCACCTATTTCGGCGTGCCGAGCGACCGGCTGGCGCTCCTCAATATGTGGACGCTGTCGGTCGAAGAGCAGTTCTATCTGGTATGGCCGCTATTCCTCGCGCTGGCTTTTGCCGCGGCGCGGCGGCTGCGCCTGCCGGTCGTCAAAGCGGTCGGTATAGCCTTGGGCGTGCTGATCGTGGTGTCGCTCGCATTGCTGTTGCTGATGCAGCGCAGATACGGCACAGCGGCGTTCTATCTGATGCCGACGCGGCTGTGGGAACTGGCGCTCGGCGGCGCGCTGGCGCTGGCCGAGCCGTCGCTGCACCGGATGAAGCGGTGGGGTGCGCTTGCCGCTGCAATCGGACTTGGCGTCATTCTGCTCTCGGTCACCTCGATGTCTCGTTGGGTGCCGTTCGGGTTCGCGATCATTCCGCCCGTGCTCGCCTCCGCCGCAATCATCGCCGGAGTATCCAGCAATCCACAGTCGCCGGTCGGCCGGCTGCTGGCGAGCGCGCCGCTGGTGCGGATCGGGAAGCTTTCGTACTCCTGGTATCTCTGGCACTGGCCGGTGCTGTGCATGGTGCGCCTTGCCGACATCGTCCATCCCAGCCGGGTGCGCGATCTCGCGGTCGTCATCGCCACGATCGGGCTCGCCGCGCTCACCTATCGCTTTGTGGAAGACCCGATCCGGCGCGCCAAGCCGTGGCCGTTCGCGACTGCACGCCAGGCGCTCGCCGCTGGGGGTATGCTGTCGGTGCTGGTCGCGGCGCTGGCGGCGGTGCTCTGGCTCGAAGCCGATGCGCGCGCCAAGCGAGATCCCTGGCCGGCCGCGATCGTGCAGGCGCATAAAGCGCGGTCGCTTGCCGCGCGCGAATGCCGTAACACGCGCTGGTTCAAGGGGCTGGCGCCGCAGGAGGCCTGCCGCATCGGTGAAGGCAGTGGGCCGCCTAAGATTCTGCTCTGGGGCGACTCGAACGCCGAGCATTTGCACGATCTGCTGCAAGCCGACGCAACGCGCGCCGGATACGCGGCGATCATACGTACCATGAGCGCCTGCGTGCCGCTGCTGCCGCCGCCGGGCGTCCAGATTCGGCAGATGAGCAGCGACTGCCGCGATTTCAATGAGGCGGTCGCCGCGGAAATTCCCAAGCTGGCCGGGCATGGTTTGACCGGCATCGTACTGGCGTCGCGCAACTTCGGATTTGTCGTGAATGCCGCGCCGCAGGAGCGCGCCGCATGGCTGTCGGCGCTGCGCCGCGTTCTTGACGTCGCGGCGGCGCATCGTCTGCGTATCGTCGTTGTCGGGCCGGTGCCGAACTATCCCTATCGCGTGCCCGAATGTCTCGCCCATCGCGGCCCCGACGGTTGCGATGTCGATCGGAGTTTTGTCGACAAATTACGCGCGCCGCTGGTCGCCTCGCTGAATGAGCTCATCGCCGGCCGCAGCGACGCGCGCCTGCTCGATCTGTCGATACCGCTTTGCAATGCGCAAGTGTGCTGGCCGATGCGCGACGGCATCATCCTCTATAACGACGGCAGCCATCTGACTCAGCAAGGCTCGCGCGTGCTCGCGCCGTTCGCCGCGCCCGCGCTCGATTGGCTGCGCAGTCGTTAGTGCCGCGTCACGATGCCGAGGCGCGCGTAGGGCGTCGACAGGCCGGAGGATTCACGTCCCCAGCCGCAGGCCGCGACCCATTCGGTTGCGCCGGTCTTCAATGCGGTGAAATGCGCGCCGATGCGATATTGGCGATAGCCGTCGGCGCCGTAGACCTGCGTCTCCGGTCCGAAATAGAACCGGTCGAACACGCGCCAACCGACCGCGAAGCGTGCCGAATGGTTGCCGACCGACGACAGCGACGCGTCGGCCGCCACCATGCTGGTCGGTGTCGGCTCGTACCAGATCTCACCCGCGAAACGCAGGCCGAGGCTGCGTCCGCGCAGATGATTGGTGACGTCGTCGGGCCACAGCCAGTGATATTCAAGGTCGAGACCGAAGAAGACTTTCGCTTCCAGCGCGCCGCGTTTGACGCGAAACCCTGGCATCACCTGCAGCGCGTTCTCGACGCCGAGGATATTCCACCCCGCAAGTTGTCCTGGTGGGTCGCCGGAGTTCGCACCGCCGGTATAGCGATAGACGCCGCCGGACATCACGATCTTCAGATTGAAGCCGTCCTGGTCGACGCCGCCCGGTGCGAACAGCAGCCCGCCGTGGCCGAAGATTCCACTGCGCCAGAGGTCGCGGCCGGAGAACAACAGCATGCGCGTTTCGCCGTCGCCATCGAGCGTGGTGACCTGCGCCTGCGCGCCGCAAGGCGCGCAGAAGGCGAGAGCCGCATCGACGAGCGCCCCGATCCGCCTGCCGAACGCCATGCGCCGCCCCACACAACCCGCTACACCCTCAATACAACTACAGCGAGTTATATGGTTGTTGTCTAGTGAGGATAAGTTGCCATCGCACCCTCAGGCGGCCGGTCTCGCCAGCCGGCGGGGCGAGCCACCGAGCGTGCGGCGGATCATCGCCGTGAAGGCGCTGGGGCTGGCATAGCCGACCGCGGCGGCGGCTTCGCCTACCGACGCGCCGTTCGACAGCCGCGCAAGGCCGTCGATGGCGCGCAGGCGCGCGCGCCACTCGGCAAAGCCGAAGCCGGTCTCGCCGCGAAAAATGCGGGCGAGGGTGCGGCGGCTGGCGCCGGCCCGCTCGGCCCAGCGGTCGAGATCGTCATCGATGCTGCTGTCATCGAGCAGAGCGCGCGCAACGCGCAAGGCACGCGCATCGTGCGGCATCGGCAGGTCGAGCCGGCCTTCGCGCAGGCGGGCAAGCTCGGCCAGGATCAGCCGCGCGACGATGCCGCCGCGCCCGTCTTCCGGATAGTCGGCCGGCTCTTCCTGCAGCGCCAGGATGAGCTCGCGCAGCAGCCCGGAAATCTCGGCGAGCACCGGCTGTTGCGGCAGGCCGGCGCTGGCCGCCGGATCGATATAGAGCGTGCGCATGTCGACGCGGCTGCGCATGAGGATGCTGTGCGGCAACTCGGGCGGCAGCCACAGCGCGCGGGCCGGCGGCACGATCCAGGCGGCCTCCGCCGTCTCTACCCGCATGATGCCGGTGACGGCATGTACGAGCTGGCCGCGCCGGTGGATGTGCAGCGGGATGCGCTCGCCGGCAGCCCAGGTCTTGGCCAGCACGGCCACGGGGCGGGGGGCGTCGTCCAGGTTGCGGCGGTAGACAGGTGTTTCTGGCATCGTGGCGGCTGGCCCGTTTGCGACGAAAATCGGCCGAACGTCGCCAAAAGGCAAGGATATTCTCCGACAGCCAATTGAAGGATTCCGACCCTGACCGACACCGCCCTGTCCGAGACCGCCCGCCGCCGCTCCATTGGCTTCCTCAACTGGGCGCATTTCCTCGACCATTACGTGATCCTGATCTTCCCGACGGTGGTGATCGGGCTCGAGGCCGTTTACGGCCGCAGCTACGGCGACCTGCTGACGCTGTCGACCGCCGCCTTCACCGCCTTCGGCCTGTTCGCGTTGCCGTCCGGTTGGCTCGCCGACCATTGGAGCCGGCGCAACATGATCGCGATCTTCTTCATCGGCACCGGCGTCTCCGCCGCCGCCGTGGGTCTTGCGCCGAATTTCACCATGCTGGCGATCGCGCTGTTCGCGGTCGGCGTCTTTGCCGCGATCTATCATCCGGTCGGCACGCCGATGGTGGTCGAGCAGGCGATCAACCGCGGCCGCACCATGTCGTGGAACGGCGTGTGCGGAAACGTGGGCGTGTCGGTCGCTGCCGCCTGCACGGCGGTGCTCACCGCGTGGGTTGGCTGGCGCTGGGCCTTCTTCATTCCCGCCGCCGTCTTCATCGTGACCGGCATCGCCTATCTCGTGCTGACGCCGCCCGACGGCGTGCGTCGCGCCGCGCCGGCGCATGCGCAGGACGTGAAGCTCGACCGCAGCATGATCATCGCGGTGGTTTCAGCTTTCATGGTGCTGGCGCTGTCGTCCGGCTTTGTATTCAACGCGCTCACCGTGACGGTGCCGAAGATCATCGACGCGCGCCTGGGCGACGCCATTCCGCTGACGCTCGTCGGACTGCTCGCCACCGCCGTGTTCCTCTGCGGCGCGGCGGCGCAATTGTCGGTCGGCCGTCTGCTCGATCGCTTCCCGCCGCATCATCTGCTCGCCGGCGTGGCGCTGACGCAGCTTATCGGCGTCATCTGGATCAATTACGCGACCGGCTGGCCGATGCTCGCCGCGCTCGCCGTCACGATTGCCGCGATGTACGGGCAGGTGACGCTCAACGACTTCGTTCTGGCGCGCTATACGCCGCCGGCCTGGCGCGGACGCATCTATGCCGGCCGCTTCTTTCTCAACTTCACGCTCGCAGGCCCGACGGTGTGGACGATCGGCCGGCTGTACGACACCGGCGGGTTCGGCATGGTGCTCTGGGTGACCGCGATCATCGCCGCGATCTTCGTTGCCAACACGATGCTGATCGTGGGGCTTGTCACCGGCGCGGAACGTGCCCGCCGCTTCGCAGCGCCGGCCGAGTAGTTACAGCTTCACGCAGATGTTCTTGAGCTCGGTGTAGAATTCGAGCGAATGCACGCCGCCTTCGCGGCCGATGCCGGACTGCTTCATGCCGCCGAACGGCGTGCGCAAGTCGCGCAGGAACCAGGAGTTCACCCACACGATGCCGGCATCGATTTTGGCCGCCACGCGGTGTGCACGCGACAGATTGGTGGTCCACACCGAAGCAGCGAGGCCGTAGTCCAGCGCATTGGCGCGCTTGATCACGTCGTCCTCGGCATCGAACGGCGCGACATGCGTGCAGGGGCCGAAGATTTCTTCGGTCGTGGTGGCGGCGGTGTCGGACAAGCCGGTCCAGATGGTCGGCTCGACCCACGCGCCTTGCGCGAGGCCGTCCGGCATGGCCGGAATGCCGCCGCCGGTGACGACCGTGGCGCCTTCCTCGACCGCCTTGGCGTAATAGGAGAGCACCTTGCGGCGATGCTCCAGGCTGATCAGTGGGCCCATGCCGGTCGCGCTGTCTTCCGGTACGCCGACTTTCAATTTTTTCGCGCGCTCGGCCAGCGCGGCGACGAATTTCTCAAAGATCGGCCGCTCGACATAGACGCGCTCGGTGCCGAGGCAGACTTGGCCGCAATTGGCGAAGCACGAGCGCATGGTGCCGTCGATCGCTGCGTCGAAGTCGCAGTCGGCAAAGACGATGGCCGGGTTCTTGCCGCCCATCTCGAGCGACACCGGCCGCGCTCCGTCGGCAGCCGCCTTCATAATGGCCGCGCCGGTGCGCGTCTCGCCGGTGAAGGTGATGGCGTTGACGCCCGAGTGGCGCGTGAGGAATTCGCCGGCCGAGCCCGGCCCGAAGCCGTGCACGACGTTGTAGACGCCCTTCGGCACGCCGACCGCGTTCATCACGTCGCCGAGCAGCGTCGCGGTCTGCGGCGTTTCCTCCGACGGTTTCACCACCACCGTGTTGCCGCAAGCGAGCGCCGGCGCCACCTTCCAGGTCATCAGCAGCAGCGGCAGATTCCACGGGCAGATCACGCCGACCACGCCGACCGGTCGGCGCACCGCGTAATTGATGGCGCCGGTGCCGTCCGGCGTCGCCATCTCGAAGAACTCGGTCGACACGTTCTTGATGGTGTCGGCGAAGACTTTGAAGTTCGCCGCGCCGCGCGGGATGTCGAGATGTTTCGCGAGGCTGACGGGTTTGCCGGTGTCGGCGACTTCCGCGTCCAGAAACAGATCGAAACGTTTGTTGATCTCGTTCGCGACGGCATACAGCATGTCGCCGCGCTCGGCCGGCTGCAGCTTGCCCCACGGTCCTTCGAGCGCAGCACGCGCTGCGCGCACCGCGGCGTCGACCTCCGCTTCGCCGGCTTCGGCGACGCGCGCGATCAGCCGTCCGTCGACCGGCGACCGCTTCTCGAATTGTCGCCCGCTTTGCGCGCCGACGTAGTCGCCGGCGATGAAATTCTGGATGTCCTTGATGGCCGTGTCGGCCTTGTTCAGTTTGTCGAGCACCTGGGTCCCCCTGATTATTGGGGGCACATTTCCGGGCGGGGGCCGATTGAGCCTTGATTTAGGTCAAGTGTCCGTCCGCTCTAAAACAACGGTGGGATCAGGTCCTCGACCTTTACCCGCACGCGCTTCTTCACGTTGGCGACCACGCGCGAGCGATGGCAGGTTTTCGGATCGCGGCAGTAGCACAGCAGCGCGATGCGTTTTCCCGATTTGATGAGTTTGGCGAGTTCGGCCAGCTCCGCCTGCGGCTCCGGCCCTTTGATGTGCTTGTCGAAAATTTTCCAAAGTTTGTCGGTGTCGCCGGCGCGCGCGGCGGCGCGGCCTTCCGCCGGCGTGCCCAATTTCTGCAGGTGCAGATAGGCGATGCCTTCCTCGTCGAGAGATGCGGCAAGTTGCCGCTTGGAGAAGCCGGGCCGGCGCGACGCCGCCACCGCGCGCGTGTCGACCACAAGCTCCACTTTGGCGCGCTTAAGCTCGTTAAGCACAGCGGCGGGCTTGGCCTGTTCGTAGCCAATGGTGAACAGCGGCGGCATTCGTTCAGCATAGGCGCGAAAGTGGGCACGACAAGGCGGAAATTTCGTTCTCCGCAGGCTGCGCGCCGGGGAACTATTGCCGCACTGTCGCGATTGAAAAGGTCGGCTTTTTCTTTTCTGGTGTTAGGCCTATTGCGAGTCCAAACTGGAACGGTGACATCGACTGACGTGCGTTCGACCGAGTGCGGCGGCTGCGGAGGGATGTCATGAGTGTTTTCAAATATGCGCTGTGGATTGTGCTGGCGCTCGCCGGACAGGCCCAAGTACAGGCTCAGGCGCAGACGACGACGCTGCGCATCGGCCACTTCCCCAACATCACGCATGTGCAGGCGCTGGTCGCGCACAACATGTCGCGCCAGGGCAAAGGCTGGTTCGAGCAGCGGCTCGGCCCCAACGTCAAGATCGAATGGTTCGTCTACAACGCCGGTCCGAGCGCGATGGAAGCGGTGTTCGCCAAATCCATCGACCTTACGTATGTCGGTCCCAATCCGGTGATCAACGCCTATGCCAAGTCGAACGGGCAGGAAGGACGTATCGTTGCGGGCGCGGTCGATGGCGGCTCGGCGCTGGTGGTGCAGGCAGATTCCCCGTTGAAGACCGCGGCCGATTTCCGCGGCAAGAAAATCGCCACGCCGCAGTTCGGCAATACGCAGGACGTCGCTGCGCGCGCCTGGCTCAAGGCGGGCGGCCTTGCCATTAGGCAGACCGGCGGCGATGCACAGGTGCTGCCGGCGGCCAATCCGGATCAGCTATTGCTCTTCCGAGACAAGCAGATCGACGCGGTGTGGACGGTCGAGCCGTGGATATCGCGGCTAGAGAAGGAAGCAGGTGGCAAGGTGCTGGTCGACGACCGCAACGCCATCACTACAGTGCTGGTCGCGCGCGCCGAATTCATATCCACGCAGCGCGAGCTGGTGCGCAAGGTGGTGGCAGCGCATCGTGAATTGACGGAATGGATCAAGGCCAACCCGGCCGAAGCGCAGCGTATCGCGCGCGAGGAACTGGATAGCGAGATGCGCGCCAAGTTTGCGCCGGACCTAGTCGAGTCGGCCTGGAAGCGCATCGTATTGACAAGCGACCTGTCGCTTGATGCTCTCAAGAGCTTCGTCACGAGCGCGCAGTCGGTCGGCTTCCTGCGCGGTGCTCCGGACCTGTCCCGGCTGGTAGAGACCCCATGAGGGCGAGATGACGGCAAGCGACGTCCACCCGCCCTTGGCGCCCGCGGCAAAGCTTATCGTCGATGGCGTGTCCAAATGGTTTCGCACCCCGCGCGCCGAGGTGCATGTGCTGGACAACATCGATCTGCGCATCGCCGAAGGCGAATTCGTTTGTCTGGTCGGGCCGAGCGGATGCGGCAAGACGACGCTGCTCGACATCATGGCCGGCCTCACCAAGCCGGACGAAGGCCTTGTGCTGGCGGACGAGCGTAAAGTCGAAGGCCCCGGCCGCCACCGGCTGGTCATGTTCCAGGAGCCGGCGCTGTTTCCCTGGCTCACCGCCTTCGGCAACGTGATGTTCGGCCTCAAGCGCAAGCCGGGCCTCTCCAACGCCGAGCGGCGCGACATCGCCGATTATCATCTGCGCCTCGTCGGCCTCGATAAATTCCGCAACGTCTTCGTGCACGAACTGTCCGGCGGCATGCGCCAGCGTATCGCGCTGGCCCGTTCGCTCGCGCCCGATCCGCGCGTGCTGCTGATGGACGAGCCTTTCGCCGCGCTTGACGCCATCACGCGCGAGCAGCTTTACGGCGACCTGCAGGACATCTGGCGCAAGCGGCGCAAGACCATCGTCTTCGTCACGCATGATGTGCGCGAAGCGGTGTTCCTCGGCGATCGTGTGTTCCTGCTGTCGCCCAGTCCTGGCCGCGTGCGCGAGGAATTCAACATCGCGCTGCCGCGGCCGCGCGATTTGCACAGTCCGGAGGTGGCGGCGGTCGTGCAGCAGATCACGCTGGCATTGCGCGGCCATCTGCCCGCTTCGCAGGACGCGGCCGCATGAAGCGGGCCCTGGTCGTTTTTGCATTCTTCGCCGGTCTGCTGCTGATCTGGCAACTTGCAGCAGCAAGCGGCCGCTGGTCGCCGGTGCTGCTGCCGCCGCCGCGCGCGATCGCGCTCTATCTCTGGGAGTCGCTGTGGGACGGCACGCTGCTCGACGCCGCCGCGGTGACCATGAAGCGCCTGCTCATCGGCTATTTCATCGGCGTCGCGCTCGGCCTGCCGCTCGGGCTGCTCACCAGCACGTCGGAACACATGCAGGATACCGTCGGCGCGCTGGCGCTCGGGCTGCAGACACTGCCGAGCGTCTGCTGGGTGCCGCTGGCGCTGTTGTGGTTCGGCCAGACCGAGACCGCCATGCTGTTCGTCGTGGTCATGGGCACGCTGTGGTCGGTGCTGCTCGCCACCGACACCGGCGCGCGCAACATCCCGCCGATCTACGCACGCGCCGCGCGCACCATGGGTTCGGAAGGCGTCGACAAGTGGACGCGTGTGATCCTGCCGGCGTCGCTGCCCTACGTGGTAAGCGGCATGAAGCAGGGCTGGGCCTTCGCCTGGCGCTCGTTGATGGCGGCGGAAATCTTCGTCACCATCCTCACCGGATTCGGCCTCGGGCACCTGCTGCAATACGGCCGCGAGCTGTCCGCCATGGATCAGGTGATCGGCGTCATGCTGGTCATCGTGTTCATCGGGCTGATCGCCGACAAGCTGTTGTTCTCGCCGTGGGAGCGCTTCCTGCACCGGCGCTGGGGTACCGGGCTGAAGTAGGGCGGGTGCACGCGATGACGATCACCATTACCGCGTTTGAAAAATCGCCGGATGGCGGCAAGGGACTGGCGCGCGATACACGCGTTCGCTGGGCGCTTGAAGAAGCGGGCCAGCCTTACGAGGTCCGCCTTGTTTCGTTCCGCGCGATGAAGGAGCCCGCGCATCTTGCGCTTCATCCCTTCGGTCAGATTCCGACCTATGAGGAGGGCGATCTCGCGCTGTTCGAGACCGGCGCGATCGTCTTCCATATCGCCCAGCACTATGCGGGACTGTTGCCGGACGACACCAATGCGCGGGCGCGCGCGATCACGTGGATGTTTGCCGCGCTCAACACGGTGGAGCCGCCGATCCTCGACCTCAGCAACGCCAATATCCTGGAGAGCGACAAGCCTTGGAATAGGGAGCGCCTGCCGCTGGTCGAAGACCGGATTCGCGACCGGCTGAAGCAGGTGTCTGTGCGCCTTGGCGGTAACGACTGGCTCGATGGCGGGTTCAGCGCCGGCGACCTGATGATGGTGTCGGTTTTGCTCAGGCTGAGAGCGTCGGGGCTTCTCGAGGAATATCGAAACCTGGCGGCCTACGTGGCGCGCGGGGAGGCGCGGCCCGCCTACAAGCGGGCTTTCGCCGCGCAATTGGCCGTCAACAAGCCATCCGCCGGCTGAAGCTACAGCCGCTCGATCAGCGCCATCGCCGCCGCGGGTGCGCGCAGCTTGGCCTCGTGGATGAAATAGAGGAACGTGTCGCGCAGCTCTTTCTTTGCCGCGGTCTTGTCGACGCGCGGCAGGTCTTTTGGCGCGCCGCCTTTGGCCCAGGTCTTGGCGCGTTCAGCCCACGCGTCGAGCGCCTTGGGCGGATAGCCGGCCTTCAGCGTCTCGTCGCCCTTCTGCAGCCGCGCGTAGACGAAGTCTGCGGTGAGGTCGGCGATCTCGGTGTAGGTGTCGTGCTCGGCATAGACGATTGCCGTTCCGAATTGGCGCGCCAGCGCGACGAAGGCCGGCGTCTTGAAACTGTCGTTGCGGACCTCGATGGCGTGGCGCAGCCGGCGGCCGTCGAAGGTCTGCGGCAGCAGTTCGAGGAAGCCGCCGAAGTCGGCCTCGTCGAATTTCTTATAGGGCGCGAACTGCCAGAGCAGAGGCCCGAGACGGTCGCCGAGTTCGGTGATGCCGCTGTCGAGAAAACGCTTGATGGAGTCGCTCGCCTCCTTGAGCACGCGGCGGTTCACCGCGTAACGCGGCCCTTTGAGCGAAAACACGAAGCCGTCGGGCACTTCGGAGGCCCACTTGCGGAACGTCTTCGGCGATTGCGTCGAATAGAACGTGCCGTTGACCTCGATCGAGGTCAGCCGTTCGGCCGCGTAGCTAAGCTCGCGCGCGTGCGGCAGGCCTTTCGGATAGAACACGCCGCGCCACGGTTCGTAGGTCCAGCCGCCGATGCCGGTGTAGATGCGTCCTGCGCCCTTTGTCATATTCCGTTCATTATCTTGGGTTAGGGTGCCTGAAGTAGCGATGGGAGTGAGATAGTACCATCGCTTGACGGCCACAATGAAGGCGACGGCGGATGTACCCGCGCCTTTCATTTGTGGTCGTTTTCGTTTTTTAAGGCTTGTCCCGAGCGGCGCCACCCGAAAAGCAAAAAGCCCGGGATTTCTCCCGGGCCTTTTGTTCTAATTCGATCGACCGTCGATCAGCGCCCACCGAACTTGTAATTGATGCCAAGCCTGACGGTCTGAAGGTTTTCTTTCATGCCGAGAGTGCTGCCGTCGGAAAACGTGACGTTTCTGGTGCCGAGTGCGTAGTAGTCGTACTCGACGCGCGCCGACCAATTGGCGAGAAACGCATATTCGAGGCCGACACCGACAACTGCGCCGCCGCGGGTTTCCGATGCGTTCGCCGCCACGGCAGGGGTCGCTTTAAAAAACGCGTTATATTTGTCGTGGACCCAGGCGCCACCGCCCTTCACATAGACCAGGGTGCGGTCCCAGGCATAGCCGACGCGGCCGGTGATACTCGCAATCGAATCGATCCGAGCCTCGCATGTGGCCGCCGGATTTTGGCAATCGCTGCTGCCTTTGAGGTTGGCCCAATCCCACTGACCTTCGATACCGAGGACAAACGCGCCGATTTGATGATTGTAGCCAACCTGACCGCCGGCGAGCACACCGGTTGCATTGGTTGTGATGACGCTATTAGGGAAGCCGAGCAGGTTGTCCCAATCCTTCTTGGACCATCCGATGCCGAGGTCCGCTCCGACATAAAAGCCGGTCCAGCTATAGACCGTGGCGATCGGCGCCATCGGCGACGCCTTGATAGGCATGTCAGCGGCGATCGCACTTTGCGCACTGAGAAGCGAAACGCCGGCAACAGCGAATGCTGATACGAAAACACGACGCATGGACGCCCCCATTACTAAAGCGGTTACTCGCGTCCCCTTTGTAGCATCGTTTATGGTCGTCTTCATCGGAGGGACGTTCTGGGCTCTACAATCTCTCGGGGTGTGGCCGATTTGCAGCAAATGCGATGCGGCGAATTGTCGTTCAAACACGGCCTCTTAGGCGGATGCGAAAAGGCCCGGGATCGCTCCCGGGCCTTCGCAGTTCACTCAGGTCAGCTGGAACTTAGAAGTCCATGCCGCCGCCGCCCATGCCGCCCGGCATGCCGCCGCCGGCGGCACCCTTCTTCTGCGGAATTTCGGCGACCATGGCCTCGGTGGTGATGAGCAGGCCGGCGACCGAGCCGGCGTTTTGCAGCGCGGCGCGCACGACCTTGGTCGGGTCGATGATGCCCTTGGTCATCATGTTCCCGTACTCGCCGTTCTGCGCGTCGAAGCCGTAGGCGTACTGATCCTTCTCGAGGATCTTGCCGACGATGACCGAGCCGTCCTCACCCGCGTTGAGCGCGATCTGACGGGCCGGGGTCTGGATCGCCTTGCGGACGATGTCGACGCCGTGCTTCTGGTCTTCGTTGGCGACCTTGACCCGCTTGAGGGCTTCGGACGCACGCAGCAGAGCGACGCCGCCGCCCGGCAGGATGCCTTCCTCGACCGCGGCGCGGGTGGCGTGCATCGCGTCGTCGACGCGATCCTTGCGCTCTTTCACCTCAACCTCGGTGGCCCCGCCGACGCGGATCACTGCAACGCCGCCGGCGAGTTTTGCCAGCCGCTCTTGCAGCTTCTCCTTATCGTAGT
>Ga0134124_10000359_pt1 | contig 39685 bp, 37 predicted proteins | sample KB304_FD_96880 | JGI IMG/M metagenome (GOLD analysis project Ga0134124, IMG submission 96880) | Terrestrial soil microbial communities without Nitrogen fertilizer from Kellogg Biological Station, Michigan, USA - KB3-0-4 | ecosystem: Environmental > Terrestrial > Soil > Unclassified ... | reverse complement strand
CGCCGACATCCACATCGTGCGCGGTCCGGCCGATTTCGATCCGCGCATGCGCCGCTTCGTGCGCGCCTTCCTGGCGCAGCGCTTCGCCGCGCGCTAGGATTGGGTATGTCTCGCACCGACATCGCCGATCGCTTCCGCATCGACAAGCCCGACAAGTTCAAACTGTCCGCCTACGACCCGGCCGACTGCGGCGGGCTCAAGATCGACAAAGGCGACGCCAAGGACCGGCTCGACAAAGCCATCGCGCGCCTGAGCGAACTGCAAGAGCGCCTCTACGCCGCCGACCGCTGGTCGGTGCTGATCGTGCTGCAGGCGATGGACGCCGCCGGCAAGGACAGCCTGATCAAGCATGTCATGAGCGGCCTCAATCCCCAGGGCGTCGAAGTCGCGAGCTTCAAGGCGCCGAGTCCCGAGGAGCTGAGCCACGATTTCCTCTGGCGCATCGCGCGGCATCTGCCGGCGAGCGGCCGCATCGGCATCTTCAACCGCTCGCATTACGAGGAAGTCTTGAGTGTGCGCGTGCGCCCGGAGCTGCTGGAGAGCCAGAAGCTGCCGCAGGCGCACATGGGCAAAAACATCTGGCGGGAGCGCTTCGACGACATCGTCGCCTTCGAACGCCATCTCGCGCGCAACGGCACGCTGGTGCTCAAGTTCTTCCTGCACGTCTCCCGCCAGGAGCAGCGCAAGCGCTTCCTCGACCGCATCGAAGAGCCGGGCAAGCGCTGGAAGTTCTCCATGGGCGACGTCGACGACCGCAAGCTGTGGACCAAATACATGGCGGCCTATGAGGACATGATCCGCGCCACCAGCCGGCCGGAAGCGCCGTGGTATGTCGTGCCCGCCGACCACAAATGGTTCACGCGCCTCGTTGTGGCCGACGCGCTGGTGCAGAAGCTCGACTCGCTCGATCTCGAATACCCCAAGGTCAAAGGCAAGGCGCTCGCGGATCTCAAGAAGGCCAAGCAGGCGCTGGAGGCCGAGAAGGCCTAAGCGCGTTCACCACACGTCAGGAATAAGCCGCCAACGTCCTTGGGCGCAGGACGAGGCGCGTGGCTAAGGCCAGGTAAACGGTTTTCGGAGAGTCCTTCATAACCGCAGCGCGGGTATTCAAGACCTGTGTGCCATAGTCGATGCAAAGGATGACGCGAAACCTCACGGGCTCGGCTGATTTTTATCGATGCCGGCATGGAGCGCGCGCCTATGCAGATCCGCCGTTTCATCATCGCCATCTTGTTGTGGGCATTGCCATCGTGTTTCGCGCTGGCGGGAGAGCCTGTCGTCAACGGCGGCTTCCGCACCATCGTCCTGCTCGGCCTCCATTGCCTGACGGTTCCCAAGACCGAGCCGTATCTACTGCCCGGGTCGCGCCTGGAAATGCGCGACTGCGAGAACAGCAACGATCAGGTTTTTTCCTGGAACGTCATCACCTTTGAAATTCGATACCGCGGGCTCTGCGTCGATGCGCTTCGCGGCGATAAAGGCCCCTCGCAGCCCGGCGATCCGGTCGGCCTTTGGTATTGCCAGCAAACGTCGCATCAAAAATGGTACCCCAATCGCAAGAACGAGGCGTGGTACGAGGCCTTCAACATCGTCGGCGGGGGCGGCCCGAACAGCGACCTCTGCATGAGCATCGCCAACGACAATGTGGTTGATGGCGCGCAGTTGACCCTGCAGAAATGCGACAGTCGCGACAATCAATGGCTCCGCCTCTATTCGTGGCCGCCGCTGCAAAGCCAGGCGGTCACCCAATGACGGCTTAGACCCGGCAGCAATACTGACCTAATCGGCCTTCGCGCTTGCCTTGCGCGGCGATTTTCCGCTAGAAGCTGCCGCATTCCATCTGCGGTTAACGCGGGCTTTACCGAAACCCGCGACCCTGACCGCCGGAGACGAGGGACGATTCGAGGCAATGTCGACGCGGCAGACCATCTGCGCGATCGAGCGGACGGCCCCCAAGGCCGGCTCCGCTGCCTCCCTCATTCTGGGCACGCTCCTTCTGCTTACCCGCCCCTGAGAGCCGGCTGGGCATCGATGCCTGGGCACTCGGGGGATGAAGGAACCAGCACCCAATGTGAGCGCCCCGCGCGGCGCATCCGATCAGAAGGAATTGAGCAATGACCGCCCCGACCCAGTCCGACAAGGACCGCGTCGTCATCTTCGACACCACCTTGCGCGACGGCGAGCAGTGCCCCGGCGCCACCATGACGCACGAGGAAAAGATCGAGGTCGCCGAGCTGCTCGACACCATGGGTGTCGACATCATCGAGGCCGGCTTCCCGATCGCGTCGGAAGGCGACTTCGCCGCCGTCAACGAGATCGCCAAGCGCGCCAAGAATTCGGTGATCTGCGGCCTCTCGCGCGCCTCGCCGAAGGACATCGACCGCTGCGCCGAGGCGATCCGCCCCGCCAAGCGCAACCGCATCCACACGTTCCTGTCCACCTCGCCGGTGCACATGAAGTACAAGCTGCAGAAGGAGCCGCACGAGGTCTACGAGATGGTGATCGCGCAGGTCACGCGCGCGCGCAGCCATACCGACGACGTCGAGTGGTCGGCCGAGGACGGCACCCGCACCGAGCACGATTTCCTCTGCCGCTGCGTGGAGGCCGCCATCAACGCCGGCGCTACCACCATCAATATTCCCGACACCGTCGGCTACACGGTGCCGGAGGAATATTTTGCGCTGTTCGAGATGCTGCGCAACCGCGTGCCGAATTTCGACAAGGCGCGCTTCTCCACGCACTGCCATAACGATCTCGGCCTCGCGGTCGCCAACTCACTGTCCGGCGTGAAGGCGGGCGCGCGGCAGATCGAATGCACCATCAACGGCATCGGCGAGCGCGCCGGCAACGCCGCGCTGGAAGAAATTGTGATGGCGATCAAGACGCGCAACGATGTGCTGCCGTTCTGGACCGGCATCGAAGCGAGCATGCTTACGCGCGCCTCGAAGCTCGTCGCCGCCGCGACCTCGTTCCCGGTGCAGTACAACAAGGCCATCGTCGGACGGAACGCCTTCGCGCATGAGAGCGGCATCCATCAGGACGGCATGCTCAAGAACGCGCAGACCTACGAGATCATGACGCCGGAATCGGTCGGCGTGAAGCAGACTTCGCTGGTCATGGGCAAGCACTCCGGCCGCCATGCCTTCGTGCACAAGCTGGAAGAGCTCGGCTACCAGTTGGCGAGCAACCAGCTCGAGGACGCCTTCGTGCGTTTCAAGGCGCTCGCCGACAAGAAGAAGCAGATCTACGACGAAGACATCGAGGCCTTGGTCGACGAAGAGATTGCCACCGCACATGACCGCATCAAGGTGCTGTCATTGACGGTGATTGCCGGCACCATGGGTCCGCAGTCGGCCACGCTCACGCTCGACATCGAGGGCAGGCACATCACCACACAGACGACCGGCAACGGTCCGGTGGACGCCATCTTCAAGGCGATCCGCGAGCTGGTGCCGCACGAGGCCAAGCTCGAGCTCTACCAGGTGCACGCCGTCACCGAAGGCACTGACGCGCAAGCGGAAGTGTCGGTACGGTTGTCGGAAGACGGCCGCTCCTACACGTCGAAGGGCGCAGATCCCGATACTTTGGTCGCGTCGGCGAAAGCCTATCTCGGTGCGCTCAACAAACTGACCAGCAAGCGCAACAAGGTGCCGGGCATCGACGAACGCCGCATCCACTCGACCGACGTGGGATGACGCTCTTCACCTCTCCCCGCGTGCGGGGAGAGGTGACGCGCCAAGCGCGGCGGGCGAGGGGGCATCGCGGAGAAGTCGGTACTTGAGTGTTCCCCTCATTCCCTTGAACAGCCGCGCTGCGTCCGCATGTCGGCAATTGGTTCCTGACGGAACTCAAAATATCACATTTTATCCGCATTTTCCCCGCTTCAGCGGCCGAATTCGCGGGTAGGTCTTGCCTCGCAACCCACACAGACATTGGGGAACTCACAAGGATGAAGAAGACTCTTTGCGCGGGCGCCGTCGCGCTCGCGATGGCCGGCTTGTTGTCGAACGCTCCGGTTTCCGCAGCCGAGTACGGTTACAGCTCTGCGGAGCATGGCCAGGCGACGGCAATCGATATCGGCCGCATCCGCGGCGCACTGCACCTGACGTCGCAGCAGGAGCCGCTCTGGGGTCCCGTCGAATCCGCGTTGCGCGATATCGTCCGCCAGCAGCAAGCGCGCACCGAGCAGCAGGGTTTCATCAAGCGTGTGAGCAGCCGTGTGGTCTCCATCGTGATGACGAGTTCCGCGGTCGAGCGCCTGGCGCGCGCCGCGCGGCCTTTGGTCGCCGCGCTCGACGACCGCCAGAAGCAGGCCGCTCACAGCCTCGCCCAGGAGATGGGCTTGGGAGCTGTCGTCATGGCGGCGCTGCGATAAGCAATCCATAGCGGCGCTGAGACAAACTCGCGCCGCGTTCCGCGAGGGGCACGGTTACCGCCTCTATGCCGCGCTGGGGAGCGCGGCATTTTTCTTTTTGAGCCATCCGCACGGTATGGGAGCGCGCCCGTTTTTCAGCGTACTGCCCCAGCCAAAAGCCCCCTTTTGCTTGCCGGTTTGCCGAATAAATGCGACTTTATCGCCCGGTTGACCTGCATTAAAAAACGGCCTCAAGTCCTAACCAAGCAGGCCAAAGTTCTTGTGGAGGAACCCCAATGAAGAAGATGCTCCTGACGGCCGTAGCAGCCGCGCTGATCGCTTTGCCCGGCGCCGCTTTGGCCCAGGCCCCGATCGTCATTAAATTCAGTCACGTGGTCGCGCCCAACACGCCGAAGGGCCTGGGTGCGGAAAAGTTCAAGGAGCTTGCCGAGAAGTACACCAACGGCAAGGTGAAGGTCGAAGTTTATCCCAACTCGACCCTCTACAAGGACAAGGAAGAGCTCGAAGCGCTGCAACTCGGCGCCGTGCAGATGCTCGCGCCGTCGAACTCCAAGTTCGGCCCGATCGGCATCAAGGACTTCGAGGTGTTCGACCTCCCGTTCCTGCTGCCGAACCTGACCGCGCTCCGCAAGATCACCGAAGGGCCGATCGGCAAGAAGATGCTGGGTCTGCTCGACGCCAAGGGCATGGTCGGTCTGGCATACTGGGACAACGGCTTCAAGCAGATGAGCGCCAACAAGCCGCTGCATGTGCCGGCCGACTACAAGGGCCAGAAGTTCCGCATCCAGTCCTCGAAGGTGCTTGAGGCGCAGTTCCGCCTGCTCGGCGCGACGCCGCAGGTCATGGCGTTCTCGGAAGTCTACCAGGCGCTGCAGACCGGCGTGGTCGACGGCCAGGAGAACACGCCGTCGAACATGTACACCCAGAAAATGGACGAGGTGCAGAAGTTCACCACGCTCACCAACCACGGCTACATCGGCTATGTGGTCGTCGTGAACAAGAAGTTCTGGGATGGCCTGCCGGCCGACGTGCGCGGTCAGCTCGAGAAGGCGATGAAGGAATCGACCGAATTCGCCAACACGCGCTCGGCGCAAGAAAACGACGAGGCGCTCGAGGCGATGAAGAAGAACGGCAAGACGAAGTTCATCGTGCCGACCGCCGCCGAGGTGGCCGAGATGCAGAAGGCCATGGAGCCGCTCTATCACGACATGGCCAGCCGCGTCGGCAAGCAGTTGATCGACGACGTGCGTAAGACAGCGCAAGGCGTGACCAACTAGGCGAATAACGAATGGGCCTCGGCATCGCGCCGGGGCCCGTTTGTATAGCGGGCAACATTCCCGGCGTCGTCGCGGCGCGGGCGGCAGGTGGGGCCGCTCAACCACAATCGGGGATCTGCCGCCGCTCGGACGAAACGCGTCCCGTGGGCATGAGGGGGGGCATTGTGCTTTTACGAATCCTTGACCGCTTGGAAGAGATCATCATCGCGGCTCTGATCGGCGCCGCGACTCTGCTGATCTTTGTCGCGGTCGTGCAGCGCTACTTGATCGGCGTGCCCGCCCTCTATCCTTATTTCTACGACTTCAACCTGACCTGGGCGCAGGAACTGTGCATCTACATGTTTGTGTGGATGGCGAAGTTCGGCGCCGCCTACGGCGTGCGCACCGGCATCCACGTCGGCGTCGACGTCATCGTCAACATGCTGCAGCCGAAATACCAGAGCAAGGTCATCATGTTCGGCCTGATGGCCGGCGCCTTCTTCACCCTGGTCGTCGGCACCATGGGCGCCAAGTTTGTTATCGAGCTTTACCCGACCGACCAGGTCTCGCCCGACTTGGAAATGCCGCGCTGGATCATCTTCTTGGCCGTGCCGCTTGGCTCCTACCTGATGTGCTTCCGCTTCGTTCAGGTCGCCTGGGCGTACTGGCACACCGGCCAATTGCCGCATCATGACCCCGGCCATGTCGAGGGCGTGGTCGAAAGCGTGCACGCCGCCAAGGATCTGGCAGCCGAAGAAGCCGCCGCCAAGGGGGCCGCCCGATGAACAGCGCCCTCATATTCGGCTTGCTGATCGCGCTCATGCTGACCGGCATGCCGATCTCGATCGCGCTCGGCTTGACCGTGCTGTCGTTCCTGTTCGTGATGACGCAGGTGCCCATCGAAGCGGTCGCCCTCAAGCTGTTCACCGGGATCGAGAGCTTCGAGATCATGGCGATCCCGTTCTTCATCCTCGCGGGCAACTTCCTGACGCATGGCGGCGTCGCGCGCCGCATGATTGCTTTTGCCACCGCTATGGTGGGGCACTGGTACGGAGGATTGGGCCTCGCGGCGGTGATGGCTTGCGCGCTGTTTGCCGCTATTTCCGGCTCCTCGCCGGCGACGGTGGTGGCCATCGGCTCGATCCTGCTGCCGGCGATGGTGCAGGCCGGCTATCCGAAACGCTTCGGTGCCGGTGTCATCGCGACCTCCGGCGCACTCGGGATCCTGATCCCTCCGTCGATCGTCATGGTGCTTTACGCGGTGGCGACCGGCGGCAGCGTCGCGATCGATCCGGAAGGCAAACGCGTGCTGTCGGCATCGGTGGCGCAATTGTTCATGGCCGGCGTCGTGCCGGGCCTGATGCTCGCTACGCTGCTCGGTCTCACGACGTTCTACCGTGCCTATAAAGGCAACTATCCGCGCATGCAGAAGGCGACGTGGCTGGAGGCCTTCACTGCCTTCCGCAAGTCGGTCTGGGGCCTGCTTCTGATCGTGATCGTGCTCGGCGGTATCTATGCCGGCCTGTTCACGCCGACCGAGGCGGCGGCCGTCAGCGCGGTTTACGCCTTCGTCGTCGCGGTCTTCGTCTATCGCGATCTGGGTTGGTCGGACATACCGAAAGTCTTGCTGTCGTCCGCCAATATGAGCGCGATGATCCTCTACATCATCACCAACGCGGTGCTGTTCTCCTTCCTGATGACCAGCGAACAGATCCCGCAGTCGATCACCGCCTGGGCAACCAGCTCCGGAATCGGACAAGTGGAATTCCTGCTGTTCGTGAACATTCTTCTGCTGCTCGCCGGCAACGTGATGGAGCCGTCCTCGATCGTACTGATCACGGCGCCGATTCTGTTTCCGGTCGCGGTCGGCCTTGGCGTTAACCCCATTCACCTCGGCATTCTGATGACGGTGAATATGGAAGTGGGCATGTGCCACCCTCCGGTAGGGCTCAATCTTTATGTCGCCTCCGGCATCGCCCGCATGGGCATCACCGAGCTCACCATCGCGGTGTGGCCATGGCTGCTCACCATGTTGATATTCCTCGGCGTTGTGACCTATGTGCCGGAATTGTCGCTCTGGCTGCCGCGCGTGCTCGGTATGATGTGACGCTCGACATGAACGAGCGTCCATCAACATTGCGCTGAGTTAATCTCTGTCGAATCTTTAACTTGCTTGCATGGCGGGGCGCTCCACTATGAGCGCATCTGATTTGCCATTGGAGGCACACATGTTGAAGACTTTGTTGGCCGGTACCGCCGCTCTCGCGATTGTCGGCACCTCGCTCGTCTACGCACAGCAGGGCCCCGGTCGGGGTGAGGGCTTCGGCGGTCCTGGCATGCGCGAGCACGGCATGTCGCAGGGCATGCATCACGGCTGGCGTCCAAGCGCCGATGACATCAGCGCGTTCAGCGACGCGCGCATCGCTGCGCTCAAGGCGGGCCTGAAGCTCACGCCCGAGCAGGAGAAGAACTGGCCGGCGCTCGAAAGCGCGCTGCGCGATATGGCCAAGCAGCGCTCCGAGCGCTTCGCCGCGCGCGCCAGTGCCGACCGTCCGGCCGATCCGATCGAACGGCTCAACCTGCGCGCTGAGCGCATGAGCCAGGCTGGCGCCTCGCTCAAGAAGCTCGCCGACGCGGCAGGCCCGCTTTATCAGAGCCTGGACGATGCTCAGAAGGCCCGCTTCCGGGTGCTGGCGCAACTCGGCCAAGGCCGCCACTTCGGCGGGCATGAAGGCCGCGGCCACGAGGGCCGGCACGGCATGGGCGACCGGATGATGCACCGCGGGCCGCGCGGCGGTGGTGAGCGCGACGACCTCTAGTTCTGGCGACTACGAGTAGCCGGCCCGCCGCGGTGGTCTCCCCGACACCGCGGCCCGGCCCAAAGGAAGCCGCCGGGTCCGCCCGGCGGCTTTCCCTTGATCGGCGGCGTTCCGCCCCCATCTGAAAGGTTGGCCGCGTGAGCATCGCGGCTGGACAGTGCGGGATCGCTTTGCTAAGTGACCCGCGCCCGGCGGGCTTCAAGCCCGCCGCCGGCATTTCGGGCGCATAGCTCAGTTGGTAGAGCAGCTGACTCTTAATCAGCGGGTCCCAGGTTCGAGCCCTGGTGCGCCCACCAATCCATCAAACGCTTGGTTTGTGATTGGCCCGATGCCGAGTTTGCCGGACTTGTAACGGCGCGCTCATCAGCAGTGTTCGGCCCGACCTGCCGGCAGCCGAATATATCCTTCGGCAGCAAACCCCTCACTTCGCGGCGATGCCGTTGTCCTTGACGACTTTTGCCCATTTGGTCATGTCGGCTTTGATCTGATCTTGAAATTCCTGCGGGGTATTCGCGATAACTTCGGCGCCATCGACCGCGAGTTTTTCTTTGAACTCGGGTTCGTTGGCGATTTTGACCACTTCGTCATGCAGAAGATCGATGATCGGTTTTGGCGTCCCAGCGGGAGCCAACAGCCCGAACCAAGAGGTAACTTCGTATCCGGTCAGACCGGCCTGCGCCACCGTGGGCGTATCCGGCGCGCCCGGCGAGGGTTTGGCGCTGGTGACACCAAGCAGTCGCAGTTGCCCCGCCTGAACCGCTGGCATCGCGGCGGCAAGGCCACCGAACGAAATATCGACGTGGCCGCCCATCAGGTCGTGCAGAACCGCGCCGCTGCCTTTGTAGGGCACATGGATCATTTTGATCTGCGCCATCGCGTTGAACAATTCGCCAGCCAGATGTGAAGGCGAGCCGACGCCGGCCGATCCGAACGTAAGTGTTTGTCCCGATCTGGCCAAGGCGATCAATTCGCCGACGGTTTTGGCGGGCAGCGTCTTGCGGGCGACGATCGCCTGCGTGGTCATCGCCACATTGGTGATCGGCGCTAGATCGCGGATCGGATCGAAGGGCAGGTTGTCGTAGAGGGCAGGGCTGATCGCGAGGGTGCCCAGATATCCCATCAAAAGGGTATAGCCGTCCGGCTTTGCACGCGCGACCACTTCGGTGCCGACCGCGCCATTCGCGCCGGTTCGGTTCTCGATATAAAAAGTCTGCCCGAACTTATCGCCCAATTTTTTCCCGACCATCCGCGCGAGGATGTCCGCCGTGCCGCCCGGGGCAAACGGCACAATGATCCGCACCGGCGCGGAAGGATAAGTTTGCGCGTTGGCCGGTCCGCCGAACGGTAGCGACGCGCAAATGCCGGCCAATACCGAGCGGCGGCACCACGTCCAGACACGAGCAGATGACATGTTTGTACTCAGCAATAGCGTTGCGATAAGCGACGGTGAACGCCATTAGAATGGCGTCGGCTAATTCGGCGGCATCCGTCACTTCGCCGGGGCGAGTTCGACCCTTTCGCGGGCCCGCGCCGGCACCGGGGAGACCCGGAGGTCCTTCACCAGATCCGCCACGTTCCCGAACTTTTCAACCGCCATCACCGACGATCGAATCGCGTCGACCTGCCGTTTCGGCAGCACGCGCGAGGCGAGGTTCTCATATTTGGCGAAGACCTCCTCATCCGACGCGAAACATTCTTCGCTGCCCCGCTGCGCCGCGACCCGATCTTTCAGGACGGTGCCGTCTTTCAGATGCACTTCGACGCGCGCGATGTAACGATGCTTCGGCCCCATCGCGGTGATTTCCGGATCGTGGATGAAAATCACCTTCTCCGAGAAAGCGATGCGCTTCGGATCGCGGATGCTCTCTTCGGTGAATTCATCGACGAACACGTCGCCGGCAAGCAGCAAGGTCGCGATGCAGAACGGCATGTTGAATTGCGCATTGGTGAAGCCCGACGGCTCATACTTCCAATACGTGTGCTCCATCATGACCTGGCCGCCATGCACGACGATCTTGTCGACCTCGTCCGGCTTGAAGCTGCGCTTCTTCTGGATGTTGCGCAAAGCATCGAGCGCGGGTTGTGTGCTGGCGGCTGACGAATAGAACTTCAAGCCAAAGCGCATGGTCTCGTAGGTTTTTCCGAGTCCGGCCGTGAGCTCGTTCAAGTCGAAGCGGTCCGGCGTCTGCGAGAAGGCGGTGCAGAATCCGCCAAACGGACTTTCAAAGACGTTGGTGACCCCGGTAAAGCCGTTCTTTGCAAGCATCGCCGCGTACAGGCCGCTCTGACAGGCGCGCCCGGCATGGCCGCGCTTCATCATGGCGCCGAACTGGACGGCCATGATGCCGGACGCCTGGCTGCCGGCCAGACCAAGCGCATGCACGGTCTGCTCTTCCGAAAGGCGCAATGCCGCGCTTGCGGCCGCCGCCGCTCCGAACGTGCCGATCGTGCCCGTCGGATGCCAGCCCATGGCAAGATGCTCTTGACCGACGCATTGGCCGACGCGGGGACCGGTCTCATAACCGGCGATCGCGGAGCGCAGGAAATCGCGCCCGCTCATCGGACCGCGGGTTTCGGCGAGCGCAAACAACGCAGGCACCGTGACGCAGCCGATATGCACCATGCCCTGGCGGTGGATGTCGTCGATCTCAAATCCTTGCACCATCGCGCCGTTCACGAATGCCGCGTGCGGGGCTGAAAGCCGGCGATCCGTGCCCCACACGGTACAGGCGCCGCCGGATTCCAACTCCGAAAAAGTATCGGTGAGGATCGCGCCCCATGGCTTTTGCGACGCGTAAAGGCCGCAGCCGATGGCGTCGAGGATGAGCAGCTTTGCCCGATGCAAGACCTCGGACGGGATGTCTTCGTAACGCAGGTTCGAGATGAAACGAGCCAGTCCGCGCGTATAGGTGTCGTCGTGGGAGCCGTTGGTGCGTTGCATGGGGCGTTGCTCCTTGGACATTCCGGTCATTCTCGATACCGAAGCGGTACGATCCGGCCCGTGAAATGCGGTTCATTTTGCGGCGCCGTTGGAAGGTAGCGCAGATGCCGTGGGCCTGCGCGAAATTTATATCAAAAATGATCTAACAAAATGATCGCCGCATATCGTGTGCTGTCTGTAATGCTAAGTCCGCGGTTGGTGACCGGTTTCGTCAGACGAAACCAATGCTCGCCGTGACGGTGAGAACTGAGCATCGAGCAAACCGCGCGATTCGGCTCGAAGACGAGGCGGCTTTGGTGTCCAGTACGGGCCTTCACATCGGCAAGGCGGTTGCTGTGGCGAGCGCGGCGCATGCTGTTATTGCACGTCGGCCTTACCTCAAATGATAAAGGTCACAATCCGGGTTGTGGCGCTTGCGGCCATTGTCTTGGCCAGCGGCTCGGCAGTTGCCGGGTTCACGCCCGGCCTGTGGCAGGCGGCCGTCATCAGCGTGGCCACCATTTCGTTATGGGCGACAGGCGCCCTTCCGGAAGATCAGACAGCCCTGATCTTCTTTGTCGCCGCCAGCCTTCTTGGGCTGGTGCGTCCCGATGTCGTTTTTTCCGGGTTTGCGACGACGGCGTTCTGGCTGGTGTTCGGCGGCCTGGTGATCGGAGCAGCCGTTCGCCGCAGCGGCCTCGATGTCATCATCGCCCGGCCGATCCTTCATTTCGCGCACGGGTCCTATTGGCGTGTCGTCTTCGCCATCATCCTGCTGTCGCTGGTCCTGAGCTTCCTCGTGCCGTCGAGCATGACGCGCGTGATGCTGACCATCCCCGTCGTTCTTGCCTTGACGGAGGAACTCGGCGTGACTGAAGGGCGCGGCAAGCTCGGCCTGGTCGCGGCCGCATTGCTGGCGAGCTACTACTTCGGCTCGGGACTTTTGCCGGCGAATGTACCGAATATGGCGCTGGTCGGCAGCGCGGAAAAAGTGCTGCCCGTGCATTTCCGCTTTGCCGAGTACTTCATCACATATTTCCCAGTCCTCGGTCTGCTGAAGACCGCGCTCGCCGGCGTTCTGATTTCGGTGGCGTTCGACTCGCCCATCAGAGGCAAACCGCCACAGGTGGCATCAGTCGAACCGAAGGGCGAAGGACACCGTCTCGTCGCGATCGTTTTGCTTGCTGCGCTGCTGTTCTGGGTCACGGATTTCATGCACGGCATCTCGCCGGCATGGATCGCCATGATCGCGGCGTTGATCTTTCTCTTTCCGGGGGTGGACATCGTCCCGCTCGAGCAGTTCGGTCGGCTGGTCAATGTCAGGCCTTTATTTTTCGTCGCGGGGATTCTTGGGCTGGGAAGCTTTATTGCGGCGTCGGGCCTGGGAGTGGCGGCTGCGCAACATCTGTCTGCCTGGGCCGGCCTCAAGAGCGATGGGTCAATACGCGAAGCCGCGCTGTTGACCGGCATCGCGACAACGCTTGGCCTGCTTGCGACACACGGCGGCATGGCCGCATTGATGCCGACTTTGGCGAAAGACCTGGCAGCGGCTTCGGGTTTAAGCATCGATGTCGTGATCGGAACGATCGTGGTCGGCTATTCGATCTTGCTGCTGCCATATCAGGTGCCGCCCAGCGTCGTCGGCTTTCAGATGGCCGCCATTCCGGCGCGTTCGGCCGTGCTCACAACGTTGTGGATCGGTCTTGTCACGTCCGCCGTCACCGTGCCGCTGCAGTTTCTCTGGTGGCGCGCGATTGGCTTCTTGTAGAAACGGGGATTTGTAATGCAGTCAACAGCGCAGTCATCCGAGCGCTTCGATGTCGTCGTCGTCGGCACCGGTCTTGCCGGCCTGTCGGCAGCCCTGCGGGCGAAAGAAGAGGGGGCCAATGTCGTTGTCATCGACAAGGCGCCGGAGACGAGCATGGGCGGCAACTCGCGCTTCTCCGGCGGCGCCCTGCGCACGCCGTCGGATACGGTGAGCGCGGCCGATCTGGTCAAGGAGAACATGGACATGAGCGGCGGGCGCGCCAATCCGCGGCTCGCGCACGTGCTCTATCACGAGGCGACTGAGGCGCTGCAGTGGCTGCGCGGCTATGGCGTGCCCATTTTGCGCTCGGATGAGGAGCGGCCCGATTTCAAGGGCAGCAAAATGCCTTGGCATGCCAAGGGCAACGGCTACGGGTTGATCGCGGCGTTGTTCCCCAATCTCGCCAAGAACAACATTCCGGTCCGTTTCGAAACCAAGGCGCTGCAACTCGCGCTCGACGACAAGGGCGCGGTCACGGGTGTGGTCGTGCGCGACAAGTCCGGAACCCGCGTACTGCAGGGCGCGGTCATTTTGGCGACCGGTAATTTCCAGGCGAATGTGGAAATGCGCGCGCGCTATCTCGGCTCGGGCGCCGATGGCCTGATTGTGCGCGGTTCGCGCTTCAACACGGGCGACGGTCTCAATATCGCGATGCAGTCCGGCGCCCAGAGCATCGGCAACTGGGGCGACTTCCATTCGGCCGTGCTCGACGCCCGTTCGGCGCAGGTGGAATGCGGCGAGACCAACATCAACACCTATCCGCACACGGTCATGGTCAACGTCGATGGCAAGCGGTTCGTCGACGAGGGCGCCGACTTCTTCGACACGACCTATGTGACCTACGGCAAAGCCTGCCTGGCGCAGCCGGGCGGCCGCGCGTTCTGTCTGTTCGACGCCAAGGCCGCCGAGCGTGGCCTGGTCTACGGCTTGCGCGAGGATTTCGAGCCGCTGCAGGCCGGCACGCTGCGCCGTCTCGCCGATATGCTCGGCATTAACGCCGACAATCTCGAACGGACCATCGCGGAGTTCAACGCTGCGGTCAGCGACAAACCGTTCGATCCGGACGTGCGCGACGGCAAGGGCACGACCGGCATCGTGCCGCCGAAATCGAACTGGGCGCTGCCGCTCGATACGCCGCCGTATTTCGCGCTGCCGGTGACGGGCGGCATCACCTTTGCATTCGGGGGATTGAAGGTCGACGAGAATTGCCGCGTTCTCGACACCGAGGATCGCGCCATGCCCGGTCTCTACGCAGCGGGCGAGATCATGGGTGGCGTCTTCTATCAGAAATATCCGGGCGGGGCCTCGCTGGTCCGCTCGCTGGTGTTCGGCCGCATTGCCGGACGCCATGCTGTCGGTTTCGCACGGAAGGCAGCGCCACAACTCGCGCGCGCCGCCGCCAACTCTTAAGCAAGCCAAAGGGAGAAACGCGTGTCAGCCAAAGGACTCCGCAAGAACATAAGCGTGGCGATGATGGCGGCCGCGCTCGCGGCCTTCGCCAATCCGTCTGCCGAAGCGCAGACCGGAGCGATCCGCATCGCGGTCACCTCGAAAAGCCTCATCTTCGCGCCGGTCTTTGTCGCGCAACGCCGCGGCATGTTCGAGAAGCAAGGCATCAAGGTCGAAATCGTCGATGCCGGCGCCGGTACCAAGGTGGCCGCCGGCCTCGCCGGCGGCAGCATCGCCGCGGCCATGATGGCCATCGACCACGTCTTCGCCGCAACCACCCGCGATCAGAAGTGGGTGATGTTCGGCCAGCTCATGAACAAGGAGCCCTACACGTTTGCGATGCGCAAGGACATCGCCGACGCGAAAGGCATTAGCGCCGATTCGCCGTACTCCGTTCGCCTGAAGGCCCTGGAGGGGACGACCATCGCGATTTCATCGCTCGGCAGCGGCACGCACCTCGCTTTGGCGTCGGCGATGGCCGGTGTTGGCTTATCTGCCGACAAGGTTCGCTGGGTGCCGATCGGCGAGCCGCTCGCAATCGTCACCGCCGTCGAGCGCAAGCAGGTCGACGTCGGCGGCCGCGCCCCGGGGCCGGCGGAAATGCTGGTCGACCGCGGAACCGGCGTGATGGTCGTCGATTTCTCGAAAGATCAGCTCGGCAAGCCCTATCCGACCATTGTCATGGCGACGACCGAGCGGCAGCTCAAGGATCGCGCGCAGGATTTGCGCAAGCTGACGCTGGCCATTCGTGAAGCCATCAATTTCACCCGCGAGCATCCCGATGACGCGGCAAAGTCGATCCGCGAAGACTTCAAGTTCATGGAGGACACGGCGTTCAAGGATGGCATGGCGTTCGACCTCCGCGCGCTGCCGCCGGATGTCCTGATCACGGAGGAGGAATTCCGCTTGGCCGTCGAACAAAGCAACAGCCCTTATCTCTTGAGCGTCCGTCGTGGCGTCAAGGTCTCCGACAAGTATGACGACGCCGTCGACATCAATATTGGAGCGAAATAGCGCGAAATAAAGAATCGGCAGGATACATGTTCACCTTCAATAACGTCAGCGTCGAATTTGGCACCAATCGCGGCATCGTGCGTGCCGTCGATAATGTCAGCCTGGATATTCCAAAGCAGAACTTCGTCTGCTTCGTGGGGCCGAGCGGGTGCGGAAAGACGACGCTTTTGAATGCCGCCGCCGGACTGGTGACGCCCTGCGGCGGAACGGTCACCTACAACGGAATTCCGCGCAGCGGGTTCAACAGGAAAGTCGGTTATGTCACGCAGAACGAGACGCTGTTCCCGTGGCGGACCACCGCCGAAAACGTGCGGCTCGCGCTCGAACTTGAAAACCTGTCGCCGGAGGAAGTCCGCTCGCGCGTGTCGCGATATTTGAGCCTCGTCAAGCTTGACGGCTTCCATGACCACTACCCGCGCCAATTGTCGGGCGGCATGCGCCGCCGCGCGGCGCTGGCACGGACCTGGATCTACGAGCCGGAAACCGTGCTGATGGACGAGCCATTCGGCGCGCTCGACGCGCAGCTCAAGCTGGTCATGCAGAAGCAATTGCTTGATTTGTGGGAAAGCAACCGAAGCACGGTGATATTCGTCACGCACGATCTTGCCGAGGCGGTCACGCTCGCCGACCAAGTGGTGGTGTTCACCTCGCGACCGGCGCGGATCAAGGCGGTCCGTAAGATCGATCTACCGCGTCCGCGCGATCCGTTGCGTCTGCACTTCTCGCCCGAAGTTCAGGCGATTTGTGCCGAGCTCTGGGGCTTGCTCGAAGATGAGTTGAAGGAAGTGCTGCAGTGAGCGAACAGATCAGCACGGCGGTCGAATTGACGGCGGCCGAACCCGCGGGGAAGAAGCCGCAGCGCATCTCAATGCCGTACGTTCTCGTCAACGTCGTGCGCGTCGGACTGTTCGCGGCGCTCATAGCGTGCTGGCAATGGGTGCTGACGCCGCTGGCCGATCCGTTCTATGTCAGCAGCCCTTCGCGCGTGGCCATGCGCCTGTGGGAATGGACCGCCGACGGCAGCATCGTTGTCGACCTGCTCTATACATTGGAATCGACCTTCGTCGGTTACGCAATCGGCGCGCTGAGCGGCGTCGCGGTCGGATTCCTGATGGGGCGGGTCAAGTTTGTCGGCGACGTGCTCGACCCGTTCCTCGATGCATTGAACAGCTTGCCGCGGGTGGCGCTCGGGCCCTTGTTCATCCTGTGGCTTGGGATCGATCTTGCCCCGAAAATCCTGATGGTTGCGAGCCTCGTCTTTTTCGTGGTGGCCGCGAATACGCGCGCCGGCGTTCGCGACGTCAATCCGGACTACATCAACGTGCTGCGCATCATGGGCGCGGACGAGAAGACGATTTTGCGCAAGGTCATCCTGCCATCGGCGGCGGGCTGGATTTACGCCAGCCTTCAAGTCGCCCTGCCATGGGCGCTGATCGGCGCCGTCATTGGCGAAATGATCGCGTCCGACAAGGGCATGGGGTACCAAATTCTTCACTCAGGGGGCATTCTCGACTCGACCGGCATTTTTGCCGGCCTCGTCGTCCTGATGATCATCGGTCTGACGCTGACGCACCTTATCCGCATGCTCGAAAGGCATTCGTCGCGCTGGCGCCCGCAGGACGGGAAATGACCGGATGAGGATGTTGGCGGCTGCTGGTGTCTTATGCTTCAAATCGTTACGGAAGGGCTGAATGAAGTGAGGCGGTCGCAGCCGGATAAAGCCGACAGGAGAGGGACATGAAATCGATAACGGATCCGTTCGAGACGCTTAAGGTCGAGCGTGCGGAGGATCATCTCCTGATCGTCACGCTCAACCGGCCCGATTCCGGCAATGCCACAAATACGCAAATGGGCCGCGATCTGCTCGATCTCTGGAGCGGCCTTTACGTCGATCAGCAGGATACCCGGTGCATCATCCTCACCGGCGCCGGCGAGAAATTCTTCAGCGCCGGCGGCGACCTAAAAGAACGCAAAGGCATGACCGACCAGCAGTGGCAGGCCCAGCATGCGGTTTTCGAACTTGCGCGCACGGCGCTGCTGAACTGCCCCGTGCCCGTCATTGCCGCAGTCAACGGCGTCGCCTTCGGCGGCGGGCTCGAAACGGTCCTCACCTGTGATTTCGCCTATGCGGCGCGCCGCGCGCGCTTCGCGCTGACCGAAGTCAAACTCGGCATCATGCCGGGCGGAATGGGTACGCAGATGCTGCCGCGACGTGTGGGTACGGCGCGGGCCAAGGAAATCATCCTGACCGGCAAGCCCTTCTCGGCCGAGGATGCGCTCGCATGGGGATTGATCAACAAGATATGCGACGACGATAAGCTCATTGCGGATACCCTGGAGACGGCACGGAGCATTGGCGCCAATGCACCATTGTCGATTTACCGGGCGCGGAAGGCGGTCGACATCGCCTGCGAAGTCGATATCGCAAGCGGGTTCGCCTTCGAGCTTGAGGCTTACAACCGTCTCGTGGGGACGGAAGATCGGCTCGAGGGGGTCTTGGCCTTTAACGAACGACGTCCCCCGCGATTTAAGGGACGCTGACGGCATCGAAACCGCGCATTGGTTCGGTTCGGCGTCGTCGTCGTAGATAAGGCTGGAGCAACGGCATGAGCGAAATTCCTTCGTTTTCCATTGGCGAGGATTATCCGGAATACCGGAAAAGCGTCGCAAAGTTGTGTGAGGCGTTTCCCGGCAGCTATTGGCGCGAGCTCGAGGACCAGCCGCCGTCGGGCAGCTATCCCACGGCCTTTGTGCAGGCGCTGACAAGCGCCGGCTATCTGGCGGTTTTGATCCCCGAAGAATATGGCGGCGGCGGCAAGCCGGTGCGCGCCGGAGCGGTGATCCTGGAGACGATTCATCGCAGCGGATGTTCCGCCGGCGCCTGCCACGCGCAGATGTATACGATGGGAACGCTTTTGCGGCACGGCAGCGAGGCGCAGAAGCGCCAATATCTGCCGAAGATCGCCAGCGGCGAACTGAGGCTGCAAGCTTTCGGCGTCACGGAGCCCACGACCGGTTCGGATACTACGCAGCTCAAAACCCGCGCAGAAAAGCGCGATGGCGGCTATGTCGTCAATGGACAGAAAGTGTGGATCTCGCGCGCGGCCCATTCCGACCTGATGCTGTTGCTGGCCCGGACGACGCCGGTCGAACAGGTCAAGAAACGCGCCGACGGGATCTCGGTGTTCCTCGTCGATATGAACGAAGCCAAGAAGAACGGCATGAAGATCGTGCCGATCGACGCGATGGTGAACCACAACACCACCGAGATTTTCTTCGATGATGTCTGGCTTCCGGAATCGAGTCTGATCGGACAAGAAGGCAAAGGCTTCAAATATATCCTCGATGGGATGAATGCCGAGCGTTGCCTCGTCTCCGCCGAGGCGATCGGCAACGGCCGCTATTTCATGGACAAGGCCGTTGCCTACACACGTGCGCGCGAAGGCCGCGGGCGTAACCTGCAATCCATCGAGCGGACGATCGCTGATGCCTTCGCCAAGCTCGACGTTGCCGACCTGATGGTGCGCCGGGCGGCAGCGATGTTCGATGCGGGCGTGAGCTGCGGGGCTGAAGCCAATATGGGCAAGTTCTGCTCGGGCGAGGCGGTGTGGGCCTGCGCCGAAGCGTGCTTGACCGCTTACGGTCACGACGGACTGCGATCGGACCGTGATGTCGAGCGCAAATGGCGCGACTCGCGCATGTCGCGCAATTCGCCTGTCTCGCCGAACATGATCCTCAACTTCGTCGGCCAGCATGTGCTGGGCTTGCCACGCTCGTATTGATAAGGGGACAGCGATGCTGATGCATGAATCCGACAGCGATCTCCGCATCCCGGTGCAAGCCGACGATTTCGCCGATATCTGCAAGACCGTCGAGAACATCTGCGCCAAGTTTCCCGCCAAATATTGGCGCGACCTCGAGGATCGGCCTGCATCCGAGCATTATCCCGAAGCCTTTGTTGGCGCGCTCGCCGAGGCCGGGATCCTCGGCACGATCGTCCCCGAGGCGTTAGGCGGCACCGAGCTGCCGGTCGCGGCTGTTGCCACAATCATGGAGACGATCCATGCCTGCGGCTGCAACGGGGCGGTTCTCATTCCGCAGTTCGAACTGACGCTTCTGGTCGGCGCTGCGGGCAGCGAGGAGATGAAGGCTACGCTTCTTCCAAAGATCGCCGAAGGTGCGGCAACGATGCTGTCCTTCGCGCGTCTCACGCGCGAGCCGAATACAAGCCCGGCCTCGGTTTCGAAGACTGCGAACGGAGTGACGCTTTCGGGTAGCAGCGCGCGGGTCGTTGCGCCTGGCCGTTCGGATTACATGGTGGTCGAAGCGGCTGAGGAGGGTGGCAGATCGCTGTTTCTTGTCGATCTGGCAGATGCCCGTAACAAAGGCTTTGCGATTGAGCCGCTCCGAGAGCTGGTTGTCACCAACGCCGCCGATATTCGCTTCGATGGGCTTGAACTATCAGCAAAGAGCCGCATCGGTGAAGCCGGCGCCGCGCCGGCAATCTTGGCCAGAACGGATGTGCTTCGACGGATTCTTGAGGCCAGCGCGGCCATCGGCGACGGGCGCTTCTTCTCGCGCCGTGGCGCCAAGTACGCCAACGAGCGCGTCGTGTTCGGTAACCCGATTGGCTCCTATCAGGGCATCCAATTTCCGCTTGCCCGGGCGCATGTCGAGGTAGAAGCGGCGTTCATTGGGTTGCGCAAGGCCGTCGAATTGTTCGACGCGGGCAGGGACGCGGCTATAGCCGCAAGCATCGCCCGTCATCTGGCGCTGGACGCGGCGTGGAACATGGCAGACGCGGCCTTCACGACGCACGGCGGCTTTGCGTTCGCACGCGAATACGACATCGAGCGAAAATGGCGTGACGTGCGGGCCGCGCGGCTAGCGCCGTTCCCCGGCGAGGATGACCTCAAGACGATCGGCGTCGCCCAACTCGGGTTCACCCAGCTCACCTGAGCAACGTCAGTTGCGGAATTCGCGACGCAACGACTTGAGGAAGGCGCTGACGATGGGGGAGGCCTCGTTGCGCCGGTAGACGGCCGCGAGGTCCGCCTGCCGCGCCGAGCCAATAATGTCGCGGTAGACGACGCCAGGTATTGCGATTTGCGACAGCGAGCTTGAAACGACGCCGATACCAACTTTGGCAGCCGTGAGCATGAGGACTGTGATAGCGTCGGGTGCGCGGTGAACGATGTTCAGCGGCTGGCTCGATGGGCTTACCGACACCAGGTTGCCCCAGAACCCTGGCTCCATTTCAAGCGGCGCGGCGATGAGCGGTTCGTTCGCGATTTCTTTTGCGTCGACTTGCTGCTTTTTTGCCAGACGATGACCTTCCGGCAAAACAACTCGAAAAGGCTCGCTGCCGATGACGAAGCCGGCCAGTCCGGAAGGATATCGTCGCGGCATGCGCATAATTCCGACATCGAGCACGCCGTCGATAATCGCCTTGAATTGCGGAAAGGTCTCGGTGTGCCGGGCTTGTACGGAAACTTCCGGATGGGTTTTGTGAAAGTTTACGAGTGCGGTTGCGATAAGGCCACTGCAGCAGGCCGACAGCGCATATCCAAGGGTGATTGAGCCGGCTTCGCCGCGCGCGGCCCGACGGCCAATTAATTCTGCATGCTCCAGTTGTTTCAAAGTCGCCTGCGCCTCATCGAGGAAGCGGCGTCCGACATGCGTCAGCGACACCGCACTCTTTGTCTTGCGGCGAAAAAGCTGCGCACCGAGCATCGTTTCGAGCGCCCGGATCGTATAGCTCAGGGTTGCGACTGAAATGCCAAGGCGCGCCGCCGCGCGCGAAAAATGCAACTCTTCCGCAACCGCCAGGAAGTAGCGCAGGTGCCTGAAGTCCATGGACTATATTTATCAAAATTAATCTAACAAAACAATCGCCGCGGCCCTTTTGCCGCATGTAAGGTTGGTGACGCCGAGCGCCCGGTTCCGCCGTGCGAAATCAATTGCCCGTTCCGCGGATGCGTGACGGCGAATGCCGGGGCCTGCCAAGGAAAACCGTTTCATGCGACTCAAAGGCAAGACCGCTTTTGTTTCCGGCGCTGCCCGTAACATCGGCAAAGCAATTGCGCTGAATTTTGCCCGTGAAGGAGCCGACGTCATCCTGGTTGCGCGGGAGAAGCGCGAAGCCCTCGATGGCGTCGCTGCTCAATGCGAAAAGCTGGGGGTCAAATCGCTTCCGATCCTGGCCGACGTGGGCGATCGGACGCAGGTCGAAAAGGCGGTGCGGCAGGGGCTCGACCATTTCGGGAAAGTGGACGTGCTGGCATGCGTCGCCGCGCTTCGTCCGCACAAGCCGTTCTGGGAAATCAGTTACGAGGAGTGGGACCGGGTTCTCTCGGTCAATCTGAGTTCGACCTTCTACCTCGCCAAGGCGTTGGCGCCGAGCATGATGGAGCGGCGAAAGCCGGGCAGCATCATCGCGCTGGGCGGGCTCGCGTCGCTCACGGGGCAGCCGTTGCGCGCTCATGTCATCGCGTCAAAGACCGGCCTTTACGGCCTGATCAAAGCGCTCGCTATCGAGCTAGGGCCCTTTAACGTTCGCGCAAACTTGATCGCCGTCGGCCATATCGACACCGAACGTGCCAATCCGGAGTGGTATCCGGAGGGCGGCGGCGTGCCCTACATGGGTGACAAGGGCGTCGGCTCGGACGGGTCCGCCTTGGGCGGCGACGGCACAACGCCATTGCGCCGGCTTGGTTCGCCGCAAGATGTCGCCGACGTCGCGACGTTTCTCGCTTCCGAAGAATCTTCGTTCGTAACCGGCGACCGCATTATCTGCGCCGGCGGCCGCTACATGTGAATAATAAAAACGTCAGCTTTGGAGGATACGCCATGAAAACCGTTGCAAGACTTCTGATGGCTGGAATGTTGCTTGCCAGCGCGTCCGCACGAGCCGATGACTATCCGTCGAAGACCATCACCATCGTCAACCTCTACGCGGCGGGAGGCGGGCTCGACATTGTCGTGCGCGCCATCGCGCAGAAGCTGAGCGAAAAATGGAAGGTGCCCGTTGTCATCGAAAACAAGCCGGGCGCAGGCGGCACCACGGCGGCCGGTTATGTCGCGCGCCAGCCGGCCGATGGCTACACCTTCTTCGCCACGGATGTGAGTTATTCGATTGTTCCGAGCATGTACGCGAAGCTCAAGTACGATCCGGTCAAGGATCTGCAGCCGACCATCCTTCTCAATACCGTTACCCAGGCGTTCACGATCAATCCGGAGATCGGCGTCAGCTCGATCAAGGAGCTCATCGCGCTGGCGAAGAAGGAACCGGGCAAGCTCTCGTATGCCTCCGCCGGCATCGGCTCGCTGCCGCACCTTGGCGCCGAGATGTTCAAGAAGAGCACGGGCACGGACATTCAGCATGTGCCGTATCGCGGGGCGGTGCCGGCCTTCACCGATGTGATAGCCGGCCGCGTGAATATGTACGTCGGCGCTTTGGGGACGCCGCTTCCGCACATCCAGGCGGGCAAGCTTAAGGCCCTGGCCGTCATGCAGGCGAAGCGGTCGTCGCTCGTTCCCGACGTTCCGTCGATCGTCGAACTCGGCTTCCCGGACCTCGACTTTGCCGCCTATTACGGCCTGCTCGCGCCGGTAGGAACACCGAAGGCGGTGCTCGATAAGTTCGTTGAAGCGGTGCAGGAGACGTTGAAGACGCCGGAACTGAAAAAGGTCATGGACGATCAAGGCAATGAAATCGTCGGCGACGGTCCGGAAAAGTTCGAGGCGTTCCTCAAAAAGAGCATGGACACCTGGCGCCGCGGCTTCGAGTCCACGGGCTTGCAGCCGATCTGAGATGGCGTGGGCCTGATCCCGATGCGTGTCGCGACGTTCATGAAGTATGTGCTCGATCCTGAAATATTGTCGCGGGATTTTGCGCTCAATCCCGCGACCGGATTGCCGACGACGACATTTCCAAGCTTTCAGTTCGACCCATACGACCGGATCGCGCTGGAGATCGCGCTGAAGTTTTGCGACACCATCGCCGGCGCCAAAGTGGTCTCCGTGTGCACGGGTCCGGATGCGGCACAGGACCGCCTACGCGAGACGTTGGCGGTCAGAGCTGACGAGGCGGTGCTGATCGAGACGGCGCAACCGCTCACCGACTACGACCGCGCCGCCGTATTTGCCGGTTGGGCGAGGACGCAAGACTTTTGCGTCGTCCTCTGCGGCCGCATGACCTCCGATACGGATTCCAGCGAAGCCGGTCCCCTGGTTGCCGAAATGCTTGGATGGCCCCTGATCTCGAACGTCGTGAAGATCGAACAAAGGGACGGGCGTATCGCGTGTCAACGCGAGGTTGGCGACGGCTACGAGTGGATATTCATCGACGGTCCGTTCGTTGCGACGGCGACCAACGCACCCGGCAACACACCGCGCAAGGCAAAGCTGCAGGACGTGATGCGGGCGCAACGGATGCCGATCGTCCGTGTGGCGGCTACCGACCATCTGCAGAAGTTCAACGGGCGGGGGCTGAAGACGCTGCGCGCGCATATCCCGAGCATGGTCCGCGTCTGCCACCGCATTGAGGGCGCCGACGCCGCGGAGAAGGCGCGGGAGCTGGCAGCCCATCTTCTGCCTTTGCTTGAGCAAAAGCCCGCGCGCTCGCGCAGCCTGGAAGCAGTGTCATGAAGGCCGCGCTGCTCATTCCGCCTAGCGTGACCGATGCAGAAGCCGCGCTCGGTGAGGTGATGGCGGCCGCCCAGCGGCTCGCCGCCGACGTCGAACTGATCGTGTTGCATTTCGACCGCGCCGCAGCGACCGCGCTTGCCGCGACGGCAGGAGTGGCGCGCGCGGCGACGCTCGCAAATCCGCTGGATGCGATGCTTGCGTCATATTCCGATAACCTGGTCGCCGCCGCACTGGCGGCCTGCGGTGATGCCGATGTCGTGCTGATTCCTGCGGGGCCGGGCGCCGACGACTTGGCGCCACGCCTGGCGGTCCGCCTCGGGGCGGCCTTTGTCGGCAACTGTGTCGAGATCGGGGAAGAGGGTGGGGTTATCACCTTCGGCCGGTCGATCTGCGGCGGCCGCGCCATCGAGACCGTAACGTCCGAACGGCCAAAAACCGTCGTCACGCTGTCGCGCAAGCGCTTCGCTCCGGCTAAAGGATCGGCCGCGACCTGCGTAATGCGTATTATAGACACGTCGGCTGTCACGTTCGTGCAGCCTCAGCTTGGCGAGCGTGAGAGTGCGGCCGGCAATACGGCGCGCCGTCTGACGCAGTCCAGCATCGTCGTGTCTGGGGGACGCGGTCTCGGTACTGCCGACGGGTTCAACATCGTGAATGAGCTGGCCGAAACGCTCGGTGCAGCGGTCGGCGCATCCCGGGCGGCGGTCGATGCCGGCTGGGCGCCGCATTCCATCCAAGTGGGCCAGACCGGGAAAGTGATTGCGCCAGATGTCTATATCGCGATTGGCATTTCCGGCGCGCCGCAGCACGTGGCCGGGATAGCAGGCGCCAAGCTGGTGATCGCCATCAACTCCGACGAACAGGCGCCTATCTTCCAATGGGCCCATCTTGGCATCGTCGACGATTATCGGACGGTGGTTGCCGAGCTCATCAATGCATTGCGCAATGGCTCTTCCGTGGAGGCCGCATGAACGCTCATTCCCGCGACTTGTTCGAATTCATCGCGGATTTCCGCACGCGCGAAGCGGCGCCGGCGCTGCTGCGCGCGGCATCGAACCGGCTGATGGATACGCTCGGCTGCGCGCTCTACGGCGGCGGCCAGGAATGGACGCAGATCCTGCTCAAGACGGTGTCGCATTGCCAGGGCCGCGCCACCGCCTTCGGCGGCAAGACAACGTTGCCCGCCGAAGCAGCCGCCTTGTGCAACGGTACGGCCGCGCACGGGTTCGAGCTGGACGACCTGCTCACCGACGCGCTGGCGCATCCCGGTGCCGTGGTCGTGCCGGCGGTGCTGGCGGTGGCCGAGGAAGAAAACATCGGCGGCACGGATGTGCTCAAGGCTATCGTTGCCGGCTATGAGGTGATGGGCCGGCTCGGCCGTGCGCTCGGTCCGCAGGCGAGCGGTCGCGGCTGGCATCTGACCTGCGTTGCGGGTCCGTCCGCCTCGGCGGTGGCCGTCGGCGTGTTGCTCGGCTTCAATGCCGAGCAGTTCGCTAATGCGGTGGGCATCGCTTGCGCTTCGGCCGGCGGCAATAAGGCCTTCAGCGTCTCCGGCGGCATGGTGAAGCGGTTGCACGCGGGGCTTGCCTCGCGCGCCGGCGTTCTTGCCGCGCGGCTCGTGCAATCCGGCTTCACCGGACCCAGCGGCGCGCTCGACGGCCAGTTCGGCCTGCTCGACGTGATCGCCGGCGCTCATAAACGTCCGGAAATGCTCAATACGGCGCTCGGCGAGAAATTCGAAGTGGTCAACACGACCATCAAAATCTATCCCTGCTGCGCCGTGCTGCAATCGACGCTCGAAGCGGTGATGAAGCTTCGCAGCGCGCACGGCATTACCAAGGATAAGGTCAAGGCACTGCGGGTCGGCTCCAGCGAGCGTGCGGTCACGCAGAACAACGAGCGCGCCCCGGCCGACGTGATGGCGGCGCAATACAGCCTGCCGTTCTGCGCCTCGCTCGCCATGAACGACGACCCTATCGATCCGCGGCTTTACACCAAAGAGGCGCTCACCGATCCGCGCATCACGTCGTTCATGGACAAAATCGCCATGCACGTCGACGAGACGATGCACGCGGCCTATCCGCGCTCGATGGGCGCCCGCGTCAGCCTCGAACTGACCGACGGCCGGGTGGTGGAAGAGGCGATCGTCGATGCGCATGGCACGGCGCTCGCCCCCTGCACCGACCTTGAGCTTGAGCAGAAATTCCGCCGTCTTGCCGGTCTCGCGGTTGGCGAGGCCACCGCCGCCCGGCTGCTTGCGGCGATCGCCGATCTGAAGACAGGCGGCAGCATCAAGGCCCTCTCGCGGGCGCTGCAGTCCGCACCGGCCGATAACGCGCTTTCCTCTTAACGAACGGAGATCATCGATGAACGAAACCCGTACGCTGGCCGAGTGGGTCAGCAGCCTTCGCATGAAGGATATCCCGGATACGGTGAAGGAGCATGCGAGGCGCTTCCTGCTGGACAATTTCGGCTGTCAGATTGCGGGCGCGACTTTGCCATGGAGCAAGCAATTCTACGACGTCATTCAGAAGACACGGTCGGGCAGCCACGGCACCGTCGCCTATTACGGCACGAAATTGGCGCCGGACGATGCCGCGTTCATCAATGCGACCTTCAATCATGCCAATGAGACGGACGACACCCATCTCAAAAGCCCGACGCATCCGGGCCAGATTGCCGTGCCCAGCGCACTCGCCATCGCGGAGTATGCGAACGCAAGCGGCGAGCAACTGCTGCTCGGCGTAATCGCTGCCTATGAGGTGATGATCCGACTGTCGTGGACCTGCTCGCCTTACCTGATCTACCGCGGCCATCATCCGCCGGTCGGCGTCGGGCCGTTTGGCGGCGCCACCGCCGGTATCGCGATCATGGGCTTCGATAAAGAAAAAGCGGTCAATGCCTATGGCATTGCCGGCAGCCACGCCGCCGGCCTGATCGAGTACACCAAAACCGGAGGCTCGGTGAAGCGCATCCACGCCGGCATCCCGAGCCAAGGCGGCGTCCGCTCGGTGATGTTCGCCGAAGCGGGGATTACAGGTCCGCATTCGATCATCGAAGGCGAGAAGGGATTCTGCAAGGTCTTCGCCGTCGACTATGACCTGACGCGACTCACCGATGGGCTCGGTACGAAATGGCACATGCTGGACACCGGCATCAAAGGCTATAGCTGTTGCCATCTGATCCATTTTGCCCTCGACGCACTTGATGTTATCCGGACCAAACGCAACTTCGGGCCGGACGAGGTCAAGGAAGTTCGGGTCATCACCAACAGCCAGCCGATCCTCAGCCACATCGGCTCAATCATTGAGCCGAAGGACATTCTCGGCGCCCAGTTCAGCATGCCGTTCTGCATTGCGATGCGGCTGCACCACGGCGGGCGGCGGCTCGAAGGCGGCAACGGGTTCTGGGATTTCGTCGAGGTCGATGTCAAGAATCCGGCGCTGCTCGAGACGGCTCGCAAGGTCAAAGTGGTCGTCGCGGGCGACAAGGCGCGCTGGTCGCACGTGGACGAGGGTGGCGGCGTCGAGGTGGAACTCAAGGACGGCAGCGTCCTCGACGTGGATTACCCGCACTGCTGGGGCTTGCCGGAAAATCCGATGAGCCAGTCGGATGTCGAGGACAAGTTCCGCTACGTAACGGGGCCGGTCATGACCGAAGGTCACCAAAACGACCTCATCGCCGCCATGCGCCGCGTCGACTCGATCAAGAACGTCAGCGAAATTTCCGAACTGCTCGTCGTTCGGTCGCGGCTCGACACGCCCATCGCGGCGGAGTGAAAATCGGCGGCGCGTCTTCGGGCGCCCCGCCGCCGACCGCTCGAGGTCAACGATCAGCGACGGCGGTACCTGCGGAAATTCGGCGGCCGCTTTTCCAAAAAGGCGGTGACGCCTTCCATATTTTCCTCGTTGCCATAGATCGAAGCGAGTAATTCCGCAGTCGGGAAGTACGAGCCGTAGAATTCCTGGTCAGACCCGGCGTTCAGAGCGAGCTTGGCGATGCGGATGCTCTGCGGACTCTTGTCGAGGATCTCCTCGCACAGCTTGGCGACTTCCTCGTCGAGTTTATCGGCGGCGCAGACCTGATTGATCAGGCCCATTTCGAGCGCCTCGCGTGCGCTATAGAGCCGGCAAGTGTAGAGCATTTCGCGCGCCTTGCGCTCGCCGACGTAGCGGGCCAGCAACTGGCAAGCGCCCCAGATCGGCACGCTGCCGACGCGCGGACCGACCTGGCCGAATTTCGCGTCCTCGCTCGCCACCGTCATGTCGCAGAACAGATTGATCTCGTTGCCGCCGCCGACGCAGAAGCCGCGCACCTTGGCGATGATCGGCTTGTCCATCATGCGCATGGCGGTGGATAGCGTCAGCAGGCGGCGCATGTGTGCGCGCCCGATATAGGGCTTGCGGCCCGACTGGTCCTTTACGTCGCCGCCCGAGCAAAAGGCTTTATCGCCGGCGCCGGTCAGCACGACCACGCCGACTTCCGGGTCGTCGGCCGCCTGTTTCATCGCCTCGGTGAGTTCCTCATACGTGCGCGGCCGCACCGCGTTGCGCACCTGCGGGCGGTTGATGGTGATCGTCGCGATGCCGTTCTTGGCGTCGTACAGGAGATCGTCGAACATAGAGAGGAATCCCTTGGCTGTCGCGGAGCTGGTTTCACGGGATGGATGAAAATCCACTGGATGAACCCAGCGCCTTAGCTTAAGATAGCCGCCGGTTGCCCGCAATACGTGCGCGGGCGCACCGGCCTGTCGCTGTTTCGCGTGACGAGAACGCAATCGCGATCGATGCTCACGCCGTTCGGCGACACGAGAGAATTTCGCTGCCGCTTGATTGAGTTGCCACAGGGGCGGGTGATAGTGGAGTATAACTCTTAGTTGTATTCCACGGTAATTCTCCGCTAGCAAATGGTGAGTTTGGGAGCTCTTTTCCGCGATGATCCGAACTGTTGAGCGTGCCTTTGCGATATTCGAGGCGTTCGATCACAAGCAAACGATGTTGACCCTGCAGGAGATAGGGAAGCGCATCGGGCTTTCCAAAGCGACCACCTATCGGCTGGTCAATTGTCTTTACGAACTCGGCTACCTCGTGCGGCTCGAGGACAACCGCTATTGCCTGTCGCTGAAGTTGACGCGCCTGAGCGGGCTGGTGCGCAGCACGCTCGGGATTCGCGATGTCGCCCGGCCCATCATGCGTGAACTGGTCAAAACGATCGGCGAGACCGTCACGTTAAATACCCTTTCAGGCGATCAACGCATCTGCATCGAAGTCTTCGATACTCCCGCGCCGCTGATGAGCATCGTGCGGACCGGCGAACAGCGGACGCTTCTTTCCGGCGCGACGGGCAAGATTATGCTGGCTTATGTGAGCAAAACCGAAATCGATCGTATTTTCCGCAAAACCCCAGCCAATAAGCGGCCCAATCGCGCCGTGCTCGATAAGCAGCTCGCTCGGTTCCGCAAGCAGGGCTACGCGTTAATCAGCAATGAACACGTACAAGGTGTGACAGCCGTGTCCGTTCCGATCCGCGACGTCAGCGGGGAGGTCCGTTACTGCGTCAGCATTTACGGTCCCAGCGTCCGAATCGATCCCCGCGCTGACGAGCTCATTGGAAGATTGCTGGCCGCAGGCGCGGCGATTTCCAGCCAGCTTGGTGCGCGCGTGAACGACGGCGACGCCGCGACCGATGACGGCAAGTCGGACAAGAAGTCGCAACCGCGCAAACGTGCGGCGGCCTGAAGGCGCGACAGGAGAGGCCGGGTCCTCGCAAGCCAGTCTTTTCCAGCGAGAAAAGCACTCCGCAGATGTGGCGCGTTTAAGCCGCGCCGACGGCGGCCCTGCGCTCCTAGCGCGAAATTGAAACCTATTTTGCTGGACGAAACCGTTGTTAATGTTCTAGCATTTTGGACAAGCGGCGGAAAATACGTCGCACCGGCAGGGATGGAGGAAATTGCCCATGATCAGTTGGCGCTCGACTTATTGTGTTGCGGCCTTGGCCCTCGCGGTCGCTGTCGTCCCATCTCAAGCCCAGGAAACGATCAAAATCGGCGCGCCGCTGGCGCTGTCGGGCAAGTTCGTTTCTTACGGCGCGGCCGCCAAGCGCGGCGTCGAGATGGCCGTCGATATCTACGGCGGCAAAGCCGCCAACAAGAAGATCGATGTGCTGTTCCGCGACACGCAATCCGACGCGCAAGCCGCGGTGAATTCGTTCACGCAACTTCTGTCGGAAGAGAAAGTGAACTATCTCGTCGGCCCGATCGCGACGCCGATGGCGATGGCAGGTTTGCCAGCGTGGCGGCGGACCAAGGCGCTGTGGGTGGTGCCGGGTGCGACCACGCCTTTGCTTGAGGAGGAGGCGGGCAAGGAACCGATGATGTTCCATACCTTCCCCTATGCCTATCATTATCACATCTCGCTCGCGAAGATTCTGCGCGAACGTCTGGGCGCCGGCAAAACCGTGGCCATCATCTATTCGGACGACTCGTATGGTCGCGAGCATCTTCCTTACGCGCAAAAATACTTCGCGCAGGAAGGGTTCAAGATCGTCGCCGAAGAGCTGGTGCGGGCCGGTGCGACCGACCTCAATCCCGTTCTCGCCAAGATCCGCCGCGCGCGCCCCGATATCCTGCTCGGTCTGGTGCAGACCACCGACGGCATCACGCTTGCCAAACAGGCCTTCGTGCAACGGCTGGGTGTGTCCTATCTGGTCGGTACGGCCTACCCGCAACTCAAGCAGTGGCAGGACGCGACCGCCGAGGCGCAGGAAAGCTGGCTCGGCGTGACCACGTACATCCCCGGTCTCAAAGCCAAGGCCGATCCGAACTATCCCAAGCTATTCCCGGATTCCGACAAGTGGATCGCGGAATTCACCAAGCGCTATAATCGAGAGCCCGAGTTCATTGACGTAGGCGCCTATGTGTCGACCATGATGCTGCTGCTGGCGATCGACAAGGCGGGCGGCGACAACAAGGAGAAGGTCGCCGAGGAACTCAAGAAGCTCGACGTGCAAACCATGATCGGCCGCGGCCACTTCGCCCCGACCGGTAACGGCACGCTGAACCAGGCCTTCTCCGACGTGGTGGTGCACCAGCGCGTCAAGGGCAAGGACGCCATCCTGTTCCCGAAGGAATTCGAGACAAGTAAGACGGTCGAGCAGGCGACTTACGCGAAGTAAAGTCCGGATCGACGGCACGGCTCTAAGGCCGGCCGTGCCGTCCCCCGGGTCGCAAGGAGCCACCGATGGTAGGCTTGCTGCTTCAAATCCTTGCCGACGCTCTCCTGCTCGGTGGGGTCTACACCTTGATGGCGATCGGTTTGTCGCTGGCGTTCGGCGTCACGCGGATCATCAATTTCGCGCATGGCGACGTCGTCATGTATGGCGCCTACGGTGCGTTTTTCGCGTTCGCCGGTTTGAACATCGATCCGCTGCTCAGCCTTCCCATGGTAGCGATCCTTGGCGGCATCGGCGGCTATCTGCTGTTCAAGATGACGCTTGACCGGATCCTCAACGACATCAGCATCAATCAGGTGCTGCTGACCTTCGGTCTGGGTCTCGTCCTGCAAAATGTCGCGGTCATTCTGTGGACCGGCGATGAGCGTTCGACGACGCCTTCTTATGCGTTCGATTCCTGGCTGTTCAGCGACGACATCGTCATCGCCAAGGGTCGCGTGATAGCCTTCGTCATCGCCGTCCTGTTTGTCATCATGCTGCTGGCGTGGCTGCGCTGGAGCGAACTCGGCCGCGCCACGCGCGCGGTGTCGCAAAACCAGGCCGCCGCCTCGTTGATGGGGATCAACGTTCGCGCCATGTATGGGTTGTCGTTCGCGCTGTCGTCGGCCTTCGGCGCGGCGACAGGCGCGATCATGAGCTTCCTGTTGCCGATCACGCCCTTCATGGGCTTTCCGATCATGGTGAAGGCCTTCGCCATCATCATCCTTGGCGGCATGGACAGCGTCATCGGCACGGTGCTCGGCGCCTTCTTCCTTGCCATCGCCGAGACGGCCATTGCTTATCTCGTGCCGCAAGGCATCGGCTGGGCGGAGGGCGTCGCCTTCTTCCTCATGGTGCTGATGCTGATCGCGCGGCCCGCCGGCATCCTTGGCACCGCCGGGCGCGACGCATGAACTCGACCCGGGCATGGATGGTGATCGCTGCGGCGTTCCTCGTGGCGCTCGTGCTGCCGCATTTCCTGCCGCCCGGCTTGAGCGAATTGGCGACACGCCTGTCGACCCTGATCCTGGTCGCGGTGAGCTGGAACATGATGGCCAATGCCGGGCTGATCTCGCTCGGCCATTCCGGATTCTGGGGCCTTGGCGCCTACACGGCCGCTTTGCTGGCCAACGCGGTCCACATGCCGTTCTGGCTCACCATCGTACCGGCCATGATCTTGGGCGGCGGATTCGGTGTGCTGCTGGCCTACATCACCGGCCGGCTACGCGGGTTGTTCTTTGCCATCTCCACGCTGGCGATGGCGGAGGCGCTGCGCGTCATCGCTTTAATGGTGCCGAAGCTGACCGGCGGCGCGGAAGGACTGTTCGTTTTCGATGAGATCCGTCCCGGTCGCGAGACGATGACGAGCTTCGCTCTCTGCCTCGCTGTCGCGACCGTGGCGATTTCCTATTTCCTCTCGAAGTCGCGCTTTCAATATGCGCTTCGTGCGATGCGTGACAGCGAGAGCGCGGTCCAGATGCTTGGCGTCAATCCGGCGCGGTTCCGTATGGGGGTGACGGCGCTGTCCGGCGCCATCGCCTCGTGCGCCGGCGTGATCAGCGCCTGGTACACCGGCTATCTCGATCCGGGCGCGGCCTTCGACATGAAGATCACGATCTCAGCCCAGATCGCGCCGCTGTTCGGGGGACTCTATACGGTCAGCGGGCCGGTGATCGGCGCGGCGGCGATCATGACGCTGTCGGAACTGACGCGCATCTATTTCGGCTATTCCGCCGGCGTCGGCCTGCTGGTCTACGGTGTCATCCTGGTGTTCGGTGTCCTGTTCATGCCGAGCGGCGTCGTCGGCCTGTATGGGCGATGGCGGAACCGGTCGAAGCGCCGCGGCGCGCTCGCGGAGGGGCGCCCATGAATACGCCCATGAGTGCGGCCACGAGCACACCCATGCTGGAGATCGACGGCATCCGCGCCGGTTATAAGGACGCCGTGGCCATCGACGGCGTCAGCTTGCGCGTGGCGCAAGGCGAGGTGGTCTGCCTACTCGGCGCCAACGGCGCCGGTAAGACCACCACCATGCGTGCGGTGACCGGTTTGATCCCGCTGATGAAGGGGACGATCCGTTATCAAGGCGAAGACATCTCGAACATGCCCGCGCACGACCGTGTCACCGCCGGTATTTGCCTGTCGCCGGAAGGGCGGCAGATCTTTCCCGACCTTACCGTGATGGAGAACCTGGTTCTCGGCTCCTTCAATCCGCGTGCCAGGGCGCTGCGGAAGGAGGGGCTGGAGCGGGTGTTCACGCTGTTCCCGCGCCTGCTCGAACGCACGACACAGGCGGCCGGCTCGATGTCGGGCGGCGAGCAGCAGATGCTGGCGATCGCCCGCGCGCTGATGGGGCAGCCGAAACTCTTGGCGCTGGACGAGCCATCGCTCGGCCTCTCGCCCAAAATGGTCACGGCCGTGTTCGAATCGATCCGCGCGATCGCAAGCAGCGGCATTACCATCCTGCTGGTCGAGCAGAATACGCGCGCGGCACTCACCATTGCGCAGCGCGGCTACGTGCTGTCGACCGGTCAGGTCGTGCACCAGGGCACCGCGGAGGACCTGGCGCAATCCGAAATGGTGCAGAAGGCCTTCATCGGCAGCGCGCATTTACATGGCGGCCGCCGTAGCCGGCGTGACCGGCGGCTGGCTGCTGCGGCGAACGGAGCCCCCCATGCTGCGGGTTGAAGGGGTATCCAAGCGCTTCGGCGGGTTGGCGGCAGTCTCAAGCCTGTCGTTCGAGCTCCGGCGCGGCGAAATCCTCGGTGTCATCGGGCCCAACGGGGCGGGGAAGACGACGCTGCTGAACGTGATCACCGGCTACAGCGCGCCGAGCGAAGGCACCATCCTGCTGGAAGGCAAGAAGCTCAATGGCCTGGCGCCCTACGAAATCTGCCGGCTCGGAATTGCGCGCACCTTCCAGGTCGTGCGGCCCTTCGGCGAAATGACACTGGCGGATAATGTGATGACCGGCGCGCTGTTTGCGTCGAGCCGCTGGCTGTCGACGCAAGAAGCACGGCACCGTGCCGACGAAGCGCTCGACACCGTCGGTTTGCTGGCCAAACGCGACGTCTTGGCGAGCGACCTGACCATCGGCGAAAAGAAGAAGCTCGAACTTGCGCGCGCGCTGGCTACCAAATCGAAGATCCTGCTGCTCGACGAGGTGATGTCCGGCCTCACCGGATCGGAAATCGAAGCCGTCATGGACGTGGTGGAGCGCGTCGCCGATTCCGGCATGACGATCCTGATGATCGAGCATCTCGTCGGCGTCATCGTCGCGCTGTGTGACCGCGTGCTGGTGCTCAATTTCGGCAGCGAGTTGTTCCAGGGCACGCCGGACGAAGCCATCGCGCATCCGCAGGTGATCGAATCCTATCTCGGGCAGCCGCTCGAAAAAGTCTGAGGCGTTCTCAAGTCAGAGGTGTCATGTCGTCTGCTCTGTTTTCGAAATTCAAGATGCGCGATCTGGAGCTGTCCAACCGGATCGTCGTGTCGCCGATGGGCCAGTATTCGGCCGAGAACGGCTGCGCCACCGATTGGCATATGATGCATCTCGGCCATCTGGCAGTGTCGGGCGCTGGCCTCTTGTTCACCGAGGCGACGGCGGTCAATGTGCCGGGCCGGCTGAGCACCGTCGATCTCGGCCTGTGGTCGGACGAAAACGAAGAAGCGCTCGCCCGTGTCATCGCGTTCTGCCGCAAACACGGCGGCGCCAAGCTCGGCAGCCAGCTCTATCACGGCGGCCGCAAGAGCTCGATCACCACCGCCTGGGAGGGTCAGAAGCCCGTGGCGCTCGACAAAGGCGGCTGGACGCCGCACAGCTCCACCGACGTGCCCTACCCCGGACGCAACACGCCGGCCATGCTGGACGAAGCCGGCATCAAGGCGGCGATTGCGGATTTCGCCAGCGCCGCGCAACGCGCGGACCGCATCGGGTTCGACATCATCGAAATCCACGGCGCGCACGGCTATCTGATCCACAATTTTCTCTCGCCCTTCGCAAACCAGCGCACCGATCGCTATGGCGGATCGCTGCAGGGCCGCATGCGTTTCGCCATTGAGGTCTACGAGGCGATCCGCAAGGTGTGGCCGGAGCGCAAGCCGCTCGGCATGCGCATCTCCGCCACCGACTGGGTGGAGGGTGGCTGGACGCTTGACGACAGCGTGGAATTGGCGCGCGAGTTGAAGGCCCGCGGTTGCGACTACATAACGGCCTCGAGCGGCGGCTCGGTGCCCGAACAGCAGCTTAAGGTGGGGCCGGGCTATCAGGTGCCCTTCGCCGAGCGTATCCGGCGCGAAGCCGGCATTCCGACAATGGCGGTGGGGCTGATCACCGAGCCGCGCCATGCCGAGGAGATCATTGCCGGCGGCCAAGCCGACATGGTCGCGCTCGGACGAGGCATGCTGTTCAACCCGCGCTGGCCTTGGCACGCCGCGATGGAGCTGGGCGAACAGGTCTATTACCCGCCGCAGTACGAGCGCTCGCATCCCAAAATGCGGGCTGGCGACTTCCTCAAGCCGCGCGCGGACGCCTGACGCTTAGGGCTGCTGAGCGGCGGTCAAATACGAGCCGATGGCGGCGATATCGCCGGCCGTTTGCATGCTGCGCAGATTGTCGAACAAGGATTTCGCGTTCAATCCGAGTTGCGGCTCGGTCAGCGCCAGGAATTTGTCGGCCATGTGCGGCCACTGCATGGGATTCTCAGGATTGCCAAGCGCATAGGCGGTGTCGGCCTCGTGTCGGCCGCCATCGGCCATCGTCACCGATAGCTGTGCGGCGGTTTCCCGCAAATTCGAAGCGGGTTGAAGTTCGACACGGTCGGCGATCCTTGAGACGGCGGCGTCCTGCAGACGCGTCTCACTGAAATCGGCCGCCGACGCTTTATGGCCTTGCATTGCGAGTGCGATGCAGAAGGCGAGGCTGAATTTGCCTTCCAGCGGCGTGCGGGGAGAGCGCTTACCGGCGAGTTCGATAGCGAGTGGGTGCACTTTGGCAACGACCCGCTCGATCTTTCCGGGATTGCCGGCCTCCGCAAGCTTGCGCGCGCAATCGATGGACGCGTGCGTGAGCAAGCAGGACGCGTAGGGCTTGAAGGTGTTGTGCAGGATTTGCCAGGTGTTGCTGGCGACGGACTTGAAAGCCACCGAGCGATCCTGGATCAGCGCGCCAGCCAAGCCCTTCGGGCTGTCGAAGATGTCGTGCGATGCCGTAAAGCCAGCGCGCGCGAGTTGCACCGCGAGGGCGCCATTCATTGCGGCGCGGCCGGCGTGAAACGGCTTGGCCATGGTGCCGAACGACGCCGTGAGACCGCCGGCCTGCGTCGCCGCCAGACCGAAAGCGTTGGCGGTCTGTGTCTCGTCGAGTCTCAGCAAAGCGCAGCCGGCCGCGGTCGCGGCCAGTCCGCCAATGACGGCCGTGGCATGTACGCCGCGTTCGAGCAACGCGGGGCCTACGACGCTGCCGAGGCGGGCGCCGGTCTCGAAGCCCGTAATGAAGGCGACGAGCAAGTCAGCCTCATCGTCCTCGGCCAATGGCGCCAGCGCGAGTGTTGCCGCCCAGGTGGGGCCGCTGACATGCGTGAGCGAGGCGACGTGGGTGTCGTCGAAGTCGAGCGAATGCGCGAGCGTGCCGTTGATCAATGCCGCATTCGTGGGGCTGGCGGTACCGCCGCTGAGGACGAGACTCGGCCCGCTGTCCGCCAAAGCCTCACGCGTGATCGTGCCGGGCGCTTCGTTGACCGCGCCAAGCGCGACTCCGGTCCAATCGACCAGACATTTCCGCGCCGCCTCGATCACGTCGGGCGGATAGGCGCGATTGCGCGCCTCGGTGACGAAGTGAACGACGCTGTCGAGGATCGGGGTGTTTGTCGCCATCTAGATTGTTCCGGACTTGGCGAGCTCTGCGATTTCGGCGGCGGTGAAGCCCATGCGCTGCAGCACCGGCGCGTTATCGGCGCCGAGCGCGGGCGCGGGGGTTCGTTCGTTGCGGACTAGTCCTGTCGCGTGCAACGGATTGCACAGTTCGACAATCTGGCCTTCGTCCGCGTGCGCGACGCGCCTCAGCAGGCCGCGCGCTTTGACGTGGTCCGAGACCATGGCCTCGTCCGGCGTCAGCACCGGAATGACCGGGATGTTCTCTTTAGCCATGGCGCGCGCGATCTCGTCGCGATCATGCGCGAGGCAATAGTCGGCGATGGCGCGGCGATACTGCTCGGTCTTTTCGCCATGGCTGCTCAGTCGGGCGGAAGGATCCTCGCGCTCCGCCGCAAGTTCCGGACGGCCAATGGCAACGCAGAACTTGCGCCAATAGCGCGTTTCTAGAAGTGAGACGGCGATGGTCTTGCCATCGCGGGTGGGGTAGAGCGCATAGCGCGGATTGCCGCCCCAGGCCTCCAGCGTTGGTTCGCCACTGGCCCCCGCGGCGCGAGCCATGGCGCTGCCGAGGCCGATCTGGCCGAGCTGCCACATGCTGTCGAACATTGCGATATCGAGCGCCGCGCCGATCCCTTGCCGGTCGCGCCGGCGCAAGGCCGCAAGCACGGCGATGCACGCCATCATGCCCGCGGCGTAATCGGCCGTCTGGAATCCCGGCATCGCCGGTGCGTGGTTGCCCGGTGCGAGCAGACCCGTCGCAGCCTGCACCACGAGGTCGTGGCCCGGAACCGGGGAGAGCGGACCGCTTTGCCCATAGCCGGTGATCGACGCATAGATCAGCTTCGGATTGATGCGCAGCGCCGCCGCCGCGTCGATACCGTGTTTGGTCGCGACCGACGCGCTGAACGATTCCAGCATCACGTCGCTGCCCGCGATCAGCCGATCGCTGAACGCCCGCGCGCCCGGCGCGTTCAGATCGATCGTGATGCTTTCTTTGCCGGCATTGACGCTGTGGAAATAGACGCTGCCCTCGCGATAGGCCGGCGGATTGTGGCGGCTCGGATCGCCGTGGCCGCGATGTTCGACCTTGATCACCTCGGCACCCAGGTCGCCCAGCATCTGCGAGCACCAAGGCCCCGGCAGCAGACGCGTCCAATCCAGGACGCGAATGCCGGACAGCGGTAGATTGTCAGTCATTGGGTTCGCCATGGACTCTTACGCGAAAGCTCAGCGGCCTTTGAACTCGGCCTTGCGCTTTTCCAGGAAGGCTCCGATGCCTTCTTGCTTGTCCTCTGTGCCGTAAATGGTCGTGACCAGGAATGTCTCGAACTCCAGGCCCGAGGCAAGGTCCATCTGCATGCCGCGATGCACAGCGCGTTTGACCAGCGCGAGACTGAGCGGCGCTCGCGTGGCGTAGAGCTCGACGATCTTCTTGGCCTCGGCCAAGGCGCCGCCTTTGTCGGTCAGGCGGTTGAGCAGGCCCATGCGGTAAGCGTCCTCCGCCGAGAACGGCTCGGCCGCGAACAAAATCTCGAGCGCGTAGGCGCTGCCGACGATACGCGGCAGGCGCTGGGTGCCGCCGGCGCCGGCGACGGTGCCGATACGCGAACTGGTGATGGCGTAGCTTGAGCCGCGCGCGCCGACGCGCAGGTCGCAGGCGAGAACGAGTTCGCAGCCGCCCGTCATGCAGAAGCCTTCGATCGCGGCGATCACCGGCTTCTTCGACATTTCGAGCGCGTCGCACAGGCGATGCCAGCTTCGGAAATAGTCGACGCCTTGCTCGGCCGTCTTGATCTTCTGCGCTTCGGTGAGATCGGCCCCGGCCGAGAAGTAATCGCTCGCACCGGTGATGATCACGCCGCGCACCGAACCGTCACGGTCGATTTCGCGCATGGCTTCGATGATCTCGTCCATCATCTCGAGGCTGACCGCATTGCGGCGATCCGGGCGATGCATGGTCAGCACGCAAGCCGGCCCGTCTTTCTCCACGCGGATCGTGTTGAAGGTTTTCACAGCATCACTCCCTGGATCTCGCGGACGGCGACCGCTTCCGCGCTGGCTTTATTCTGATCCGCGCGTGCCCCCCGGTCGAGACAAAGGGGTGTAATTTGACGGCGCTATACGGACTGGCCTAATCTATGGACTGAAACCAGGTTCGTCTAGCGAAATCAGGGTCATGCCGTCGCCGGGTCGGCGGGATGAAAGAAACGCGGTCGGCCTTTTCAGCGCCGCGACGTTCATACGCGCGAGGACACGGTCATGGATTGGTTTAAAGCAGAGCGCGTTGCGCTAATCACCGGTGGCGCCCGTGGG
>Ga0134124_10000358_pt1 | contig 39687 bp, 38 predicted proteins | sample KB304_FD_96880 | JGI IMG/M metagenome (GOLD analysis project Ga0134124, IMG submission 96880) | Terrestrial soil microbial communities without Nitrogen fertilizer from Kellogg Biological Station, Michigan, USA - KB3-0-4 | ecosystem: Environmental > Terrestrial > Soil > Unclassified ... | reverse complement strand
TGGCTGAGCGGAGCATAGGGCGGATACGGCGCACCGGCCGGGATGCCGATGAGATTCATCGCCGCCTTCATGGTCGGCGCCAGCCCGCGATGCATCCATTTCGCCGGGAACAGCGCGAACTGACGCTGAATCTCGGCCGCGCGCTCATAGTCCTTGGCGACAAACGCGTCGATGACCGCGCGCGCGATCTCCGAGCCGGGCGGCGGCATGGTGGCGCCGGAGCCGCCGAGCTGAATTGTCGCCAGCAGCATCTGCATCGTGGTGAAGTAGCGCGCGTGTCCGGCGCGATCGATCTCGACGATCAATCGCGACACGCGGGCGAGGTCGCGTGAGCTCTCCTTGATGAGCTGCACCTGCGGCAGCTTGGCGAGCGCGATCGTGTCGGGAACGGAGACATCCGCGCCCGGGCCGGGATTGATGTAGAGCGTGATCGGCAGCTTGGTCTCACGGCCGATCGCCTCGAAATAGGCGATCAGTTCGCCTTGCGTCGGCGCGCCGGCAAAGGGACGCAAGGGAGCCAGCAGTTGCAGCGCCGAAGCGCCCCAACGCTCGGCGTCATGCGCGAGCTCGATGGCGGTCTTGAACGAGGCATGAGAGACGCCAACCATCACCGGCACGCGCTTGTCCACGAGCTCGATGGTGCGCCGGATGAGGTCGCGACGCTCGGCGAGGCTGAGATACGTATATTCTTGCGTCTCAACTCCGGCGGCGATCACCATGGTGGCGCCGCAGTCCTTCACCACATAGTCGATCTGGCGGGCGAGCGCGGGTTCATCGACCTTCAGATCGGCGGTGAACGGCGTGAGCGGGGCAACCAGCAGCCCGGGCGTCTGCACTGTCAGCATGGGAACGACTTTCGCTTGTGGCAATGAGCGGACGCAGATACTCGCGCCGTCGGCACGGCGACGCAAGGCGGCTCGCTGCGCGGGCGGGCGTCAGCCACCCCCTCTCATTCACCTGCGGCTAGAGCCCGAGCAGGCGCTTGGCATTGCCGGCAAAGAACTTGGCGGCTGCCTCGGGCTTCAAGGAAAACGCGCGGCAATCGGCCACCGTCTGCTGCAGCGGCCGCAGCGGGAACGCGGTGGCGAACAGGAACTGGTCCTGCAGCACGCCGTTGACCGCGTCGACGTAGCGATCGCCGCCGGGCGCGAAAAAATAGATGTCGGGCGAGACGTAGACGTTCGCATGTTTGAACGCGACGCCCAGCGTCTCCTCGATCCACGGCCAGGCGCCGTGCCCGAGCACGATGCGCAAATCCGGAAAGCGCGTGGCGAGCTGGTCGATATACACCGGATGGCTGGCGTTGATGTCGGCGCCGGCATAGGGCCCGCTCATCACCACCACCGGCACCTTGAGACCGGTGCAGGCCTCATAAAGCGGAAACAGCCGCTCGTCGGCCGGATGGCTCAACAACTGGCGGCCGGGCTCGACGAAAATTCCCTTGAGGCCCAGCTTCTCGACACAGCGCACCGTCTCCGCGACGGCATCGTGGCGTGTGTTGGACGCATCGATGCCGCCGAAGCCGACCAGACGCTTGGGATATTTGGCCTGCAGTTCGGCGACGTATTCGTTCGGGATGAAGCATTCCTTGAACGGCTTACCCATGAACACCCCCGGGCTGTTGCGGCCGAGCACGACGCCGACGTCGATGCCGGCTTCGTCCATCTCTTCCCAGAACAGCTCGATCGAACCCTGCAGAAACGACGGCGACAAGGCCGGCGCGCCCAGCCGCGCCGCCATCCAGCCGACGCGGGCGGCGTCGAAATACTGCGTGAAATACGGCGTCGGCGGCCGGCAGCGGAAATCGATGATCATGCCGTCAGCCTTTCATGCGCATCACGCGCAGCGCGTTCTTGTAAAGCACCTTCTCCTTCACGCCCGGCTCGAACGTCCACTTGTCGAAGGCCTCAACGCTCTCGATCAAGGGCCGGCTGGGATAGGCGGTGCCGAACAGGAGCCGCTCGGACAGGAAGGAGTTGGCGGCGCGGATGTATTCGGCCGCGCCCGGCATGTTGAGCCCGACCATGTACAGGTCGGGCGAGACGTAGATGTTGTGGCAGGCGAAGGCGAGCCCGATGGTCTCGTAGATCCACGGCCAGGCGGCGTGCGAGATGACGATGTCGAGCTTCGGGAAGTCGCGCGCCACGTCGTAGAGCGGAAACGGCGCGCTGAATTCGACCGGCGCGCCCACCATCACGCACAGCAGATTGCTGAGCGAGATCGAAATCGGCACGTCGCGGGCGACGCAGGTTTCGTAGAGCGGATAGAGCTTGCGGTCGTTCGCTTTGAGCGGCGGATCGGACGCGCCGGGCTCGATCGACACGCCGACAAAGCCGGGCCAGGCGAGGCAGCGCTCGACCTCGGCCACCATCTCCTGCGGCGTCCCGCGCACGTCGACGGCGGCGAAGGAGACGAAACGGTCCGGATGCGCGCGCACCACCTCGGCGATCTCGTCGTTGGGGATGGCGCCGAGCGGCTCGGCCGAGGCGCGGCCCATGGCGACGCCCCATTGGATGCCGGCCGTATCCATCTCCTCGAACATCAGCTTCATCGAGCGCTGCTCGGCCGAAGGCGGGCGCGGAAAGCCGACGCGGCTCGGATAGAACGGCACGCCCTGCTTGAATTGCGGCTTCGATATCCAGCTCGCCGTCGGCGGGCGCAGTCTCATATCGACGATCATGACGTCTCCGTTACAGGATTCAGCGTTTTGGCTTTTTCGCCGCGGCCTGCTCGTCCTGCTGTTGCCGCAGGGCGCGGATGGCCCATTCGGCCGCGCGTTCGATGTGCTCGCTGCCGGCGATGCAGGCGGCCTCTTCGTCGCGCTTTTCGATAGCTTCGACGATGCGCGCGATTTCCGACAGCGCGATCTTGGTGCGGCCGGCCAAGGTCTTGGCGCGCAGCAGGCGAATGCGATTGTGCAATTGCGTGAGGTCGCGGCGGATGACGCGGTTGCCGCAGCCGGCGAGCAAGATTTCGTAGAACTGGTTCTTGAGGTCGAGCAGAAGCATCTCCGGCGATTTGCCGGCGCCGGCCTTCTTGAGGCCGCGCAAGGCACGCCGCAGCTTGTCGATGTCGCCGTCGCTGGCACGGCGAACGAAAAGACGCGCCGCCAAACCCTCCAGTGCAGCACGCGCCTCGTAGATTTCCTGCGCCTCCTCGATGGTGATCTCCGCCACCGAGGGCCCGCGGTTGGGCACGAGCGTCACCAATTCCTCGGCTTCGAGCTGCCGCAGCGCCTCGCGCAGCGACGGGCGGCTGACGCCGAGCATCTCGCAGAGTTCGCGCTCGATCAGCCGCTCGCCGGCGTGGAAACGCCCCTGCGTGATGGCCGCGCGCAGCCGGCTTTCGATCTCGCGCCGCAGCGGCGCGGCCTCGGCGAGGATCGCCAGTTCGCCCTTCATGGGCGCCACTGTGTCAGATTGTCAGATTGTCAGTCAATCCTGTTGCCGGCCCCGCGGCCGTCCGCTAGGCTTCCCGGACACAAGCGGGGCGAGACGCAAAGCCGCCGCAGCGCCGACTGCTCAGGGAGGACATCATGAAAGTCCGGCTCGCGCTTGCCTCGCTTCTGTTGCTGCACGGCGCCAGCGCCTTTGCGCAGTCGAGCGACGTCAAGAACTACCCGGAGCGGCCGGTGCGCTTCGTCGTACCGTGGCCGGCCGGCGGCGGCACCGACATTTTCGCGCGCGCCATCGGCGAGAAGCTGCACCAGGCCATGGGCCAGCCGTTCCTGGTGGAGAACCGGCCCGGCGCGTCGGGCAATATCGGCGCGTCGTCGGTGGCGAAGTCGGCGCCGGATGGCTACACGATCATGCTCGCGACCATCACGCTCGCGACCAATCCGGCCTTCTACAAATCGCTCGATTTCGACGCGACCAAGGATCTCGCGCCGGTCACGCTGGTGGCGGGCAGTCCGCACATGCTGGTGGTCAATGCCGCGGTGCCGGTTAAAAACGTCAAAGAGTTGATCGAACTCGCGAAGAAGAGCCCCGGAAAGCTGAGCTACGCCTCGGCCGGCACGGGCAGCCCCTTCCACATCGCCGCCGAGCTGTTCAAGCAGCAGGCCGGCGTCGACATTCTGCACGTGCCCTATAAAGGCGGCGCACCGGCCGTGGCTGACGTGCTGGGCGGCCACGTGCAGATGGCGTTCGCCAATCTGGTCGCGGTGGTGGCGCAGTCGCGCAGCGGCCAGGTGCGCGCGCTGGCGGTGACGACGTCGAAGCGCTCGATCGCCGCGCCCGACGTGCCGACAATGGCCGAAGCGGGCCTGCCCAATTACGACTTCGCATCCTGGTTCGGCATCCTGGTGCCGGCCGGCACGCCGCCGCAGATCATCGACAGGCTGAACGTCGAAATCGTCAAGGCGCTCAGGTCGCCGGAAATCTCCGCGCGTCTGTCGGAGGAAGGCGCCGATGTGATCGCCAGTTCGCCAGCCGAGTTCGGAGCTTTCCTCGCCAGCGAAACGACGAAATGGAAAAAGGTGATCGGGGCGGCCGGTATCCAGCCGAATTGACGCGCGTTTAGACCACCGCCAGCAGCGCGGTCAGTTCGCGCGCGTCGGCGAGCGTCTCGAGATTAAGCATGGCGTCGATCAGCTTCTGCTGCTGGCCCGCCGGCAGCACGCCGCGCGACAGCTTGCGGAATTTGTCGACGATGTCGTCGGCGGAAGCAAACGAGGTTTCGCTGCCGCGCGGCGCCTCGCGCGTTTCCGAGTGCACCGAGCCGTCGGCAAGATGCACGTCGACACGCACCTTGTGGCGAAAGTTCGAGCCCTGCGCGGTGATCGCCGGATCCTCGATAACCTCGACCTTGCGCGACAGCGCGATGCGCGCCGCATCATCGACCGCCTCCGGCTTGAACTGATCGACCGACACGTCGCCCTCGAGCAGCAGGGTCGCGACACAGAACGGCAGATTGAGCTGCGCCGAGGTGAGCCCCTGCGGCTTATAGGGCCAGCCGACATGGTCGACGGTGACGCGCGAGCCATGCACGACGATTTTGCTCAACTCGTCCAGCGCGAAAGCCAGCCGCGCCCGGATGTCGCGGATTGCGTCGAGCGTGGTGTGGTTGCTGCCGACGCAGGAATAGAACTTGAGCGACACGCGCATGGTCTCGAAGCGCTGGCCGAGACCTTCGCTCAACTTTGCGAGATTGAAGCGGTCGGTCGAGCGCGAGAACGTGGTGCAGAAGCCGCCATAAGGCGCCTCGAAGATGTCGACGATGCCTGTGAAGCCGTCTTTGGCGAGCAGCGCTCCATAAAGACCGCTTTGCGCCGAACGGCCGGCGTGCATGCGCTTGACCATGGCGCCATACTGCGCCGCCATCAGTCCGGCCGACTGTGTGCCGGCGATGCCGAGCGCGTGCACGGTCTTGTCCGCGTCGAGGCCGAGGCCACGCGCCGCAGCCGCGGCAGCGGAGAACACGCCGACGGTGGCGCCGGAATGCCAGCCCTGGCCGATATGCTCCTGTCCCATGCAGAGGCCGACGCGCGGCCCGGTTTCGTAACCGGCGACCGCCGCGGCGAGGAAGTCGCGGCCGCTGATATTGCGATGGCTTTCGGCCACAGCGATCAGCCCCGGCAGCGTCACCGCGCCGACATGCAGCACGCCCTGACGGTGCACATCGTCAAGCTCGAAGCCCTGCACCTGCGTGCCGTTGAGCAGCGCGGCATGCGGCGATGATAGTCTGTGCTTGGTGCCCCAGACCGACGTCGTGCGCGTGGCATCGAGCGACTCGAGCGACGAGCGCAAGATGCGGCACCATTCAAGTTCGGCGCCATAGAGCGCGCAGCCGATACTGTCGAGCATCAGCAGCTTGATGCGCTCGATCACCTCGCGCGGGATATCCTCATAGCGCAGCCCGGCGATGAAGGAGGCCAGCGCCCGCGTCTGCGTATTGTCGCCGCTGCCGTGTTCGCTCAACGCCAAGGTCCTTCTTATTTCAACCCGCGAAAAGCCGGCCCGACAATTTGAGGATTGAAGGCCGCGCGAAATAAGCATTGGATGGCGACCGTAGCAAGGGAGCGGAAAGGTGCGGCGATGCTGAAGATTGCGCTGAGTATTCTGATCGCCGTCGCCGCAACGACTGGCTCGGCGGGACAGACCGCCTACCCCACGCACCCGATCCGCCTGATCGTGCCGTTCGCGCCGGGCGGCAGCACCGACTCGCAGGCGCGCATCGTCGCGGACTTTCTCGGCCGCGCGCTCGGCCAACAGATGGTGGTGGTCAATGTCGGCGGCGCCGGCGGCACCATCGGTCTCGCGCAAGCCGCCAAGGCTGCGCCCGATGGCTACACGCTGGTGACGGCGACGCCGTCGCTCACCATCAATCCGGCCATTCAGAAAGATATCGGCTACGACCCGATCAAGGATTTCGAGCCGGTCGCGCTGGTGGCGACCAGCCCCATCGTGCTGGTGGTGCCGAAGGACTCCAAGATCAATTCGGTACGTGACCTGATCGATGCCGCCAAGGCCAAGCCCGGCGAAATCCGCTACGGCAGCGCCGGCATCGGCTCCGCCACGCATTTAAGCTCGGCGTTGTTCGCGGCCATGGCCGACGTCAATCTCGTACACGTGCCCTATCGCGGTGCCGGTCCGGCGCTACTCGACGTAATTGCCGGCCGCCTCGACCTGCAGTTCGAGAATGCGCCGAGCGTGCTCGGCCATGTGCAGGGCGGTTCGCTGCGCGGCATCGCTGTCGGCTCGGCCAAGCGTTCGGCGATGTTTCCGGCGCTGCCGACCATTGCCGAGACCATCCCGGGCTACGAAGCAACGTCGTGGTTCGGTCTGCTGGCGCCGGCAAAGACCCCGCGCGCGGTGGTCGATGCGCTCAACTCGGCAATCAATAAGGCGCTGGCCGATCCCGCCGTGCAGAAGCAGATGGAGGCGCTCGCCGTCGATCTGGTCGGCGGCTCGCCGGACCAGTTCGCGGCCTTCCTCAAAACGCGCGTCGAGGAAGTGAAGGCTGTTTCGAAAGCGGCGAACCTGACGCCGCAGTAGCGGGCCGCGCTAGACGAAGGCGCGCGTGCAATCGCCGAACAGCTCGTCCACTGAGAACTTGCGCGGGATCAGCTTCTGACGGACGCTGTAGTCGATGATGATTTCCAGCGAGCGTCGGTTGGCCTCGATGCCGAAACGCCATGGATCGAGCAAGCCGTTGTCGGCCAGCGGCGGCACCACCTGGCGACTATCGCGCAGCATGCGGTAGACCTCGCGCACGACGTCGGACCGCGTCAGCGAGATCGAACTGCGCACCACCATCATGTGATTGACCGGCACGCCGCCGTGTGCCTGCGCCCACTTGCGCGCCACAGCGTCGGCATCTGGAATGAGCGGCGCCAGACGCGGATCGGGCAGCTTGTCGCCGACGATCGCCGCATCGAGCTCGCCGTCGAGCAGCATCTTCACCAATTCCTTGCCGGCGGGTGCGCGCGTAACAAACTCCGGATCCTTGTATTCGGCAAGGTGCGGGTCCTCGAACGTCACCCACCTTATCTTCTCGCAGTCGACGCCGTAGTCGTCGGCGAGAAAGCCGCGCACCCAGGCGCCGGTCGTCTGCGTATAAGCGCGCACGCCGACGCGTTTGCCGTTGAGATCGGACGCCTTCAGCGGTCCGCGCTCGGGGTTATAGGCAATGGTGTGGTGCTGGCCGCGGCCCAAGACTGTCGCCGGGATGAGCGTATAGGGCTTGCCGTAGACCTTAGCCTGCAGGAACGTGACGATCGCCAGTTCCGCGAGATCGAACTTGGCTTCACGCACGAGCGGCTTGAAGGCGGTGTTCGACACCTTCACGTCGGCGAATTGCAAATCGACAAAGTCGGATTTGATCGTGCGATCTTTCAGCGCCATTGCGTTCGGATAGCTGCCGAGCAATGTGTAGAGCGTGGTCTTGTCGGTCACCGCTTGCTCCCATTCGCGAGCGCCGGATACAGCGTCTGCGCGGTTTTGCCGAATATCCAGTCCTGATCGGCCGCAGACAAGCTCGCGACCGAGGCGCGCGCCGTCGCCAGCAACTCCGGCAGGCTGCCTTCGCTCGACGGATAGTTCGAGCCCCAGGCCATGCGCTGCGCGCCGAACTCGGCGGCGAGCTTCGGGAAGAACGTGTCCGGTGCGGCTTTGCCGCGGCGTGACTCGGCAAAGATGCGCGGCGTGAGCTTGAGATAGACATTGGGAAGCCGCGCGAGGCCGAACAGGCTGGCCGCCGCGGTGTATGGCGGCCCGTCTTCCAGCACCGGCCGCGCGCAGTGATCGAGAATGATGCGCACGTTTGGGAAGCGCGCGGCCATGCTGGCCGCCTGCGGGATCGCCTTCGCCGACATCTGCAGGCAGACCGACAGGCCGAGGTCGCCGGCGCAGGTCCAGGCCGGATAGGACTTCGGATCGTCGAGCCAGTTCGCCTGCTCCGCCATGGTGCTGCCGAAGGTGAACAGCCTTAAGCCCGTGAGGCCTTTGGCGTGCCAGCGGCGCATCTGCGCGGGGGCGTCGGGCGCGAGCACATCGACCGAGAACACGCCGGTGAAGCGCTGCGGATAGGCCGCGACCGCATCGGCGACATAGGAGTTGTCGTGGCCGTAGCAGGTCGAGGCCTGCACGATCGCGGCCTTGTCGACGCCCGCAACATCCATGGCGGCAACAAGCTGCTCGAGCGTGACCGGCCGCGTGCGCGACCAGTCCGACTGGTGGCCGCCAAGCGGCGCCAACGGATAGCGCGCGGGATCGTTGGCGATGATGTGCGGGTGGATGTCGATGGTCATTCGGTCGGGGCTGGGTTAGGCAGTTTCTGGAACCAAGCGCCTTGCGTAGAATAGCCGCACATCGCCGTAAAGCAGGAAAAGGGATGCTTGATATTCGCAAGTGCATGCTCGCTCTCGCGCTGGTGCTCACGGCCGCCGCGACTCAAGCGTGTGCCGACACCTACCCGTCGAAGCCGGTGCGCATCATCGTGCCTTACGGCGCCGGAGGCATCGCCGACGTCACCATGCGCATGGTGGCGCAGCATCTCAGCCAGGATTTGCACCAGCAGTTCATCATCGACAATCGGCCGGGCGCCGGCGGTGTGGTCGGCATGCAGGCTGCCAAAGATGCGCCGCCGGACGGCTACACGCTGGTCATGGTCGGCGGCGGGCTCACCATCGCCAAGGCGCTGTTCAAGTCGCTGCCCTACAACATCGAGGCCGACTTCACGCCCATCTCGACCACGGCCTCTTACGGCCTGGTGATCGCGACACGACCCGCCTCGGCTTACAAGTCGATCAACGATGTAATCGCCGCCGCCAAAGCCAATCCGGGCAAACTGAACTTCGGCACCATCAATGCCGGCAGCGCGCAGAATTTGTCGGCCGAATTATTCCGGACCATGGCCGGCATCGATGTCACCATCATTCCGTATAAGACGACGCCGGAACTGGCGAACGCGGTTCTGCGCGGCGACGTCGACGTGGCCTTCGAGTATTACGTCGGCTTCCAGTCGCCCATCGTCAATAACCAGATGACGGTGCTCGCCACCACCGGGCGCGAGCGGGCGAGCAACCTGCCGAACGTTCCCACCGTGATCGAAGGCGGCTTGGCCGGTTACGAGGTCACGAGCTGGAACGGGCTGGCCGTGCCGGCCACGACGCCGGCCGACATCGTCGCTTTGCTCAACCGGGCGGTGGACGCGGCGCTCAAGTCGCCGGACGTGCAGAAGTTCTCGCACGACGCCGGCATGGACGCGCGCAGCATGGCGTCCGAGGAGTTGCGCAATCGCATCAAGAGCGATGTCGCCAAGTGGACGTTAGCGATCGCGAAGGCCGGCATCCAGAAGCGCTAGGCGGCTTACTTGGCCTGGAAACCCGGCGGGCTGTGCAGCGTGGCCCACTGGCCGCCTTTGACCTGCAGCAGGAACAGCTCCTTTTCCGCCTCGCGCGGCTTGGTCGGATGCGTTTCCGGGTTGATGGCGATGGGCCCGATCATGCCGTCGAAGCTGCGCACCGCGGCGAGTGCATCCCGCAGTTTGCGGCGGTCGGCGGCCAGCGACTCCGGCGTGTTCTCGATGCCCGCCTTCTCGATCAGCCCCTTCATCAGATAGATAATCTCGTAGGCCGTATGGCTGCGGTCGAGGTTGCTCTCCGCCTTGTAAAGCTCCCAAGCCTTCTTCTCGAGCGCAACCGCTTTCGGCGTAACCGGCGCGAAGTTGGTCGGCACGATCATGCCTTCCGCCAGTTGCGGGCAGCCGAGGATCACGGTCGCTCCGGCAAGGCTGCTGATTGCCACGATCACTTTCGGCTTCACGCCCTGCTTGGCCATTTCCTGAAACGAAGCGCAGGTGGTCGGCTCGTGCGTCAAAGTAACGTAGATGTCGGCATTGGCCTTGGCGAGCTTGGCGACCTGCTCCTTGTAGTCGGTCGCCTGCCAGCCCCATTCCACCACCTCGACAATCTTGTGGTGGCCGTCCTTCTCGATGGTCGGCTTGATGATCAGCTTCCAGGTCGACGAGGAGTGCGCGAAATCGGGCTCCCACGCGACCGCAACCGTCTTCAGCTCGGGGCGCTTTTCCTTCAGGTGCTGCACGACGAGCTGGTACATCGCCGGTTCGTCGACGGTGTTGCGGAACACCCACGGCGAAATCTTAGCGAGACCAAATTTGCTCGCGGTGTCGGTGAAGAACAGAAACTGCGCGCCTTTGTCGTTCGGATCGTCGAGTTTCTTCTGCAACGTATTGAACATCGGCTCCGCGGTGCCGGAGCAGGTGGGCCCGAGCGTGAACAGAACTTTGTCGACCTCGTTGAGGCGCGACAGCAGGGCCAGGCCCTCTTGCTCCTTGCAGGCCTCGTCATAGGCATAGAGCTGGAGCTTGACCTGCTTGCCGCCGACCTTCACGCCGCCGGCCGCGTTGATTTCTTCGACCGCGAGCTTGCTGAGATTGAGTGCACCCTTGCCGGTCAGCGAGACGCCGCCGGTGATCGCCCACATGCCGCCGATGCGCAGCGTGTTGTCCGATTGGAACGCGCGCGCGGGTGTTGTCGCGATGCAAGCGATGCACGCGGCCGTGGCCGCGACCGTAACGACGTTCTTCATGATGGCGTTTCCCCGGGCATTGTCTTTATTGATTGCCGTCAGCGTAGTCGCGCCGACCACGACCTGCAAGCGCGTGCCCTTCTCCGACGCGGGCGCGATCTTGTAGTTTGCGGTGCGGCAGCGTCTAATATGTTCCACTCCACCGGGCCAGGTTACATGAGCGAAACGTTGCGCCGCCCACCCCGCTACGCGCTCGTGGCGAGCCTGTTCATGCTCGCGCTCGGCGGCACGGTCGGGGCGTTGCTGGTGTCGTTTCAGGATACGCTCTACGCCGCCGCCCGCCGCGCCATCATCAAACGTCCGGAAATTCACGGCTTTGCCGGCAGCGAGGCGATCGACCAAGGCCGCATCGTTGAAGTCGCAGATCAGGCCAATGCCGCGCTGCGGTTGCTGCACACACACTCGCTCGGCATCGGCATCTTCATTCTGGTGGCCACGGTCGCAATCGCCAACCTGCCGCTGTCGCCGCGCCAGCAATCGCTCTGCTGCGCGCTCGTGTCACTCGGTGCGATTTACCCGCTCGGCTGGGCGGTGATGGCTTGGCTCATTCCGGTGATGGGCGTCGATGCGTTGCGCGCGCCGATCGAGTGGATGTTCTTCGTTCCGTTCGGCGGCGCTCTCATTCTCGGGTTGCTGGGCGCGCTCGCGCTGTCTTTCGTCGGCTGGCTGAGAACGCCGACAACGACCGGTGCGCCATGACGGTTTCGCAATCCTCAATGCTGAGCACCGGTATCTGTGTCGCGCTCGCGGGCCTGGCGGCATTGGAAGTCTTCGCGCTCGCCAACCGGATCGAGGCCTCGACCCTCGATCCGGCATTCTGCGGTCCTGGCGTCCTGCATACGACGGTCGAACCGCCGGACAGCCAGCTCACGCGCGACTACGTCGCGATCCGCATCATGCTGAAGGACCCGCACGCGCGCTTCGAGCAGATAAAGCGGGTCTATGCCGGCGACTTGCACGCATCGCCCGCCTCGCGTGCAGCAACGCCGCTGCTACAAAGCAGCGGCCGCGTGCAATTGCTGAAGGCCGATCATCGCTGGAGCGGCAGCTTGCGCGGCGAAGTACAGCGCCTCGACCGCGAGCGCGGTACGCAACTCGCACAGAAGATCGATGCCGGAATCCAGTCCAGCGACGCCGCTATGATTGAGGCGGCTTTCCGTGAAGCCTTCACGACTCTTCTGGATGATCTTCTGACGTCGATCGAGCAGCGGCTCGACCGCTCCGCCGGCGTGGGCCGCAGCTTGCAGCATGCGCGGCGCTACTACAGCGAAAGCCTCGATGCCTATTTGAGTATCCACGCGGCGCCGCAAGCGGCGCGCGCGAGTCTGGCGCTCGACGCGATGGCGCGCGCCGCCGACGGCATCAAAGAAGGCAAGCCCTCGGCGCGCGACTGGTTCAGCCGTGAACGAGCCAATTTCCTGCGCGCGATCCGCGAGGGAATGAACGCAAGCCTGGGATGATCAGCCTCGTCGCCGGTCGAGCGACTACAGCCCAACGAATTCCCTGATCGCGGCGATGAACTGCTGCGGCTGCTCGAGCGGCGGACAATGCCCGCAGCCAGGCAACTCGATGTAGCGGCTGCCTGCGATGCCGTCCGCCACCTGCTTGTTGAGCGCGGGCGGCGTGGCCTGATCGAACTCACCGCACAGTACCAAGGTTGGCACGCGCATGTGATGCAGCAGCACCGAGAGGTCGGCCTCCTGCAAGATCTTGCACGCCGCCTGGAAGGCCTTCGGGTCGATGCCCATCAGCACGTCCTTGCGCTCGGCGATCTTCTCCGGATGCGCGGCGAGATAGGCGGGCGAGAACACGCGCTTGGCGGCGATCTCGGCGATGGAGCCGAGGCCACCCTCCTCCACCTTCTGCGCCATCACGGCGAACTGCTGGCGGCCTTCCGGCGGAAACACCGCCGCGGCATCGCTCGCCACCAGCTTGGAGATGCGCTCAGGATGCGCAAGCGCAAAGGCGATGGCGACGGTGCCGCCGAAGCCGTTGCCGATCAGCACGGCGTCGTTGCCGATCCCCCATTCCTGGAAGCCGTCCTCGATGGCCGCGACATAGGCGTCCATCAGCGGCAGCATCGGCGGCTGCGAGCCGTGGAAGCCGGGCAGATTGAACAATGTCACGCGATGCTTGGCGGCGAGCGCCGGCAGCACCGGGTCGAAGGCGTGGCGGTCGGCGAGCAGCGAATGCAGCAGCACGATGTCGCGGCCGGAGCCCGTGCGCACCGCGGTCAGCGAGCCGTGGCCGGCGGTGAGGTTTTCGAATTGCATGGAGGACTCCCTGCGCCGATACAATAACTCGCGCGGCCTAAAGACGTTCGCTCCCCGGATGCGGTGCAGCGCAATAGCGGTGCACCGCTGATCCGGGGCCCATAATACCTGGGTCCCGGGTCAGCAGCGCACCACTTCGTGCTGCGCTGCGCCCGGGACACGAGTCTGTCAATTCCCTTCCCGCCAGAGGCCGAGGGCTTCCTGCGCCGGCTTGTCCGAGATCGAGAACAGCACCGCGTCGGCATTGCCCACGGTGTGCTGATAGCGCTTCCAGGACGGCACCACGAACACGTCGTTGACCGTCCACTCGATCGGCTTGCCGTCGACCGTCGTCGTGCCGGAGCCTTCCGCCACCGCGAACACGGTGCCGTCGGTCGAGCGATAGGGATCGCCTTTGAAGCCCTTCGGCAGCAACGCGAGATTGGCGCCCATGGTCGGCAGCACCGGGCCGCCGTTGATCGGATTGGCGTAGCGCACGCGCGCACCGTGCCGCTTGTCGACGTCGCCGGTGTCATTGAGCCGCTGCAGGATCGGCCGCATCTTGGCGTAAGGGTAGTTGATCACCGGCGAGCGGTTGAGCGTCGCCGGCGCGCCGTCCGGCAGCACGCCCGAGGCGTAGCGGTCGAACGAGTCGCCGTCCTGGTGATTGACGTTCTGCATCTTTTCGTCGAAGTGCTCGGCAAACGACGTCTCGAAATGACCGATAGTCGGCAGGTCGAGCACATCGAGCCACATCACCGGCTGCTTGCCGGGATTGCCGTGGTCGTGCGGCGCCCAGTTGGCGGTGATGATGAAGTCGCCGTGCCGCATCATGGTCTTCTCGCCTTCCACCGCGGTGTAGGCGCCGTCGCCTTCCAGCACGAAGCGGATGGCGGACGCGGTGTGGCGGTGCACGTCGGCGATCTCGCCGGGCAGGATCAACTGGATGCCGGCGAACAGCGAATTGGTGATGCGCGACTTGCCGGGCACGCCGGGATTTTCCAGCACCAGCACGCGGCGCTCGGCTTCGTCCGTCGAGATCACATCGCCGGCTTCCAGCATCAGGCGCTTCACGTCGGAGAACTTCCAGACCGCCGGCTGCAGGCTGGTTTTCGGCTCGTTGGTGACGAGGTCCTTGAGCACCTCCCACAGCGGCGCCATGTGGAACTTGGAGATCTTGTCGTAATAGGCGGCGCGGGCGGCCTGCACATTGTGCTTGGACCCGGGCTGCTCGGTTGCGGTGGCGACCGCCATGAGGGGCTCCCTGAGATGGTTTTATTTGTAACCAGTATAGCGGAGTTCGCGGCCAAACGGAAACCTGCCGCGGAAACCTCTGGGACAGCTAATTATTCACCGCGCCGCCGTCCACCACGATCGACTGGCCGGTGACGAAATCGCTGTCGCTCGAGGCCAGGAACACCAAAGTCCCCAACAAGTCCTCCGGGTAAGCATCGCGCTTGAAGGCACGCGCATTGCGCACCGGCACGCGTTCATCCTCCACATGCTGGGTGTTGGTAAGGCCAGTGTCGCTCAGGATATAGCCGGGCGACAGCGAATTCACCGCGATGCCGTATTGCCCGAGCTCGCGCGACAGCGAGCGGGTGAAGGCGAGCATGGCGCCCTTCGAGGTGACATAGGGCAACATCTTCGGCACGCCCTTGTAGGCGGCACCCGAGGCGATGTTGATGATCTTACCGCTGCGCCGCTCGATCATGTGCGGCGCCACATGGCGCACCATCAGATACGGCCCGCGCACGTTGATCGCCATCACGCGGTCCCACAGGTCGACGTCCCATTCGCCGAAGGCGCGCGGCGTCAGCGGCGCATAGAGCGCGGCATTGTTGACCAGGATATCGATCTGACCGAAACGCTCGATGGTCTGCGCCACCAGCTTCCTCACCTGGCCTTCATCGCTCACGTCGAACTTCAAGCTGGCGACCGAATTGGCGCCATGCCGCCCAGCGATTTCCTCGGCGAGCGGCTTGCCGTCGGCGATGTCGGCGATCATCACGCGCGCGCCTTCGGAAGCGAGCGCCTGCGAATAATGCCGCCCGATACCCTTAGCACCGCCGGTGACAATCGCGACCTTGCCTGCAAGCCTTGCCATGTATCCTCCCGTCAGGCTGGGCAACCGGGACCGGCCTTTGGCCTGCCCGGCCGTGACACTTGTCCCGGCCATCTACGTCTTTTATGTCTCAATGATGCAAGACGTGGATGCCCGCGACAAGCGCGGGCATGACGACGTTGGAGGGGGACATCATGGCTCGCGACACCGCCGACCGGCTGGAAATCCGTGCGCTGGTCGAGAACTGGGCGCTGTGGCGCGACGCACGCCAATGGGATCGCTTCCGCACGGTCTGGCACAAGGACGGCCAGATGTGGGCGACCTGGTTTCAGGGTTCCTACGAGGAGTTCATCAAGGTCAGCCAGGAAGGCTATGACCGCGGCGTGCGCATCGCGCACATGCTCGGCGGCATGACGATCGACATCAAAGGCAAGCGCGCCATCGCGCAGACCAAGATGACCATCACGCAGCGGGCGCCGGTCGAAGGCGTCATGTGCGACGTGGTCTGCACCGGGCGGTTCTATGACTTCATCGAAAAGCGCAAGGGCAAGTGGGGCCTCGTGCTGCGCCGCCTCGCCTACGAGCAAGATCGGCTCAACCCGGTCGAGCCCGGCACGTTCCCCAAGCTCGACAAGACGCTGCTGGCCAAGTTTCCCGAGGGCTACCGGCACCTCGCCTACCTGCAGACCAGGATCGGATACAAAGTGAAGCCGGACATGCCCGGTCTCGATGGACCCGATCTCGACGCGCTTTATGCCAAGGGCGCGGCCTGGCTCAAGGGCAAGAAGCTGTAGATTTCGTCATTGCGAGCGAAGCGAAGCAATCCAGGGCTGCCCAGTGCCGGCCTCTCTGGATTGCTTCGTCGCTACGCTCCTCGCAATGACGACGTTCTCGCACGATGGGACTTGTGGGCAGCATCACCCGTTGCGCGCACCCCTGCCCCCGGCGCAAACTCCCGGCCAACAAAAAGCTCGGGAGGACGACCATGCCGCGTCGCTTGAATCGCCGCAGTTTCCTGGCCGGCTCGGCTGCCACCGCTGCGTTGTTGCCGATGCCCGCCATCGCGCAGAATGCGCCAGTGAAGATCGGCCTGCTCACGGTCAAGACTGGACCGCTCGCCGCCGGCGGCATTCATTTCGAGGAAGGCATCACGGCGTTCCTCAAGGACAAGAACTTCACGCTGTCGGGCCGCAAGATCGATCTCATCGTTGCCGACACCGGCGGCAATCCGGCCGGCGCCAAGACGAAGGCGCAGGAAGTTGTCGAGCGCGACAAAGTCGACATCGTGCTCGGGCCCTTCGCCGCCTTCGAGTTGCTCGCAACCGTCGACTATCTCGCGCAGGCCAAGATGCCGACGCTCGCCTTCGCCGGCGCCGAAGACGTGACGCAACGCAAGGCCAACGCCTATCTCACGCGCACGTCCTACACCTCGGCGCAGTGTCTCTATCCGCTCGCCGACTATGTCGCCAAGGAGATGAAGCTCAAGCGTGCCGCGACCTTGGGCGACGACTTCGCCTTCGGCTACGAGCAGGTCGGCGGCTTCCAGCGCGTGCTCGAGGCGGCCGGTGGGCAGATCGTGAAGAAGCTGTGGTCGCCGCTCAACACCGCCGACTACGCGCCTTACGTCACCCAGGTGCCGGAATGCGACGTGGTCTGCGAGGTTTTCGCCGGCTCCAACCCGCTCAAATTCACCAAACAGGCGCGCGGCCTCGGCATCAAGCAGCCCCTGGTCTGCGGCGCCACCGTCGCCGACGACACCATCATCGGCGCGCACGACGAAACGGCGAACGGTCTGATCAACACCAACCCCTATTCCCTCGACCACAAGAGCGAGGCCAACAGCCGCTTCATCGCCGCCATGCAGAAATACTATGGTAGTGACGTGCGCATCGGCCATTACGCCGCCTGCTTCTTCGCCAACGGCCAGCTCATCGAGGCGACCTTGGCCAAGACCGGCGGCAAGTCCGACGACGCCGACGCCCTGGTCAAAGGGCTGCGTTCCCTCAGCCTCGCCGATACCCCGCGCGGACCCATCAGTTTCGATGCCTATGGCAACGCCGTGGTCGACGTCTACGTGCGGCGCGCCGAGCTGCAGGGCGGCAAGATGGTCAACAAGACCATCAAGACCTACAGCAAGGTCAGCCAGTTTTGGACCATGGACCCGGCCGCCTTCCTGAAGGAGCCGGTGTTCTCGCGCGACTACCCGCCGATGAAGGGCTGACCCTACGCGGCGGGGGTTGGCGCGCCCGACAAGAAGTGCGAAAAGCCCTCCCGTTGCGGGCGGAAATAGCGGGGGGTCTCATGTCGTGGTTGGCTGCGAACTTCAACCTGCTGGATGAATTCACCATTCTGCGGCTGATCTGCGGGCTGTTCATGATCCCGCACATCTACGGCAAATTCTACGTGCCGGCCGCGCTCGGCTTCTTCAAGGCTGCCGGATTCAAGCCGCCGGAGTTCTGGATGTATCTCGCCGGCGCCATCGAAGTCGTGCTGGCGGCCGGCCTGATCTTCAATATCTACGTGACCATCTGCGCCGCGATTTTGGCGTTTCACCTGCTGGTGGCTGCCGCCGGCGTGTACAAAGTGACCAAGAAATGGTTGTGGAATATTGGCGGCTACGAGTTCTGCCTGTTCTGGGCGATCTCCTGCTGGGTGGTAGCCATGCACAGCTACCGCATCGGCGGCATCTGGCACTGATCTGCAACACGACGAATTTTTCTCCGCATTGAAAGGACGTCTCCCCAATGGCTAGCGCTTTGTTTTCTCCCTTCACCATGCGCGGGCTCACATTGCCCAATCGCGTCGTGGTGTCGCCGATGTGCCAGTACAATTCCAACAACGGCTCGGCCAACGACTGGCACTTGATGCATCTCGGCAATATGTCGCTCGGTTGCGCCGGCCTCGTCATGACCGAGATGACCGACGTCAACCCGCAAGGCCGCATCTCGCCGAAATGCGCCGGCATGTATTCGGACGAAAACGAAGCAGCGCTCAAGCGCGTGCACGATTTCTGCCGTCAGTATGGCGTCGCCAAGCTCGGCGTGCAGCTCGCGCATGCCGGCCGCAAGGGCCCGCAGATGCCGCCGGCCGCCGGCGGCAAACCGATCACGGAAGGCCCCGACTATTGGACGCCGGAAGCGCCGTCGGCGCTGCCTTATGACACCGGCTGGCCGACGCCGAAGGCGATGACCAAGGACGACATCAAGCGCTGCATCGGCGAGTTCGCCGCCGCCGCCAAACGTGTCGACCGCATCGGCTACGACGTGATCGAACTGCACGGCGCGCACGGCTATCTCGGCCACCAGTTCCTGTCGCCGATCTCCAACCAGCGCACCGACGAGTACGGCGGCTCGCTGGAGAACCGCATGCGCTTCGTCATTGAGATGTACGAAGGTGTGCGCGCGGTGTGGCCGGAGCAGAAGCCGATCGGCATTCGCGTGTCGGCGACCGACTGGGTCGACGGCGGCTGGACACCGGAAGAGACCGTGGTGCTGGCCAAGGAGCTAAAGAAGCGCGGGCTCGACTACATGGACATCTCGACCGGCGGCCTGGCGCCGGCGCAGAAGATTCCGCTCTCGCCCGGCTATCAGGTGCCCTTCGGCGAGAAGGTGAAGAAGGAAGCCGGCATTCCGACCATGTCGGTGGGCCTGATCGCCGGCTACCAGCAGGCGGAAGACATCGTCGCGCAGGGCCGCGCCGACCTCGTCTGCATCGGCCGCGCCGCGCTGTGGGATCCGCGCTGGGCCTGGCACGCCGCCGAGGAGCTCGGCGCCGAAGCCCCCTACGCGCCGAAGATGATGGCCAGCCACCCAAAACTGCGCCCGCAGCTCTTCCCGAAGCGGGCACAACCGGCGAGCTGATTTTCACAGCATCGCAATGCAACAAACGTCCGCCCACTGGGCGGACGTTTTGTTATGAGCTGTTGCGGTCGTTTGCCTGCTAACGCACAATTCGCGACCAGCCTTTATCGGAGCACGAATGTTCATCACCACAGGGAAGCGCCTCACGCACGCGGGCGCCAAGAAGATGGCCGACACCGCAATCACCAAAGCGCGCGAGGCGGGCATCGCCATCTCGGTCGCCATTGCCGATGCGGGCGGTCACATGGTCGTGCTCGAGCGCATGGACGGCGGCCGCTTCCACACCCTGCACTCGGCTACGACCAAGGCAGTTTGTTGCGCCTCGAACAAGCGCATCACGTCGGCGCGGGGCGCCACAGGCAACGATCTCGACGTCGCGCACGCCATCGGCCTGGCGCTGGCCGCCGGTCCCGACCGCTGGACGGCGATGGAAGGCGGCTCGCCGATCCTGGTGGATGACGAATGCATAGGCGGCATCGGCGTCTCCGGCGGCGACTGGGCGACCGACGAACGCATCTCGCGCGAAGCAGTCGAGTCGATTGGCGCGAAGTGGAAATGACCGCCGTGGCCGCCGACACGTCGCGCGCTATTTCAACGTCCGATCCCTTACGCGTCGCCTGCGTGGGCATGGGCTGGTGGTCGGATGTGCTCGCCGACGCCGTGCAGCGCTCCGGCAAGATCAAGATCGTGTCCTGCTACACGCGCACCAAGGACAAGGCCGAGGCCTTTGCCACCAAGTACAAATGCAAGGCGGCCGCGAGCTATGAGGCGATCCTCGCCGATCCGTCGGTCGAGGCCGTCATCAACACCACGCCGAACGACGTGCATTTGGAGACGACGCGCGCCGCAGCGAAAGCCGGCAAGCACGTCTTCCTCGACAAGCCAATCGCCAACAGCGTCCGCGATGGACGCGCACTGACGGAAGCCTGCCGCGACGCCGGCGTGGTGCTGGCGCTCGGCTATCAGCGCCGGCGCGAAAGCCACTTCCGCTGGATTCGCCAGCAGATCGGGGCCGGCACGTTCGGCAAGATGGTCAATGCCGAGGCCAATATCAGCCGCGACCGGCTGGGCAAGATCGACCTCTCCTCTTGGCGCTATCAGGCGGCCGGCATGCCCGGCGGCGTGATGCTGCAGATCGGCATTCACTATGCCGACGTGCTCACCTATCTGCTTGGACGCATCGTCGCCGTGCGCGGGCAGCTCGCGCAGCTCGTGCTGCCGGGCGATAATCCAGACGTCGCCAGCATGATGTTCGAACACGAAAACGGCGCGCTCTCGACGCTGAACGCCAGCTACGCCTCGGCGTCGGAATATTATTTGATGAACGTCTACGGCAAGGATGCCACCGCCTATTACGATCTGCACGGCGGCCTGCGCTGGCTCAAACGCGGCACCGACAAGGTGATCCCTGTGCCGTGCGAGAAGAACGACACCTTCGTCGAGGAACTGGAGGAATTCGCGAGCGCAGCACGCGGGCATGGCACGCCGGAAGTCGGCGGCGACTACGCCACCTATTCGCTTGCGGTGGTGCGCGCCGGCGTGATGTCGGCGCGCGAAGGGCGCCGGGTGGAAGTCGCGGAGGTGCTCGCGAGCGACTGAACAAGGAGGAGAACAGCCATGACGTCGGTCAGAAGAATTCTGACGGTGGTTTGCGCAGTGTTGATCGGTACGGCGACGACGGCTCTCGCCGAGGATTACCCGACGCGTTCGGTCACAGTCGTCGTGCCGTTCCCGGCCGGCGGGCCGAGCGACGTGGTGGCGCGCATCGTCACCGAGCACATGGGCAGAACGCTCGGCCAGACGCTGGTGATCGAGAACGTGGGCGGCGCCGGCGGTACGCTCGGCAGCGGTCGGGTCGCGGCCGCCGAACCCGATGGCTATACGCTGCTGGCCGGCAGCATGGGCTCGCACGTCGCGGCCCCGGTGCTCACGCCCAACGTCAAATATGACTCGGTGCGCGACTTCATCGCCATCGGACCCACCGCAAATTCACCGGCGGTGATCGTCGCGCGCAAGGATTTTCCGGCTAAAGACTTGAGCGAATTTATCGCCGTGCTGAAAAAACGCGGCGGCGAGATAAAGCAGGCGCACGGCGGCATCGGCTCTTCCTCGCATATGGCTTGCCTTCTGTTCACGTCCGCCATCGGCGTCAAGCCGGAACTGATCGCTTATCGCGGTACCGGTCCAGCCATGAACGACCTGATCGGCGGTCACGTCGATTTCTTCTGCGAGCAATCGGTGAGCGTCGCCGGGCAGGTCGGCGCCGGCTCCATCAAGGCCTATGGCATTGCCGCCGCCGATCGGCTGGCATCGCTGCCCGACGTGCCGACCGCCAAGCAAAGCGGCATCGACTATCAGATGAGCATTTGGGCCGGCATATTCGCGCCGCGCGGAACACCGCCTGCCGTCATCGCCAAGTTGTCCGATGCGCTCGACAAGGCGCTCGACGACCCGGCTGTGCGCGAGCGTCTGAACAAGCTCGGCGGCTCGGTGCCGGACAAAGCGGAACGCAAACCGGCCGCGTTCGACGCCTACGTCAAAGGCGAGATCGCGCACTGGGCCCCGATCCTCAAGGCGGCCGCGCCGAAGGACAAGTAGAATGGAAATTCAGACGGAGCGGATTGGCAGCGTCGATGTCGTAGCTGCCTCAGGACGGCTTGACGCCATCTACAGCACCGCCTTTGCCAAACAGGTCGGCGAATTGCTCACTGGCAGCCAACCGAAAGTCCTGTTGGACTTCAGCGATATCGACTTTGTCACGAGCGCAGGACTGCGGGCAGTTCTGTTGTTGCTCAACAAGGCGACCGCTGCCGGAGGCGTCTTCGCGCTCTGCGGCGTCAACGACCAGGTCCGTGAAGTCCTCGACATCAGCGGCCTGGCAGCGATGTTCAGCATCCACTCCGGCCGCGCCGAGGGCCTAACGGCTTTAGAAGCCATTGCGCCCATCGCAGCCAACAATCCGCCTACTTCACCCGCTCGATGAACTTCGAGAACGCGGCGAGCTGCATCTTGACCGCGTCCCTGGTCATCTGGTCGGTCAGCTCGAGCGTGTCCTTTGCGAACTTGTTCTGCGCCTGCGACACGAACACTTCCGGCGTACCGAAAATGAAAGCCTGCAGGAAGGTCATCGACATGCGCCAGTGATACTGCATGCGGGCGCCGCCGAGGATGCCCTGCGAGCAGGACTGGATCGCCACCGGCTTCTCCTTGAACGGCTGGTCCTTCATGCGCGAGAGCCAATCGATGGCGTTCTTGAGCACGCCCGGCATCGACCAGTTGTATTCCGGCGAAACGAACAGCACCGCGTCGGCGCCGCGGATCGCGGCCGCGAGATCGTTGGCCGGCGCTGGGAAGCCGAACCCCTCCTGGATGTCGGCGTTGTAGAGTGGGAACGTCTCGATGGACGGCGCCATGATCAGCTTCATCTCCGGCGGCGCCAGGGCCGGCAGCGCACGCGTCAGCGCCGCATTATAAGAGCCTTTTCGCAGCGAGCCGCAGATCACCAGGACTTTTTGTTCCGCCATATTGCCCTCGTTCGATAATGTCTTTGAATAAGGATGAAGTTATCGGTCCGGTTCTGAACCCGGCGCCATCCGCCGTCAACGTGCCGCCGTTACTTTTGTTCGATGCCCGCCTTCTCGCGCACCGACTTCCACTTCACGACCTCATCCTCGATCTGCTTGCCGAGTTCGGCCGGCGTCGAGACCCGCACGATCGCGCCTGCCCTGTTGAGCTGCTCGCGCACATCGGGACGATTGAGAACTTCTTTCAGCGCGGCGTTGGTCTTGTCGATGATCGGCTGCGGCGTGCCGGCGGGATAGAGGAAGCCGTACCAGCCGATCACGCCATAGCCCGGCACGCCGGATTCCGCCACCGTGGGAACGTTGGGAATAGTGGGCCAGCGCGAGGGCGTACTGACGGCGAGCAGCTTGATCTGCCCGGCCTCGACCTGGCCGCGCACCGCATGCACAAGCTCGACACCGTAGTCGACCTGGCTGGACACCAGCGCGGTCACCACGCCGGGCGTGCTGCTGTAGGGAATATGTTTCACGTCGATGCCGGCCATCTGCCGCATCAACTCGCCGGAGAAATTTTGCGTGGTACCGACGCCGACGTCGGCGAAATTGAGCTTGCCCGGATCCTTCTTGGCCATGGCGATCAGGCCTTGTAGATCGTTGGCCGGGAAGTCCTTGCGCGCGACGAAGACGTAAGCGGAGTCGGCAATCCAGGAGACCGGCGCGAAATCCTTCGCCGCGTCGTAGCGCATCGACTTGAGCATCGCCGCCGCCACGGTGTGCGCGGGGCTGGTCATCAACGCGGTGTAGCCGTCCTTGTCGGCGCGCGCGACCGTCTCAGCCGCGATGGTGCCGCCGGCGCCGACCTTGTTCTCGACCACCACCGCCTGATGCAGCACTTCGCCCAGCGGCTGCGCGACGACGCGCGAGATGAGATCGGTGCCGCCGCCGGCGCCGAAGCCGACCAGAATGCGAATCGGGCGGTCGTTCGGCCATTCGGCGAAAGCCGGCGCTGCAATCATGGTCACGGCCGTGGCGAGCACGGCCGCGCGCGTTGCATGGTTCATAGGCAATCTCCCAGATCACGGCGCGCCTTCTTTGCGGACGCGCTTGTCGTTCCCGCCGCCACGGCATCGCGCCGGGGCTAAGTTGTCAAGCGGGGCTGCTGCTATTTCTCGTCTTCGATCGAATTGCGCAGCACGCCGACGCCTTGGATTTCGACCTCGACGGTGTCGCCCTGCTTCATCCACACCGGCTCGGGCTTGCGCGCATGACCAACACCGGACGGCGTGCCGGTAAAGAGGATGTCGCCCGGCTCCAGCGTGATGCCTTCGGTGAGATAGACCAGCGACTCCGCTACCGGAAACATGAACAGGTCGGTGTTGGACGACTGCATCGTCTTGCCGTTGAGACGGGTTTCGATCTTGAGGCCCTTGCCGCCTTTGGGCAGTTCGTCGGCGCTCACCATCCAGGGGCCGACGCTGCCGGTGCGGTCGAAGTTCTTGCCCATGCCCCACTGCGTGGTGTGGCGCTGATATTCGCGCACCGAGCCTTCGTTGCCGCAGGCATAGCCGGCTATGCAATCGGTGGCGTTCTCCAAAGTGAGATGCTTGGCGTGCTTGCCGATGACGACGATCAGCTCGCCCTCGTAGTCGAGCTGGATCGACTTCTTCGGCCGTAGCAGCGGCGTCAGATGCGGCGTCAGCGACGTCAGCATGCGGAAGAAGATCGACTGAAATTTCGGGATGTTGTCCTTCTGCGGGCCTTCCTTGACGTGGTCGAGGTAGTTGAGCCCGAGGCAGATGATCTTGCCGGGACGCGCCACCGGCAGACCGAACTTCAGCCCGGCGAGCGGGCGGCGCGCCGAAGCCGGAGCCTTGGCGGCGGTCGCGGCCAGCGGCTTCAGATCGCCGTCATGGGCGCGCAAGTATTCGCCGAGATCGCCGGGGATCGAGGCATCGACCGCCTGCAGGTCGATAACGTTATCGCCCTCGACCACACCGAGACGCGGACTGTTATTCAGTTCAAAACCGACGATCTTCATGGACTCCTGCCTTGCCAAGATGCGTTGCGGCGCATGGCTTAGCGCAAGGCCTCGCGTTCGGGAAGGCGGGTATTAGGGAGCGAGCCGGAAGGCCTGCACCGAGAAATAGCCGTCCGGATCGGTCCACACGCCCGCGGGCCGCCAGCCGACGCCGCGCGCCAGCGCCGCCAGCCGCTCGGTCGTGTACTTGTAGCTGTTCTCGGTATGGATGGTCTCGCCGGCACGGAAATCTATGGTCTCGCCGGCGACCTTCACCTTCTGACGCTTGAGGCTGGCGAGGTGCATCTCAACACGGCTCTGCTCCCGATTAAAGAAGGCGTGGTGCTCGAAGCACTCGAGCTTGAAGGTGCCGCGCAACTCGCGATTGATCCGCCGCAGCAGATTGAGGTTGAACTCGGCCGTGACGCCGGCGGCGTCGTTATAGGCGGCGTTGAGAACCTCGGACGACTTCACCAGATCGACACCGATGATCATAACCGCGCCGGTGCCGAGGATGGTGCCGGCGTGGCGGAGGAATTTCGCCGCCTCGTGCGGCTCGAAATTGCCGATGGTCGATCCAGGGAAGAAACCGACACGAACCGGTGCGGCCTTCGCCTCGGGCGGCAGTTCGAAGGGAAAGCAGAAGTCGGCGTTGACGGGTAATATCTTCAGCCGCGGCGCATCGCGCTGCAGCTCTCGCGCGCCCTGCTCCAGCGCCTCGCCGCAGATGTCGACCGGCACGTAGCAGGCAAGCTTTGGCGCGGCGCGCAGCATCAACCGCGCCTTGCGCGGCGAACCGTTGCCGAATTCGATCAGCGCCGCATCCGCCGGGATCAGCTTGGCAATGTCGCCGGCGTGATCCCTCAGGATGCGCAGCTCACTGCGCGTGGGGTAATACTCCGGAAGTTCGGTGATGCGCTCGAACAGGCGCGAGCCTTCCGCATCGTAGAAATACTTCGCCGGGACATGCTTGGGGTCGGCGTGCAGACCCACGAGCACATCGTGCTCGAAGGCGGACACTTCCTTGACGATGGTTTTACGGGCGACTGCGACCATGATGTCTCTCACATAAACTCGGCCAGGCGCAGCCCGCTGAACTGCCAGCGCGCCGGCGGATAAAAGAAGTTGCGGTAGCTCACGCGCTCATGGCCATCGGGCGTCGCCAGCGACGAGCCGCGCAGCACCATCTGGCTCACCATGAACTTGCCGTTGTACTCGCCGAGCGCGCCTTCCGCGGCGCGATAGCCCGGATAGGGTAGATAGGCACTGCGCGTCCATTGCCAAGCGCTGCCGAAGCCGTCGGCCAGCAGTCCTGCGCGCGCCGCAACCTCCCACTCGGCTTCGCTCGGCAGGTGTTTGCCGGCAAAGCGGGCGAACGCATCGGACTCGTGATAGCTGACATGCATAACCGGCGCCGACGGGTCGATCGGCTTGAGGCCGCCGAGCGTCATGGAGTACCAGGCGCCGTCGATTTCGCGCCAATAACCGGGCGCCTGCCAGCCTTCGGCCTGCACCATCGCCCAACCGTCGGACAGCCACAGCGACGGCGTGCGGTAGCCGCCGGCATCGATGAAGGCGAGCCATTCGGCATTGCTCACGAGATGACGCGCGATGCGCACGGCTGAGATCAGCTCGTCGTGGCGCGGCGTCTCGTTGTCGAAGCAGTAGCCGTCGCCTGTGTGCCCGATAGGATGAATGCCTAATGGGATATCGACATAACCGCGCGGACCCATCCCGGCGCGCGGCGGCTCCCAGTCGGCATCGTAGGCCGGATCGGTCGGATTCTGCGCGAAGGCGTGCAGGATATCGGTGAGGATCAGCTCCTGATGCTGCTGTTCATGATGCAACCCGATCTCCAGAATCTCGAACACGCGCGGTGCGTCAATAGCGGATACCGAATGGAGCAGCTTTTCGACCGCAGCGTCGACATGCGCACGATAGCCGGCAACGTCCTCGCCATTCGGCCGCGTGATCAGCCCGCGCTGCGGGCGTGCATGGCGCGGACCGGCAGCGACATAATAGGAGTTGAACAGGAAGCCGAAGCGCTCGTCGAACGGCTGGTAGGACGGGTCGTGCGGCTTGAGCAGGAACTGCTCGAAAAACCAGGTGACGTGGGCACGATGCCATTTGGTCGGGCTGGCATCGGCCATCGATTGCACGATCTGGTCCTCGACCGACAAATGCGCCGCGCGCCGCTCGGTCTCCGCGCGCACGCGATGAAACGCGGCGAGCCAGAGCCCGCGCGCCTCGTCAAGCGGCAACGGCGGAGATGCACGCCCAAGGGCTCCCGCGTCGGGACGCGGAGCCGGCGAAACCACGCTGCGCATGAGGATCTTCGCCTCGCCCTATGCAATGGGGTCAATAAACGTCGGTACGGATACGAATAATCGGCGGAATTGTTCCATCGGTCCGACATGACCGCAACCTTAGACTTTCGGCCCTGACGCGCTTGTGAAGACAACGTGACGGGGCGGGGAGCACACCCCGGTTCCATGGAATTATTGTACAGGCCGCATCGGGCGCTGCCGATAAATCGCGACCCACTCGGCATTTTCTTTCATCGCCTCGGTGCCGAGTTCGCGGAAAAGCGACGACACATGCTCGGGAGCGATGCCCGAAAGGTCATCGGGCAGCAACTCATAGGCGCGGCTGAACATCGCTTCCATGCGTTCGTAGTGCAAGGATTGCGCGCTATAGGCGAGACGTTCCGAATAGCCGGCGAAGGCCGCAGCGAGGCCCGGCACCAGCCCGACCGCGAGAACCAGCCACGAATCGCGATCGTGCAGCAACAGCAGGATAAGTGCGACCATCACGATGGTGACGCCCAACAGCGCCATCGACACCCCTTCGAGCCGCGCCGCACGGCGATCGTGATCGCGGCCGCGGCGTGTGAAGAATTTGCACTGCCCGTAAACCCAGCAGCGGCGCGCAATTGCATAGGCGCGCGCATCGGCAGTTTTGCTCGCCTCCTCCGCCGGATCGCGCAGCCAGTCGAGCTTACGGAGACAGCTTTTCACCCAGGTCAACTCATTCGGCTGCTTGATGGGGTAAAGCCGCCCGCCCCCATCGGAGAGCGAAATACCTAAGAGACTCCAGTAAAGCTCGACCCGCAAAGCCTCCGCCAAAGCGCGGTGGTCGAGAAACCGATCTTGGTCGCGGCGATAGCGCGCGCCGAGCACGATACCAAGCAGCGCCAGCATGAAAACCAAATAGGCGGCCAGCCATTTGGTGTCCGCGGCGTGCAAATGCATGACCAAGGCGAACGCGGCGAAGGCCGCGAAGCCAAACACGAAGACCCCGAGCCAATCGCGGCGGAAGGTTTTTTGCCCGCGCTGCGCCAGCACGTCCGCCGCGCCGTACAGCGTCCACCAACGCGGCGTCTGGCCGAGTGCATAAGACTTGATGTGCTCTTCGGGCTTCTTGGCGTCCGGATCGGTGATGAGATAGCCGATGCTCTCGTCGACTTTCGCCTTCCCGTCCGGCGAGGCGAGCAACGCGGCCGCTTCCTTGTTGAAAGCGCCGGTCAATTTCGTGAGGCTCTCAAAGCGCTCCCAGCCCTCCAACTCGGCGCGCCGTGTCTTGTCGAGGCGGCTGGCGATATCGTCCGCTTCTCCACCGAACAGAATTGCAACAGTGCTGCTGACACCGCGCAAGACGCGGGTCACTCTGTTGCCGCGATGCTGCTCGACCGCCTCCCTGCCCCAAGGCTCCACCATCACCGCCTTGACCGTATTGCTCGGCCGGTCGCGTGGCGTGACGACGTGGATGACGGGCCCGATCTCCGAGCCGTCGAGGCTCGCATGCGCCGAGCCGGTGAGCGTCAGCGGCATGCCGCTGCGCTTGAAGCCGACGTTCTCGGCGGTGCCGCCGACGGCGGGCTCGGCCTCGTTGCCGTCCCACAACGCGATCAGCAGGTCGCAATGCTGCACGATGAAAACGCCCACCGCGCGATACTGCAGCGCGCGCTTCGTCTCGTCGCGTACGTTGTCGGGCGTAACGTCGGGCGCAAAGGGCACCACCGGCGCAGCGATGGCTTGCGCCAGCAGGCGGTCGAATTCCTCGGCCGCGTCGGCACGCAGTCTGCGGTCCGGCGCGAAGTCGCGGCGATATTCGTCCGCCGGCAGCGGCAGCGGCGCGATCAGCCGCACGCCATGTTTCAATGCGGCGCGGGCGGCGACGCGGTCGGCGCCTTCCGCCAGCGGCGACAACAGCAACAGCGGCGTCTCTTCGCCGCCCGGCAAGTAGTCGCGCCGGATACGGGCGATGATCTCGCCGATCTTGTCTTCGAGCTCCGCCTCATCCTGCGGACGTAAGTCGCGATGCCCGGTAACGCCGATCACCAGCGGCAACCGCTCGGGCAGCGGCCGATGCGGCTGTGCGGGCGCTGCGCTGGCGGTCGCGGCCATCACTGGTTGCTGATCACGGAAATCAGGTTGGAGGCCGGCAACTGCTTGGCCGAGGTATTCACCGCGAGCAACTGCTTGACGATGTCGAGCACGGCCATGCTCCAAGACGATTCCGGATCGGCCGAGACCGAATAGTGCACCCCATCGTAGTCGACTGAAATGCCCGGGCCTATCAGGCCACCCTGCTCGACCTTGAACAGCGCCTTACACACATAGCCGTCGTTGCGCTCGCCGATCGGACAGGCCTCGATCGGGAACGGATTTTGCGGCGGCCCGACCTTCACCTGCACCGGCACTTGATCGGTCGGGCCGTGGGTGCGACGCACCACCTCGCCGAGGTAATAAAGAATTTCCTCGATCGAGCGGGTGTGGAACGAGACCGAGACCTGCCGCCCGGCGAAGGCCTTGAGATCGCGGAAACCCATGGCGCCGGGATCGTTCCCGAGCCGCGGCCGCACCGAACTCTCGTAAAGGGCATTCATAAACGTCGCCTCGAGCGGCACGCCGCTGACCACCGCCTTGCGGCCGATCTCGGAGGTATTGAGCTGGACGCCGGGGGCGGCGGGATGCCCACACAGCACCGCCGGCTTCATGTGGCCATAAACCTTCGGATCGCGCGGCGAGAAGCAGAAGGCGAAGGGCTTGAGCTTCGGTGCGTCGGCGGCGGGCTTCTCGGCAGCCTTGCCCTTCGACGCCGCCTTCTCGATTAGCGGCTCGGTGTTGAGGCCGAGCCGGATGAAGTAGCTCATCATCGCCTGGAATAGTTCGAGGTCGACGTCCTGCAGCACGTAGTTGCGCAGGATCAACTCGCAGTTCGGCGTGTGCGTCTGCACATTGCAGCCGCCGTCGGTCCGCTTCAGGATGATGCGCTGGATCACCAGGTTGAAGAGCACGTCGCGCGGATAGCCGGACTGCAAATAGAGATCGAGGAGCTGGCCGGAAATCGGCGTCAGCAGCCCCTGATAGAACTCCTGCGTATCGAGCACCGGCACCGTGAAGGTAGGGCCACCGCTGATCGAACCGCCGACGCCGAGGTTGCCGACAACAGCGCGGCCGATCACCGTATTGGCGGGCGTGGCGAGTAGCGTCGCGTTGCGTGTGACCGACTCGGTGCCGCTGAAATTGCCGCTGGCGCTGGCCGTGCCGGTGATGGTCTGCAGGCCGGTGAACTGCATCGGCCGGCGCTGGGAGGCGCGCACGACGTTGAGCAGCAACTGCTGCTGCTGCGCCTGCTCGGCCTGCAGATTGTAGACGATGGCGCGGCCGGAATATTGATCGACCACGGCGCAGCCGCCGACCGCCAGCGCGGCGAGCGCCAGGCACACCACTGTTACACCACGCATACGCGACATAACGCTCACGACCCCCCACTCTGCCGCAAGCAACCCAGACTGAACTAAGGCTACACTGCCGGCGGGGATACGAGCAACCCGACGACGAAAACCCTCGATATTCTATGCGCGCAAGCGATTGAGCTGGGCGTGCGACAGCCAGCCGGCCGCCGTCTCCCAGACACCTTTGGAAACCGATTGCGGGGTCGCGTCGATATCGCTGCCGGAGGCAAGCCAGACCGAAACGCGCGGCAGCTTGGCCGCCTTTTCGGCCGCCGCGCGGCCTTCGGCGGTATCGATATCGGCGATGACGATGCAGCCGTCGTGCTCGGCCGGTAACTCCGCCAGTGCGGCAGTCGCGTCGCTGCCGCCGGCGGCGACGATCAGGCGCTCGCGGCGGATCTCCAGGTTCACCGAAGCGAGGATTTCCGGCAGCTTGCGGATGTCGGCTCGGTTTCCCTCACGCCGGTCTTCCGACAACTGCTCCCAGTCGACCAGCAGATTATGCCGACGCGGCATTTCCGAGCGCGCCGGCGCGTAGCTGTAGCCGAGGAGACGGCGGTCGATGCACCAGCGCCGATGCTCGAACCGCGCCAGCAACTCGACTTCCCCGTCGGTCAGTATCAGCGGCGTGGGCGCGTCCTTCGTCGGTACCGCGCGCAGCCCGGCTTGCGTGAGCTGCAATGTGACGAGATCGCCGCGCCGCCGGTTTGCCATCTTGAAAGTTTCGGCGAGCGCGCGCCACGGCTGCGCTGCCGGCCCGCCGTCCTGCCCCTCCGGGATGGAAGCGAGCCAATGATTGTGGAAGCCGATCGCCAGACGGTCGAGCTGGTCCTCCATGAAGACGTCCGGCCGCAGAAGCTCTTCGAGCCCGCCGAACACTTTGAGCCGGTCGTGCGTAATGCCCATGCGCGTCAGGCTGCCGGCGAATTCGCCGAGATGACGATGTAGTTCAAGCCGCACGAAGACCGGCACATGCACCCGGGCGAGATCGTCGAGATGCCGCCGCAGGCTTAACGCAGCATAAAGCGCGCTCTGGTCACCCGGAATACAGACGGCGGCGCCGAGCAACGGCCGGCCACGCAGCGTGCTCTCGATGGTTCCCCACACCTGCGGCGTGTCGTAGGAGATATCGACGGTGACGAACTCGATCTCGGCGAGATCGGCGAGCGCCGGATAGGCCTGCAGCAACTGGTCCTTGCGCTGTTCGGCGGCGCGGTCGAAGACGATGAGCCGCGTCTTGGCGCCGAGCGCTGCCGGCGCCGCGCGCACGATGTGCATGAGCAACTGCTGTCCCATGCTGCCGAAGCCGATCAGCACGAATACTCCGGGGTCAATGTCCGGCCCCGGCGGCAGATGCAGCGAGCGCACCAGCAGGCGCGCGGCGTTGTCATAGGTGTTGAACAGCCGGAGATTGACGTGGCCTTCACCGAGCGCATGGCGGTCATGGTCAATCAGCCGCGCATAGAGCCACTGGTCGCGCATTTCCGCCAGCACAGTCTGCCGCGGCTCACCGTCGTCCGGTTTGGGCGTGGTGTCGCGCACAAGCAGCGCGACGTCCATGTTGATGGCATCGTCGCCGGTGCAGACGATGACCGTGCGCGCGCGCTCAATGCCGGCGGCGCGCAGCACGTTGATGTTAGTGGCGTCGCCCTTGATCACCGGGACGCCGTCGCGTTCGCAGGTGGCCGCGTCGGCCGTATCGTCGGCGCGGTCGACGACCACGACCTTCGTCCCCTGCGCGTGCAGATGGCGTACGATCTGCATGCCGGTCTTGCCGAGCCCGCAGACGATGACATGCTCTTTGCGCCGCCGCGCCAACGCCACGCGCACGTCGTGCCGCGCCGCGTCGAGCACAACGTGCAGGCTCGACAACAGCGCGCCGATGACCAGCACGAACTTGCCGAGGTCCTGCGCGAGTTTAAGCGCGGTCGGGCTGTTCTCCGACACCACGTAGCGGCCGATGAGAATCTTGTATGGCACGTCGAACCAGCAGCGCCAGTTGCCGGCGCAGACGTCCGATTGCAGCAGCCCGATGAAAACGAGAACGAGAACGAGCGCCGCCGCGACAATGACCGGAATGTAATTGCGCGTCTTGAACATCAGCGTCCCCCGGCAGGGCGGCGTTTTTTGGTCTTGCGCTTTTCTAGACGCCCCGCGGCGACGGGCGGCAGCGGCGGCGCCGCAATGGCCGCCGGCGCAACCACATCCGGCGCGCTATAGGAGCGCCACAGCAGCACCGCGCAAGTGCCGGTCGAGACGCCGACGAAGCCGCCGGCGATGATGTCGCTGATGAAATGATAATTGGCGCCGATCAGGCCGCCGACCACCAAGGCAACGACGATCGCGTAAAGCGGACGGAATTTCGGATAGCATAGCCACAGCACCGACATGACGGAACAGACGGCGGCGGTATGGCCGGACGGGAACGAGGTGTACCAGCTTCCGCTCTGGAACGGATTGAAACCGAATACGCCGTTATTGATCAGCGAGGGATTATTGTTGGTCCAAGTCTCCGGCCAAGTGCGGCCGAATACGAATTTCAGTTCGTCTTTGATCGTTTCGGAAGCGGCGAGGCTCGCGCTCGTCAGGAGGATGACACCCTGCCAATGGCTCAGCCGGCGGCCCGTGAGAACCGCGGCGCCGGCCAGAACGAAGACCACTGCGGCAATCCTGAACAGCCATTCCGAAATCTTCGGCATCTCACCGAAGACGTATCGATAAGGAACGGTGTGAGCGTGCGCCCAAAACGAGACCGGGCGGTCGATCCAAAAATAGGCGATGGCGACGGCGACCACGGTCGCGGCCAAGCTGGCGAGCCAAATCTGCGTACGAGTCATACCCTATCATGGCATGACGGAACGCTGCCGGGCAGGGAACAAACCGCGCCCTCTCTCGGGCGCCCTGCTAGCCGACCGTCTCATAACCCCGCGGATAGCGGTGCAGGCGCTCGACGCCTTCCGGCGTAATGACCATGAACTCGCCCATCTGCACGCCGGCCTTGCGGTCGCGCGTAATGACGTTCGGCTGCACCACGATGGTCTGCCCGGCACGGAACGGCTCGGTTGGCACCGGTCCAGCGGGGCGGCTTTTGGTGCCGAGAATAGGCTGCAGGTAGCCGGCGCCATAGCCGTGCAGCAGATCGTCGATGATGGTGAAGCCGGCCGCTTCGATGACGCTGGAGGCCTCGATCACCTCGGCGGGTACGGCGCCGGGCCGCAGTACCTTGCAGATGGCGTCGAAGGCGGCGTCGGCCGCCTGGTGCAGGTCGCGATAGAGCGTGGTCGGCGGTTTGCCGACCGTGAAGCTGCGCAGCATCTGTCCGGTGTGCTCCCAGAAGCTGGCGCTGATTTCCGCGCTGACCGCATCACCTACTTGCACGCGCCGCCGCGCGGGAAATTGCCGCGGCACGGGTACGTGTGGCTGATCCATCGCGGTGACGCCAACGTAATGGATGGCGTGGCCGCCGCCGCGCACCACATAGGCCTGCTCGATGCAGGCGCCGAGTTCGAGCTCGCTGATGCCGGGACGAAGATTGTCGCGCAGCGCCGCCATTCCGAGATCGGCGAAATAGGCCCCGATGCGAAACCAGTCGAGCTCCTCGGCGGACTTCACCTGACGTTCGCGCGTGTAAGCGGGCGTCAGATCGTGCAGTCTGCCTAAAGCCTGCGTGAGCGCCTCGTGCTGCCGCAAATTCAACGGCCCGATAAAGGCGACGCGGTCGCGCTGCGCCTTACGCTTTTTGAGCACGTCGATGGCAGATTGGATCGACGATGGTCCGCCCCAGGCAACTTCGGCTTCGTGCGCGATGATGCCGGCCAGTTCGGCATGATTGACATATTGCACGAACATCGCATCGCGCTCGCCCGGAGTCATGACGCCGACCGCTTCCGCGGTCACCGGCCATTGCGTGAGCCACTGCACGACAGTGCCGAACCGATTGGCCCCGCAGAACAGCAGATGGTCGCAGCCTGCTTGCGCCAGCATGTCGGTGACGACGCGGCGCCGCCGCTGCATCTCGGCGTCGGAAAATTGCGGATATTCGGTCTCGGACAGCCGCTGCAGCGCATCCGGCAACGGAGGGATCATGGAGGTCATGGAAGGCCTTGGGCGGGCGCTGCGCTCCGGCAAATCCTCGGCAAAACCGGTCGGACGGCCGCCGTCCCACCCGCCGCAGATCGGGGGGAAGATTTGGTAGCGGGGGAGGGACTCGAACCCCCGACCTACGGATTATGATTCCGCCGCTCTAACCAGCTGAGCTACCCCGCCACCGATCCCGGCCGCGGGCCGGAATGGCCGCGATATAGGGAGCCGCGGCAAACGCTGTCAAGCGAAGCCGCGGCAATCCGCCGGGAAATGCCGTTCCCGGCGGTCACTTCGGCTGTACCGAGGGGTCGCCGCCCGGGCTGCCCGGCGGCGGGATCACCGGCATGCGGCCGCCAGTTTCCGGCGGCGGCTGCCTGATTTCCGTGTCGACTTGGTCGGGCGGGCAGATGACGCCGTCCGACCGGGCGAGCCTGTCGCTCAGAGTCTTGCTGTCGGAGCGCGCGTCGCGCGTCCCCTGCCCCACGGTGTCCTGCCGATTGGCGCAAGCCTTCGGATCGAGTTGCTCGGTTTTGGGCGAAACCGGCGGCTTGGATGCGGGCGGCGTCTGTGCGCTTGCGAGGGTCGAGCCCAGCATGGCTGCCGCGAGCGTCGCGAGCCCGAACAGGCGGATGTCGCGTTTCATCGCGGGCCTCCCTTGTCATGGTCCAGGAGACAACGGTCGAGCGGGAGGACGAGTTCCCGCGGCCCTTTGGCGGTGGAATTCAGCAGTTTATGCGGCTGTGCGGCGCTCGTCGTCAGCCAGGCGCGCGAAGCGGATCAGCGAGAAATGCCCGAGCGGCGGCATCGGCCGGCGCTCGATAATGCGCACGCCGCCGTGGCGGCTCGCCCAGTCGGCCAGGCGCTGGAATGGGAATTCCGGACGCCAGCCAAGCTTGCGCGCGATCGGCGCAAAGCAGGCCTCGAAGATCTTGCGCGGGCCCTCTTCGGCGCCGATGTGATTGACCAACACGATCTCGCCGCCCGGCTTGAGCACGCGCGCGAACTCGTCGAGCGTCGCTTCCGGGTTGGGCACCGCGGTGATGACGAACTGCGCGACCACCACGTCGAAGGAGTTGTCGGGCAGCGCCATGTGCGCGGCATCCATCACGCACAGCGCTTCGACGTTGCTCAGGCCCTGCTCGACGACTTTCTCATGCGCCTTGCGCAGCATGGGCAAGGAAATGTCGAGGCCGACGATTGTGTGGTTGCGCGCATAGTCCGGCAGCGACAGACCGGTGCCGACGCCGACCTCGAGAATGCGTCCACCCTGCGGGCCACAGGCCTGCTCGGCAGCGGCGATGGAGGCGCGGCGGCCGGCATCGAACACGGCGCCGAACACGAGGTCATAGACCGGCGCCCAGAATGCGTAGGCGCGCGCCACGCTTTGTTTGTCGATATCCCCCATGACGCCCCGGCGTGCCCGCGCTTACTCGGCTGCCACGACACGTTCCGGCGGTGCGGCCATGTCGACCATTTGCACCGCGCTGCGGATGAAGCCGCCGCCGAGCACGCGCGCCTGGCCTTCGCCGGCGTCGTAGAACACGCAGGCTTGGCCGGGCGACACGCCATGCTCGCCGTCGACAAGTTCGACCTCGTAGCCGTCGCCGCCGTGACGCAGCCAAGCGGCCTGTGGCGGCCGCGTCGAGCGCACCTTCACGAACACTTCCAACCGGTCGTCGGCGAGCGCTGTATCGAGCGTGCTATCGCCGATCCAGTTAACGTCGCGCAGCAGAATGCGACTGGTGCGCAGCGCATCGCGCGGTCCGACCACGACGTGACGGCGGTCGGCATCGAGCCGCACGACATAAAGCGGCGCGCCGGTGGCAATGCCGAGGCCGCGCCGCTGGCCGACCGTGTAGTGAATGATGCCGGTATGTGCGCCGAGCACCTTGCCGTCGAGGTCGACGATCTCGCCCGCTTCCGCCGCGCCCGGCTTCAGGCGCTCGATCACATCCGCATAGTGGCCGGACGGCACAAAGCAGATGTCCTGGCTGTCGTGCTTGTCGGCGACGGCGAGCCCGAACTTACGTGCTAGTTCGCGTGTCTCCGACTTGGCGCGTTCGCCGAGCGGAAAGCGCAGGATATCGAGTTGCTCGCGCGTCGTGCCGAACAGGAAATAGCTTTGGTCGCGCTCTTCCTCGCACGCCCGATAAAGTCCGCGGCCGCCGCCGGGCAACGCGCGCGAGGCGACGTAATGCCCGGTCGCCAGCACCTGCGCGCCCAGTTCACGTGCGGTGATCAGCAGATCGTGGAATTTGATCGACATGTTGCAGTCGACGCAGGGCACCGGCGTCTCGCCCTGGATGTAGCTCTCGGCGAAGCGGTCGATCACCGCCTGCTTGAAGCGGCTTTCATAATCGAGGACGTAGTGCGGTATCCCGATGCGCTCGGCAACCGAGCGCGCGTCGTAGATGTCCTGCCCGGCGCAGCAGGCGCCCTTGCGGTGCGTTGCCTCGCCATGGTCGTAGAGTTGCAGCGTCACGCCGACGACGTCATAGCCTTCCGCCTTGAGTAACGCGGCTGTCACCGACGAGTCGACGCCGCCCGACATGGCGACGACAACACGGGTGTCCTGCGGGCGGCCTTCAAGGTCGAGGGAGTTCGGCATGCGCACTTCTTACTATAGGTCCCTGTCGATCCAATAGGTGGCGATTGATTTGGAACAAAGAAGGTGCGGAAACGGCAAATCTTGCCGGTTCCGGCGCAGACCGTGCCGGTCGGGGCCGGCGCGGGGGGCGATGGTTTCAGCGTAAGATATTGAAAATACATATCTTTATTACTTGACCGCGGCTGGCCTGCCGCTTGCAGTTCACGCGACGCGATACCCATGGAGTGCGCCCGTGCTGCACGCTGCGTCCGAAGCCACCGTCCACGCCCTCAGCCGCTACCGGCCTGCCGCCGCCCATGCGCAGCAGCAGCCGAGCCGCCCGGCGGGAAGCTCCTTCGCCAGCATGCTGGACGACAGCCAGGCTGCGACCGCGCAGGCCCAATCCGCCGCAGCGCAGGCCGATGACAGCCAGCCGAAACCGAAAGCCAAGGCGGCCGACAGCAAACCGGCGAAATCCGACGCATCCGACGCACCTGACGCCAGCAAAGACAGCAAAGCGGCGGCGCAGAGCGATCAGAGCGGCAAGCTCGCTCAAGACGACACGACAGCAGCACCTACAGACACGACGGCCGACGCCAAGACGGCGGCCGAGATCAAAGTTGTCACGTCGGCGGCAAGCCAGGATAGCGAGCCGGTCGATACCCAGACGAAAGATGAAGCCGACGCTGCGGCCACCGCCGCTGCCGCGTTGCAGATCGATGTCACACCGGTGGTGAAGGCACCGCAGGCACCGGCGGCCGTGCTGGCGTCGCCGCTGATCGCGACGCCCGCACCCGTTGCCGACAATGCCGATACGCCCGCTCCGTCCGATGCACCGCAGGCTCTGCAGGCCGCAGCTTCCGGCCAGGTCGCCGGCGATGCCGCGCTCCCCGCCAAGGCCCCCACCACGCATGGCGATGCCAAGCCACAAGCGCCCGAAGCGCACGACGAAGCCGTGGCGCAAGCGCGCGGCGAAAGCACCGACCACAGCACTCAGGTTTCCGCAACGCCCGATGCGCCGGCGGCCGCGCCCGGCGCCGACGCACCGAAGGCTCCGACCCATCTCGCGCCGTCCCTGCCCGCTCAGGCGCAGAATGCTCAGGCTGCTGCCAGCGCCGCTGCGACGCAGCAGGCGCCGCAAGCCGCAGCCGTTCCGCTCGCCGGCGTCGCCGTCGAAATCGCGGGTAAAGCCTCCTCCGGCAAGAATCATTTCGAGATCCGCCTCGATCCGCCCGAGCTCGGCCGCATCGAGGTGCGCCTCGCTGTCGATAACGACGGCAACGTCACATCGCGTCTGATCGCCGACCGCCAAGACACGCTCGATCTGCTACGTCGCGACTCCAGCGGGTTGGAGCGCGCGCTGCAGGATGCCGGCCTCAAGACTTCGGACAACGGCCTGCAGTTTTCGCTGCGCGACCAGTCGGCCTATCAGCAGCAACAGCAGCAGGGCCACAGCGGTGGCGATGCGACCCACATCGTCGTCGAAGACGAGACGATCCCTGCCGAACTCCCGCGCAATTATGGCCGCCTTGCCGGTATGGGCAGCGGCCTCGACATCCAGGTCTGAGGCACCGCCATGGCCATCTCCGCCACGCCGCTTTCCGCCAGCACCGCCGCTGCGGCCGCCGCTGCTACGTCCGGCTCGGGCAGCAGCTCCACCAGCGGCGCAATGGTCGCCAATAACTTCCAGACCTTCCTGACGCTGCTGACCACGCAGCTCAAGAACCAGAACCCGCTCGATCCGCTCGACACCAATCAGTTCACGCAACAGCTCGTGCAGTTCGCGCAGGTCGAGCAGCAGATGAAGTCGAACGACCAGCTCACCGCATTGGTGTCACTGGAAAAGAACGCACAATCGACCACCGCGCTCGCTTATGTCGGCTCCACCGTCGTGGTCGACGGCGCCACCGCGCCGTTGGCGAACGGAAGCGCGACGTGGAATCTCAAGGTCACCAAGCCGGCGACCGCCACCGTCACCATCAAAGATTCGACCGGGCAGACGGCCTATTCCGGCACGTTCACCGTCAACCCCGGCAATCAGGCCTTCACATGGGACGGCCGCGGCAATAACGGCAAGCTGTGGCCGAACGGCAATTACACGCTCACCGCCACGGGCGTCGACACCAACGGCCAATCGACCGCCATCTCCACGGAAGTGCAGGCGCAGGTCGACTCCGTCGATATGACGCAGTCGCCGCCGGTGCTGTCGATCAACGGCAAAGATTACACGATGGACAAGATCAAAAAGGTCTTGCGGCCCGGCAGCACCACAGCCTAGCGCGCGCGTGTCCACGCTGCACATCTACGGTATCGCCCGCACGCGCGCCTTTCGCGCGCTCTGGACGGCGATGGAAGCCGGCATCGACTTCGAACATCTGCCCATCGAGGTCGGCGACGCCGGCGCCCGTGCGCCCGACTTTCTCGCCATCAATCCGAATGGGCGGCTGCCCGTCATCGTCGACGATGGCTTCGTACTGTTCGAGTCCCTGGCGATCACGCTGTATCTGGCGA
>Ga0134124_10000357_pt1 | contig 39710 bp, 30 predicted proteins | sample KB304_FD_96880 | JGI IMG/M metagenome (GOLD analysis project Ga0134124, IMG submission 96880) | Terrestrial soil microbial communities without Nitrogen fertilizer from Kellogg Biological Station, Michigan, USA - KB3-0-4 | ecosystem: Environmental > Terrestrial > Soil > Unclassified ... | reverse complement strand
TTCGGAGATGGAGATTCTCGAAGTCGAGAAGCGCATCCGCTCGCGCGTCAAGAAGCAGATGGAGAAGACGCAGAAGGAGTACTACCTCAACGAGCAGATGCGGGCGATCCAGAAGGAGCTCGGCGAGAAGGACGAGTTCAAGAACGAGATTCAGGAGCTCGAGGAGCGCCTCGCCAAGCTCCAGATGCCCGAGGACGCGCGCGAGAAAGCCGAGAAAGAGATCAAGAAGCTCAAGATGATGTCGCCGATGTCGGCCGAGGCGACGGTCGTGCGCAACTACATCGACTGGATGCTCGCGCTGCCGTGGGGCGACTATACCGAAGACCACATCGAGATCGCCGCTGCGCGCAAGGTTCTCGACGAAGACCACTACGGTCTCGACAAGGTCAAGGAACGCATCGTCGAATACCTCGCCGTGACGAAGCTGGTCGGACAGATCAAGGGCCCGATCCTGTGCCTGGTCGGACCTCCGGGCGTCGGCAAGACTTCGCTCGGCCGTTCGATCGCGCGTGCGACCGGACGCGAGTTCGTGCGCGTGTCGCTCGGCGGCGTTCGCGACGAAGCCGAGATCCGCGGCCACCGGCGCACGTACATCGGCGCGTTGCCCGGCAAGATCATCCAGGGCCTGAAGAAGGCGGGGAAGGGCAATCCGGTCTTCCTGCTCGACGAGATCGACAAGATGTCGACCGACTTCCGGGGCGACCCGGCCTCGGCCATGCTCGAAGTGCTGGACCCCGAGCAGAACACGACGTTCAACGACCATTACCTCGACGTCGACTACGACCTGTCGAAGGTGATGTTCGTGACGACCGCGAACACGCTCGACCGCATCCCGCGTCCTCTGCAGGACCGCATGGAGATCATCCGGATCCCCGGCTACACCGAGCTCGAGAAGCTCAACATCGCGAAGAACTTTCTGGTTCCGAAACAGCGCGAGACCAACGGGCTGCCCGACAAGCAGGTGCTGTTCGCGGATGCGGCGCTGCTGTCGATCATCCGGCACTACACCAAGGAAGCCGGCGTCCGTAACCTCGAGCGCGAAGTTGCTGCCGTCTGCCGCAAGGTGGCCGTCAAGGTCGCGGCCACCGAGAATCCGAAGCCGATCGTCATCTCGGCCAAGTCGATCGAGAAGTACCTCGGTCCGACCAAGTTCCGCTACGGACGTGCCGAAGAGGACTCGATGGTCGGCATCACGACCGGCCTCGCGTGGACCGAAATGGGCGGCGAGCTGCTCAACACGGAAGTCACCGTGCTTCCGGGCAAGGGCAAGCTCACGATCACCGGCCAGCTCGGCGACGTGATGAAGGAATCGGCCGAAGCCGCGATGAGCTACGTGCGATCGCGCGCGCAGGAGTTCGGTTTCCGCAACGACTTCTACCAGACCATCGACGTGCATCTGCACGTTCCCGAAGGTGCGATCCCGAAGGACGGTCCGTCGGCAGGCATCACGATGGCGACGTCGCTGGTCTCGGCGCTCACGCGCATGCCGGTGCGTCACGACACTGCGATGACCGGCGAGATCACGCTGCGCGGGCGAGTGCTTCCGATCGGCGGCCTCAAGGAAAAGCTGATGGCCGCGCACCGTGCGGGCATCAAGCGCGTGATCATTCCCGCGGAGAACGAGAAGGACATCCAGGACCTGCCGGCGTCCGTCATGCGGGCGCTGACGATCCGAACGGTTGATCACATGGACGAAGTACTGGATGCAGCGCTGATGCTGCCGGAAGGCCGCAAGTCGGTGTTCCTCCGGTCTCGTCCACGTGATCTCGGTGCGCTGCCTCTGGAGATGGAGCTTTCGAACCCGGTTGCCGCGGCAACGCCGGCGGCAACGCCGGGCGACGTCACCGAGGTCATCACGCACTGATTCTGTTTCCCGGCTGAAATCGAAAAGGCGTCTTCGAAAGAAGGCGCCTTTTCGTTTCAAGCCGTCCCGGGCGGTTAGCTCAGTCGGAAGAGCATCGGTTTTACACGCCGAGGGTCGCTGGTTCGAGCCCAGCACCGCCCACCAAATCTCTCAACCCAGCGGGATTCCCGTCGCGTCCAGCCACGTGCGATAATCGAAGTAATCGCGATGCGCGCTGATCTTTCCGCCGCGCACTTCGAAGACCCCGGCGACGGGCAGATCGAGCACGTTCTTTCCCCAGCGAAACCGGTCGATGCGTTCGGTGAACACCACCGGGCCGTCGGACGCGACGTTCAGGTTCACGATCTCGATCGAGTCCATGAGCTTGGCGAATCCAAGGAAGGCCGCGCGAATGGCCGGTGCGCCGACCGCCGCCGGCACCGGGATGTTGTGGTAAACCGCATCGTCGGCGAAGAAACCCATCAGCACGTCGATGTCGCCGCGAGGCCACGCGTCGAGAAAATCGAGGACAACTTTCGTCGGATTCATTGCTGCTCCTTCGCGTCATTCCATGCGGTCATTGCGCCACGTAGCCGCCGTCGACCACGAGCGCATGCCCGGTGACGAACGACGCGCGATCCGACAAGAGCCACACGGCGGCCTCCGCTACTTCGGCCGCTGTTCCGAGTCGGCCCATCGGTTTCATCCCGACGAGCGCATCGACGAGGCCTTCCCGGGCCTGCGCCAGCCGGTCGAGCATCGGAGTTTCAATCACTCCGGGACAGATCGCGTTCACGCGGACCCCGGACCTTGCGGATTCGATCGCAGCCGTTTTCATGAGTCCCAGCACGGCATGCTTGCTCGCCACATAAGCGGAGAACGCCCCGGCGCCGACGAGGCCCGCGATCGACGACGTGCATACGATCGAGCCGCGCCCGCGCCCCGTCATCTGTGGGACAATGACGCGCAGGCAGTTCCACACGCCAATCACATTGACCTCGAGCACGCGCCGGAAAGTCACCTCGTCGTATTCGTCGAGTGACGCGACACGGCCTTCGATGCCGGCGTTGAGAAATGCGCCGTCCACTTGGCCGAGCACTTCCGATGCGCGGGCGAACAGCGCGTCGACCTCGGCGCTGCAGGTTACGTCACAGATCACAGCGACGGCCGTGCCGCCGGCATCGCGGATTTCGCATGCGGCATCCTCGCTACCCCGCGCATCCACATCGGCGACTGCGACGCGGGCTCCTTCACGCGCGCAGGCGAGCGCTGCGCTGCGGCCGATGCCCGATGCGCCGCCCGTGATCACGATGCCTCTTCCTTCCAGACAGCCGCTCATCGAAACCTCCTCACGATCGCCGCGCAACGAAGCCGTATGCGGCATGACTCGGCGATGCTCCGGCGGCGAGGTACTCGCCGCGCAGTCTCGAAAAGCCGTCGCCCGTCGCGGCGCCGGCGACGTGCGTGTTCGCGTCGATGTTGTAGAGGCGGGCGGCATTGCGACCGAGGATGGCGCGCTTGACCGGGCCGTCGGCATCACCGAGCGGCGCGAAGCCGTGCTGCTTCTGCAGGTCGCCCGGAATCTCGATGCGCCGGAACGCTTCGATCTGCCACTGCGGCGATCCGTACCAGACCGCATCGGTTCCCCACAGCACGCGATCGCTGCCGAGTCCGCGGATCAGCGTGCCGAGCATCGCAGCGCAGTGTCGCGGGTGCGTGATCACCGAGCTCGCAAAGCTGGTGCCGAGCTCGCCGTAGACGTTCGAAACCCCGTGTTTAGCGGGAATTTCGGCGAGGTCGGTCACCCAGTCCGTGCGGCCGGTGCTTTCGAACTGCGCCAGGCTTTCTTCGGGAGAAGTCAGGAAAGGCTTGAGCGCCGAATGGTAGATGATGAAATTCAGATCCGGCCAGTCTTTCGCGGCGCGGGGCAGATCGTCGACCATTGCGTAGCGCCAGTTCTTCCACGACGTGAGGTAATCGGCAGGAAGCAGGCCCTTGTGAATGCAGACGTTGCGGATGCCGGCCTTGCGCATCTTTTCGTAGGCCGGATACATCAGCTTCTCGTCGTCGAGCCGCCACGGGTATCCGGACGGCGCGAGCGGATCGCCGACCGTATAGCCTTTCCAGCTGTCGGGTTTCAGAACGGCGACAGCGCGGTCGATCTCGTCGAGCCAGCCGGGCTGACCCGGCCGGATGACGGCGTGACACAGCAGCCGCCGCGATCCGGCGATCGCGTTGACGATGGCGCGGGCTCGCGCGAGATCTTCGTTGTCGAGAATCATGTTGTCGGCCGAATCACTCGGTGCGGCCGACAGCAGCGCAATGGTCGTGTCGCTGTCGAGGAAGACTTCCTTGACGTAGTTCTCGAACTTGTAGCGCTGCATCGTGACGCCTTCGGCGGCAAGCGTCGGATTCCAGCGCTTCGCGTACTCACCGAGCGCGAGGATGCCGTCCCACGTGAAGTCGTCGCGGACGAAGTGGTTCTGCACGTCGAATACGAACTGTCCGCGGAGTTTCGCCGCACGATCGGCCGCGGCGTCGGGGTCGGCGGCCTCAGCGACTCCGACGTCGAACAGTGCACCATAGACCGAGTTCATCACGAGAAACGCGGCCGCCATGCCGCAGCCCGTGCGCAGGAAGTCGCGGCGGGTAAGACCGAGCTTCGCCCCGCCGAGGGCCGCCGCTTCGAGCAGTGCGCGTTCGACGCGCTGCTGGTCCCGGCTCTGGCGCGGCGGGACGTGCTCGCCGTTTGAAACGACCTGGGTCGGAATCGGCAGGCGAGGCAGCACGCTTTCGGCCGCTGCCGTCTGCGATCGTTGCCGTTCATTGAGCCAGATCGACATAGCGTACCTCACCTGTCTCAGAAGTTTTCCGGGCCAGGCCCGCGAACAGCACGCGACGAGCAATCGCCGGCCGCAGCAGCGAGATCGGCGGCTGCATCAGGTGCATCACTTCGAGGAATGCGCGCGACACGACCGGATCGGTTCGGCTGAGCTCGTAGACTCTGGCCGTGTACGCATTGGCGAGGCCGAGCCACCATGCACGTTTTCCTTCGGCTTGAGGAAAGCGCAGGTCCTCGCTCGTCGTCTGCATCCAGACGCCATCGAGAATGCGACCGAAGCGCGAGTGGAAGCGCCGGCCGATCGTGTCCAGGCGGGATTCCTTGCGACCGTCGCCGCCGGTCTCTTTCAGGATGTCGCCGAGCGTTGCGGCGCCGAGAGCGGCCGAAGTCATGCCCTGACCATAGATCGGGTTGAAGCTGCAGAATGCGTCGCCGAGCACGACCAGGCCGGCCGGCATCGAGCCGAGCCGCTCGTAGTGACGGCGAAGATTGTAGGGGAAGCGATGCACGGCGATCGGCGAGCACGGCTCCGCATTGCGGATGGCTTCGTAAACGTCGGGCTCCGGGAGACTGCGTGCGAAGTCGAGGAACCCCTGTTCGTCGCCGGGTGGATAGTCGCGAAACCAGCCGACTTCGGTGACCATCCACAGGTCGTTCTCCACCGGCACGATCACGGCAAGGCGCGTGCCGGGAGCCTGGTGGTAGATGAACAGCGCTTTCCACGATCGACCTGTGCCGGCCGGCGGCCGGTACAGGCGGCTCGCGTAGCCCACGTCCACGCCGACGCGCGATTCGCGAGGAGAACAGAACCCGAGCGACTCGAGCCAGTGCGGCGTACGCGATCCGCGACCGCTCGCGTCGACGACCAGATCGGCCGCGAGCGTGCGCTCGTCACCGTCAGCATCGCGGATACGAAGGCCCGCGATCTTTGTGCCTTCGGCATCGAGCACCAGCCCGAGCGCGTCGCAGCCGTCGGCAATCTCAACCCCGCTAGTCGCGGCGACGCGGGCACGGACCTTCCACTCGAGATACGGCCGGCTCTGGCAGTGGAACTGCATCCCGCTGCGAAAGCGCACCTTCCATCCGCCGTAGTGATGCCAGCGGGTGTCGCCGGCCATGTCGATCGAGTGGGCACCGCCCTGGACCAGCTCGTCGAGCAGTCCCGGAAACAGGCCGTCCAGGACGACCTCGCCGCGCTTGAGCAGAACATGGACGTGGCGGATCTGCGGGACGCCTTTGCGCGTCAGCGGTCCGTCGGGGAAACGGTCGCGTTCCACCAACGTGACGCGACGGTAGTGATCGGAGAGCACTCGCGCGGCGACCAGGCCGGCCATGCTGCCGCCGAGCACGACGGCGTGTTCTCCGAGTATTCGGTGGGCTGCCATCGAAGGCGCCCACCATCAGGCAAGAGCGGCCAGCCGACAATCCCTGATCCGGGGGAAGCACGCCAATCTTTCGAGGAGTCGGCTGTGTTTCCTTGCGAGGTGCGGCGATGCTGCGCGAGGACGTTACTCGATGAGATTCTGGCGAAGTGCGATCGCAACCGCCTGCGCGCGGTCGGACGCCCCGAGCTTCTCGTAAATGCGGCGAAGGTGAGTCTTGATCGTTTCCTCGGAGATCGACAGCAGGCGTGCGATGTCGCGATTGCCGTGACCCTCGGCGAGCAGCTCGACGATCTCGATCTCACGAAGCGTGAGATTGGTGCGGTCCGATTCGACTTTTGCGTCGGCGGCGAGACGCAGCAAGAGCGGCTTGGTCACTTCGGCCTGGAGAAACCCGCTGCCCTGGTGGACGGCGCGGATCGCGCGCACGAGCTCGTCCTTCGTCGCGCTTTTGAGGATGTAGCCGCTGGCTCCGGTGTTCATCGCCTCGTAGACGTACGCGGGATTCTTGTACATCGTGAACACGACAACGCCCGTGCGCGGTGCCTCTGCGCGGATACGCCGAATGGCCGAGAGCCCGCTGCCGCCGGGCATCTTGATGTCCACGAGCGCGACGTCCGGGTCCGTGCGGACGATTTCCGGCAGGCCGCCGGCGGCGTCGCCGGCTTCGCCTGCCACTTCGATGTCGTGTTCGGCTTCGAGCATCACGCGCACAGCCTGACGAAGCACCGTGTGGTCGTCGAGAAGGAAGACGCGAATCGCTGAGGCGGTCACGCAGATTCTTTAATCCATCGGAATGACGATTCGAAGCTCGGTACCGGCGCCGGGGCGGCTGCGCAGCGCAAGGCGTCCGCCGAGGGCTTCGGCCCGTTCGCGCATCGTCGCGAGACCGAAGTGCCCGCGCACCGGTATCGACGGATCGAATCCTTTTCCGTCGTCCCGGATCGTCAGCTCGACCATGGCATCGCCGGTGCGTGCGAGGTCGATCCACACATGATCCGCGCCGGCATGCTTGCGAACGTTCAGCATCGCTTCCTGCAGTATGCGAAACAGCGCCGCCCCGGCATTCGAGCCGATCGCGAGACCGTCGTCTGCGATGAAAAGAGTGATGCGCGTGCTGCCCTGCGCGGCCGCGACGTATTCCCTCAGCGCTTCCACGAATCCGAAATCGTCGAGAATCGACGGGCGAAGCTCGGTCATGACGGCCCGGACCTCGTCCGAGAGACCGCGGATGCCTTCTCCCAGCTCGTCGAGGGCGGCTCCTGCGAAAGGATCGCTTTTGCCAAGGCGCTCGCGCCATCGTTCGATCACGTACTGGAAATGGAAGAAGCGCTGGCCCATGCGGTCGTGGATTTCTCCGGCGATGCGCCGTCTCTCGTCTTCCTCGGCGCGCAGCAGTCGCCACACGAGCTGATGCCTCGCCGCACCCTCACGGACCGCACGCCGGTATTGGGTCTTCGCGTCGCGCGAGAGACGCCCGGCGATGGCCGCGATCACCGTCAGATAGAAGATGCCGAGCGCGAGCTCGCGCAACGACGACCCGGCAGAATCCGTTCTCGTCGACAGGGCGAACAGCCCGCACGAGAACGCGCTGTCGAGCAGCAGGGCGGCGAATGTTTCGCGGGCGTCGAACCGAATCGCTGTGGTCAGGACGTGCAGGTAAAAGTAGGGGTAGATGTCGCTCGCCAGTCCTCCCGTGACGGCGCACATCGCGAATACTCCCGTCGCGTCTCCGAGCATCGTCGCGAAGGCCACGCGGCGAATGGATTTCGACCGCACCACGAGCACGTGGGTAACCAGGGTGTAGAAAGCGACGGCGACGTGAACCGATCGCGCGAGGAAAGGGTCGGGGAGGGCCGCTCCCTGAAGGATCGGCAGCCACGCGAGCATGACCGCCCAGCGAATGTACAGCACCGCCCGCTCGGCGCGGCGCAGTTGTTCGGAGTCGCGCTCGATCACGCCCTGTGGTCCGACCGGCACGCCGCAGATGTCGGCAGCGGTGCAATCGGCCCCACGAGCTCGCAGAAGAAAACCCGCTCCCGCGACATTGACGGACCATATCGATCGGAATGGGGCCAGGCAATGAGCCGGAGTCGATCAGAGCGAAGAGTGCGAGCTCGGCTGCAGCGCTGTCTTCGACGGCCATCTCCAGGTCGAGAATGCAGTGACAACGATACGGCCGCAGCACGTTCAGGCCCGCGAACAGGTTGCCCGAGCGACATCTTTTCGTGGTATTTTCGGCAGACATCCGTGCATCGGTCGTGCTATGGGAGCCACGTGAAAAGGTTCATTCCGACGGCTACTTCATTGGTCCTCGCCTTCGCATCCCCGCCGATAGCCGCCGCCGCAACCGCCGCCCGACCGCGTCGTCCTGGTTTGGGCCGCTCCGTGATCGGCAATGCGCTGGATTCGGGAGCACTCGGCCTCTCGCTGAAGCGCGGCAGCTACGATATCGAAGAGGGGCGTCCCTTATGATTCGAGAGGGCTTCGGAATACTTGTTTTTTGCGGAAGCGCTCTCGGCTTTGTCCCATGGGCGGAGGCAGCCGGGAGAATTGTGCACTCTGCGGACGAGGTTTGTCCGGCCGCCTCCGATCCCTGTGTCGTCAGCTCTCTTATCGTCGTACCGGACGAGACCGTGCTCGACTTTGGAACGCGTACGCTGACCATCACGGGCAAGGGTCAGTTCCGCCTTGCCGGTTGGAACATCCAGGTTCTCTGCGGCTCGCTGGTGGCCAGTACAGGAGACGCCTTCGCCATCAGGCAACGGCGCGGTGAGAGCCCGCAGGGTTACGCCACACTCAAAGCACGCCGCCGTTGCTCTGGCGACGCATTCCCCTGCCTGCAGGACTCCGACTGCACCGCTGGCACCTGCTCGGTCGGCGACGGCAGTATCGATCTGGACGGAGCCGTGCAGTCGGGCGGCGCTTTGGGTGGCGAGATATCTCTCCACGCGGCCGGAGATGTGGTCCTGAGTCGCGACGTCACGTCCCGCCGTCAGCAGTACTTCTACCTTGGAGTTCACTCCTACGGCGGGGCAATGGATGTGACCGGCGACGTTCGGCTTACGTCGCTGGACGACGGCGTTTTGTACGAAGCGAGTGGAGACATTCGGATCGACGGGAAGACCGCGCTTCTGGGAAATGGGTACAGCTCGAACGACGTTGACGTTTTCTCGTCCAGCGGCAACGTCGACGTACGGAACGATATCGACGTCTCGGCGCACGGACTCAATGGTGAAGGTGGGACGGTCTATCTCACGGCTCACGGTGACATTTCCATCGAAGGCGGAACGGCGGAAGATCCGCTCACCATAGCCGCGAACGGCGCCAGGCGTGCATATCCGGCTTACGGAGACGGCGGGCGACTTCACGTGCAATCGGACGATGGCGACATTGTCATCGGACCGCATGCGGAATTTCTGGCACGTGCAGCTACGCCGGACGCATATGCCGGGTATATCCAGGCAACCGCTTCGCTTGGTGATATCTCGTTCGCGGGCACAGTACGGGTCGAGGGCGGGAAGTCCTCTTCGTCAGCGTTCGAGGGCTGTCATGTCACGCTCGCTTCGGGCTCGAGCATCTCGTTGACCCACGAGCTCGGACGCTTTGTGGGAAAAGCACACGAAAGTCTGCTGGTGGAGACGGGCGCCGCGCTCGTCAACTCCGCGGGTACCAACGAATTTAAATACCGTGCCGGAACGCCGGCACCGGTGGTGAACGGTACGGTCACACCCACGGCAACGCTCACGGAAGACGGGACGCTCTCCAGCTGCGGGCCGTGAGCGCCAGCGTATTTCCGCTTCCCTTCACGGCGTTTTCTAGAGACTTCCATGACTCGAAATGGTAGAGGGGCGCCGTGAGCACGGTTATTCGAGCGATGGCCCGCGTGACCCTGGTGTTCTGCCTGATGGCAAACTCGGCAGACGCGGCCGACCGCGTCGTCCTGGTTTCCTGGGACGGCGTGCGCCGGGACGTCCTCCATGAACTGATCGAATGGCAGCCGTTCGATGCGGCGGTGCCCGAGCCGTGCCCGAGCGCCAATCGTCAGCCCGAGCGGCCGGTGCGATGCGGACAGTGGCTCACGTGCATGCCGAACCTCTGCCGGTTCCAGATCGTCGACAGCAGCGACGTCGAAGGAAAGCCGCTGACCAAGCCGCAGCACGCGCAGATGCTGACCGGTTACGGGCCCCGGGAAACCGGAGACATCACGAACGCCGGAACGGTCGCGGTTCCTGCCGGGATGACGATCTACGAACGGCTGGCGGAGGCGCGTCCCGAGGTCGTGACGGTCCATCTCGGCGGCCTCAAGTACATCGGCCGCTCGGTGATCGGCAATGCGCTCGATTCGGGTGCGCTCGGCCTGTCGCTGAAGCGCGGCAGCTACGATCACCCGCGCTTCACCGGCGCCAATACGACAGAACGCGTTCCGCAAGGGCTCGAGTTCATCAACAACTCGACGTCATTCTTCTATTTCATCCACTACAAGACCGCCGATGTCGTCGCACATAATGCGAGTGATCGATCGGACTCCTACCGGGAAGCAATCATCGCGAACGATACGCAGCTCGGACGACTGCTGGATCTCTTCGACGATTTTGGAGTGCTCGACGGCACCAAGGTCTTCGTGACGACGGACCACGGATTCGACGGCAACTCGCACGTGAACCTGCAGAACATCACGGTTGCGCAGACGTGGCTCGCGTCGCGCGACTTCGATCTGATGGACGGTCCGGCGACGCTGCTGGACGTCACGCCGACCGTTCTCGACGCGTTTGGAATCGATGCGGCACAGTTTACGCCTGCGTATCGCGGACATTCCCGCCTGCGTCACTAACGCCGCGCGAGAAGATCAGCGGCGGCGCGATCCGCCGAGGATTCCGCCAAGCACGCCGCGCAGGATCTGCCGCCCGATCTGGCTGCCGACGGTTCGCACCGTCTGTTTCGCCATCGTCTCGACCATGCCCTGGCGGCGACTGGTTCCCCAGATGATGTCGTGAAGCATCCCGCCCTGGCCTTCGGCAGGCCTGGCAGGCGTCGATGGTGCATTTGCGGTGGTCGCGCCGGCCGTGCGGCGCGACAGGATCTCGTATGCGGACTCGCGGTTCACGCGCGCGTCGTACTTCGCGCCCACCGGGCTGCGGCTGCGCACGGCCTTCCGCTCGTCGTCGGTGATGGTGCCGATTCGCGCGCGCGGAGGAGCGATCCTGGCACACTCGACCGGCAGCGGAACGGCATTCTCGCCGAGCGTCGAGACCAGCGCCTCTCCGACGCCGAGCTCGGAGAGCACCGCAGCGACGTTCAGTTTCGGGTTCGGAACGAACGTTTCGGCCGCGACGCGCACGGCCTTCTGGTCGCGCGGCGTGAACGCCCGCAGGGCATGCTGGATGCGGTTGCCGAGCTGGCCGAGCACCTTGTCGGGAATGTCGTCAGGATACTGGGAGCAGAAGTAAACGCCGACGCCCTTCGAGCGAATCAGCCGCACGACCTGCTCGATGCGCTCGAGGAGCGCCGGCGGAGCATCATCGAACAGCAGGTGCGCCTCGTCGAACAGAAAGACCAGCTTCGGTTTTTCGAGGTCGCCGGCTTCGGGAAGGTTCTCGAACAGCTCCGACAGCAACCACAACAGCAGCGTCGAGTACAGGCGCGGCTTCAGCACCAGCTGTTCGGCGGAAAGGATGCTGATGATGCCGCGACCGGTGAGGTCGGTGCGCATGAGGTCGCCGAGCTCGAGCGCAGGCTCGCCGAAGATTTCCTCGCCGCCGTCGCGCTCGAGACCCAGCAGCCCGCGCTGGATCGCCGCGATCGATTGCGGGCTCACCAGACCGTACGCGCTCGAGATCTCGGCCCGGCTCTCGGCGACGAACGAAAGCAGCGCGCGCAGGTCGTCGAGATCGAGCAGCAGAAGACCACGGTCGTCGGCGAGCTTGAAGGCGACGTCGAGGACGCCGGCCTGCGCAGCGCTCAGCTCGAGCATGCGCGCCAGCAGTGCGGGACCGATCTCGCTGACGGTCGTGCGCACCGGGTGCCCGTTCCTGCCGGCGATATCCCAGAAAACCACCGGCGATGCCTCGCCCGCATAATTTTCCATGCCGACGTCGGCGGCCCGCTTGCGAATGTTCTCGTCCGCGCCGCCCGGCATCGCGAGTCCGGCGATATCGCCTTTGACGTCGGCAACGAAGACCGGAACGCCGATTCGCGAGAACCCTTCGGCAACGACGAGCAGCGAGACCGTCTTGCCCGTGCCGGTCGCGCCGGCGACGAGACCGTGGCGGTTACCGTAGCGCGCGGAAAGGAAGACAGGTTTCTCGCCCTTTCCGAGCAGGATTTCGTTCACGCAATGCCTCCGCGGGTCAGAAGAACGATTGGTCGGCGATGAACTGCCGGACGACGTCGCCCACGGGGACGCCGCCGTTTTCCACCTTCTCATTCATACCGCGCATCTTCGGGGGATCGAGCCAATCGACGAGCCCGTCGAGCGAATCCTTGATACCCGGATATCTCTCCAGCGCCGCACGTCGAACGACGGGGACCGCAAAGTTCGCGCCGAAAGCATGGCGGTCGTCCTCGAGTGCAAGAAGACGGAGCTTCGTCAGCGCAGCGTCCGTCGAGTGACCTTCGACGGCATCGACGCTGTGATCGGCCAGTGCCTGGTACAGCTTGGTCGCATCCATCGTTTTCACTTCGGGGAACTGGAAGCTGTAGGCGCGCTTTGCGGCCGGGAAGCCATCGGCGCGCGACTGGAACTCCAAACTGAAAGCGGCGCGCCATCCGCGCGATGCCGCGGCTGCTTCGCTCATCGTCACGGCGCCGGCGCCGCCGCGCACGATGATGGTGTACGGATCGTCGAGCCCGATCGGTTCGGTCCACATCAACCCTGCCACCAGGTATTCGGCGCGAAGGCGCGCGAGCAGCGCATCTTTTCCCTGTGCAAGAATGGAAGCGGCATTGGGCGAGCGGAGGATCGTCGTCAACGCGGTTGCCGTGTATTCCACATAGACGTCGATCTTGCCGGCGCGTATCGCGGCGTCGAGCTCGGCCGTGCCGCCGAGATCCGGCCTTCGTTCACAAGGGATTCCCGACCGTTCGAGTTTCTGCGCGACGATCTCCGCCAGCACGCGCGACTCGGTCGTCGACTTGGCGCCGACGACGACCGGAGGAATTTTCACCTCGTCGTCGCTCGTGCAGCCCCCGATGCCGATCGCCGCAGCGATCAGCAGACATCCAAGTTTGGTCCCCATGTGTTCCCCCGGATCAAAGATTCGGCCGCGGTTAGCATGGTTGGCGAGCAAACACAGCGGCAGCCACGCCCACGGCCGGGCTTCGGTGAAAGTCCCTGCACACGTCGGCCTTACCCCCATCACGGGCCATCGCAGCCGCGCAGGATACTGACAATGCTGTCAGATTCAGGTGCGGACAGGGCCGCGGGCGTCGACGGGAAATAGAAGAAAATCGCATGCTTAGAGCCATTCGAAGGCGCTCCGTCCGGCGCACGGCATTTTTTTGTCCGGGCAATATTGACACCGATGTTGGTAGCCGGCCACAGCATGAAGAACGCCGATCCGAGCAGCCCGCCCCGAGGCGGGACCAGGGCGGGAGGGACTTACATGAACTGTTTTCGACCGGTGATCTCGACCTCGGTCGTCGCGCTCCTGGCGACCACTTCGTTCCTGGCCACGCCTTCGTTCGCCCAGACCGGAACCTGGCGTGGTTACGGCGACGCGTCCGGCTTCCTCAACATCGTTCCGCCCGGGCAGGACGGCGTACTGAACGATGCCGAGGCCATTCAGTTCGAAGCCGGCACCTATCCACCCCACGTCATCGACCAGCTCTCGATGTATGGAGACCTCGTCTACAACGCGCCCGGCCTGACCGAAGAACGCATCCAGGAATTCTTCAAGGACGCGTCGTTCGGTGTGCGCGACGACGACGTGGAACGCACGTACTCGCCGGCGGCCGGCGTCACGATCGTGCGGGACAAGGGTTTCGGCGTACCTCACATTTTCGGCGACACGCGTCACGCGACGATGTTCGGCCAGGGGTATGCGACCGCCGAAGATCGCCTGTTCCTGATGGACGTGCTGCGCCACGTCGGCCGCGGCCGCATGGCCGAGTTCCTCGGTCCCTCCGAGGCCAACCTTCACATGGACCGCGAGACGATCGCGGTCGCACCGTACACCGAAGCGGACCTGACGGCGCAGCTCGAGCTCATCCGCACCGGAACGCCGCAAGGTCCGGCGCTGGCCGACGATCTCGCCGGCTATATCGAAGGCGTCAATGCGTACGTGGCCGAGGCGCGTCTGGATGCGACGAAGCGGCCGGCGGAGTACGACGCGCTGCAGATCGTGCTGCAGGATTTCAAAGCCGAAGACGTCGTGGCGATCGCGTCTCTGGTGGGCGGGATTTTCGGAAAAGGCGGCGGAGGCGAGCTGCTGAATCACTGCGGTCTCACGCGCATGACCGGCGAGCTCGGAAGCGCGACCACGGCCCGTCAGGTCTTCGACGATTTCCACTTCAGCGACGATCCCGAAGCTCCGACGACGTCGCGAACCTATACGCCGTACATGCAGGATCTCGGTCCGTTCGATCCGGCATCCAGCCCCGACGTCGATTGCAATTCGCTGGTTCCCATCGATCCGACCGGCGACGACGTCCAGGAGCTGCTCGAGGATCTCGAAGACGGATTGACCGGCCTCAACATCGGCGCCGGGGCGATGAGCAACGCGATGTTGATCTCGGCAGAGCACACGCAGACCGGGCATCCCATCGCGGTGTTCGGGCCGCAGACCGGCTACTACATGCCGCAGCTGCTCGTCGAGAAGGACGTGCACGGACCGGGGATCGACGCTCGAGGCGTCGCATTCGCCGGCACCGATCTTTATGTGCAGCTCGGGCGCGGACGGAACTACGCGTGGTCGGCGACGTCAGCCGGCGGCGACAACGTCGATCAGTTCGTGCTTCGCCTGTGCGAGCCCGGAGGCGGCGCGGCCACCATCCAGTCCATGGGCTACCTCCGCAACGGCGTCTGCGAGCCGATCGAAACCTGGCAGCACGTGCAGGTGACCAAGCCGTCGGCCGGCGGCATTCCGATCGGGCCGCAGATCATCTACTCGTGGCGAGTCGAGCGCACGGCGCACTACGGCCCGCTCGTTGGCAGAGGGACGCTGACCGATGGAACGCCGGTTGCGATCGCAACGCTGCGCACGACCTACCGGAACGAGCTCGGGTCGGCCATCGGCTTCGCCGAGATCAACAATCCCGATTTCATGGCTGACGACTATCCGGCCTTCCAGTAGGCAATGGGGCGCGACGTCGATTACACGTTCAACTGGTTCTACATCGACGGCGCGAACATCGGCTACCAGCACTCGTGCCGCTGTCCGAAGCGCGCGCCAGGAGTCGACCCGTATCTTCCCGCGTGGGGCGACGGCCGCTTCGACTGGAACGGATTCCTGACGCTCGCCGAACAGCCGTCGGCGCTGAATCCGCCGGAAGGATTCCTGACGTCGTGGAACAACAAGCAGGCGCCGGGTTTTCGCGCCAACGACCGCAATTTCTCGTACGGGCCGACCTATCGAAGCCACATGTTCGACGTTCGCGTCGAGCCGCTCGTGGCGGCCGGCGGCGCGGTACGGACCGACATGGTCGATGCGATGGAAGACGCCGGCACGTGCGATCTGCGCGGCCAGGACGTGCTGCCGCTTCTCCTCGATGTGCTCGGCCCGACGGCGCCGGTCGGTGCCGATGCACGCGCGCAGGACATGCGCGACCGGCTTGCGGAATGGGCGGACAACGGCACGCACCGTCGCGACTTCGACCACGATGGCGAGTACGACGACCCGCAGTCGCCCGCGATCATCGATGCGTGGTGGCCGCGGCTGTCGCGCGCGATCTTCGACGCCGGAAGCGGACACGCGTTCGACAACCTCGGCATCGGTTTCGACGACGGCAACCGTCGTGCGCACATCGGCTCGGCGTTCCAGGACGGAAGCTACAGCATCGTGCTCAAGGACATGCGCCAGGTCCTCGGGATGCCGGTCAGCGGAACGCTTTCGCGGATCTATTGCGGCGGCGGCGATCTATCGGCATGTCGCGACGTGCTCTGGCAGGCAATGTCGCAGGCAGCGGCGGACCTCGAAGCCGAGTTTGGTGATCCCGCAGTAGAGAGCTGGAAACGTGCGATCGCCGACGAAGATGTGCGCCACGTTGCGGCCGGAGTCCCGACCGTGCCCGCCATCCACTGGATCAATCGTCCGACGTTCCAGCAGGTCGTCCAGATCGGCGAGGCCGATGCGTTCGCGTGCGAAAGCTCGCGAACGTCCGATGCTGCGGCCAAACAGCCGCTCGCGATCGAGAGCGTTTTCGGTGACGGCACGCTGGTGGTCGGCAAACCGAAGGCAGTCTGCGAGGCCGCGGAAGTCGGCGAGACGGCGATCCGCAATGAGGGTGCGCATCTGGCCTGTTACCGCGCGCGTGCGCAGTCGTCCGAGGAGATTTCGACGCCGCGCACGGCGAGCCTGCATTCGCCGTTCGTCTCCGGCGGGGTTGCGCTGTCTCGTGTCAACAGTCTTTGCATCGCGGCAGAAGTCGACGGCGAAGCGTCGCCTGCTGCTCCGAGCGCACGGCAGTGTTTCCGCGCATCGCTCACCGACGCGTCGGATCCAGACATCGAGATTCCGGTGACCGATGATTTCGGAACCAGGTCGATGCGGCTGGTGCGTCTCGACTCCGTCTGTCTGCCCGTTTCGACCCCGGCTCACGCCCTGGTGGATGCGACCGGGGACCTGGCCTGCTTCCGCGTACGCAGGGCAAAAGGCGAAGAGCGCTTCACGGCGCAGGACGTCAACGTCGTGACCGAGCTCGGAGCCAGCACGCAGTCTCTCGTACGTGACGATCTCGTCTGCGTTCCGGCGCGAGTCGAGGTCGACTGACCGGACCGTCTTCCGCTCGACCGAGAGTCTACCCTCCCAGCTCCCGGTCGAACGGAAGGAAGGCGAGCCCGCCGCTGCTCACGGCGGGCTCGCCGCGTTTGTGCGCAAACCCTTCGTCTTTCGTGCGAAACGCAGGCCCGAGTGGCGTAACCCGTACTTGCTGGCCGGCGGATGGGCGCTTAGCTTTGTAGGGGATGTCTGTCTCCAGCAACACCAGCACCGCCGACGATGCCGCCACAACCTCCGGAGTGACGCTTCGGAAGACGATGCGGCACTTCGTAAGCATTGCCCGCGCATTCTTCATTCAGTCCCGTCACAGGCGCCGCGCCTGTACGTATCTTGCGATCACGCTTGCGTTCGCACTGGCCGTCGGCGGCGTCCAGGTACTGATGAGCTACGCGGGCCGCGATTTCATGACCGCGATCTCGCAGAAAAACTTCGACGGTTACTGGATAGCGCTGTACTGGTACCTCGGGACGTTCGTTCTCGCTGTCCCCATCGGGGTCTACTATCGCTGGATGGAAGAGCGCCTCGGGCTGATGTGGCGAGAATCATTGTCCGAGCATCTGATCGAGCGCTATTTCAACAACCGCGCGTACTACCGGTTGCGCGGCGGCGATGCGGTCGACAACCCGGATCAGCGTATCGGCGAAGACGTCCGTCTGTTCACGACAAAGTCGCTGACGTTCTTTCTGATCATGCTCAATGCCACGGTCACCGTGATCGCCTTCATCGGCGTGCTGTGGACGATCTCCAAGCTGCTCGTGACAGTGCTTTTCCTGTACGCCGTCGCCGGAACCGTGGGCAGCGTCCTGATCGGGCGGCGCCTCGTGCGCCTTCACTATCACCAGTACGCCCGCGAAGCCGATCTCCGCTACGGCCTCGTGCGCGTACGCGACAACGCCGAGTCGATCGCATTCTATCGCGGAGAGCGCCGCGAGCACGCCGATCTGCTCATGCGCCTGCTGCGCGCGCTGCGCAACACGGCGGCCATCATCGGCTGGAACCGGAATCTCGGATTCTTCTCGAACAGCTACAACTACGCTGCGCTCGTGCTGCCGACGGTCATCGTCGCACCGATGTACATGCGCGGGGAGATCGAATTCGGCGTGGTCACGCAGGCGGCGGGGGCGTTCGCGCAGGTGCTTGCGGCGGCCTCGCTCATCATCACGCAGTTCGAGCAGCTGAGCGATTACCTCGCGAACGCGCAGCGTCTCGGAATGCTGTGGGAAAACCTCGACGAATTCGACGCGGAGGAAGAGCGCATCGCGCGTGAATCCCAGCTCGAAATCGAAGAGGACAGCCGTTTGATCCGGCTCGAGGACCTCACCGTCTGTACTCCGAAGGACGAGCGTGAGCTCGTGCAGAACCTGTCGCTCGAGCTGCGCAAAGGGCAGAGCATCCTCATCATGGGACCGAGCGGATCCGGCAAGAGCTCGCTGCTGCGAACCATCGCGGGCCTGTGGCCGACCGGCAAGGGCATGCTCGAACGTCCGCCGCTTTCCGAGCTGATGTTCCTGCCGCAGCGGCCGTACATGGTCGAAGGCACGCTGCGCGACCAGCTGCTGTACCCGTATCCTCAGCAGAAGATCAGCGACGAGGAGATCCGCGAGATCGTCGACAAGGTGAACCTGTCCGACGTTTTTGACCGCGTGGACGGCGATCTCGACCGGCAGGTCGACTGGGTCAACATCCTGTCGATCGGCGAGCAGCAGCGCGTAGCGTTTGCCCGCGTGCTGCTGCGCAAGCCGCGTTACGTGTTTCTCGACGAGGCAACCAGCGCGCTCGACGAAGACAACGAGGAGCGCATGTACCATCTCGTGATGGATTCGCACTGCGGCTTCATCAGCGCCGGCCATCGCACGACGTTGATCCAGTTTCATGACCGCGTGCTCCAGCTCGATCGCGAGGGGAACTGGGAGATCAAAGAGAAGCGGCGGAAAGTCGCGTAACAGTCCGAACCGGCGAACCCGCCCAACCCCTGCATCCCGTCCGATCCTTGTTCTCGCCTGGCCGGTCACCGGCCTCGTGCAGGCGGATTGACTCCCCCAAACGAAAATGAATATAGATTTCAAAATGGCCGAACGGCCACATTTGGAGGGAAGTACAACCCAATGGTTTCTCGACGGATTATGGGAGCGCTGGCCGCGACCGGCCTGGCTCTGGCTGTAGTTGCGGCGCCCGCGCGGGCGGCAGAGGACCGGGCGATCCGGGCGCAGATGGAGGAGCTCGAACGCAAGCAGGAGGCCCTCCAGGCGGAGATGCAGGAGCTTCGCAGGAAGCTCGAAGCCGCACCGCCGGCCGAAACCAAGGTCGTCGAGGTCGAGCGCAAGCAGAACGTGATCACCGAAGAGGTCCGCAAGATTCGCGAGGCGCTCGCGCTGCCCGAGACGAAGGAGCTCAAGAGCGAGTACGGACTCGGTCCGGCGGCCTCGAAGGTCTACGGAGTCACGCGCGGCGTGTCACTCGGCAGCTACGGCGAGTTCAACTACAAGAACGTGGTTTCGGACAAGGGCGGGGACGACGACGAGTTCGATTTCGAACGGCTGGTTCTGTACACGGGCTACAAGTTCAACGACACCTTCGTGTTCAACTCCGAAATCGAATTCGAGCATATCCTCACTGCCGGCGACTCCGACGGTGAAGTGCACGTGGAGTTTGCGAACCTCGACGTGCTGCTCAACAAACGATTGAACATACGGTCGGGTCTGATGCTGGTGCCGATGGGTTTTCTCAACGAGATGCACGAGCCGCCGTTCTACCACGGCAATCAGCGTCCGGTCGTCGAGGACAAGATCATTCCGAGCACATGGAGCGCCGGCGGCGTCGGCATATTCGGCGAGCTGCTGCCCGGCCTGACCTATCGCACGTACGCGATTACGGGCCTTGACGCTTCCGGTTTCAATTCCGGCGGCATTCGCGGCGGCCGGCAGGAAAGCATCGAGAAGGCCGAGGATTTCGCGTGGGTCGGCCGCATCGATTACAGCCCGCTCGAGATGCTCACCATCGGCGGCTCGGCGTACCTCGGAGACTCCGGCCAGCACGAGTCGTTCGGCAACGACGGCAACGGCCGCAAAGCCGACGTGTTCACGCAGATCTACGAAGCGCACGGGCAGCTGAGAACGCACGGCTTCGAAGCGCGGCTGCTCGGAGCGTGGGTCGAAGTCGACGACGCGGCTCTGCTCAGCAGCGACAAGGACATCAACCCGCACACCACCGAGCCGGACGAGCCCGATCAGCCGGTCGCCAGCTCCCAGTTCGGCTGGTACGGCGAGATCGCCTACAACGTGCTCCCGCTGATCGATCCCGAAACCGGCCACTACCTGGCGCCGTGGTTCCGGTATTCGCACGTCGATACGCAGAGCGACATCCCGTCGGGTTTCGACGAGAATCACATCGATGACTTCGATGTCTTCGAGGTCGGCCTGACCTACAAGCCGATCCCGCAGATCGTCTTCAAGCTCGATTACCGGAACCAGGATCCGAAGTCGGGCGAGCTGCCCGACGAAGTCCGGATCGGAGCAGGATTTGTGTACTGACAAGCCGCAGCACGTTCTGGCTGTTGTCCTGCTGGCGACGGGCATCGCGCTTGCGATGCCCGTCGCCGCTGCTCGCGCAAAGGTCTACCACGCACGGGATGAAGCTCTCGCGCTCGCGTTTCCCGACGCCGAGCGCGTCGAAGCGCGCGACGTCGTTCTCAGCCAGGAACAGCACGATCGCATCGAGAAGCTGGCCAGGGCGCCGCTCGATACCAGCCTCATCACGATCTACGTGGGCTGGAAGGGGAGCGCACCCGCTGCCTACGCCATCTTCGACACGCACACGGTGCGCACGTTTCCGGAAACGTTTCTCGTCGTGATCTCGCCGGATGGAAAGGTGAAAGCCACGCAGGTCCTGGCGTTTCACGAGCCGGAGGAATACCTGCCGACGCGGCGCTGGCTCGATACCTTCCAGGGCGCCGCCCTCGACGACGATCTGCAGGTTGGCCGGCACGTCGCGGGAATTTCGGGGTCCACGCTTTCCACGCGGGCCGTCACGTCGGGAATCCGCCGTGCGCTGGCTATCTGGAACGTCGTGATCGGGGGCAAGTAGCGTGCGATTCGTCGTGACCGGGGAGTGGACGCGCAATCACCTGCTCAAGGCGATCGTCTGGTGCTTTCTCTCGTACACGCTGCTGCTGTGGATCAGCAACTTTGCGATGTACTTCACGAAGATGTCGCTGTCGCCGCAGTCGGTCGTCGAATATTACCTCGGCAGCGAAGAACGGTTCCTGTCGCCGCGCACCATGCAGGGAATGCTCGAGGTCCTGCATTTCCACGCGTTCGCGATGGGAATCCTGCTGCTGACGCTCACGCACCTGCTGCTGTTCGTTCCAATTTCCATGCGGGCCAAGGCGTGGGGAATCTGCACGGCGTTCGTCTCCGGAATCGGTGACGAGCTTGCCGGATGGGCGGTGCGCTTCGTGCATCCGGGCTTTGCCGTCGTGAAGGTCGGATTCTTCGTGCTGCTGCAGACTGTGCTGCTGGTGCTGATGGTCCTCGTCGCGCGCGCTCTTCTTTTCGAGCAGCCGAGCGCTTATACCGACAGCGATCCGGAAGCCGACGAACTCGAATCGTGAAGCTCGCGGCGGCCCTCGCGTTCACGATTCTGCTTGTTTGCGCTTCGGCTTCGCATGCCGCCGTCGCACGCGACGGCCAGCCGGTGATGGGCACTGTGCTGACGGTTACGGTGGTTGCCGGCGATCGCGCGACCGCCGAGCGACTGGTCAACGAAGCAATCGACGAGGCCCGCCGCTGGGACGATGCGCTGACCATCTGGCGAGACGATGGCGAGCTTGCGCGATTCAATCGCCGTGCGGGCAAAGGCGCGTCGCCTGTCAGCGCGAGGCTCGAGCACGGCCTGCTCGCGATGCTCGAGCTCTCGAAACAGAGCGGCGGGGCATTCGAGCCCGCAGTTGCGATGCTTCCGGAACGCGGCGACGCGCACGCGCTGCTTCGCCGGGTCGGCGATTGTCTGGCTGTAACGCCGGCGCATGACGGGGCCGGCGTTCGCAGCGCATCGCGTAGGGCAACCACCGCTGCACCGGAGCACGCGACCGCGAAGCTCGATGCAGGCTGCGCTCTGGATCCCGGCGGAATCGGCAAGGGCCTGGCGCTGGATGCGATCGTGGCGTTGCTCTCGGGTCGCGGAGCGACGGCGGTGTTTCTCGACTTCGGTGGATCGAGCCAGACCGCCATTGGAGCTCCGCCGGGAAACTCGCGCGGCTGGCCCGTCCTGATCAGCGGACTTGCCGACGGCAAGACGCACGGAACGGTCCTTCTCAACGACTCGTCGCTGTCGACGTCGCGTTCCGGTGCGACCGACACCAGACCGATCCTGGATCCGCGCACGAAGCTTCCGGTCCCCGGGCCCCGTCTCGCGACGGTTCTGGCACGGTCGGCGACGGCGGCGGACGCCTGGTCCACGGCCCTGGTCGTGCTCGGCGAGGATGGCATCGAGAAGGCAAGGGCAGCGAATCTGCAGGTGTTTCTGGAAAGCGCCCGAGGAGCCTCGGCCACGCCAGGTTTCCCTTTTGATCATTCCAGCGCCCCCGGAAGGGAATGATTTGAAAATGAAAGTCAGATTCCGCATGATTCGTGGGCGTCACGTCGAGCGGCCCCGAAGCCGGCAAGTGACCGAGCGGAACGAAAGGCACGGAGCCACCGACACGGAGCCACCGAGATGATCGTCTGCGAATGCACCGGCACCACCGACACGACCATACGTGCGCTCGCGAAGAGCGGCGTCGCGAGCGTCTCCGAAGTCGCGCGTCGATGCGGAGCCGGTAGCTGCTGCCAGTCGTGCCGTCCGCGCATCGCACGCATCCTGCGCGCTACACCGAACAGCGAAGCGTCGGCAAACGAGACCGTCGCCGCTCCTGATCAACTGGCCGTCTGACGCAACGGCTCCTTCCGGAAAACGATCGCTGAAAAACGATCGAGATACGATCGCCCGAAAATGATCGCCCGAGAACTATCGCGCGATGACGCGACGCAGGCCGCGTCCGACGAGCGCCGTCACATCGGCCAGCGCCTGCGGCAACTGCCATGCGGTGGAACAGGCGAGATAGCGCGGCGTCCATACCGGCCCGAACTTGTTCTTGTAGCGGCGCAGTCCTTCGAAATTGTAGAAGTGCTCGCCGTAGCGATATACGAGCCGTCCCGCGGCCGCCCAGAGCGAGCCCGGCGCGTAGTCCTCGAGTCCGGCAAGCGGGGCCATGCCGAGACTGAACCATCGATAGCCGTTCTCTTTTCCCCACAGCATCAGCGACGTGAACAGGTAGTCCATCACTCCGTTCGGCGTACCGGTCGCATAGCGCATCAGGTCCACGGTAAGCTCTTCGTGCGAGCCGCCGAGCCACAGATTCGCGAACGCGAAGATGCGTCCGTCCTTTTCGAGCACGGCGCACGGAGTGCTCGAAACGTAACCTTCGTCGAAATAGCCGAGGGAAAAGCCCTTTTCGCCGACGTTCTTCTCGGAAAGCCACTCGTCGGAAATCGTTCGAAGCTCGCCGAGCCGAGAGCGTGTCTCGTCGATGCTGAGCACGCGAAACTTGAATCCGTCGCGTTCGAGATTGCGACGCACGCGGCGAAGCTCGCTCGCATCCTTGCCGTGCTCCAGTGAAAACGTATCGAGATCGACGCGCGCTTCTTCGCCGAGCTTGAAGAGCGACATGCCGAGATCCAGGTACAGGTCGAGGCGGCGCGGCCCGATCTCGTAGAACACGCAGCGCGCATCGAAATCGTCTGCCAGGCCTTGAAACGCCCACAGGAGATCGGACCATTCCTCTTCCGGTCCGACGGGATCGCCCATCGTGACCCACGAGCGGCCGTTGACCCCGTACATCAGGAACGCGGTGCGCGCAGCGTTGAACATCAGCACTTTGTCGCCGACCAGCGCAAGGTTGCCGGCGGTGGAGGTCGAGTCGGCGACGATCCTGCGTGCATCTTCGAGATCGGCCTCGGTCGGCTCCTCCGGTTGCACGCGCGCCGGCCGCAGCAGGCGGATCGCACTGAACACCAGCAGCACGACGCTCATACCAACGCTCGCGCGCATCCACCGCGGCGCGTGAGCATGCAGTGCGAACTCCCACCAGAGCTCGCGGCGATAGTGGACGCTTTCGAATGCGATGAATCCGAGAGCGACTGCGGTGAAGGCCGCGACCAGCACGGCCGCGACCCACGGAGCCGTCAGCGGCTCGTTGAGAAGCGCCGACCTTCGGTAGAACCGGTCGCGGCCGAGCCGGAGTGCCGACAAAAGGACCGCGAGAAAAATCGTCAGCTCGATGTGAAAGCCGGCCAGAAGCGCGGCAGCGGCTCCGACCGCCAGCACCCACACGCCGACGCGGTACGCCGCATCGAGGCGACGCTGAAGGCTGTGCGCGACCAGCAGCAGAAGCGTGCCCGCAACGCTTGCCGTGAAATGCGCGGTTTCGATGATGGGCAGCGGCACCAGTCCGGAGATCGTGCGGAAGCGCGACGTGATCGGCGGCTCGGCTCCGGCCAGCAGCAGCGCGACGCCTGCCGCGAACACTCCGATTGCGAGCAGCGGCGCCGCGATCGACGTGATTCCCTGTACGGCCGGAGCGAGCGCTCCGCGGAGCGCGCGCCGCTGCTGCCGGGCTTCCTGCCACAGCAGCAGGGTCGCGCCCGCTCCGAGCGGCACGAGGTAGTAGCATGCGCGGAATACGAGAATGCTTGCGAGAATCGATGCGCTCGACGCGTCTCTTCCCATGAGCAGGAACAGCAGCGACGACTCGAGCACGCCAAGTCCGCCGGGAATATGGCTGAGCAGTCCGGCCAGCGTGGCCAGAAGGTAAAGCGCGAGGAACGGGGCCCAGTCGATGTGGAGCGATGGCGGCAGCACCACGTAGAGCGCGCTTCCGGCGAGCGTCCAGTCGGCCATTCCGACGACGATCTGCGCCGAGATGATGCGAGGCGATGGAATGGCGAGCTCGAGACCGCGGAATCGAAGCGGCTGCGAGCTGCGCCACGACCAGACGAGAAGCGCGACGACGGGCAGCGCGAGCACGATCCCGAGCGTTCGCGGGGCGGGCAGCACCGCCTGCCACGCGGCCGGGATGGCGATCGGCTCGATGAGAAACACCGTTGCAGCGAGCGACAGATAGCCGATCCAGAACGCCGCGGCGCAATAGACGATGATGCGCGCGATGTCGGCAGCCGAAAGACCCCACGAGGAATACAGCCGGTAGCGGATCGAGCTTCCCGCCAGGTTGCCGAGGCCGACGTTGTGACCGACCGAGTAGGCGACGAACGACGTGAGCGCGGTCCGCGCGCGGTCGAGCGTGCTGCCGACATAGATGCCGGCCAGATAGTCGTAGAGCGTCAGCACCGCGTAACTTGCTGCCGACAGCAGCAGGCACAGAGCCACGCGCGCAGGCGGCAGGCCGGAGAGCGACGCGCGCAGATCTTCGTAGTGGTACTCGCGCATCGCCTCGCGGACGGCGAAGCCGGCGGCTGCCACCACGACGAGGCCAAGAGCCGCGCCAGCGGCGTGCCGAAGTCGAAAGCGCAGAGCTGTCGAAGAAGCCGAACTGTTCATTGCGACGGAAGGCGATTGGCGGACCCGGACATGTGACCGATTGCGCACGCGGATGGTCAAACACCGCGACGCGCGAGCCCGGAGAGTATGAAGCGGAACGCACGCAGAGGAAACGTTCGTCGAGCGAGGGCTTGCCCGCAACGCGGCGATAGGGTTGGAAGTCTCGGTGGCTGAGTGTGTCCGCGGGCGGGGAGCGTCCGGTCTGCATGCCGGGCACCGGACCGCTCGCGCCATGGCGCTGGTGCTGCTCGCGGTGCTCGGATGTGCTCGCTCGTCGTTTGAGACCGGACGCCTCGGACGCATTGCGCTGCATACGCCCGACGAGTCGCCGAGAGGGGTCGTATTCCTGTTCTCCGGCGCTCTGGGGTGGGGAGCCACCGAGGAGTCGGCGGCAAGCCTGCTCGCCGCGGATCGCGTCGTGGTCATCGGTGTCGACCTTGCGATGTACCGGCCGGCGCTCGATGCGAGCGACGGTGAATGTCTTTACCTGCTGAGCGAGATCGAATCGCTCAGCCAGCAGGTTCAGCGCGATCTCGCGCTGCCCGGATATTTTTCGCCGATCCTGGCTGGAATCGGCGAGGGCGGTGCGCTTGCGAGAGCCGCGCTCCAGCAGACACCGGCGGCCACTGTGGCCGGGTCGATCGCCGTCGATCCGACAGCCGCCGTTCGAACGCGCCTCCCGCTGTGTCCGGGCGACGTGGCGTCGAAGAGCGCGGGCGGTTTTATCTATGGACCGGTCGGCACGCTCCCGGGCTTTCTCGCGTTCGGCTTCACGTCCGCTTTCGATGCGGCCGGACGCGCGCAGGCGACGAGTGTGATCGCACGCGGCGAGCCGGCCGTGATCGAGCGCGAGCCTGCGGCGGGTTCGGACGTACCGGCGGCAACTCTGCTCGCCGAGCTCGTGCGCGCCCATTTGTCAGACAGCAGGGACAGCGCCGATGGCGGCAACGGTGCGGCGGCTGCGGGTGGCGCGGACGATGCTGCCGGTGCGCGCGGCGCTGCGAACGCAAGCACGACGAGCAGGACTCTTTCCGCATCGCTCGTCGAGCTTGCCGCAGACGGAGCGGCGGCGAGCGACGGAAGGCCGCTCGTCGTCATGATCTCGGGCGACGGCGGCTGGCGCGACCTCGACAAGACGATTGCCGAATACCTTCGCGGACACGGCGCGAACGTCGTCGGCTGGGACAGCCTTCGATACTTCTGGCACGAGAAAACGCCCGAGGAGCTCGCCGCGGATCTCGACGCGGTGATCCGACGTTATGCGGAACCCTGGCATGCCAGCGACGTGGTCCTCGCCGGATATTCGTTCGGCGCGGGCGTGCTGCCGTTTGCATACAACCGGTTGCCGGAAGCGACGCGCGCGAAAGTCTCGCAGCTCTCGCTGCTCGGCTTCTCGGCGGATGCCGATTTCGAGATCCACATCAGCGGCTGGATCGGTGCGCCGCCGAGCGACGAAGCCCGTCCGGTCGGGCCCGAGCTCGCGCAGATCGCGCCGGGGTTGATCCAATGCTTCTACGGCGAGGAAGAAGACGACTCGCTGTGCCCGAGCCTCGAAGCGAGCGGTGCCGAGATCATCCGCACGGCCGGCGATCACCATTTCAACGGCGATTACGATGCGCTCGCGAAGCGGATCCTCGACGGGATCGCCCGGCGGCATCAGCGGTCGTCCGCCGGCACGCCGGCGAACCGCTGACGGCTACAGGTCGCGCAGCGCGCGCTTCAGGACCTTGCCGGTCGGATTTCGCGGAAGCTCTTCGAGGAAGACGATCTCGCGCGGCACCTTGTAGCGTGCGAGGTGTTCCTTGACGTAGCTCTTGAGGTCATCCTGGCTGATCGCGCCGAGACGCTCGGGAACGACGAATGCCTTCAGCCGCTGGCCGAACTCTTCGTCGACCACGCCGATGACGGCCGCTTCGCGCACCACGGGATGATCCGCCAGAAGGTCCTCGATCTCGCGCGGAAAGACGTTCTCGCCGCCCGAGATGATCATGTCGTCGTCACGACCGTCGACGAACAGCAGTCCGTTCTCGTCGAAATGCCCGACGTCGCCGCTCGACATCATCCCGTTGATGATCTCCTTGCCGCCGCCGCCGGTGTAACCGTCGAACTGGTTGTCATTGGCGACGAAGATGCGCCCGATCGTGCCGCACGGGACTTCGCGTCCTTCGGGATCGAGGATCTTGACGACGGTGCCGCGCGGCGGTCGTCCGGCCGTTCCCGGTACGGCGCGAAGCTCATCCGGCATCGCGATGCTGGCCTGCGCGACTTCGGTCGAACCATAAAAGTTGTAGACGTTGTCCCCGAACGTATCCATCCAGCGCAGCGCGAGCTCGCCGGGAAGCGCCGATCCGCTCGCCGCGACCACGCGCAGCGAGAGGCAGTCGTAACGCCCGATCACTTCCGGGTCGAGCGCGCAGATCCGCTGCATCATCACCGGCACGACGGCGAGCACCTGCGGCTTGTGCTCGTCGATCGTCCGCAGCGTGTCTTCCGGATCGAAGCGATTGCGCATGACGATCGTATTCGACAGCAGCGCGCCGAGCAGGAGATGGGCGCCGCCCCACGAGTGAAAGGCCGGTGCCGCAACGAAGCTTTTCTCGCCGACCCGCAGCGGCATGCGTCCGAGCATTCCGACGAACGTATCGAGGCTGGTGCGGCGCGGTGCGCGCTTTGCGCCTTTGGGAGCTCCGGTCGTGCCCGACGTCAGGATGGTCATGCGACCATGTTTTGCCGGCGGGTCGACAGGCGATCCGCTGTGCGCCCGAACCAGATCCTCGAGCGTCGTGCCCATGCCGTCGCTCGACGACAGCGTCAGGATGCGCGTGCGGTTTCCGCCGCCTCGCTCCACGACCGGCGCGAACTCTTCGTCGAACAGCACCACGCCGCAGTCTTCGCGCTCGAGCACTTCGGCGAGCTGCGGTGCCGCGAAACCGGTGTTGAGCAGCAGCGCGTTGGCACCGAGCTTGTTGAGCGCGATCGACGCTTCGACGAATCCGCGGTGGTTGCGCGCGTACAGGCCGACGCCGTCGCCGCAGCGAACGCCGGCCGCGGCCAGCCCGCGTGCCATCGAGTTGGTTCGAGTTTCGATCTCCTCGAACGTCAGCGGCGGGCCGACCTCGTCGATCAGACCGATGTCTTTCGGCCGTCGGGCCGCAGAGGCCGCAAAGCCGCCGGCGACGGTCGAGCCGTACTTGCCGACGCCCTGCTTGACCAGCGCGCCGAGAAAGCTCGGCCGCAGCATTCCTGTGCTGCCGAGGACGTCAAAAACTTCGAGAAAACGGGAGACGGGGCCCCCTTGACCTGTACCGCGAAGGCTCATGGAGGGCGTTCCTTACGCGAGCCTGCCACCCAAGGGAACAGCAGGGCGCGTTCGAGGTCTGACCGTGAGTTGGGACGGCGTGGCGATTTGCTCCCATGAAGGTATCTGTTAGAAGCGCGGGCTCGGTTGTTCGCGACCGGGTCCATAATTGGATGCGGGGTCGTAGTTCAGTCGGTTAGAACGCCGGCCTGTCACGCCGGAGGTCGCGAGTTCGAGTCTCGTCGGCCCCGCCAGTTCTTTCCGGGTCGTCGGACATCCAGAAAACTGAGCGCGAGAGCGCGAAGACGCAAAAGTTCGGTACGGATCGCGTTAGTCAGAGGCATCATGCAGCAGAAGGTCACAAGAAGCCTTTCGGTCGAAGAGGCGCTCGCCGCGCGCCAGTGGTACGTCGTGGACGCGGCCGACCAGGTTCTCGGCAGGCTCGCAACGCGCGTCGCGGGCGTCCTGCGCGGCAAGCACAATCCGGCATTTACGCCGCACGTCGACTGCGGCGATTTCGTCGTGGTCGTCAACGCCGACCGCATCCGCCTGACCGGCAACAAGGCCAAGGGCAAGATCCACTACACGCATTCCGGTTATCCGGGCGGGACCAAGGCGCGAAGCGCCGGCGACATCCTCGCCAAGGATCCGGAAAAGCTGATCCGCCAGGCCGTCGTGGGCATGCTCCCGCGCAATCGCCTTGGCCGCCAGCTTGCGACCAAGCTCAAGATTTACGCCGGTGCCGAGCATCCTCACACGGCCCAGCAGCCGCACGACCTCGCAGTCTGAAGACCGCGGGCGCCGGCAATACCAGACAAACGGAAATCTCATGGCAGCTTTGACCGATCAGACTTTGGCAACCGGCAAGCGCAAGTGCGCAATCGCGCGCGTGTGGGTACGGCCCGGCAGCGGCGCGATCTCGATCAACGGTCGCCAGATCGAAGAGTATCTGCCGAGGCCCACGCTTCGCATGATCATCGCGCAGCCGTTCGAGCTGATCGGAAGACCGACCGGATACGACGTGCGAGTGACCGTCGTCGGCGGCGGCATTGCCGCGCAGGCCGGCGCGATCCGTCATGGGATCTGCCGCGCACTCGTCGATGCCGAGCCGGAGCTTCGGCCCGCGCTCAAGCGTGCCGGGTTCCTGACTCGCGATTCGCGCGTCGTCGAACGCAAGAAGTACGGCCGCCACAAGGCGCGCAAGCGTCCGCAGTACTCGAAGCGCTGATTCATTAGCCTGGAGAAGATGATGGGAACCTCGCTGGTTCGGGTGGCCGTCGTCGGAGCGACTGGCTACTCGGGAGCCGAGGCCGTTCGCCTTCTCGCGCGTCACCCCAACGTAAAACTGGAAGTCGTCACGTCGGAGCAGGCCTCGGGCCGTGCGCTCGGCGACGTGCATCGCACGCTCGATTTCCTCGGCCTCACGCTCGAAGCTGTCGATGCGAATGCGATCGCCGGCCGCGTCGATTTCGCGCTGACGGCGCTGCCGCACGGCGCGTCGACTCCGGTCGTGCGCACGCTCGTCGAGCAGGGCGTGCGCGTGATCGACATCGGAGCCGACTTCCGGTTCCACGACCTCGGCGTGTACGAGAAGTGGTACGGCGCGCACCAGGCTCCGGCCCTTGCGAGCGAAGCCGTCTATGGCCTGACCGAGCACGCGCGCGACAAGGTCGCCGGTGCGCGGCTGGTTGCCAATCCCGGCTGCTATCCGACCAGTGCGCTGATGCCGCTGCTGCCGCTTGCCGGACAGCTGCGCGGGCCGGTGTTCGTCGATTCGAAGTCGGGTACGAGCGGGGCGGGAAGGGCCGCCAAGGTCGATCAGCTGTTTGCCGAGGTCACGGAAAACATCCGTCCGTACTCGGTCGGAAAGCACCGTCACCAGCCGGAGATCGCCGAGCAGCTGACTGGCGCGGCGGGCGAGTCGCGAGCGGTTCTGTTCACTCCGCAGCTGCTTCCGATCGCGCGCGGGATCCTGACCACGATCTATGCGGACATCGCCGAGGACGTCGATGTCGGCGCACTGCTTCGCGAGGCGTATGCCGACGAGCCGTTCGTGCGCCTGCTCGAAGGCGGCGCGCTGCCCGAGCCGCGCTCGGTGCGCGGCACGAACCTGATCGAGATCGCATGGGTGCGCGATGCGGCCACCGGCCGCGTCGTGCTGATCTCGGCAATCGACAATCTCGGAAAGGGTGCAGCCGGGCAGGCGGTGCAGAATTTGAACTGCATGATCGGCGTACCGGAGACGACGGCGCTCGAGCTTCTGCCCGCGCTTCCCTGAGCCCTGCGGCGCAGGTTCTGCCGCCGCCGGCGTGCGCAACCGTTGTGCAACGACGCACAAACAGGCGGCACGGGACGCGGGTCGATGCCGACTTGCTGCGCGCCGTCATCCTTCCTGCGGCGTTTTCCGCGTTTCACTCTCTGGCACGAGTCGTGCTCAATCCGGGCAACGCGACGACGCCGGCACGCGCCGGTGTATCGTCTGTTTCGACTCGACGCCGAGTCTCGTGGCAACGCTGCCGGCCGCGTTCTTCCTGTACAGACGGAAGATCGCGAAACCGCGCAGCGTTTTTTTTTTGCACGCATGGAGGAAGACGAGGATGACGAACAGCAACCACGGCAATCCGAACGACACGCGACGGAAAGGAATGGCGGCGACTGCGGCCCGGATGCTCGCCGCTGCGCTCGTCGTGGCAGTTGCCGCGACCGTCGGTCATGCGGCCGCGCTCGAAAAAGACGAGATCAAGCTCGGTTTCATCAAACTGACCGATTGCGCTCCGCTCGTCATCGCCAAGGAGAAGGGGTTTTTCGAGAAGGAAGGCCTGTTCGTCACGCTCGAAGCACAGGCGAACTGGAAGTCGCTGATGGATCGCGTGATCGACGGCGAGCTCGACGGCTCGCACATGCTCGCTCCCGCGCCACTCGGCCACACGGAAGGTCTGCTGACCAAAGCGGACATCATCGTTCCGTTCGTCATGTCGCAGAACGGTGCCGGCATTTCGGTCTCGAACGAGGTCTGGCAGCTCATGAAACCGAAGCTGCCGCGCGACGAGAACGGCAAACCCAGACATCCGATCAGCGCCGAGTATCTCAAGGCTGCGCTCGAAGACTTCAAGAACCAGGGCAAGCCGTTCAAGATGGCGATGACGTACCCGGTGGGTGTCCACAACTATTCGCTGCGGTACTGGCTCGGTGCCGGCGGCATCAATCCCGGCTTCTACACGCCGACGGACTCCGACGGCGTCACCGACGCCGATGTGCAGCTCTCGGTTACTCCGCCGCCGCAGATGCCGGCGGTGCTTCAGGCCGGAACCGTCCAGGGCGTGTGCGTGAACGAGCCGTGGCACACGCAGATCTCGGTGCGCGGCCTCGGCGTGCCGGTCACGTCGAGCTACTTCACGCACCGAGGCCTGCCCGACAAAGTCTTCGGCGTGACCAAAGAGTGGGGAGAGAAAAACCCCAATTCGTTGAAAGCTATCGTTCGCGCGCTCCTTCAGGCCGGCAAATGGCTGGATGCGAGCACCGAGCATCGCGACGAAGCCGCAAAGATCCTCTCGCGGCCCGAATATGTGGGCGCCGACTACGCGATCATCTCGCGAATGCTCGACGGCAAATTCGGCTACGGCGAAGACGATCTGCGCGACGAACCGGACTGGGATGTGTTCTATCGCGACCATGCGACGTACCCTTACTACTCGGGCGCGATCTGGTGGCTGACGCAGGTGCGGCGCTGGGGGCAGCTCGAGGCCAAACCCGACGAGTGGTACATCGACCTCGCAAAGAAGGTCTATCGTCCGGACATCTGGAACGACGCAGCCAAAGAACTGGTCGCGAAGGGCGAGATGACCGAAGCGGAAATTCCACAGACCGACGGCTTCAAGGATCTTCCGGCAGGCAACTTCATCGACGGCATCGCCTACGACGGCCGTCATCCGAACGAATATCTCAGGAAGTTTGCGATCGGGCGGAAGTGACCGCGATCGAAGCGTCGCTGTCGGACGCGTCCCACGGCATGCTCGCCGCGATCCAGTGCGTGACCTTTTCGGCCTGATCGTTGCGGTGCAGATGACGCGGAGGCTGCGCGAACGTGGAATACGGAGTGCAGCGCAGCACGACTCTGTCTTCCTGCGCGGCCATGGTTTCCACCACGGGACGCGCCTCGGCCGGAAGCGGCTGGCCTGACATCCGGCCGGCGACCGCCATCATCACGTCCACGACCACGTCGGGATCCGTTTCGACGCCGGCGTTGCAGTACACCTGCAGGTAGGCAAACGGCCAGCGCTCGTCGAGGATGCAGAGGCTGACTTTGCCGGAGCGCGCAACGGCCGTCGTCTTCGCGCGCCCGCGCATCGTGGAGACGAGAAGGTCATCGCCGTCCGTCGGGATGTAATAGACGATAGACATCGACGGTCCGTCCGAGCGTCGCGGGTATCCGAAGACGCAGGTTCGGTGCGTGCGGACGAACTCGCGTCGTTCGGACGGCAGCATGTCCCGGTCCGTCGGGGCGGTGAACGGGTTCGCGGCAAGCGGGAGAAGCTTCATGACAGGGTTCCTCCGATCCTTGTTATCGAGTGATAATAGTCCATACTACGGATGCGATGCCGACTGCAAGGAGCAGAGCGCAGCCGCGGACCCGGGTGGTCCGCGACGAGATCCGTGAGGAGCTGCTCGACGCCGCGCTGGCGGAGTTCGCCGAGAAGGGGTTCGACGGCGCGTCGACGCGCGCCATCGCGCGACGCATCGGTGCGCACCAGCCGCAGATCCATTACCACTTCGAATCAAAAGAGGCGTTGTGGTGCGCTGCCGTCGACCACCTGTTCGCGAAGCTCGGTCAGGAGATGGGGCAACTCGACCTCACTTCGTTCGCGACGGATTCGGTCGATCCTTCCTTACGCGCCGTACGTGCCGCGACCTTCGCAGAAATGATCCGGCACTTCGTGCGCTTCGCGGCTGCGCATCCCGAGCTCAACCGCATCATGGTGCACGAGGCCACGGTTTCGAGTGAGCGTCTCGACTGGATGGTCGAACATCACGTGCGGCCGCTCTACGAAGCCGGCCGCTCGATGTGGAAACGATTGCAACGCGACGGTGTCGCCGCCCCGATCAACGACCGGCTTTTCCATTACGTGCTGGTCGGTGCTGCTTCGATCCTGTTCGTGAACGCGCCCGAGGCGCGTCTTCTCCTGGGCGTCGAGCCGACCTTGCCACGCTGGGTAAAGGCACATGCCGACGGCCTCGTCGCGATTCTCCTGCCGGGCGCCGAACGCGCCATTCGCCCGACGGGCCGGCGCGCGCCTGGCCGCGCCGCGAAGAAGTCCGCGAGGAAATCCGGATGACGGCACAGCCGGGCATCGACACCGATCTCTACAGCGACTCCGCGATCCGGGATCCGTTTCCTGTTTACAGGGCGATCCGTGATCTCGGCCCGCTCGTGTGGTTGAGTGCGCACGACATGTGGGCCGTCGGCCGCCATGTCGACGTGCGGCAGGCCCTGCTTGCCGATTCGGTGCTCCTGTCCGGCCACGGCGTTGCCGCCAATTCGTTCGTCAATGCCGAGCCTGCGCGTGTCACGCTGACTACGGATGGCGATCTTCATCGCCGGTTGCGCAGCGTCGTGATGAAGCCGATGACCCGCAGCGGCTTGCGCGATGTGCACGACGAGGTGCGACGCCTCGCCGAAACGCTGATCGACGAGCTTACTTCGCGCGAGCACTTCGACGGTGTCGTCGATTTCGCCCGGCTGCTGCCGGTCAGCATCGTCTCCCGGCTGGTCGGGCTTCCCGACGACGGCCGCGAGCGAATGCTCGACTGGGCGGCAGCTATCTTCGATGCCCTGGGCCCTGCGAACGATCGCGGCATGGCTGCGTTTCCGCTGGCGATGGAGATGGCCGCCTTTGCTGCCGGCATGGATCGCGCGCGCCTGAATCCCGACGGCTGGGCCGCGAGGCTGTTCGGTGCCGCCGACGCGGGTCTCGTCGAACATGGCGACGTTCCGGGAATGCTCATCGACTACATTGCACCGAGTCTGGACACGACCATCCTGGCGAGCGGCCATCTGCTCTTCGAGCTCGGATCTCATCCGGAACAGTGGGAGCTGCTGCGGAGCACGCCCGGGCTCGTCGCGGGAGCCGTGGACGAAACCTTGCGCATGCATGCGCCGGTGCGAGCCTTCACGCGTTTTGCGTCAGAGGACGTTGCGTTCGGCGACGCGACGCTGGCGGCCGGACAGCGCGTGCTCGTGATCTTCGGCTCGGCCAACCGCGATGAACGGCGTTATGCCGATCCTGATCGTTTCGACATCACGCGCGACGCGAAGGACCATGTCGGATTCGGGTACGGTTCCCATCGTTGTGCGGGCGCGTTTCTCGCCGAGCTGGAAATGGAGTCGCTGCTGCTTGCGATGATTCCTCGCGTAAAGGCCATCGAAGTCGGAGAGCCGAAGGTGCTGCACAACAACGTGCTGCACGGGTACGAAAGCTTCCCTGCATCTTTTCGGACGTAGCGCCGAAGATCGCGCCGAACATGGCGGCGAACGAGCTCGCCGCGGGCCGCCGGGTTTTCAGCGCGCGGCGCGATTCGCAAATGCTCCGGCCGATAGCAGGACGACGATCGCGTTGGCGCTCCACGCTGCAACCATCGGCGAGAGCGTGCCGGTCCTTCCGGCCGACAGCGCAAGGCCGGTCAGGATCCAGTATCCAAAGCCGATCACGAGCCCGACGGCCGTTCCCCTTGCCAGACCCGAGCCGCGTCCGGCTCGAAGCGCGACTGGCACGCCGAGCAACGCCACGACAAAACCCGCAAACGGCCACGCGAGCTTGTGATGCAGGTCGACGAGCAGCTCGTCGGCGGCAAGACCGCGCGCCTCGAGCTGACGGATCTGGTCGCGGAGCTGGGCGAAGCTGAATTCTTCGGGCCGTCGCTTTCGGGCTGCGAGGTTCTCCGGATCCTCGTCGAGCACGAACTCTCCGGGAGCGAGCGGACGCACGCGCAGGTCGTTGCCGTCGAGCTCCTTCACCAATCCGCCGGACGCGATCCAGCGGCCGTCCTGCCACGTGACCGAATCGACTTCGTCGACGCGATGCAGCTGAAACTGCCGGTCGGCTTCGTAGAGGGTCAGGCCGCTGATCCTGCGCGTGCCGGCGTCGTAGCGGCGGATGTGCACGAAGCCGCGGTCGCTCTGGTACCAGATCGACGCCGCGTCGAAGACGCCGCGATAGACTTTCTGCTTGAGCTCGACATCCCACAGCCACCGCGAGCGCGTCGCCGCCACCGGCACGACGTTTTCGCTCCAGTACAGCGCCCCGATGCTGAGCAGCAGCGCACACGTGATGATCGGTGCGGCGATCCGCCGCGTGCTGATCCCGCACGCGCGCAGCGCGAGGATTTCCCGGCTGCGCGACAGCACGCCGATCGACACGAGGGTCGCGAGCAGGCTCGCGGCGGGAAAGACGTCGAACAGGATCTTCGGCAGCTTGAAGAGGAAGTAGCTCACCAGCGATGTCGACGACGGCGAGAACGGCAGGACCTCACCGATACGGTCGAACACGTCGATGACGACGTACAGCGACGCGCCCGCGAGGATCGCCGCAACGAACGTCAGCGTCCACGTGCGCGCAAGATACCGCCAGATGATGCTCACGGGCCGCCTCGCACGCGGCCGGCGGGCTCCGGCTGCGCAGCGCGTGCAGGCCATCCGAGAAACGCACGAACGGCGTTCCTGCGCGTGCCGCCGGCGCTTGCGCTTGCGGGCAGCAGCAGCGGAAGTGGCGACCGGTCGCGTGCGATCCGCGAGAGCGTCCACAGCGAGAACGACGCAAGCACGAGATCGGGCAGCCACAGCGCGACGGCAGGTGCGAGCGCCTGTGACCGCGCAAGCGCGACCGCGATCGTCAGGAGCCCGTAGAACGCGAGGATCGTGCCGATCGAAATTGCGACCGCCCGTCCGCGCGATGCGGGCGTCGACGAAAGTCCGAGCGCGCAGCCGAGCATCGCAAGCGCGATTGCAACCGCCGACAGGCTGAAGCGCCGGTGCAGCTCGATCGCGGCTTCGCGTGCGCGGCCCGCGTCACCGCTCGACAGCTCGGCACGCATGTCGTCCCAGCGCAGCGTCGCCGGCTCGTCGCTTTCGGTCTTCGCACCGGTTGCCGTGCGCAGCTCGAGGCTGACCTCGAGAGAGCGGAAGCTGGTCACGTCGTACTCGGCCTGATTGCCGCGCGACGTGACGCTGGTTCCGTCGAGCAGCTGCAGGAAAAGCCGGCCGGAATCCTCGTGCGCGCCGACGTGTCCGCTGCGCGCGAACACGGTCTGGCTGCCAGCTTGTCCGCGCTCGTCCGACAGCAGCACGCCGACGAGATCGCCCGTGTCGTCATCGATGCGATCGACGTAGACGACCATGTGTTCGAACTCGGTGTTGAAAAAGTGCGGCCGAAGCGCGGCCGACGCGCGCGTTTTGGCGATCTCGAATGCGGTGCGCTCGATCTCGCGATGTCCCCATGGTCGCGCCGTCATCGACAGCGCCAGCGTCGAGACGCCGACGACGAGCGCGAGCACGAGAACCGGAGGCAGCACCTGCCAGACGCTGATTCCGGCCGCGCGAATTGCCACCGTTTCGTGGTCGGTCGCCATGCGGCCGAGCGCGACGACGACGCCCAGCAAAAATGCCATCGGAAGCGTCGCTTCGAGGAACGACGGAAGAATCGCAGCCAGAAGTCGCAGCACGAGGGCCGCCGGCACGCCCCGCGCGAAGATCAGCTCGATCAGCGCGACGACTTTCACGAGGAAGAGAATCGACGTGAAAATTGCGATCCCTGCGAGGAAGGCACCGCCGATCTCGCGAAGGAGATACCTTCGCAGGGTTTTACCCATGAATGCGGGAGTGTAATGAACGGGCCGTGTCCCGCAAATCCTACGTCGCCAAAGCGCGCGCCGAGTCGCCGACGCACAACCGTGATACCGAGCGGGTTCTGGTCGCCGGCCCCAACGCTGTCGAAGCGGTGCTCGATGCGATCTCCCGCCGCGGCCGGAATCAGGGCGGTGCCGGTGCAACGAGCCTCGCCGACGCGGATCGCCTCCCGAACGTCGCGTCGGTTTATCGCGTGTATCTCGAGGAGACGGCCGGCGGTCGCAGCCAGCGGCTGGCCGCGCGTGCTCACGAGGTCAAAGTGCCGGTCTCGATGACCGGCAAGGGTGAGTGCGACAAGATGGCCGGCGCGCGCTGCCAGGGTGTCGCAGCGGAAATCGCGTACGCCTACGCGGATCTCGACGACATCCTTGCGCGGCCAGGCCTGGTCGTCTTCCTCGATTCGATCGCCGATCCCCACAACCTCGGCGCGGTGCTTCGAACTGCCGAGGCGGCCGGTGCGTCCGCCGCCGTGATCCCGGAGCGCAGAGCCGCGCAGGTCAATGCCACGGTCATGCGGGTTTCCGCCGGCGCAGCGGTCTTTCTGCCGGTCGCGCGGGTCACCAACCTCGGCCGCTCGCTGCAGCGGGCGAAGGAGGCCGGATTCTGGATCCTCGGCCTGGACGCCGAGGGTACCGCCGTGGTGCCGCGGGCCGGTGACGATCCGCGTACCGGCGATCGCATCGGGCTCGTGATCGGCGCGGAGGGCGAGGGGATGCATCGCCTGGTCGCCGAACATTGCGATGAGCTCGCCCGCTTGCCCATGCGGGGGCGTGTCGAGTCGCTCAACGCATCCGTCGCCGCCGGTCTGGCGATTTATCGCCTTCTCGACGGCGATCTGTTCGGAAAGGACACGCCGGCACCCCGCCGGTCGGATCGGTAGCCTCGAAGCGACCCACGCCGAAATGCCGGAATCACGGATTTTTTCCGGCCCGATTTGACACCTCAGCAGTCGGTCGATAGTAGCCCGGGTTTCGATTTCAGAACCTGGGGCACTCGTTCTGGCGTCAAGCGCCGTGGGCGGGGTGTTGCCAGGGAGGGTTGAGCGGTTTCCGGAATATGAATGTGAGGGCGGGAGCCCGAGCGTTAAATGCGAGGGCGAGAGCCCGAACATCAATAGGAAGGAAGCCGGCTGGATCCGATCAATGTTTTGCGGTGCCGATGTAGCTCAACTGGTAGAGCACCTGATTTGTAATCAGTAGGTTGCCAGTTCGAGTCTGGCCATCGGCTCCATGTCACGCATGTCCGAAGGAACCGGAGAGACGGCTAAGCGGAGAGGTACCCGAGTGGCCAAAGGGAGCAGACTGTAAATCTGCCGGCAATTTGCCTACGAAGGTTCGAATCCTTCCCTCTCCACCATTTTCCTTCGGCGCGCGCGCCGCGAACAGATCGGATTCTGCCTGGCAAGCCGCTGCGACCCACGGTGAAAGAGTTCGTGCGGGAGTAGCTCAGATGGTTAGAGCATCAGCCTTCCAAGCTGAGGGTCGCGAGTTCGATTCTCGTCTCCCGCTTCGTTTTTCCACAAGGTCGTGCGGCGAAGGGCCGCTACGTGTTCGGAGGTTGCCCACGTAGCTCAGTAGGTAGAGCACGTCCTTGGTAAGGACGAGGTCACCGGTTCGAGTCCGGTCGTGGGCTCCAGCAACAGAATCCGGTTCACGGCGAACGCCCGGCAGATGAAGAGGGCGCGAGCCCGAACGCTAAATGGAGAGGGCGCGAGCCCGAACGTTAATTAGAGAGGGCGCGAGCCCGAACGTTCAGTAAGCGAGTTCAGGCAAAGCAGCGGTAGCAGAAGGAGTCAGGCCATGGCCAAGGAAACATTCAAACGTACCAAGCCGCACGTCAACGTGGGTACGATTGGTCACGTCGATCACGGCAAGACGACGCTTACGGCGGCGATCACGCTGGTTCAGAGCAAGAAGG